>Ga0184612_10001601_pt1 | contig 10970 bp, 10 predicted proteins | sample PLM3_60_coex_FD_133163 | JGI IMG/M metagenome (GOLD analysis project Ga0184612, IMG submission 133163) | Groundwater sediment microbial communities from an aquifer in East River, Colorado, USA - PLM3_60_coex | ecosystem: Environmental > Terrestrial > Soil > Riparian zone | place: USA: East...
CGAGAAGTCTCGACCTCCGCCGCACGTATCGAGAGGCCGCGGCGTATGGGTCCCCGCGTTCGCGGGGACGACGAGGGGGCGGTCCTCACGCCGCGGCGCCTTGTGCAGCAAGCTGGGCGGCCTGATGCTCGGTCGTCAGGGCGTCGATCAATTCACCCAGCGCTTCGCCGGAGATGACCTGCGGCAGCTTGTAGAGCGTCAGATTGATGCGATGGTCGGTGACGCGGCCTTGCGGGAAATTATAGGTGCGGATGCGACCGCTTCGGTCGCCGGAGCCAACCTTCTCCTTGCGGTCGGCGGAGCGCGCCGCGTCGACGCGCTGCCGCTCGGCGTCGTAGATGCGCGAGCGCAGGATGTTCATCGCGGAGGCGCGGTTTTTATGCTGCGAGCGGCTGTCCTGCATCATGACGACGATGCCGGTCGGGATGTGGGTGATGCGGATCGCGGATTCGGTCTTGTTGACGTGCTGACCGCCGGCGCCTTGTGCGCGCATGGTCTCGATCCGCAAATCGTCGGTCTTGATGTCGACGTCGACATCCTCGACCTCGGGCAGCACGGCGACCGTAGCCGCTGAAGTGTGAATGCGTCCCTGCGTTTCGGTGTCGGGCACACGCTGCACGCGGTGCACGCCGGATTCGAACTTCAGCTTGGCGAACGCGCCGCGGCCCTGCACCTCGGCGATGATTTCCTTGTAGCCGCCCATGGTGCCTTCGGAGGCCGAGATCACCTCGACCTTCCAGCCCTGCAGGGCGGCAAACCGCTCATACATTCGGAACAGGTCGCCGGCGAATAGCGAAGCCTCGTCGCCGCCGGTGCCGGCGCGGATTTCCAGGACCACGTTGCGGTCGTCCATGGCGTCCTTCGGCAACAGCGCCACGCGAATTTTCTGCGATAGCTCGTTGACACGTGCCTGCAGCGCCTCCAGCTCGGCTTCGGCCATGCTGCGCATTTCGGGGTCGGTGCCGGAATCCGCCAGCAAGGATTCAGTATCCGCGATCTCGGCCCGGGCCGCGCGGTAGGTCTTCACGGCTTCGATCAGCGGATTGAGCTCGGCGAGTTCGCGCGTGATCTGGACGTATTTTTCGGAATTCACCTGGCCCAGCAGCTCGGCCTCCAACGAGGCGTGGTGAGCGAGCAGGATATCGAGTTTGGCTTCGGGTAGCATGGCGTGGTTCTCAAGGACCGAAAGGGAAGGCGGCGTTGTCGGGACAGAGCCTCGCTACAACGACAACCCCTCGGCTTCCGCGAATTCCGTCAGTTTCTTCCGGATCGAGACGCTGCCGGCCGGGGCGTCGAGCAGCGGCATGATGACAGCCTCGGCCTTCCTGGCGTTGAGGTCGAGGATCATGGCCTTCACCGGACCGTGCGCGGTGGCGGACAGCGACAGCGAGCGGTAACCCAGCGCAATCAGCGCCAGCGCGCCGAGCGGCTTGGAGGCCATCTCGCCGCACAGCGACGCCGTCTTCTTCGCCGCATCGGCCTTGCGCACGATGTCGCGCAGCGCACGCATGATCGGCGCCGACATGGTGTCGAACCGCTCGGAAACCTTGGCGTTGCCGCGGTCGACCGCGAACATGAACTGGAACAGGTCGTTGGATCCGACCGAAACGAAATCGACCCTCTTCAGGAGCTCGTCGAGCTGATAGAGCAGCGCCGGCACTTCCACCATGGTGCCGACGTCGATCCGTTCCGGCAGCGCATGGCCGTGCTGGCGCAGATATGTCAGCTCGCGCTCGACGATGGCCTTGGCCTGGTCGAATTCGGCGACATCGGAAATCATCGGGAACATGATCTTCAGCGCGCGGCCGCCGCCGGCCCGCAGCAGCGCGCGAATCTGGCCGCGCAGCAATCCCGGCCGGTCGAGGCCAAGCCGGATCGCGCGCCAGCCGAGCGCCGGATTTTCCTCGATCACGGTTTCCATATAGGGCAGCGCCTTGTCGCCGCCGATATCGAGGGTGCGGAACGTCACGGGCTTGGAGCCGGCGGCGTCCAGCACGGTGCGATAGAGCGCCAACTGGTCCGAGCTGCGCGGCAGGCTCTGGCCGACCATGAACTGCAACTCGGTGCGGAACAGCCCGATGCCGGCGCAACCGGTATCGTCAATATGCGGCAAGTCGATCACGAGGCCCGCATTGATCATCAGTTCGACCGGCTGGCCGTCCTTGGTGACGCAAGGCCTGTCGCGCAGCGCCGCATACTGCGCCTGCCGCCGCGCGCGAAACCGCACCCGCTCGGCATAGGCCGATTCGATCTCGGCCGAAGGGCGGACATAGATCGAGCCCGAAGTGCCGTCGACGATGATGGCGTCGCCGGGATCGGCGATGCCGGGCGCGTTCGGTATTTCGCCGACCGCGGGAATGCCGAGCGCGCGCGCCACGATCGAGACGTGGGAGTTTGCAGTACCTTCCTCCAGCACCAGGCCGCGCAGCCGCTTGCGGTCATAGTCGAGCAGGGCCGCCGGTCCCATCGCGCGCGCGATCAGGATGGCGTTCTCGGGAAGCTGCTCACGCGACGGCGCATGATCCTGTCCGACCAATTGCCGCATCAGGCGATGGCCGAGGTCTTCCAGATCGTGCAGGCGGTCGCGCAGATAGGGATCGGTCGAGCGCAGCATGCGTGCGCGGGTGTCGGACTGCACGCGTTCGACGGCGGCTTCCGCCGTGAGGCCGGTGGCGACCGCCTCATGCAATTTGTGCGACCAGCCGTGGTCGTTGGCGAACATGCGGTAGGCTTCCAGCACGTCGCGATGCTCGCCGCCCTCGGCGACGTCGCCGCGCTCCAGCATGCGGTCGAGATCGGCGCGCAGCTTGGCCAGCGCCGCGTCGAGCTTCTTGATTTCCTTCGGCAGGTCTTCGGCGATGTAGTTGGTGATGACGACGCGCGGCTCGTGCAGCACGACATGGCCGAGCGCGATGCCGTCGGACAGGATTGCGCCGGTCTTGTGCAGGGAATGTCCCGCTGCGGGTTCCGCGCCGGGCTGCGCCAGCGCCGCCAATTCGCCGGAGGCGATCATTTCCGCCAGCACCATGGCGGTGGTCTGCAGCGCCTCGACCTCTTCCTCGACATAGGTGCGCTTGGCGCGGTTCTGGACGACCAGCACGCCGAGCGTGTTGCCGGCCCTCAGGATCGGCACGCCGAGGAACGAATGGTAGATTTCTTCGCCGGTTTCAGGCCGGAACGAGAACGCCGGATGGCTTTGCGCGTCCGAGAGGTTGAGCGGGCTCGCCTCGCTGGACACGAGGCCGACGAGGCCTTCATGCGCGTTCAGCACCGTCCGGTGCACCGCGTCGCGATTCAGACCTTCGGTGGCATAAAGTTCGAGCGTGGTATCGATGCGCAGCACATAACAGGAGCAGACCTCGGCCACCATGTTGGCCGCGATCAGCACCACGATCTTGTCCAGGCGTTCCTGGGCCGAGACCTTCTCCGCCATGGTTTCGCGGAGCCGTCTCAACAAGACGCGGGGGCCTCCCGACGCGCTCCGCATGTGCTGGTATCCTCCCCCGCGAGTCCAGGCCGCCGGGTGGCCGGCAGCTGGCGTGAAACGCACGAAAAACAACAATTTTATTCATTCGGCGCGACCGCAGGCACCTGATCCCGGCCGAATCGGGATCGCCAAAACCATGGCGCAGTTTGCGGCAACCCACCTCACAGGCCGTATAGCCAATCGAGGCTTGTTTTGCCAAGCAAAACGCCTGCCAGAACCAATAACGTGTGTGTCAGAGCCGATGCTGCGCCAGCGAAGCGCATGGTCTGCCAAAACGCCGCCGGTTTGGCGATCAGACCATGCGCTAAATTTGAGAGAAAATCGTTCTAAGTCTGGTCGAGCCCGTAGAGCGTGTGCAGCGTGCGCACCGCAAGTTCGGTGTAGGCGGCGTCGATCAGCACCGAAAACTTGATCTCGGAGGTGGTAATGGCGCGGATGTTGATATTGCGCTCGGACAGCGCCTTGAACGCCTTCGCCGCGACGCCGGCATGGCTGCGCATGCCGCTGCCGATCACGGAGACCTTGGATACGTCGGTGGCGCTGTCGAGCCTGATATAGCCGATCTTGTCCTTCGAGGCGGTGATGGTGTCGCGGGCACGGTTATAGTCGGAGGCCGGAACGGTGAAGGTGAGGTCGGTGGTCTTGCCGTCCTCGGAGACGTTCTGGACAATCATGTCGACATTGATGTTGGCGTCCGCCAGCGGGCCGAAGATGGCGGCGGCAACGCCGGGCTTGTCCTCGATCTGGCGCAGGGAAATCTGGGCTTCGTCCTTGGTGAAGGCGATGCCGGTGACGACGTGGCTTTCCATGATTTCCTCCTCGCTGCAGATCAGCGTGCCCGGCGGCGTGCCGTGCGGGTCGATATCCTCAGGCTTGTCGAAGCTGGAACGGACGAACACGGGTATGTTATGCACCATGCCGAGTTCCACCGAGCGCACCTGCAGGACCTTGGCGCCCAGCGAGGCCAGTTCCAGCATGTCCTCGAAGGCGATCTTGTCGAGCCGCCGCGCCTTGGGAACCACCCGCGGATCGGTGGTGTAGACGCCGTCCACGTCGGTATAGATGTCGCAGCGGTTGGCCCGGATCGCGGCCGCAATTGCCACCGCCGAGGTGTCCGAGCCGCCGCGCCCGAGCGTGGTGATTCGGTTGGTCTGCGGATTGATGCCCTGAAAGCCGGCGATGACGGCGACTTCCTTGCGATCCCCGAAACGGTTGACGATCTCCGTGCCGTCGATATCGAGAATCCGCGCCGAGGCGTGGGCGTCGGAGGTCTTGATCGGGATCTGCCAGCCCTGCCAGGAGCGGGCCTGGATGCCCATGCCCTGCAACACGATCGCGAGCAGGCCCGAGGTCACCTGTTCGCCGGACGCCACCACGGCGTCATATTCCCGCGCATCATGCATCGGCGAGGCGTCGCGGCACCAGTCCAGCAGCTCGTTGGTCTTGCCGGCCATGGCCGACACGACGACAGCGACATCGTGCCCGGCGTCGACTTCGCGCTTGACGTGACGCGCGACGTTGCGGATTCGGTCGATATTGGCGACGGACGTACCGCCGAATTTCATCACGAGGCGGCCCATGACGACGCGTGCATTCCCTGTGAGGATAAGTAAGGTGACCCGCACGGAAAGTGGAGCGCCCGGGCCGAAAGCGGCGTATACATAGCGGCGCGGTCCGGAGCAAGCAACCAGCTTCGTTTTCGGCCCAAAATAGCGCAAATGGCTGTAGTAGCGGGTTAATTCAGGGCAGGCGTATGGGGCGTTACATCGACGATATCCTGCAACCCGGCGAGAAGGTGCTGTATTCGACCAACGCGCACTGGATGTTCTTTCTGCCGGCCATGGCTGCGTGGATCGTGGCGATCGGTTTTCTGGTGGCGTCGCGCATGATTGGCGTCGACGCACTGATGCTGGTTTGCCTGGCCCTGGCCGCAATCGCCGGACTTGCGGCCTTGTACTGGACGGTGACGGCCTGGTTCCATCGCTGGACCACCGAGACCGACGTCACCAATATGCGCGTCGTCCACAAGACCGGCTTCATCACCCGCCAGACGTTCGAAATGAGCCTGGACAAGGTCGAGAGCGTGGATGTCGATCAGAGCATTCTCGGCCGTATTCTCGACTACGGCAATGTGATTGTCCGGGGCGTTGGTGAACACGAGCAAAAAATAAACACTATTTCGTCGCCGCTGGCGTTTCGCAATGCCATCACCGCACGACCGGCCGGTACTTAAATCATGGCCATGCAGCAAAACTCACCCGCCGGCCTTTCCACCGGCAGCACGGTCGATCCGGCCGAAGTCGCAAAATTTTCAAAATTGTCCGACGAGTGGTGGGACCCCAAGGGCAAGATGGCCCCGCTGCACAAGATCAACCCGCTGCGGCTCGCCTATATCCGCGACGCCGCATGCCGCAAGTTCGATCGCAACGCCAAGAGCCTGAGTTGCCTGTCGGGCCTGCGCATCCTCGATATCGGTTGCGGCGCAGGTCTGCTGTGCGAGCCGTTCACGCGGCTGGGCGCGCAGGTGATCGGGATCGATCCGTCCGCAACCAACATCGCCGCCGCGCGGCTGCATGCCGACAAGGGACATCTGTCGATCGACTATCGCTGCACCACGGTCGAGGCGATCGACGTGCGCGAGCGCTTCGACATCGTACTGGCGATGGAAGTGATCGAGCATGTCACCGATGTCGGCGCGTTTTTGGCTCGCTGCGCGGCGATGGTCAAGCCGGGTGGGTTGATGGTGGTCTCGACCCTGAACCGCAACTGGAAGAGCTTTGCGCTCGCGATCGTCGGCGCGGAATATGTGCTGCGCTGGCTGCCGCGCGGTACCCATCAATGGGACAAGTTCGTCACGCCCGACGAACTCGCACAACATCTTGCCCACAACAAACTCACCATCACCGAGCAGGCCGGCGTGGTCTATAACCCGCTCGCCGACCGATGGAGCATCTCGTCGGACATGGACGTGAACTACATGGTGGTGGCCGAGGGGGCGTGAGTTGATCCCGGCACCTTAGCCACATAACCGGTGTCGTCCCTGCGAATGCAGGGACCCATAACCACATGTGTTCATTGTTGCGCGAAGGTCGTCGACCAGCGGAATAAGATTGAGAAGCCGCGGCGTATGGGTCCCTGCGTTCGCAGGGACGACACCACCTTTTTGGGGCGGCGCGCAATCCTGTCATGACGCCGGTTCTGTTGACCTAACGCATCTCACCCGGCACGGTGCGGCAGCTTCCTGCCGGTATTCCCCATGCTCTCCGTCGCCACGCTCTGGATTCCCTTCACCATCATCGCTGCGCTGGGCCAGGTCGCCCGCAATGCGATGCAGCGGTCGTTGACGGGGCCGCTCGGGACCTGGGGCGCGACCAGTATCCGTTTTCTGTTCGGCTTTCCCTTTTCGATCGTCTTCTTCGCGGTCGTGGTGGCGATGACCGGCGACCCCGTACCGTGGCCGACGGCGGTGTTCTGGCCGTGGCTGTTGCTCGGCGCGCTCAGTCAGATCGTCGCCACCGGCCTGATGCTGCTTGCGATGAACGACCGCTCTTTCGTCGTGACCACGGCCTATCTGAAGACCGAGGCGATCCAGACCGCGATTTTCGGCTTCATCTTCCTCAGCGATCATTTGACCCTGCTGAAAGTGGTAGCGATCCTGATAGCGACCGTCGGCGTGGTGATCACGGCGCTGCGGCCGGGCGGTGAAAAAGGCTTTGCGGAGTTGAAGCCGACCATCATCGGCCTGGTCGCCGCGGCGGGCTTTGCCTTGTCGGCCGTCGGCTTTCGCGGTGCGGTGATCGTGGTGCCCGGCGTCTCCTTTGTGACGGCGGCGTCCTACACGCTGGTGTTCGGCCTGTTCGTGCAGACACTGGTGCTGACGATCTACCTCCTGCTCCGCGCGCCGGATGTGCTCGTGAAGATCTTCGGACTCTGGAAGCCCTCGATGCTCGCGGGCTTCATGGGCGCGTTCGCCTCGCAATTCTGGTTCCTGGCGCTCGCACTGACCGCTGCCGCCAACGTGCGGACGCTGGCGCTGATCGAGGTGCTGTTCGCGCAGGTCGTGGCATATTACTCGTTCAAGCAGGCGCTATCGGCGCGTGAACTGTCCGGCATCGTGCTGATCGTGGCGGGCGTGGCGCTGCTGGTGGCCGTGTGAGAATTTTTGTCTCAACCGTCATTGCGAGCGAAGCGAAGCAATCCATAGCTCAACAAGCACGAAGATGGATTGCTTCGTCGCTTTCGCTCCTCGCAATGACGAAGAGTGGAAAACGTCAGTTCCTGTCGTCCGGCAGCACCGGCAGCGGGGAGACCTCGACGCCTTCGTCGATCAGCGCGCGCGCCTCGTCCGGCGAGGCCTCGCCGTAGATCGGGCGATGCTCGATGTCGCCGTAATGCATCTTGCGCGCTTCGTTGGGGAAGCGCTCGCCGACATTGTCGGCATTCTTCACGATATGATCGCGCAATTCCCTGAGCTTGGCGCGCAGTTCGCGCTCCTGCGCCATCAGGAGCGGCGTCGATTCCGATGACGCTGTCACTTCCGCAGGCGCGGCCGGCGCAGGCGGGGCGGCCTCGCGGCCCTTCTTGCTCACGATCTGCGGGGCCATGATGGCGCGCTCGACCTTCACCGAGCCGCAGGCAGGGCAACTCACCAGCCTGCGTTTCTCCTGGCTTTCATAGGCCGCGGAGCTTTGAAACCAGCTTTCGAAGGCATGGCCCTTCTCGCAGCGAAGGTTGTAGCGGATCATACCGAGCCCCGGACGAGATGCAGATGCTCCGGGCCGGCCTTGGGGTCGGCGATACCGAAGCGCCTGCCATGCTGCAGCGACGGCACGGTTTTCCGCGCCGTCTCGACCTTGGATGTATCGATCTCGGCGAGGAACACGCCGGGTTCGACGCCGCCCTCGGCGAGGATCTCGCCCCAGGGGGCGATGATCAGCGAATGCCCGAAGGTCTCGCGCTTGTTCTCGTGCATGCCGCATTGCGCCGCGGCGAAGACGAAGCAGCCGTTCTCGATGGCGCGGGCGCGCAACAGCGTGTGCCAATGCGCCTCGCCGGTCTTTCTGGTGAAGGCTGACGGCACCGTGAGGAACGACGCGCCGGCCTCAGCCAGCGCCCGATAGAGCGCCGGAAAACGCACGTCGTAGCAGATCGTCAGGCCGATGCGGCCCCACGGCAGATCCGAGATCACGGCGGTCTCGCCCGGCTGGTAATTGGCGGACTCGCGATAGCTCTCGCCGCCGGGCAGATCGATATCGAACATATGGATCTTGTCGTAGCTGGCGAGCAAATTACCGTCAGGCCCGATCAGGAAGGAGCGGTTGACGGCGCGCTCCGGCGAATAGCGCAGCGCCAGCGAGCCGATATGGAGATGGATCTTCAATTCCGCCGCCAGCGCGCGATAAGCTTTGAGCGAAAGATCGTCTTCCTCAGAGACCAAATGCTCGAACAGCGCCTTGCGGTTCAGTTGCATCATGTTGCTCACCTCGGGGGTGAGCACATAGTCTGCGCCTTGCGCCGCCGCCTCGCGGATCAGCCTGGTGCCTTGCTCGAGGCTCGGCTCGGGCAACAGCCCGGTGCGCATCTGCGCCATGGCGGCGGTAAAGGTCGAGCCAGCGCTCATGAGGAGGCCTTTTCTCCCGCCAGCATGGCGTCGAGCTTGCCCGCGCGATCCAGCGCGTAGAGCTCGTCGCAGCCGCCGACATGGGTTGCACCGATGAAGATCTGAGGAAAGGTCGAGCCGGGGCCTGCGCGATCGTACATCTGCTCGCGATAGGCCGGGTCGGTGGCCACGTTCAATTCGGTGAACGCAGCATTCTTGCGCGTCAGCAACGATTTGGCGGCGGTGCAATAGCCGCAGCCCGGGCGGGTGTAGATTTCATTGGCAGTCATGGCGCGCTCTGATTTGGCAAGTTCTTGAACTACAAGTGTTTGAATTATATGGGAGCACGGTGGCTGTCCACAACCCGCGCGAATACCAGCACGTCGACCTGCGCGGCCTTGGCGCGGAGCAGGGCGCGGGCGCAGGCGTCCGTCGTGGCGCCCGAGGTCAGGACATCGTCGATCAGGATGACGCGGCGGCCGGCAATCTCGGCGCTGCGCTCCGGGGCGACCTTGAAGGCGCCCTGGACGTTGGCGGCGCGCTGCGGCCGGGATAGCCCGATCTGCTGCTCGGTCGCCCGGATGCGGCGGAGCGCCTCGGAGGCCAGTTTCACGCCGCTTTGGCGCGAAATCACCCGCGCCAGCGCGCCAGACTGATTGTAGCGGCGGCTCCAGCCGCGCCGCCAATGCAGGGGAACCGGTACCAGCACGTCGGCTTCTGCGAGCAATTCCTGGCCGGCGCGGGCCATCCAGCGGCCCATCGCGGGCGCCAGATCGGTACGGTCCTGGTATTTCAGCGAATGAACCAGCGTGCGGGCGACGTCGTCATAGCGCACCGCGGCGCGGGCGCGCTGGTAGGCCGGCGGACTGGCGATCGCCTCCATCGACAGCAATTCCGGACCGGGATCATACACAAAGGGGATGCCGAGCCGCGGGCAGAATGGCTGTGCGATGAACGACAGTTTCGCCCAGCACGCCGCGCAGACGCCCTCGCCATCGACCGGCTCGCGGCAGGAAACGCACAGCGTCGGCAGCGCGATGTCGAGCGCGAGCCGCGGAAGATGCGCGAATGCGTCGCGGCATGCGCTCAACGCGCCGCGCAGATGGCTGGAAATGGAGCGTGATGGTGATGCCTCGGCGTCCATGGGGCGAGGCTAGCGCCAGCGGGCAGCGTGCTCAAGCGCAGGATTGCCAGAGATAGGGGAGCCAGCGTACCAACCGGCATGGTTTCGAACCCGACCGCCGCACCGATCCTGTTCGACCGCGCACAGCTGCGCGCGCGGATGGAACGCGCGCGGCGTGCCGGGCCGGTGACGTTTCTGCTCGACCGCGTCGCGGAAGACATGGAAGAGCGCCTGCAGGCGGTGATGCGGAATTTTTCCGACGCGGCGGAAATCTGGACGCCGGGCGAATTGCTGCGGAAGCCGCTGGCCGATCGCTTCCAATCGATCATCCGCATCGATGTCGATCAGTCGGAAACGCTGCGCTTGCCGCCGCAATCGCTCGACCTCACCGTCTCGGCGCTCGCATTCCAGTTCGTCAACGATCTGCCCGGCGTGCTGGCGCAGATCCGGCGCGCGTTGAAGCCCGACGGCTTGTTGCTGGCGGCAATGATCGGCGGCGATACGCTGACGGAGCTCAGGCAATCCTTTGCCGCCGCGGAAGCCGAATGCGAGGGCGGGCTATCGCCGCGCGTCGCGCCGTTTGCGGATTTGCGCGATGTCGGCGCGCTGCTGCAACGCGCGGGGCTTGCGCTGCCGGTCACCGACGTCGATCGCGTCGTGGTGCGCTACGACAGCGCGTTCGCGCTGATGGCCGATCTCAGGCGGATGGGCGCTACCAATATTTTGATTGAGCGACGGCGCACGCCGACCCGCCGCGCCAC
>Ga0184612_10001602_pt1 | contig 10970 bp, 10 predicted proteins | sample PLM3_60_coex_FD_133163 | JGI IMG/M metagenome (GOLD analysis project Ga0184612, IMG submission 133163) | Groundwater sediment microbial communities from an aquifer in East River, Colorado, USA - PLM3_60_coex | ecosystem: Environmental > Terrestrial > Soil > Riparian zone | place: USA: East...
AGCTCTAAATAACCGCCAGCCTGGCGTCGCGGGCTCTTTAGTGAGCGAGCCTCCAAGGTTGTAGGCCTGTTCCGGGCTCTTTTGCTGAAAAATTTCGACCACCGTGATAGGCTTTGCGTTATGTCACTTTGCCCGGGAAAATTGACACGATAGTTTGATTTTTCGAACCACAACTCCTATCTTTTGGAAGCATGAATGTTCAGGAAGCCAAAGCGAGTGCGGCGCCTACGGTGTCCGCCATTGTTGTTTGCTTCAACGAAGAGCGGAATATTGGCGCCTGTCTCGATAGCCTGCGCTGGTGCGATGAGATCGTTGTGGTGGATTCCTTCAGCACCGATCGGACCGTGGAGATCTGTCGGCAATACACGAACCGGCTAGTGCAGCGGAAATGGGCCGGCTATCGTGATCAAAAGGCCTTTGCTCATTCCCTCGCGACGAAGGATTGGGTCCTACTTGTGGATTCCGACGAACGAGTTTCGCCGGAACTCAAAAATGAGATTAACGACAACTTGTCGTCCTTTGACAATACCTATGCAGGGTTTTTAGTGCCGCGTTTAGTGTTTTATTTGGACCGTTGGTGGTGGCGAGGAGGCTGGTACCCGGACTATGACGTTCGATTGTTCCGCCGTGACCGTGCGACTTGGGGCGGCACAGATCCTCACGAAAAGATTTTGGTCGATGGCAAGGTTCGCCGCCTGCGGAACCCGCTCCATCATTTTTCTTACCGAGACATGGACGACCATGTGCAAAGGATTAACCATTTCACGTCCATTTCTTCCCGCGAGCTATTCAACGAACGAAAGCGTTGGCGGCTGAGCGATGCCTTGGTCCGGCCGGCTTTCCGCTTTTTTCGCTCGTACATTTTGAATCGTGGTTTTCTCGAAGGCTTCGCGGGTTTTTATGTTGCGCTGATGGCGTCAGTCTATGTATTCCTCAAGTATGCTAAGCTTTGGGAGCTGGAATTAGAGGAGAAAGAGGACGGTGACCGCAAGCGGTCATAGCCGCCGGCTCAGAATTCTGCACATCGATCCGGAGCGGAAGTGGGGTGGTGGAGAGGCTCAAGTTCTCGGTCTTTTATCCTACCTTGCAGAAAGAGATCATCGCAACGATCTGCTAGCGCATCCCCACGGCCGGTTGTTTCAACAGAGTCGAGTGCTGAACGTGAGAACGATTCCTCTGGTTGTACGTAATGACTTGGATCTGCGGCCTGTGCTGAGCCTCAGGCGCCTCATACGCCATGAGGATTACGATATTGTTCATTTGCACACGAAGAGAGCGCATGCGCTTTCGCTTTGGCTATCCCACGGATCCCCAAGGCCAAAATACGTGGTGACCCGGCGAATGGATTATCCAGAGTCCAACACGTGGTATATGCGGTGTCTTTATAATCGCAAGGTGGATGGAGTGGTTGCGATCTCACGGAAAATATCGGAGCTGCTGATTGAAGCAGGGGTAGAGCGTGAAAGAATTCGCTTGGTCCACAGCGGGATCGACCCGCGACCCTTTGAAGCTGTTGCCAATGCACGAGATGTGCATCCCGACCGTATGGTGGTTGGCATGGCGGCGGTTTTGGAGGAAAGAAAAGGCCATCGTTTCTTATTGGAAGCGGCGCGGCGACTCAAAACGCAAGGGTACCAGATTAGCTACCGCCTCGCGGGTGAGGGGTCACTAAGAAAATCTCTCGAAGAGAAGACAATACAGCTGGGTTTGAAAGAGGATGTGCAGTTCCTGGGTTTTGTCTCCGACATACCTGCTTTTTTAACGAACGTCGATAGCGTTGTCCTGCCTTCCCTGTTTGAAGGTCTCGGGGTGTCGGTTCTGGAAGCCATGGCGGCGGGAAAAGCGGTGATCGCGAGCCGAGTCGGAGGGCTCCCGGAGATTGTGATCGATGCGGCCACGGGATTCTTGGTGGAGCCTCGTGATGCCGAAGGACTCGCCAGCGCCATTTCGAAACTCGCGGGTGACAGAATCCTGATTCGAAACATGGGTCAAAAAGGAAGGGAGCGGTTAGAAAAGAACTTTACTATGGAGCAAATGGCACGGAAGAATGAAGACTATTATTATGATCTCCTCGAAAAGACGGGGACTTGGCCTATGACCGAGCCGAATTCAACTTCCACATGAAGCTTTTATTGGATATTCTCGCCAGATTCCGCCGCGCCCATCTGTTAGTTGTGGGAGATCTGATGCTGGATCGCTTTATTTGGGGTGATGTGGAAAGAATTTCGCCGGAAGCGCCTGTTCCGGTTATGCGGGTCATCGCGGAGAGTAATCGCCTTGGGGGCGCGGCCAACGTCATACACAATATTCGTTCGTTGGGAGCTCATGTGACCGCTTGTGGGGTCGTCGGACGGGACACGGCGGGGAAACGGCTCGTGCATGACCTGCGGCGAGCGGGAGCTTCCACTGCAGGCATCGTCGCTGACAAACAAGTGCAGACGACTCAAAAAAGTCGGATTATTGCCCGGCCGCGGCATCAACAGATCGTTCGTTTAGACTGGGAGAATCAAGATCCGATTGCGGACGCCACGTTAAAGCGACTGCGCGAATTCGTGCTCGCCAGAGCTAAGGCATACGATGGCATCGTCATATCGGATTATGGAAAAGGCGTCGTGCATGCGAGCCTCTTGAGGTCGATTACGCCTTTGGTCAGGCGAAAAAAGCTTATCTGTGTGGTCGATCCAAAAAAGGAAAACTACGCGGGCTATCAGTTTCCGACTTTGATCACGCCAAACAAGGATGAGGCGAGCGAGGCCTCAGGGATCTTAATTCGAGATGACGAAAGTCTCCTGGCTGTCGGGGAGAAGCTAGTGCGAATGTGGCAAGCCGAGGCGGTTTTGATCACCCGCGGTCCGGACGGGATGAGCCTGTTTCGCCCACACCGCGCGGTTAGGCATTTTCCCACCGAACCGAGAGATATGTTCGACGTTACCGGAGCGGGCGATACGGTGGTCGCGGTTTGCGGGTTGGCGCTGGTGTGCGGCGCGAGTTTTGAAGAAGCGGCTGTCCTCTCGAATCTGGCCGCAGGGCTGGTTGGCGAGGAAGTTGGAACCGTAGCGGTGTCGTTAGAGAAACTAAAACGAAGCGTCCAGGACAAAGAACCATGAAGAGCATGACAGGTTACGGCGAAGCTTCCAGCCAGATTCGGGGAACAAGAGTCACCGTTCAAGTACGAAGCTTGAACCATCGACATTTGGATCTCCAATTGAGGGCGCCGAGAGAATACCTTTCTTTCGAAGAAGAAATTCGGAAAATTGTTCGCCAGAAGATCTCGCGGGGGAGACTGGACGTTTTTATTAATCGTTCGCCGGCAAAAGGGCAAGGTCGCAGACTCGAGCTAGACGAGCAGCTATTAGGGGAGTATTTGACCACCGTCCGACAGGCTAAAAGAAAGTATCAGTTGACTGGAGACTTCAGCGTGTCGCTACTTTACAGTATTCCGGACCTGTTGCAGGTTCGGGAAGTCGAGGTCAACGCCGCAGCGGAGCGGGAAGGGGTTTTCAAAATCCTCGATCACGCCTTGAGGAAGCTCGCGCGCGCGCGCGAACGAGAGGGACGACAATTAAAGTCGGATATGCAGTCACAGATTCGTCACCTAAAACGGATCTCGATTCTTCTTGAATCTCGGGCGGGCGAGATCGGTACGCGTCTGCAAAAGGCTGGGGTAACACCCAGGGATCGGGAGGGCTCATCACGAACAGACAGGGACGCGTCGGATGCAGCAAACTGGATTCTCAAGGGCGATATCAACGAGGAGGTGGTTCGGTTGAAAAGCCACGTGGAAGCTTTGTCGCGGGTGCTCGCGGAAAGAGAGCCGGTAGGAAAAAAGGTCGACTTCATGCTTCAGGAAGTTCAACGGGAGCTCAATACGATCAGTTCCAAGGTTCCCCACCTTCCGGTCGTACAGTTGGTGCTCGAAGGCAAAGAACGGGTCGAGAAGATCCGGGAACAAACTCAAAACATTGAATGATTGGCAAAACGAAATACATCACCCAGCGGGAGGGAATTATATTCATTCTCTCAGCTCCCTCAGGGACGGGCAAAACAACGCTCATTAAAGGATTACAAACGGGTTATCCGGACATCAAACTGTCGGTTTCGTTTACCACCCGGACGCGTCGCGCCGGAGAAATTCACGGCCGTGATTATTACTTCGTTAGGTCTACGAAATTCGCCGCAATGAAAGCCCACGGCGACTTTGCGGAATGGGCCAAGGTTCATGATTTTTTTTACGCAACGCCGCGCCGACCGTTGGACCAATGTGTTCGTGGCGGCCAGGACATCCTTCTGGACATCGATGTCCAGGGGGCGAGAAAGATCAAGCGCAACTATCCCCAGGCCGTCTCGATCTTTCTCTTACCCCCTTCATGGCGTGAGTTGGAGCGAAGATTGGCTCTGAGAGGGACCGACGGTAAGGAGATAATCCGTCGGCGATTGGTTAATGCCCGAGGTGAAATAACAGAAATAATCAAGTATGATTATTATGTCGTCAATCGCGAGGTTAAGACATCGGTGGAACTCTTGAAATCCATCGTTGAGGCCGAGCGGGCCAAAACTTTCCGAGTCAAGCGATGGCGCATCGAGCCGTTGCATCGGCAATAAGGTAACCCCGGCTGTGAGCAAGGAAATTAAAATCGCCGATCTGGTGGATAAGGTTCAATCCTATTATCCGGCCGCGGATGTCGAACTGATCCGCAAAGCTTATGATTTTTCCGCCAAAGTGCATCAAGGACAGAAACGGCTGTCGGGAGAGCCTTATCTGATTCACCCGATGGCTGTGGCAGGTGTCATTGCCGACCTGAAGATGGATGTGCCCAGCGTCATCGGTGGCTTGCTGCATGATACGGTGGAAGACACTCTAACAACGCTGGAAGAACTGAAGGGGATCTTTGGTCGAGAAATCGCGTCATTAGTGGACGGCGTTACCAAACTCAGCCGGACGAATTTCAGCAGCCGCGAAGAAAAGCAGGCGGAAAACTTTCGCAAGATGTTATTGGCGATGGGGAAGGACGTGCGAGTGATCCTCATCAAGCTCGCCGACCGCGTTCACAACATGCGCACGCTCGATCATCTGCCGCTTGAAAATCAGATTCTGACCGCCCAAGAAACGCTGGATATTTATGCGCCTATGGCGCACCGTTTGGGCGTCGCTTGGATCAAAAGCGAGCTTGAAGATCTCGCGCTGAAGTATTTGCACCCGGAGGTCTATTACCAGCTGAAGCGCAACGTTACCAAGAAGAAGAGCGATCGCGAAAAGTACATCGGTGAAGTGATTTCCATCATCAAAAGAAAACTTGAAGCGGAGGGAATCGAGGCGGATGTCACTGGCCGTCCGAAACACTTTTTCAGTATCTACCAAAAGATGGAAAGCCAGAACCTTCTCTACGACCAGATCTATGACTTAGTAGCCTTTCGAATTCTGGTGGATACGCCGCGGGAGTGTTATGAAACGCTGGGCGTGATCCATTCCCAATGGCGCCCCGTGCCGGGGCGGTTCAAGGACTACATCGCGCTGCCAAAGCCCAATATGTACCAGTCGCTACATACAAGCGTGATCGGTCCGTACGGTGAGCGGATGGAAATTCAAATTCGCAGCCAAGAGATGCATCGTATAGCCGAGGAAGGCATCGCCGCTCACTGGCGTTATAAGGACGGGGCGGATTTCCAGGTTAACGATAACCAGCGTTTCGCGTGGCTCAGGCAATTGTTAGAGTGGCAGCAGAACCTGCAGGATCCGCAAGAATTCCTTCATAGCCTTAAGGAAGACCTTTTTACCACGGAGATTTACGTGTTTACGCCCAAGGGCGACCTCTTGAATTTTCCCAAAGGGTCGACGGTCATCGATTTCGCGTATCGGATTCATTCCGATATCGGCCATCACTGTTCCGGCGCGCGGGTTAACGGCCAGTTGGTTGCTTTGAAATACATACTGCGCAGCGGTGATACCGTGGAGATTATCACCACACCCCAACAGGTCCCCTCCCGTGATTGGTTGAAGCTCGTTAAGACCCCCCGCGCTAAATCCAAAATCCGGGATTGGTTAAAATCGCAACAGCGCGAAAGAAGCGTGGCACTTGGACGAGAAATTCTCGATAGCGACCTGCATCGCTACGGATTGGATTATCCCACCTTGCTGAAAGAAGGTCACATCGGTTCCTTGACGAAAGAGTTAGGGCTGAAGGACGAAGAGGCGCTTCTGGCGGCCCTCGGCTATGGGAGAATCACGCCGCGGCATGTGCTTGCCAAGTTAGTGCCGCCGGAGAAGCTTGATGGTAGTCACAAGAAAAAAGAAGGGTCTTTGGAGCGTCTTTTTCGGCTGGTGTCAGGGCAGAAGCAGGGTTTGGGTATTCGAGTGAAGGGCGTCGATGATGTCCTAGTGAGATTCGCTCTATGTTGTCACCCTTTGCCGGGAGAGCAAATCGTAGGTTTCATCACTCGAGGGAGAGGCGTTACAGTTCATACTGTGGGTTGCCCGACGGTTCTCGAAAGCGACCCTCACCGGAAGATCGAGGTGAGCTGGGAAGAAAAAAGTGGGCAGACGCCTCGCGCAGTGAAAATAGAAGTTACCTGCATAGATCAGCCGGGACTCCTGGCGGCTATCAGCTCCGCGATTACAAGCGCCGAAGCGAATATTGCGCGGGCTCAGGTAAGAACTTTCTCGGGCCAGAAGGCGCTCAACACCTTCGACGTGATGATCAAGAATTCCAAACATCTCCAGCAGGTGTTACAGAATGTCTCAAAGGTCAAAGGCGTTTACAAAGCTGTCCGTGGGCGCGGTAGGACGGGCGCTGAGATCCGGGACCCCTCAGGCAGGAATGATTTCAGTGATGCGCGATGACCCCGGCTCTTATGCAACTTTCTGGACGCGGCCGGAATGAATACAATCCGTGCAAACTAAAGCGCGCTTAACCTGTCCGTCAAAATTGGCCCTAACTCGCTGAAGATTGGGGCGCCAAGAGCGTTTGGTCTTATTGTTGGCGTGACTAACGTTGTGGCCAACGGATCGACCCTTGCCGCAAATCGAACAAACCCTCGCCATAGTTTTTAACTCCTTATCTTTGCAATAATTTCCGTCGTCGAGGAGCCCTTCAAATAGGGAACGACTACAACTTTGCCGCCATTTCCTTGGACGAGATCACCGCCTATGACTTCTTCAGTCGACCAATCTCCACCTTTAACAAGGATGTGCGGCCGCAAAATCGAAATAATATTGTAGGGATCCGGCTCGTCAAACAACAGCACGTAATTTACCATCTCCATCGAAGCGATCAACTCAAGGCGATCTGTCTCTGATAGTATCGGGCGGGTTGGTCCCTTAATCGCCTTGACGGATTGGTCGCTGTTGATGGCGACAACGAGCAGGTCGCCGAGCGCCTTTGCCTCCCGCAGAAGGTAAATGTGTCCCCGATGGAGCAGGTCGAAGCAGCCGTTGGTAAAAACTATAATTTTGGCGTTAATTCTCGCTGCGGCAGTGATCGCCTTGAGTTCGTCCAGGCTTTTAACCTTGTCCGACACATTCAATGGGTAACATGAGAAACTGGGGTTTTCAATTGGAAGTTCCCGTGTTTCAAGGAAATTCAATGTCTTGACCGTCCCTGAAAATTTCGTTAGAGTCGGAGCCAATTCTACACGATCTGCAAAGCCGCACCCGTACGCGTGTTCTCAAAATCAGGAGGAAAAAATGGAATATCAAGATCTTAGAGATTGGATCGAAATCGCCGATGAAATGGGGGAGCTAAAAACCCTCAAAGGCTGTGACTGGAACCTAGAAATTGGCGCCGTCACCGAGTTGGTGGCCCACAAAGAAGATGGTCCCGCCGTTTTGTTTGAAGATATTAAGGGTTACCCAACGGGCTACCGGGTGTTGTCCAATTCCCTAGCATCGAGGAAACGGCTGGCGCTGACCCTCGGTCTTCCGGCAGGCGAGACCAAAATGGACTTTGTCAAAATCTGGAAGGACAACTACAAGAATATCAAACCAGTCCCGGCGAAATTTGTTAAGAACAGCCCGCTATTCGATAACGTTTACAAAGACGGCGACATCGATATGTTTAAGTTCCCAACGCCGTTTTGGCACGACAAGGATGGTGGCCGCTACATCGGCACCGGGAGCGTAGATATCACACGCGATCCGGACGAAGGGTGGGTGAATTACGGCACCTACCGGGTCATGATTCATGACAAGAATAAGGTGGGATTCTACATTTCACCTGGCAAGCACGGCCGCATGCAACGCGACAAATACGCCGCCAACGGACAGCCGTTTAAGATCGCCATGTCTTTTGGTCACGACCCGTTGACCTTTCTGGCCGGCAGCATCGAAGTGCCTTATGGTGTTCCGGAGTATGAGTTCATCGGCGGCATCCGTGGAGAACCCTTCGAAATGATCGAAGGCGAATACTCCGGGCTACCGATTCCGGCAAACTCCGAGATCGTCATTGAGGGCGATGTACATTTCGATAATCCAAAGGTCGAAGGTCCATTCGGTGAATGGACGGGTTATTACGCTAGCGCAGAACGGGCGGAACCCTGGGTGGAAGTGAAGCGGCTGTACCACCGCAACGATCCGATCATCCTCGGTTCCCCTCCTGGCCGGCCTCCTGCCGAGCTCGGTTGGTACCGCTCTTACCTCCGTTCCGCGCTGATTTGGGACGAGATGGAGAAAGCCGGTGTGCCGGATGTCAAAGGCGTTTGGCTTACCGTGTCGGGTGGCAGCCGGTTGATGATGGTGGTTTCGATCAAGCAAAGATATCCGGGCCATGCCAAGCAGGCCGCGGTCATTGCATCGCAATGCCACGCGGGCGCCTATCTCGGACGTTTCGTGGTGGTGGTCGACGATGACATCGATCCGTCGAACACGGACGATGTCATTTGGGCTATGGGCACCCGCTGCGAACCGGAACAGGATATTGACATCCTCCGCCGCTGCTGGAGCGGGCCGCTCGATCCCGTCATTCAAGTGGGAAAGAAAGGCTTCAACTCTCGCGCAATCATTGACGCGACGCGGCCTTATGAGTGGATGAAAGATTTCCCGCCAGTGGCTGAATCGAGCAAAGAAGTTTTGGACGCCACAGCCAAGAAGTGGGGTGCGGAACTTTTCGGCACCAACGGAGGGAAGTAAAACCTTTCAATAAACAGCGTTCACCTTACGGGGGCAAGCCGATCCTGATTGTGATCGACTTGCCCTTTTTCTTCTGAAATCGATTTGAGATTTGCCGTGTGTAATCCCGAACGCGTGTCCTTTGTCCTCGGGCTTGTCGTTTCCATACCCGAGATGACCGCCTTGTCATTGGTCCTGCCATAACTCGTTTACTACAATATGCTCTAAATTCAGCTCCGAATTTGGCTCTTGGCAGATCCAGCCGGTTGGACTAGAATCCCGTTCGATGATTCGGCGCTGACTCGCCCCCGGTTTCACCTGTGCAAACACCAGCCGGACGTTCCGACTCGATCATAGGTCAGATGCGACGTATTGTTATCATTGATCATCGGCTTGTCCCAAACTTGATTTTTCAGTCTCAGTCACGAAATCGTGGCAGGTAGCATTTAAGCGGTTGAATGAACAACTTTATGAGAGGTAGATGTGTAGCCTTCACCCATAGAGGTATGCAACGCCCAAACAATGAGGACTGCCTTCTTGTGGCTGGCTGGATAAGAAGTTCGCCTATGGAAGAACCAATTGATTTTGAATTATCTCTTTCGTCCTCAACCCTAGTGGCTGTTGCTGATGGTTTAGGTGGCCACGCTGCAGGAGAGATAGCGAGCGAGTATGCTCTGGCAAGGATTGAGACGCTACTAGGCGGTCGGAACGAAATCGATGAGCAAGCTGTGAGACAATCTCTCACGCAAGTACATCGAGAGCTCGTAGATTTATCCAAAGCAGCGCCTGCCTACCACGGTATGGGAACCACAGTTGCGGGTCTTCTACTGAATCGAGATACGGTCACGATATTTCATGTTGGGGACAGCAGAATTTATCGTCGGGAAGAGCGGTTTCTTCAATTGCTGACGGAAGATGATCGGACCACCGAACGTGGATATGGAGAATCGGCTGGCCAGGGGACAGGCAATACATTGCTCCAGTGTCTTGGAGCCCAGACTGAATTCTCTAATATCCTACCGCACGTGCAAATTATGCCGAGATGTACCAAACCGGAAACATATCTTCTCTGCACTGACGGATTGTTCGACCTGGTTTCACTTGACGAGATGGAAGCTTCGATGTCCGACCAGTATGACATTCGGGTCAAGTCTCTATTTGATAAGGCCTGTGCCGGTGGCGGGCGGGACAATGTGACTATTGTGATCCTAGAAATCGCCCCTCAAACGAACAGTTATGCCGACGAATCTGTGGCCATTGGAAGTGGCAATGAACAATCAGACCCGAATTGACACTACCAACCCCACCCGCCTCGATGAAGCGGATGGAAAGACGCGTCTCGACGGACCGGATGCAGCCCAGTCACAGGCTGGAAGCTCTATCCTGCCGTCGAGGCTTGCTACTCAATACCGCGTTGTTTCTGCTTTCCAAACTATGGGAGCTGAGGCTGACCTTTACTTAGTTGAACGTGTCGCTGACGGTGGAAGTTACGTACTGAAGCTTTACCGGCGCGGATTGAAACCGAAGGCTGAAGTGATAGAGGCCATTCGCAAATGCGACCGCGAACACGTCGTGAAAACAATTGGTTGGGGCGAGAGTGATGGTCTTTGGTACGAAATTTTGGAATACGGCTCTTGTGGAACGCTGCGAGATCTGTTGCGCACAGGTCGTATTTCAGAGCACAAAATGCTTGCTGTGGTTAGGGAACTAGCCGGAGCCATCGATCACATACACCAGCGAAAAATTATTCATAGAGACTTGAAGCCGGAAAACGTGCTCGTTCGATCGTCTGATCCACTTGATTTGGTTTTGACCGATTTCGGTATCGCTTCACTTAACGAAGCCACCCAGCATTTTACTACAAGGAGCC
>Ga0184612_10001603_pt1 | contig 10968 bp, 11 predicted proteins | sample PLM3_60_coex_FD_133163 | JGI IMG/M metagenome (GOLD analysis project Ga0184612, IMG submission 133163) | Groundwater sediment microbial communities from an aquifer in East River, Colorado, USA - PLM3_60_coex | ecosystem: Environmental > Terrestrial > Soil > Riparian zone | place: USA: East...
GTGGACCACCACGCCGGATGGCGACTGGACGGGCGGGTACTGGCTGGGAATGCTGTGGCTCGCCGCGGCGACGACGGGCGACGACCGGTACCGGTCGTGGGCGGCGCCGCTCGCCGAGCGGTTGCGCGCGCGCATCGACGCCGAGACGGTGTTCAAGGCGTTCCCGGCGTACTACGGCCTCGCCCTGGGGGCGATCCTCCACGACGCCCCGGGACCGCGGGACATCGCGCTCTCGACCGCGCGCAGCCTGGCGCGCCTCTACGCGCCGGCGCTCCGGCTCGTGCCGCTCGGCACCCAGGCCGAGGAGGGCGCGCACATCGGGGCGACCGAGACCAGCATCGACAGCCTGCAGGCGGCGATGTTGCTGTTCTGGGCGGCCGGTGTGACGGGCGAGCGGACGCTGGGCGAGGTCGCGGCCAACCATGCGGAGACGATCATTCACCTGCACCTGCAGCCCGAGGGATCGTTCATCCAGTCCAGCTCGCTCGACGCCGCCACGGGCCGGCTCATCCGCCACTACACGCACAAGGGCGTGAGCGACACGAGCACGTGGGGTCGGGCGCAGGCGTGGGGCATGCTCTTCTCGACGCAGAGCTACCTGGCCGACCAGCGGCGCGAGGCGTGGATGGCAGCGGCCGTGCGCGGCGCCGACTGGTGGCTCGCGCACGCGCCGGCGGACCGCGTGGCGTTCTGGGATTTCGACGACCCGGCCATCCCGAACACCGAGCGGGACACGGCCGCCACGGCCATCGCGACGGCGGCACTCCTCAAGTTGAGCCGGGTGGCGCCGACCGAGTCCGGACAGGTGCGCTATCGCGAGGCGGCCGAGGCGACCGCGCGGGCGCTGGTGGAGCGGTACCTCACGCCGACGCGTCCCGATGACCGGCGTGTGCCGGGCATGCTGACCGAGGCGTGCTTCAACAAACGGACCGACGCGCGGCCCCAGGACCGGGCGAACCGCTGCGAGTTCATCGTGGGGAGCTACTACCTCTTCGAGAGCCTGCTCGGCCTCGCCGGTCGGATCGACCCGCTGCGCGTGTAAAAAACTCCCGGCAGCGCATCGCTATCGCGGTCCAGGTCGGGCGGCGGTGGCCACGATCCCGGCAGCGCTGAATTGACAGTCTTCGACGTCCCGCGGTAGTGTTACCGCCACTCGCCCGGTCGCTCATCACACGGAGGTGCAGACTGCGCTTCGGCTTGATCGGCTACGGCGCCTGGGGCAAGCACCACGCCGCCGCAATCCGCGACGCGCCCGGGCTGACGTTGGCCGGCGTGGCCTGCGGTGGGGAGGCCAGCGCTGCCGCTGCCCGGCAAGACCTGTCTGGCATCCCCGTGTACCGTGATTACCGCGAGCTGCTCCGCGATCCTTCCATCGACGCCGTCGACATCGTCACGCCGAACCATCTCCACGGCGAGATCGGAGTGGCCGCGCTGGAGGCCGGCAAGGACGTGCTCCTCGAGAAGCCCATGGCCGTCACTGCCGCCGAGTGCGATCGGCTCATCGCGGTCGCCGAACGCTCTGGGCGAGTGCTCAGTATCGGCCACGAGCTGCGGGTGTCGATGCAGTGGAGCGCCATCAAGGCCATGCTCGACGCCGGTGAGATCGGCGAGCCGCTCTATGCGCTCGTGACGCTCTTTCGCTTCCCCTACCGGCCGGGGGCGGGGGGTTGGCGCTACGCGGCGGACCGTGTCGGCTCGTGGATCCTCGAAGAGCCCGTGCACTTCTTCGACTTCGTCATGTGGTACTTCGAGCCGCTCGGCGATCCCACTTCCGTCCTTGCCGTCGGTAACAGCAAGGGCCGGGAGGCCGGAATGTCCGACAACTTCTCGACGATCATCCGTTTCCCGCGCGGTGTCTACGCGGTCATCACGCAGACGCTGGCCGGATTCGAGCATCACCACGTCGTTGAGATCGTGGGAACGGAGGGCGCCATCCGCACGTGGTGGTCCGCGACGACGGCTCGGACGCGCGAACCGACCCACGAGCTGAAGGTCCAGCGCCGGGGGGCGACGGCGTGCGAGACGCTGAAGCTCGGGCCCTCGGGGGAGCTGTTCGAGCTGGCGGAGGAGATCAGGCAGACGGCGGCGGCCTTCCGCGAGCGGCGTCCGCTCGTCTCCGGCGCGGAGGCCCGCAAGCGGGTCCTCGTGTGCCTGGAAGCCGAGCGCTCGCTACGCGAGGGGCGCGAGCTGAGCTTGAAGTTCTGAGGGAAGGAGGCGTACAGCCATGCGCCAGACACTGACGCGGATCGTGATCGGGCTGCTCGCGCTCGGCGTGCTGACCGGGCCGGTGGCGGCGCAGCAGAAGAAGCTGAGCCTGCTCACCTGGAACATCCCCATCTACAAGGAGAAGATCGAGGGCTGGATCGCGGACTTCAAGAAGATCCATCCCGACGTGACGGTGGAGTGGTTCGACAAGAAGGGCCCGGAGTGGGGGCCGTTCTACCAGACACAGGTGGTCGCCGGCACCGCCCCCGACATCATCGACACGCAGGGCGCCATCTGGCTCGACTACGCCGCCAACGGCGGCCTCGTGGACCTCACGCCCCTTCTGCAGCGCGACGCGGCCGTGAAGGACTACTACAATCCCAGGTTCCTCCAGACGTGGGTGTACGAGGGGAAGAACTATATGGTCCCCTTCTACGTCAGCAAGACCCTCCTCTTCTACAACAAGACCATGCTGAACGAGGCGGGCATCACGCGGCCGCCCCAGACCTTCGACGAGCTGCTCGCCGCCGCCCGGAAGATGACGAAGGGCGAGAAGTCGGGATTCATGACGCTCAACTTCGACTGGCTCTACTGGCCGCTGCTGGCCATGAACGGCGTGGAGCTGCTGACGCCCGACCTCAAGAAGGCCGCCTTCAACACGCCAGCCGCCGTGAAGACCGTCGAGGCGCTCGCCAAGGCGACCGCCGACGGCACCATCAACAAGGTCGCCTGGACCGGCCGCTGGGTCGAGCCCAACAACGCGTTCGCCAGCGGGACGGTGGGCCTCTACCAGGCGCACTCGCCCGCCTTCTTCTACGTCCGCGGCGGCGGTCCGTGGATCAACGGCGACACGCTGGGCGCCACCCAGATGCCTGGCGGATTCGCCACGCCCAACTCCCACGGCCTCGGCATCTCGAAGTCGAGCAAGCACCCCGAGCTGGCCTGGGAGTTCATCAAGCTCGCCACCAACGAGAAGTGGGCGTACACGTTCGGCAAGAATTTCAAGCTGTTCACCGGCACCCGGGTCGACGGCCGGCTCATGGAAGAGCTGCAGAAAGAGGACCCCCTGGCGGCCTCCGTCATGAAGACGCAGCTCGAGCACGTCGACAAGCTCGTCGCCGCCTGGCCGCTCGGCAAGGACGCTCAGGTCAAGGAGGCGTTCTACTCGGAGTTCCAGGCGGCCGTGCTCGGGCGCAAGCCGGCCGCGGCAGCGCTGGCCGAGGCCGAGCGGAAGGTGAACCGCCTGCTCGCCCGCTGAGGGGCGCGCGATCAGGTTCCGGCGGGCGCGGGGAACGCTGCTCATCTGGGCCTTCCTCGCGCCCTCGCTCACGATCTTCCTGCTCTACCGCATCCTGCCGCTGCTGTGGAACGCGGCGCTGTCCATGCAGACGTGGTCGCCGTTCCGGCCGAGCGCGTTCGCGGGGCTGATCCACTACGAGGAGCTGCTCTTCCACGACGAGGTCTTCTGGACGAGCCTCTGGAACACGGTGGTCTTCATGTCGAGCTCCCCGATCGCCATCGCGCTGGCGCTCGGCCTGGCCCTCCTCGTCGATACCAGGATTCGCGGGCGGGGCGTCTACCGCGCCATCATCTTCCTCTCCTACCCCCTGATGACGGTGGCGGTCGGCATCATCTGGCGCTGGCTGTACGACGAGAAGGTGGGACTCATCAACTACGTCCTGCTCTCGCTGGGCCTCACCCAGCGCCGGATCGCCTTCCTCGACTCCTACGAGTGGGCGATGCCCTCGGTGGTCGTGGCCGCGGTGTGGCAGATCGTCGGCTTCTTCATGGTCATCCTGCTGGCCGGCCTGCAGAACATCCCGCCCAACCTCCTGGAGGCGGCGGCCCTCGATGGCGCCTCGGGGGGGCAGCGGTTCCGCCACGTCACGCTGCCGCTGCTGCGGCCGGCCATCTTCCTCTGCCTGATGATCGGCATCATCAACTCGTTCACGAGCTTCGACCTCATCTACGTGATGACCGGCGGCGGCCCCAACTACGCGACAGAAGTGCTCATCACCTACATCTACCGGGTGGCCTTCGTGCTGTCGAAGTTCGACTACGCCGCCGCGCTCACCGTGGTGCTCTTCCTCTTCCTCCTGGTACTCACCTGGCTGGCGAATCGGGTGGCGGGCGGCGAAGCGGGCGCGGTCGATGCGGCCGAGTAGAGCGGCCGCCCTCCACGGCGCGCTCATCGCCATCTCGGTGGTGATGCTCGTGCCGTTCTACTGGGTGCTCAAGACGAGCCTGACCGGCGAGAACATCTTCCAGTACCCGCCCGCGCTGCTGCCCCGGGCGATCCATCCCTTCTACTACGTGGACGTCTGGTACTACATCCCCTTCGTCCGCTACGTGGCCAACAGCGTGATCGTCTCGGCCATCGTCGTCGTCAGCAACCTAGTCTGCAACGCGCTGGCCGCCTACGCGCTCACCCTGCGCTTTCGTGGCAAGCGCGCGATCATCGTGCTGCTCCTGAGCTGCATGCTCATCCCCTTCCAGGCGACGATCATCCCGGCTTACCTCATCACCAAGGAGCTGCGCCTGCTCAACAGTCATCTGGGGCTGGCGCTGCCGCTCTGCTCGACCATCGTCTGCATCTTCGTGTTCAAGACGAGCTTCGACGCGGTGCCGCGCTCCCTCATCGACGCCGCCCGCATCGACGGCCTGCCAGAGTGGCGCATCATCCGGCACGTGATGTTGCCGCTGTCGACCTCGGCCGTCGCCACCACCGTGATCCTGTCGTTCATCTGGTCGTGGAACAGCTTCCTGTGGCCGCTCATCGTCATCCGCAATCCGGAGCTGCAGACCCTGCCGCTCGGGCTGTCGACGTTCCTGAGCTACATGGAGAACACCACCGGCGCCCTCTACGCCTTCTGCATCATGGTCCTCGTGCCGGGGATCGCGCTCTTCCTGCTCGAGCAACGCCGCTTCATCGAGGGACTGACGTCGGGGGCGACCAAGGGATGAGATACGCCTGCGTCGTCGGCGCCCTCGTGCTGCTGGTCGGCGGCTGCAACCTCTGGGTCGCCCTGCATGACGACGGCGTCGTGCGGGGGCGGGTCGTGCAGGCCGACGGGCGCCCCGCCGCCGGCGCCACCGTCAGCTTCTGGGAGAAGACGCTGACGACGCTGGAGCGACGGACCACGACGGAGACGGGCTCGGATGGCCACTTCGTCGTGACCGGCCAGGCGGCGCATCACTTCGCGCTCCAGGCCGAGAAGAGCGGGCTCGGCGCCTCTCCGCGTACGCTCTACCGCCGCTACTTCCGCGGGCAGAACCTCGTGCTCGACGAGCCCCTGCGCCTGCGCGAGGGGCGCTGAGGTGAGGGATGACGGCGCGGCGGGCAATCTGACCGCGACCTGCTTTGACCTTGACCGCTTCTCTCGTAGCGCTGTAGCATCGGCCCCTCCGGTGCCGGGCCGTCGGCCCGACATGCTGGGGTAGACCTTGCCGGCCCGATCGAGCGCGCGGCGCGCGCCGAGAAGAAGGACCCTGTATGTCGGCGACGCTCGTGTCCAGCCGACCCGTCGTGACCTCGTGACCTGCCTGTCCGTTCACGATCTGTCGGTCAACTTCGGAGGGCTCCGCGCGGTCGACGGGGTGAGCTTTACGATCGAGACCGGGCGAATCCACGGCCTCATCGGACCCAACGGTGCCGGCAAGACGACGATCTTCAACTGCGTCACCGGCTTCTATCGCCCCACCCGAGGCAGCATCCGCTTCCTCGAACACGACATCACCCACTTCCGCCCGGATCAAGTCGCCCGGCTGGGGATCGCGCGTACGTTCCAGAACGTGCAGCTCTTCTCCAGCCTGAGCGCGCTCGACAACGTCCTGGTGGCCAAGCACAGTCACATGCGGACCGGCATCCTGGCCGAGGGTTTCAGGCTGCCGTTCGTCCGCGCGCAGGAACGCACCGTCCGCGACAAGGCTGAGGCGCTCCTCGCATTCCTGGGACTCACCGACATCCGGCGCCAGCCGGCGGGAAGCCTGCCGCTCGGCTCCCAGAAGCGCCTGGAGCTGGCGCGCGCGCTGGCCCTGGACCCGAAGCTCCTCCTGCTCGACGAGCCCGCGTCGGGACTGAACACGTCGGAGACCCAGGCGCTCGCCGACATGCTCCAGCGCATCCGTGAGCGCTTCGCGCTGACCATCCTCCTCGTGGAGCACGACATGGGGTTCGTGATGAACATCACCGACGCCATCACCGTGGTGAACTTCGGACGAAAGATCGCCGAAGGCACGCCGCAGCACGTGCAAAACGATCGGGAGGTCATCAAGGCCTATCTCGGGGAGACGGTCGGTGTCGCCAGCATCTGAACCGCTCCTGACTCTCGACGGGATCGATATGTTCTACGGCAGCATCCAGGCCCTCAAGGGCATCTCGTTCAAGGTGCTCGAGGGCTCCATCGTCACGCTGCTCGGCGCCAACGGAGCCGGAAAGTCCACCACCCTCAAGTGCATTTCCGGTCTGGTGTCCCTCGCCCGCGGAACCGTCACCTTCCGGGGGCGTCGGATCGACAGCCTGCCGTCCGAGAAAATCGTGCGCCTGGGCATCTCGCACGTCCCCGAAGGCCGCGAGCTCTTTCCAGAGCTGACCGTCCTCGAGAACTTGAACATGGGGGCCTACGCGCGGTCGGACAAGCGAGCCATCCAGCACACTCTCGAGCGCGTGCACACGTGTTTCCCCATCCTGGCCGAGCGGCGGTCGCAGCTGGCGGGGACGCTCAGTGGTGGGGAGCAGCAGATGCTCGCGATCGGTCGGGCGCTCATGGCGGAGCCGGCCCTGATGCTCCTCGACGAGCCGTCCCTGGGTCTTGCCCCGATGCTCGTCGAGGAGATCTTCGGCATCATCCGCCAGATCCACGCCAACGGGACGACGGTTCTGCTCGTCGAGCAGAACGCCAACAAGGCCCTGTCCATCGCGGACTACGGCTACGTGCTCGAAACGGGCACGATCGCCCTCGCCGGCGACAGCCAGCAGCTCCTGCGCGACGACCGCGTCCGGCGGGCCTATCTCGGGCAGCGATGACCCACACGAAAGGAGTCGCCATGAAAAGGCTTCTCGACCGTGCGGCGGTTCTGGGTGCGCTCATCGGCCTCCTCGTCCTCACCGGGAGCGGGCCGGTCTGGGCGGAGGATGGCGTCACCGACAAGGAAGTCGTCGTCGGCGCCGGCATGGACCTGACGGGCGCCGTGGCGAACTGGGGGGTCAACATCAAGGCCGGCATGGAGGCCGTCTTCAATCGTGTCAACGATGCGGGCGGCGTCCACGGCCGCAAGATCCGGCTGATCGCCTACGACCACGTGTATCAGCCGCCCAAGGCGGTGACGAACGCCAAGCGCCTCGTCGAACGAGACAAGGTGTTCGTCATGATGGGCCACCTGGGAACACCCACCACCAAGGCCATCAAGGAGTACCTGGAAGAGCGGCGCGTCCCCAACATCTTCCCGTCCACCGCAGCCAGCATCTGGACGACGTCGGGGCCGTGGCACATCGGCGACCTGGCCACCTACGCCGACCAGACCTGGATGATCATCGATCACCTGGTGAAGGACAAGAAGATCAAGAAGATCGCCAGCTTCTACCAGGACGACGAGTACGGCCTCGACGGCCACCTGGCCGGCAAGGCGCGGCTCAAGCAGCACGAGCTCGCCTACGTGGCGGAAGTCGACTACAAGCGCGCCGACATCGACTTCAGCTCGCAGGCCGCCAAGCTCAAAGAGTCGGGGGCGGAGGCCGTGATTCTGCAGGCGGTCTATCGCGAGCCGCCGCGGCTGGCCGAGCAGTGCCACGCCATCGGCTACCATCCGGTGTTCATCGGGCCCTCGCCTATCGTGGTGGACAAGACGATCGAGCTCGGGGGCAAGCACGTCGACGGCATGATGGGGGTGGAGGTCTATCCGCTGCCCACCGAGCCGGGCGCGTTTCTCGATCTCTATCGCGCCGACATGAAGAAGTACTTCCCCAACCTCGCGCTCGACACGACCAACCTCTACGGCTATCAGAAGGCCGCCCTCTTCGTGGAGGGGATGCAGCGCGCCGGGCGCAACCTCACCCGCGACTCCGTCCTCAAGGGGATCGAGTCCATCAAGGACTGGGACCCGGGCTGGGGCCTCAAGTACAGCTACGGGGGCGACGCGCGCCGCGTGATGAGCCGGGTGGGGCGCCTCGTCGTCGTCAAGGACGGCAAGTGGACGAAGGTGGGCGAGTGGATGGAGCTGAAGGAAGGCGGCCGGCGCTAGGGTCAGCTGGGCGGCGACGATGGTCGAGATCCTGACCAGCCAGGTCGTCAGCGGGCTCGCCACGGGCTGCGTGTACGCGCTCATCGCGCTCGGCTTCGTCCTGATCTTCAAGGCGACCGACGTGGTGAACTTCGCGCAGGGCGAGTTCGTGATGGTCAGCGGCTTCATCAGCTACACGCTGTTGATCCGGTTCGGGATCCCCTACTGGCTGGTCCTGATCTTGACCATCGTCGTGTCCGGCTTCATGGGCGTGATCCTGGAGCGGGTGGTGGTGCGGCCGATCATGAACGCGCCGATCTTTAGCATCGTCATCGCCACCATCGGCGCCTCGACGGTGCTGCGCTCCGCGGCCGGCATCATCTACGGCTACGACGTGCTGCCGCTGCCGACCATCTTCTCGAAGGACCCCGTTCGACTGGGTGTCCTCAACTTCACGGCCATGGACGTGGGGGTGATCGGCTCTTCGCTCGTGATCATGCTGATCCTCTATCTCTTCTTCAAGTTCACGAAGACCGGGACGGCCATGCGGGCGACCGCCCAGAGCCAGACGGCGGCCCGGCTCATGGGCGTGAGCGTCTCGCGGATCTTCTCGCTGACGTGGGCCATCAGCGCCGGCATCGGCGGGGTGGCCGGCGTGCTGATCGCGCCCATCATCTATCTCGACCCCAATCTCGGATTCATCGGCGTGAAGGCCTTCGCCGGCGCGATCCTGGGCGGGTTCGGCAGCATCCCGGGGGCGATCGTGGGCGGGATGCTGCTGGGGATCATCGAAAACCTTTCGGGCTACTCCTTCAACGCCGGCATCAAGCAGGTCTCGACCTACATCCTGCTCATCCTGGTGCTGGTGATATGGCCGAGCGGTCTGTTCGGCGCCGCTCCGATCAGGAAGGTGTAACCCGGCGATGGCCTGGCCCCGGATGCTCCACGGTGCCGCGCTGATCGGGCTGGCGGTCATCCTGCTGGGGCTGCCGAGCGTGGCCGACAACTACGTCCTGTACGTCATGACCCGTCTCTTCGTCTACGTGCTGGTGGCGCTCGGCCTCAATCTGTTGACCGGCTATGCCGGCCTGGTCTCCCTCGGTCACGCCGCCTTCTTCGCGATCGGCGCCTACACGGCGGCCGTCCTCGCCGAACGATGGCAATGGCCCTCCGGGCTTTGCGTGATCGGCGCCGCGCTCTTCAGCGCCGCCGTCGGGTACCTGCTGGGGCTGCCGTGCCTGCGCCTGAGCGGGCTCGATCGCGCCATGGCCACCCTCGCGTTCACGCTGATCGTCCAGGAGATGCTGCTCCAGCTGGCGGTCATCACCCACGGTTCCGAAGGTATGAAGGTGCTACCGGCCTCGTTGCTGGGACTGACGTTCGACACCGACTACCGCAAGTACTACCTGCTCCTCGTGGTCACCGCCGCCATGCTGCTCTTCGCCCGAAATCTGGTGGCGGGACGGACCGGGCGGGCGTTTCTCGCGATCCGTGACAACGAGCGAGCGGCGGCGGCCATGGGCGTGAATCTCGCTCAGTACAAGACGATCGCCTTCGCCATCAGCGCTTTCTACACCGGCCTCGCCGGCGCCCTCAGCGCGTTCATCGTCGGCTTCCTCGATCCCCAGGAGTTCAGCTTCTTCCTCTCCATCCAGTTCATCACGATCATCATCCTGGGTGGGCTCGCCTCCCTGCTTGGCTCGGTGCTGGGCGCCGTCCTCCTGATCGTCCTGGCCGAGCTGTTGGCCGGCCTGGACGTCTGGCAAGCGCTGGTCTACGGGCTCATCATGGTCGTCACCATCATCTTCATGCCCTTCGGCCTGAGCGGCGCCCTCCGCCGATATGCGTATCGCTGGTTCGGCATCGGCGCGGAGCCCGTGATCCCTCGTCGGCTGGGGCATTGAGAGGACGATCGCGAGGACGCGGTGCGAGCGCCGATCTCCTCACGCGCTCTCACCCGCTGCTGTAGTTCATCGCGCCGACGATCACGGCGGAGAGCAGGATGAACAGACCCTCGAGCTCCATCCCGAGCATCGCGTTGCCGTCGGCCAGCTCCCGGGAGAAGTCCCGCCGGTCGATGAGGTCGTACATCTTGAACATGAGGAGCATCAGCACGATGCCGACGGCGCCGTCCCGGAGCGCGGTGAGGAGGCTGTGGGTCCAGTACATGGCCGCACCGAGGATGATGGCGAGCCCGAGGTAGAGCCCGCGGAGGACGCGCCCGACCGCAGCATTCTTCTGCGCCGAGGCGTCGCGGAGGCTGAACGGCACGATCCAGTCGAACAGGTAGCGCGCGCCGATCGCGAGCAGGAGGAAGCATACGACCCAGCCCAGCGAGATCCCGTACTCCTTGATCGCCTCCATCGGCGGTCTCCTCTCAGCAGCGGTGCATCACGCGGTTGGTGGCCCAAGTCCGGCCGACGGAGATCTCGACCTAGCCGATGACCTAGCCGCTGTCCCAGGGCTCGATGCTGAGCCAGCAGTCCGGATCCTCGGGCCTGGTGAGAGTGCGGTAGCTCAGGCGGTCCCCGGGAGAGACCTCGA
>Ga0184612_10001604_pt1 | contig 10967 bp, 13 predicted proteins | sample PLM3_60_coex_FD_133163 | JGI IMG/M metagenome (GOLD analysis project Ga0184612, IMG submission 133163) | Groundwater sediment microbial communities from an aquifer in East River, Colorado, USA - PLM3_60_coex | ecosystem: Environmental > Terrestrial > Soil > Riparian zone | place: USA: East...
GCGTTCGTTGCGTATGTCATCGCCGAGATCGCCCTGTTCGTGCTGGCCGTGCGCTGGCTGGGTGGCTGGGTCACGCTCCTGCTCGTGCTCTCCACCAGCCTGCTCGGCGGATGGCTGATCCGGAACGAGGGACTGCGTGCCTTCAGCGCCGTCAACGAGGCTGTCCAGGCCGGGCGCGCCCCAGGCCGTGAGGTCGCTGACACCGGCGTCGTGCTGACCGGTGGCCTGCTGCTGGTGCTGCCCGGTTTTCTGACCGACATCGCCGGGTTGCTCGCCGTCCTGCCGCCGACCAGGTCGCTGGCCCGCCGACTGCTCGGGCAGGCCCGGCTGGCCGGCCAGGGACGTCAAGCCTCGCCGGGCGGAACCGGTCCCGTCGTTCCTGGCGAGGTGATCGACCCGGCTCAGGATCACCGGGGGAACGGTCCGGTCATCCGCGGCAACGTCATCGAGAGCGACCCAGTCGACCCCGACGATGGCCCCGGCGCGTCGCGGGACTAGCATGCCGCGCGCCTGGCGCCGACGTGCCGCCGGGACCCGGGTCCTTCAGCCGGGACTCTCGGTCGGAGCCCTCTGGAGCTCGTGGGTCAGCTGCTCGAGCTCGGCTCCGCCGGACATCAGCGTGGTGAGCTCGGCCAGGTCGATGTCGTCCTTGCCGAAGTCGCCGAGGCTGTGTCCGCGGTTGAGGATGAGGAACCGGTCGCCCACCGGGTAGGCGTGGTGTGGGTTGTGGGTGATGAAGACGACGCCGAGCCCGCGGTCCCGCGCCGCCACGATGTAGCGCAGCACCACTCCGGCCTGCTTGACGCCCAGCGCCGACGTCGGCTCGTCGAGGATCAGCACCCGGGCACCGAAGTAGACGGCCCGGGCGATCGCCACCGACTGCCGCTCACCACCGGAGAGGGTCCCGACCGGCTGCTCCGGATCGCGGATGTCGATGCCCATGGCAAGCAGCTCGTCGCGGGTGATCTGCCTGGCGCCTGCGACGTCGAACCGCCGCAGCGGCCCCCAGCCCTTGGTAGGCTCCGAGCCGAGGAAGAAGTTGCGCCAGATCGCCATCAGCGGCACCAACGCGAGATCCTGATAGACGGTGGCGATGCCGCGGTCGAGAGCCTCACGGGGGCTTGACAGCCGGACGGCCTGACCGTCGATCAGGTACTCGCCGCGGTCGTGCTGGTGTGCGCCCGCGAGGATCTTGATCAGGGTCGACTTGCCGGCGCCGTTGTCGCCGAGCACGCACATGACAATGCCGGGCCGGACCGTCATGGAGACGCCGTCCAGCGCGATGACGTTGCCGAAGCTCTTGCCGATCTCACGCACCTCGAGCAGGGGAGCGTCGCCCGTCATCGCTTCAGGACCTCCGCTCGCTTGCGTACGTAGAGGTTCAGCCAGGTCGCCAGCAGGAGGAGCAGGCCCAGGAACAGCATGAACCAGTCGCTGTCCCAGTTCGCGAACACGATGCCCTGCTTGGCCATGCCGAAGATCAAGGCGCCCAGCGAGGCCCCGATCGCAGACCCGAAGCCTCCCGTCAGCAGGCAGCCCCCGATCACGGCCGCGATGATGAACTCGAACTCGAGGCCGATGCCGGAGTTCGCCTGTACCGACGTCAGCCGCACCGCCTGCATGGTCCCCACCAGCGCCGCCATCGTCGACACCGTCATGAACAACGCGATCTTGGTGCGCGATGCCGGCACGCCCACGCCACGGGCCGCGACAGCCGAGCCACCCACGGCGAAGATCCAGTTCCCCGGTCGCGTGCGGAGCAGGACGTAGGTCGCGAGCGCGGTCACGGCGATCCACCAGAAGACGGTCACGCGGACGTTGGCGCCGAATATCGAGACCGTGCTGGCGAACACGGTCCGGGCGGAGTCATAACCGGCGGCGTCGTCCAGGCCGCGCACCTGGACGGTGCCGGTGATGATCTTCGTCACGCCGAGGTTGAGACCCTGCAGCACAAGGAACATGCCGAGCGTGACGATGAAGCTCGGCAGCCCGGTACGGACCACGATCACGCCATTGACGAGCCCGACGACCAGCCCGACGACAAGCGCGATCGCGAACGCGCCCCACACGTTGACGCCGTACTCCGTGGCGAACGTGGCGACGACGAGGCCCGCCGTGGCCGTCATGACGCCGGCGGACAGGTCGAACTCGCCGCCGATCATGAGCAATGCCACTGCCACCGCCATGATCCCGAGCGGCGCCGAGGCATCGAGCCAGTTGGCGATCCCGGCCGGGGTCGCGAACGCGTCGGTCTGGATCGCGAAGAAGAGGAAGACCGCAAGGGCACCGACCGCGGCGCCCAGCTCCGGGCGCTGGAGGAACCGGCGGGTGAGGCCGGAGCCGACGACGCGCTCGTCACTGGATGTCGCGGCCGGTGCCGCCGTCACCGGGTGCCCGCCTCAGCCAGCTCGGCGACCGTGGCGGCGTTCTCCTGGGTGACAAAGCCGGGACCGGTGAGCACCGGCAGGCCACCACCCATGGTGTTGTTGTTCTCCTGGTACAGCTTGAGCAGCACGATGGGGATGTACCCCTGCAGGTACTGCTGCTGGTCCACGGCGAACAGGATCGAACCGTCCTCGATCGCACTGACGACGTCGCCGGACAGGTCGAACGTCGCGATCTGTGCCTCCGACCCGGCGCCCGCCACCGCGTCAACGGCAGCGACGCCGATGGCCGGGTTGAGCGCGAGCACACCGTCGATCGACGGGTCGGCCTGCAGGCTGGACTGGATCGTGTTCTGAGCCCCGGCGACGTCGTTGATGTCGACCTGCAGGTTCTCGACGGTGCCGCCGAGGCCTTCGGTCGCACCCTCGCAGCGCTGCTCGAGGCCGATGTTGCCCGGCTCGTGGATGACGCAGATCAAGTTCGTCACCCCCGCCTCGGCGAGCTGCTCACCGGCGCCCTGACCGGCGACGGTCTCTGTCTGTCCGACGTGGGTGATCGCGCCCAGCGACGCCGACTCGTTCTCGCCGGAGTTGATCGTGATGATCGGGATACCGGCGTCCGCGGCAGCTGCCAGCGGCTCGCGCATGGCGTCGGGGTTCGCCAGCGAGACGACGATCCCGTCCACCTCGTCGCTGACCGCGGCGTCGATGAACTGTGCCTGCTCGTCCGGTTCGCCCGAGCCCTGGTAGGTGACCTCGACGCCGAGATCCTCGGCGGCGGCGTCGGCGCCGTTCTTGACGACGTCCCAGAACGCGTCGCCTGCTGAGGCGTGAGTGACGACGGCGAACGTGAAATCTGCGCCACCGCCTCCGCCGCCCTCCTCGGTCGCGCCACTGCCTCCACCGCCGTTGCCGTCCCCGTCGCTGCATGCAGCGAGCACGAGTGGCAGGGCGAGGATAGCGAGCAGCGCGCGCTTCCTGGTGTGCGTTGTGGTGAGCATGGTCCTCCTTTGACGAGCGTGCTGACGATCAGTGCGACCCGCGAACCTCCTCGACCCGGACCGGACGCCGCTCTGCCCGGGACAGCTCGGCCGCCTCGGCCACGAACAGTGCCTCCAGCGCCTCTTCGCCCGGGCAGAGACTGGCCACGCCACCCACGACGACCTCGACAAACGAGCTGAGCTCCGCGCGGTACGCGGCGGCAAAGCGGTCGACGAAGTGTTCGTACGGCGGCCCGGCCGGTCCACCGACGCCAGGCTCGGCCGAGGTTAGCGGAGCCCGTGCGTCCAAACCTGCAACCATCGTGCCCGCCGCGCCGGACACCTCCAACCGGACGTCGTACCCTGCGCCGTTGTAGCGGGTCGCGTACGCCGTCCCGAGCGTGCCGTCGTCGAGCGTCAGGGTGACGACGCCGGTGTCGACGTCGCCGGCGTCGGCGAAGAACTGCTCCCCGCGGTTCGAGCCGGTTGCGTAGACCTCGACGATCTCTCGGCCGGTGACCCAGCGGATCGCGTCGAAGTCGTGGACGCTGCAGTCGCGGAAGATGCCACCCGAGCTCGGGATGTACGAAGCGTGCGGAGGCGCCGGGTCGGCGGTGACGGCCCGCACCCCGTGCAGGCGACCCAACCGGCGTTCGTGCACCGCCTCACGAAGAGCGTGGTACCCAGCGTCGAAGCGCCGTTGAAATCCGACCTGCAGCGGCGTCCCGGCCGCCTCGACCTCCTTGAGGACGGCGACGGTGGTCGCGACGTCGACGGCCACCGGCTTCTCGCAGAAGATCGGCATGCCGGATCGGGCCAGCGCGACGACCAGCCCGGCGTGCGACGGGGTCGGCGTCGCGATGACTGCGGCGTCGATGGCGGTAGCGAGCAGGCCGGGGACATCGGCGGCGACGGCCGCGCCGACCGCGTCCGCGACCCGCGCTGCCCGCGCTTGGTCCAGGTCGGTGACCACGACCTCGCCGACCTCGGACAGCTCGGCGAGGGTGGCGGCGTGTAGAGCGCCGATGCGTCCCGCGCCGATCACGCCGACCCGCATGGTGCGCCTCCGTCCCGATCACGCCGCGACGTGACTGGACGTCACTTCTAGTGCCCAGCGGTGCGGAGTGTCAAGACTTTGTCTTGACAATCCGTCAATAGGACTTGGAGACCTGCGACTCGCGAGATTCCGTCCGCGCCCGACCACGGTCGAGACGGGTCCGCCGCACAAAGATCCGGGCCGCGTCACTGACAGCGACGCGACCCGGATCGGTGCCGACGGTGGCAGGCGCGGGGGATCGCCCGCCCCCGACGGCGGTCAGGCGGTCTTTTTGCGTCCGCGGGTGCTGGCGGCAAGGTGCGCGCCACCGGGAAGCAGGCCTGCGCGAAGCAGGTCGAGGCGCTCGCCGAGGAGTACCTCGAGGTCCTCCACGGAGCGGCGCTCGAGCAGCATGTCCCAGTGGGTTCGCGGCGCCTTGCCCGGCTTCTCGTCGGGACGATCGCTCGCAACTCGCAGCGCCTGTGCGCCGCAGCGCGGGCAGTCCCAGAGCGCCGGCACCTCGGCCTCGACCGAGAAGGTCATCTCGAAACGGTGACCATGCGCGCAGTCGTAGGTCACGGTCTGACGGTCCGCGAACTCGACGCCGCGCTCGTCCTCGTAGCTGGTGGCGCCGAGGCGCGAGCCACGAAGGGTAGAACGCTCGGCCATCGTGTTAGCCCTTCCAGGACGGTAGTCCTTGGGAGTCGGAAGTCAGGTCTTGACGTTTCCCCGGCCACCGGTCGGGCAACCTGGGGAGACATTCAAAAGAACGACCGGGCCGGCTGTCTTGTTCCACGCGCCATGTGACACCGCGGTTCACCAGGCGTGACGTCGCTCACGCCCGCAGGACCGCCGGGCGCGGTGCGGCGGTTACTGGCATCTCCTCGTGGACCCGGCTGCCGGGGCCATATCCGTACACTCGCCGTCCGGGAACCACGACGCGCGGACCAACGGGCGTACGTCAGGTGTCGGAGCGATCACGAGGGGCCGCGGTGGCACAACGCGAGATCCGCCTCTATGGCGACCCGGTCCTGCGGACCGTCGCCGATGAGGTCACGTCGTTCGGCGATGCGACCCGTGCTCTGGCTCGCGACCTGCTCGACACGGTCGCGCAACCCGGCCGGGCCGGGCTCGCGGCGCCGCAGATCGGGGTGGCGCTCCGCGCGTTCTCGTACAACGTCGACGACCGGGTGGGCGTGGTATTCAACCCGGTGGTCGTGTCCAGGGACGGCGTGCAGGAGGCTGACGAGGGCTGTCTGTCGGTTCCAGATCTGTGGTTCCCGACCAAACGACCGGCCTACGCCGCCGTCGAGGGCCTCGATGGCGACGGTTCGCCAGTGCGTGTCGAGGGCGAGGAGCTCATGGCCCGCTGCCTGGAGCACGAAGTCGACCACCTCGACGGCATCGTCTTCCTGCGCCGGCTCGAGGGCGAGGCTCGCCGGAACGCGATGCGCGCGGTCCGTGAGAGCAAGTGGTTCAACGCGGCTCGCTGACCCCCGCCGGCTCGCCGAGTGCGGAGAGCACCGCCCGCTGCGCGACGGCGGCCACGGCGAGCGCGACCGCCAGCGTCTGCTGTCCGGCCACGTAGAGCGCGGCAGCGGCGGCACCGAACAGCGCCAGCTCGAGCCCCACGACGACCGACGCCGGCAGACGTACCGCCGCCTTCGGTGAGACGAACAGCCCCCACGCGACGGCCGCCACGATGGGAGCCCCGAGCCCGAGCAGAAGCTTGAGGAGCACGCCGTCGGGCGCGGTGAAGCCCCAGTATCCCAGAGCCACGAGCAGAGTGAGCTCGAGCAGGAAACGGAGGCCGAATATGGCGGATCGCATGGAACCCTCCGCTCCGAGCGCATGCCGGCGACGCTCTCGAGGCGCCACCCTACGCCGCGACGAAGAGCGGTCCCGGTCTCACGCGCCGGATGCCAGACGGTGTCACCACGTAGGTGCCCAGGCACGACAGGCCGGCCAGCCGTGACGTGCCGGCGAAGGCGTCGTGCCAGGCCAGGTCGCCGCCCTGGGACCGGGGATCACCGTGGCGGGCAATGGCGAGCAGCGCCCCTGCGAACCCGAACTCTGCCGCCGCGTGGCGCAACAGCGGGCCGAGGGCGCGCACCCTCGAGTGCTGCGGCGGGTCGGGCGGCACGTCGTCGACCGCGACCGTCATGGCCATGGACGCATCGACGTCGGTGAGGACGAGCAGAAGGGAGCCCGGTCGGAACTCGCCGGCCGTGACGACCGTCGCCAGAAAACGGATCGCGTGGGCCTCCACGTCGAGCTGTGTCGTGGTATCCATGCCCGCGGATGCTCGCAGATCGAGCCTGTGGACCGTTGCAGCGATCCACAGGCCGCTCGTGGTATCGACGCCGTGGTGGCCGGGGCGCTCGTGTACTGGTGGATAGCCTGGTGGCGTCGGTTCATTTAGCGTCACGACAGGACGGAGCGCAAGGATGTTCAAGGACACGACGGCATTTTCCGGATTCTCGGTCGACGACATCCCCAAGGCCAAGGAGTTCTACGGTCAGACCCTCGGTCTAGATGTCTCCGAGGTGTCCGACATGGTGGAGCTGCAGCTCGCGGGCGGCGGTCGCGTACTCATCTACCCCAAGCCCAACCACATCCCGGCGACGTTCACCGTCCTCAACTTCCCGGTCGACGACGTCGAGAAGGCGGTCGCCGAGCTCAAGCAGCGCGGCGTGCGTTTCGAGAGCTACGACATGCCCGATCTGAGGACCGACGACGACAGCATCTTCCGCGGCGGTGGCCCGAAGATCGCCTGGTTCACGGACCCCGCGGGCAACATCCTTGCCGTGCTCGAGGCGCAGTGACGTCCTCCCGCGGCGCGGCGAGCGGGGCTCAGGACCTGCCCAGTCGGCGTGCCAGCTCGACGATCGCGTCGCCGACCGCGGCAGGCTCGGTCACCATGGACAGGTGGTGGCCGGGACGCTCGAGCACGGGCCAGCCGCGGGTGCGGGCTCGAGCCGCTTCGGCCAGGTATGCCTCGCTGAGCAGGAGGTAGCCGTTCGGCCCGCGCCAAGAAGCTGGCGGCTCGGGCTCGTCGAAGTAGCGCAACGGTAGCCGTGGCAGCTCGGCTTGGAACTGCGCTCGCAGGTTCGAGTCGGGGAGCAGCTCGTCGACCGCGCCCGGTTCGAACCACTCGTCCCAGGTGGGAAGCACACCCGCTCGGGCGAGACCACGCAGGCGAGCGGCAAGCTCGTCAGGAGCACGCTGGAACCAGCTGACGCCGGGCATCGGCAAGAGCGCGTCGACATACATCAAGGCGCGAACGTGGGACGTCATCAGGTCGGCGATGCCCGGCAGCAGCGGACCGGCTCCGCTGTGTCCGACGAGAACGACGGAGCCGGCCGGGAAGCAGGCGTCGACGGAGTCCGCCACCGCCCGTTCGATGGTGGGCAGGATCGGTTTGCTCGCGAAGACGTCCGGGGAGATCGCCGGCACCGCTACCGACTCGCCTCCCGCGCGCAGGTGCGTCCCGACCGACCGCCACGTCGTCGGTCCGACCAACGGGCTGTGCACCAGCACGAACATCACGCCCCGATCGTTCCAGCTCGCGCTACACGGGAACGCCGACGGGCCCGGGACCCACAAGGTGGGAATCCCGGGCCCGTCGCCGAGCCTTCAGACGCGGTCCGGCTGCACCGGGGCGCCGGGGATGTCGTCCGTCGACAGCTCCTCGTGTTTGATCGACAGGCCGAACAGCACGATCACGGCGGCAGCGAGGATCATCGCGGCGGCGACCCAGAACGCCTGCGTCGCGCCGTACGTCTGTGCGACGAACGGGAGCAGCTGTGGGTCGAAGCCGCTCGCGGCGAGCTCCTCGGCCTTGTTCTCGGCGGCCTGGACGGCGACCGTGCCCAGCGTGGCGATGCCCAGTGCTCCACCCACCTGCTGCATCGTGTTCAGCACCGCCGAGCCGACGCCGGAGTCCTCGCGGGCGACCCGGCTGACCGCAGTGAGAGTGAGCGGCACGAAGACCAGGCCCATGCCGAACGACTGGACGAGGATCCACGGCAACAGATCGCTGACGTAGGTGGAGTCCACGTCGAGCATCGTGTAGCCCCACAACCCGAACGCGCTCATCACCGCGCCGGAGCCGGCAATCCAGCGCGGGTCGACCCGCGAGGCGAGCGTCGATGCCAGCTGGGCCGACACGATGATGCCGACCGTGAACGGCAGGAACGCGAAACCGGCCTTCAGCGGGCTGTACCCGAGCACCTGCTGAACGAACAGGCTGATGAAGTAGAACATCGCGAACAGCGCCGCACCCACGATGAGCATGGACACGAAGCTGACCGCCCGAGTGCGGTCGGCGAGGATCCGGGTGGGCAGGAGCGGGTGCTCTTGACGGGACTCGATGAGGACGAACGCCAGGAGCAGCACGACGCCGATCGTCAGGGTCGCCATGGTCGTGCCAGACGTCCACTCGTGCGACGCCGCATACGTGAGGCCGTAGACCAGCGAGACCAGCCCAGCGGTGCCGACAGCGGCCCCCAGGAAGTCGAACTCACCGTGCTGCCGCGGCGACTCGCCGAGGAAGCGGGGAACGAGCACGAGCAGAATGATGCCGATCGGGATGTTGATGAACAGCGTCCACCGCCACGACACCTCGGTGAGCGAGCCACCCACGATCAGGCCGATCGCGGCGCCCATGCCGGACATCGCGGCGTAGACCGAAATGGCCCGGTTGCGGGATGGGCCGGCCGGGAAGGTCGTCGTGATCAGTGCCAGCGCCGTCGGTGCGGCAATGGCTGCGCCGACGCCTTGCAGAGCTCGGGCGATCAGCAGGGTTGCCTCACCCTGCGCGATTCCGCCGAGGAAGGAGGCAAGGGTGAACAGCGCGATGCCGACCATGAACATACGGCGCCTGCCGAGCAGGTCGCCCAGGCGACCGCCCAGCAGCATCAGACCGCCGAATGCCAGGACGTAGGCGTTGACCACCCACGACAGGTTGGCGTTGGAGAACCCCAGGTCGGCCTGGATCGACGGCAGCGCGATGTTGACCACGGAGGCGTCGAGCACGATCATCAGCTGCGCCGAGGTGATGATCGCCAGCGCGATGCCGAGGTGGCGGTGACCGTGATCGTGTTCGGCGGGGCTGGGTATCGGTTCGGGGACGGACGGGCCTACGGCCGTCGTGTCGTGAGTCATGTCAGCTCTCTTCAGGGTGACGAAGGTACGTGGACTGCAGGGGAGGATCGGCGGGCGGCGGGCAGCACCACGTCGTCGATGACGTGGGCGATGAAGTCTTCGTCGACAGGCTTCCCCAGCACCAGGCGCCGGTTCATCACCATGCCGGGCAGGACGTCGAAGAGCAACTCGATATCGACCTCGGCGTCGATCTCGCCGCGGCCCTGCGCCCGCTCGAAGACGGTTCGACCGACCTCGATCCGGGGATCGAGGAAGCGTTCACGGATGGCCTGCTCCAACTCGGCGTCGTGCTGCATGGCAGACATCAGACCAGCCACCACCGACAACGGAGCGTCGTCAATGAGTCCGCCGGCGCAACAGGCCAGGGCCATCAGGTCGCCGCGTAGCGTTCCGGTGTCCGGGTCGACCGCCTCGGCGCACCTCTTCGTGCGCGCGATGGCGTCGACAACGAGGTCGGCCTTGCCGCACCAACGCCGGTAGAGCGTCGCCTTGCTGGCCCGCGCCTCGAGCGCGACGGCATCCAGCGTCAGCCGGTCGTATCCCAGCTCGAGGAGCAACCTGACGCTGGCGTCGAGGATCTGTTCCTCGCGCTCACCTTCGACTCTCGGTCGGATGTGCGCAGGCGCGGTCAACGTCGACACGGTGACACCCCCCAGCAAGACGAAACGAAACGGTTTCGTTTCGTTTCGTCGTAAAATAGCGAGTCACCGCCGCCCTGGCTACCCCTTTCCGCGCCGCGCGAACTTCGCCGTGGGCGAACAATCGACCGCGCTCCGATGACTATGGTCGGACGGGTGCGAGTTGAGGGGTGAGCTTCGTGCGTGAGGTCGTCGTCACCGGGGGAGGTACCGGCATCGGCCATGCCATCGCCGATGCCTTCGCCGCCGACGGCGACGCGGTGACGGTCACCGGCCGCCGTGCCGACGTGCTGGCGGAGGCGGCCGGTCGGCTGGGCGCGAGGGCGGTCGTCTTCGACGCGTCGGAACCGGCCGCCGTGACGGCCGCGCTGGGGGAACTGCCCGCCGCGTCGACGTGCTGGTGAACAACGCCGGGGGAAACACCGACTTCGACCGTGGCGAGCCGGAGGACCTCGCAGGGGTGGCCGCGAACTGGCGGGCGAACTTCGACGCCAACGTCCTCTCCGCCGTCCTGGTCACGACGGCGCTGTCTCCACGCCTCGCCGCCGAGGCTCGTGTCGTCACCATGGGGTCGATCGCAGCGCGTCACGGAGCAGGCGCCTACGGTGCCGCGAAGGCCGCGCTGGAGGGCTGGACGGCGTCGCTCGCCACTGAGCTCGGGCCGCGGGGCATCACCGCGAACGTCGTCTCGACAGTGCTCTTCCTCGCGTCTCCCGCAGCCGGGCACATCACCGGGCAGGTCGTCCATGCCAACGGCGGTGCC
>Ga0184612_10001605_pt1 | contig 10966 bp, 9 predicted proteins | sample PLM3_60_coex_FD_133163 | JGI IMG/M metagenome (GOLD analysis project Ga0184612, IMG submission 133163) | Groundwater sediment microbial communities from an aquifer in East River, Colorado, USA - PLM3_60_coex | ecosystem: Environmental > Terrestrial > Soil > Riparian zone | place: USA: East...
ACCGCCGCCAGTACGTGTTCGGCGGCACAGGTGTTCCCATTCTGTTCCCATTCTCCCGCCGAGCGTTACCGCCCCTGTAAACGAAAGCCCCGCATTAGCAGGGCTTTCAGATGGTGGGCGGTACTGGGCTCGAACCAGTGACCCCCAGCTTGTCGAACTGGAGCTCAGCGCGAGCCCGCGATGACGTGCTCGAAGACTTCGAACAACTCCCTTCGAATAGTCGGCGCGAGCAGTTGTGCGTACGCGCGCTCGGTGACGTTCGTGCTGGAGTGGCCGAGGAGCTTGCTGACCGCTTCCAGTCGAAGTCCCCTATTGATGAGATCGCTGCCGAACGTGCGCCTCAGTGTGTGGGGACTGACGGAGGAGCGATTCTCGCCTGAGCTCGTTCGCGGACACCGGCGGGCGTGACGGTCTTGACGTGTCGTCTCGCACGTGCAGGAAATCGGCCGTACACCCGCCTCAAAAGCGACGCGCTTGACGACGCGCCATACGTAGTTCGTCGTCAGGGGCGTGCCATGGCTGGTGGCGAGAAGTGGTGTCGCCGGCGTGACTGTCATCCGCTGCCGAAGGAGCTCCGCGTGCTCGTGAATCAGCGGGAGCAGTTGGGGAAGAAGCGGGATCGTACGAGTGCTCGCCGGCGTCTTGCTGCCGCGAACCGTCAGGGCCTCCCCGCTCGGAGTGAGATCGACATCGGCGAACGTTATCGCCTGGGCCTCCGCGACGCGGACGCCCGTGAACCGCAGCAGCCACACGACGATGCGATGGTGATGAGGGCACTCCGCATTGAGCAGAGCACGGTCTTCGTGAGTGCGTAGGAAGTCGTTCGGGCGCTGCGGACAAGGCGGAGCGCCGATCGTACGCATGGGGTTCCGCCACGGGGAACCCTCGCCGCCCACGAGGAATTCCGCCTGCTCGAGATATGCGAAGAAGACTCGCAGCGCTCCGATCGTCCCTCGTATCGTCGCGGGGCGCGGAAGGTGGCCGCGGCGTGTATGGAAGGCCGCTTCCCAGTGCGTCAGAAAGAGCTCGAGGTCGGCCGCAGTCAGATCTGCGACGGCCCTCGTTCCCAGCCAAGCCGTGAAGCCGCGCAGCGAGTACGCATACTGCTGGCGAGTCGAGGAAGCGCGTCCACACCGACGGAGGTAGCTGTCGAAGCTCAAGAGAAGCGTCGGCACGGTTCGGGCGTCATGCTCAAAACTACCCACTTCGTAGACAGTATCATAACCAGCCGTATTGCCTTCCGGCGGCGACCGTACGCTTGCTCGCGATGGGGCGTCCGCGTCTCGCAGGACTCGCCGAGGTCGCTGAGCTACTCGGCGTGAACAAGCGGTCGGCAAGTCGGTACGTGCGGCGAACGGACTTCCCCGAGCCGCTGGCCCGGCTTGCGTCAGGCCCGATCTGGGACGCGAACGACGTTGAGGCGTGGGGTGCGGAGTATGGGCCGTTTCGTCCGGGTCGCCCGTCGAAACCGATTGAGCAGCAGCGGCGCGATTCGGGCTGATCAGCATCGCGCCCACACGTACATCGAGCCGATGAGGGTCGGTGAGACCCGCTCGCTCATCGCACCATCCCCTCAATCCGACAGCAGCGCGGTGCTTAGTACGAACCACGAGGCGGCGGGCGGATGCAACTCTCGTGCCTGCTCCCCGCCGTTGATGCTGAGGAAGAGCGCGCTGAGACCCCCCGGGGCGCTCTTCCTCGGCGATAGCCTCGCCATGATTATGTTCGCCGGCTTGCAGGTCCCGACGGCGACGTGCGCGAGCTCATCACGCTCGTTACGCGTGCGTGCGCGTGCACGCGAGGATGTCCGCCCGGGCCAGCCTTGTTCCCGGGCCGCCTGTGCCCCAAGGGTGGCGTCAACTACTCCGGCGGCAGGCCGTAGCGTTGCCGCAGCGCGACGTTCGCGTCGCGCTCGGCAGCCTCGAGACCTCGCTCTCTGACCTCTTCGACGACCCGAGCGAGCGTCGTCACCGAGTGGGTCACGCGTCGCACATCCACCTGACTCCCCGCGAGTTCCAGAACTGTGCCGCCACCGCAGCGCGCCAGCGATGGTGCCGTTCGAAGCGGAAGGCGAACCCCGCAAGCGCGGCGAAGGCGACGACCTCGGTCACGGTCGCGGGGCGGGTGACGCTCGTCCGGCTACGCGGGTTCGACGAGGAACTCGGCGCGTCTCGGGTCAGACGTCAGTCGCCCGTCCTTGATGCGCACCTTCCACGTACCGATCGGCGTCTCGAACTCGGTGACCTCCCCGAGCTTCGCGACGACGTCCCCGAGCGTCCAGGGCGGACCGTTCGACCGCATGAATGGAATCCAGAACATGGAATCACGGTACAGCCGCCTGCGGTCAATACGAACCGGCGCCACTGGGATCTCGTCGACCGCATGGCTGATGAACGCGACGCGTACGTCATCCCTGAGGTGTGCGCGTATGCGGCCGAGACGCCCGCATGGAGCGCCGCCGTAGCTCGGCCGATCTGATCCGAAGCTGGCTACGCGAGCCCCAGCTTCGCCACGCCCCCGGATCGAGCCTATTGCCGACGCGCTCGAAGCGCTCGCCTGCGAGCTGGACGTCGAGCTCGAGCTCGCCCCAGCATGTGCCCTCGCTTGCAGACGATTCCTTACCGACTGCACCTGAGCCCGCTCTTCGACGACGCGCCACAGCTGGTCGACATCCAGACCTGGATCGTCGAGATTCGGGCCGGGTTCAGACCTCGGGCTCCGCCGAGCCCTGGCCATGAAGCTCCTCGGCGCGCAGCTTGATTCCACGCAGCATCTTGCGCTCCATCAGAAGCGAGGCAGGCTCCATGAGGGCCATGCCACAACGAGAGACCAGCGTAGGCAGGCGAAAGCGGTTACGGCTGATCAGCCGCGTCGAGCCGTTACACGATTCGATGACGAACGTCCAGACCCAGTTCCCGTCCTCGGAGCGCCATGCGAGCGCGTGCTCCGGTTCGACGAGCTCGACGGGCATTCGATTCGATCCGTAGCCGATGGTGTCCCCGACCCGCGGGTACTGAAACTCGGGCAGGATGCGGTCGACGCTGTGCATGTTCAGACCGAGGAGGTTTTCGATCCAGTCGTAGGTGTACGCCCCGCCGCGCGGCGAAGGCCCCATCTGCGCGATCCACGGCCAGATCGCGGCCGGGGGCGCGTCGATCTCGATCGCACGGGTCGCGACGCCGTCGGCTGCCTCGAGCAACTCGTCGCCGGGAAGCGTTGCGGTCGCCTCCTCCTTGGTCGCTCCCCACGTCAGGATCGGCTCGCGCAGGAGCAACCGGTAGAGCACCGCAAGTCCCAGCAGCGCAGCTAGCCTCGTCCGCAGCCTCACGCACGCAGTCTGACGGCGCTTGCCGCAGCAATGGGCGGTTCAGGAGTTGGTGGAATCGGATCCGGATGTGCGCGTTGGACTCAGAAGCGACGCTTGGCGTGTCAGTAGGGATCGGAGGATCGATGCAGGAGTCGATCCAATGCCAGAACTGGAAGTGATGCTCCCACAAAACGAGCACGAAGGCTCCCTCGTCGGACTACGTGCTTTTCCGCGACGGGAATCAGTTTGGCTGCGGACGACACTCGGGAGCGAGGAAGCTCAGAATGGTTCGGGAGCGAAAGGAGGCTCACATGAAGACGATCTTGCTCGGCTACGACGACAGTGAACCGTCGATGCGCGCACTCATACGGTCTGCCGAGATCGCTAAGGCATTCGGGGCGTCCGTACACGTCACGAGCGTTGCACCTTTGATCGTCGGCACGCCGCGGAGCGGCGGGCCGTACGACCCGGCGGACCCTCCGTCCGAACACGTAAAGCAGCTACAGCATGCGCAAGCGCTTCTCGGGCACGAGGGAATCAGCGCGACACTCGAACCCGCCCACGGCGATCCCGCCGAGATGATCCTCGAGGTCGCCGACAAGATCGACGCTGACCTGATCGTTCTCGGGACGAACGAGCGACCGCTCCTCGAGCGCGCCTTGGGAATGAGCGTCAGCGGTGCCGTCTCGCGGAAGGCGCACCGCGACGTCTTGATCGTTCACTGAGCACCGCGGCAGCATCGCACGTTTCCGCTCGCACGCTTCATCGTCGTGAATGCCTGCCTGGCGATGATGATCCCATTTCACGGTCGGCAGGATGAGCGCGATGGTAGGGGGCGCGAGGAAAATCCTCTTCGTAAGCTTCGGACTTGGGGCTCGGCTCGCTGTAGAAGCCCGACGAGAGCAACAAGACTCCTACGCAACCTCACGCCCGCAGTCTGCCGCCGTTGAGTGCGGAGATGAGCGGACTAAGGATGTTCGGGAGTGTTCGAAGGCAACGGCGCCTGGTAGGGCGCGAAGATTGGCGTTACGTATGTTCTCCCGACACGAACACGCACTTGGATCCGGATAAGAAAACCGAGCTATCTTGGATAAGAAGTGCGCCCAGGACGGGCAGTTCCGCCATTCCGGCTCCGAGTCTGATCGTGGAATACCACGATTTGCAGGCAGTTTCATGCGCCCGGCAGGATTCGAACCTGCGACCCGCGGATTAGAAGTCCGCCGCTCTGTCCACTGAGCTACGGGCGCCCGTTGGCAGGGTAGTGGGCGCGAAGGTCGAGCGCCGTCAGCGGGCGCTGAGGACGAGCGGGGCGCAGGCGACGCCAGTCGCTTCCTGAACGGGCCTCCCGCGAGAGTCCTTGGGCGCCACGGTGATCCTGCGAGCGGTCACCGTCACCTGCGCGTAGCTGTAGGTGTCGAGCGCGGCGCAGCGCATCCCCATTCCGTTCGGCGGGGGAGGCTTGAAGAAGAGGGCGCCGATCGCGGTTCCCGCCCCCGGGGTGCCGAGGAAGCCGTCGATCTCCTTCGCGAACGTGTTGGTCGCGACCGGTCCCGTAACGACCTCCCAGATGCCAGTGCCTTCGCTCGGTGATGCGAGCGTCTCGTAGCGCACCTCGTTGACGAGGTTGGCGTGCGTGTCGGTGGCCAGGAAGAAGACGTTCTTCACGTTCGCCTGCAGGAACCGAAGGAGGCGTTCGCGCTCGGCGGCGTAGCCTTCCCAGCGGTCGTACGGGAGCGCGTAGTACTGCTGGATCGGGACCTCGTTGACGATCACCTTCCATGTCGCCTTCGAGGCCTTGATCGCCTTCGTGAACGCGGCGTACTGCGCCGCACCGAGCATCGTGCGGGCCGGGTCGTTGAGCGCGGAGAGGCACGCGGCGGGAACGGGATTCTTGAGCGCGGGCGCGAGGGTCGCGAACGCATCGCGTACCGCCTGCGGCACTGTCGGGGCGAGATCTCGGTTGCAGGCGGTCGTTGCCTTCGCGCTGCGGAAGGAGCGCTCGTCGAGGAAGAAGAGCTCCAGGTGCTTGCCCCACCGAACCGTCCGGTAGAGGCCGAGCTTGGAGCTGTAGGCGACCGGGGAGTAGTCGCGGAACGCCTTGACGCCGGCAGCGTAGATCGCCGCACCGTCCTCGTCTCTCGAGAAGTCGTCGATGAACTCGTGGTCGTCCCAGTGGCTGTAGAGGCCGGCCGAGGCGCGTAGCTTTCGGAGCGCCGGTAGCGCAAGGCCGAGCCTGTACTTCCCCCATTTCTGCGCGACGGTCCGCGCGACGGCGGTGCCGCCGACCTCACTGTCGGAGTAGATCGTGTCGCCGAGGTTGATGTTGAAGTCGTTCTTCTCGGCGGCCATGCGCGCGTAGACCTCGAACCGGTTGAAGCCGGGCTTACCGTTCGAGCCTGGCGTCGCGTCGGCGTCGCCCGAGATCGCGAAGCGGACGTTGGCCGCCGCAGTAGGTGCCGGGGCCGTCGTGAAGGTCCCGATCTCGCTCGCCAGACCACCTTGGCTGAACACGTAGAAGTACCGAGTGGCCGGGGTGAGTCGGTCGACGCGCACGGACACGGTTCGATCGGTGGAGGCTTGTGCCCGACGGCCGCGGACAGGCGGCCCTTGTGGGACGACCCGGCTCGTCGACACAACAAGCTCGACCTCACCCGACCGCGGCGCCCGCGTCCATAGGATCGCGGAGGTCGACGTCACCTCCCCGGCGGTGACACCGTAGGGGAAGCTCGGGGTCGCCGCCTCGGCCGCGAGCACGGCGAAGATCAGCGTCCCGAGCGCAGCAAGGGCTGCCAGGCGAGGCATCGATTCGAGCCTATGCGTGCGCAGGAGGGTGGTCAACGTCCTCGCGTCGCTCCTCCTCCGCGAGGAAGCGGAAGAACCAGTACGCAAACACGGCGAAGAAGACGACGGCCTGCTCAACGGCCATGAGCATCCCTGCAAGCTGCTGGTCCTCGAGCGGGTCGAGGCCCCACACGCGGTGGTGCGCGGCGACGTAGAAGTCGTAGATCGCATTCGGGACGAGCGCCAGAACGAGTCCGACCGGGCTCCCGAGGACGAAGGCGGCGAACACGTAGCCGGCGCGCACACCGGCGCCGAGGCGGTGCGGCTCGTTCTGGAAGACGCACCACCACATTGCGATTCCCGTGAGGAGGTAGAGCGCGTGCTCGAGGTGCAGGAGCGTGTTCGGGTTCTCGAGCGCGCTGTCGTAGAGCCACGGGAGGTGCCAGAGCATGTAGTTCGCGAGCCAGAGCGGAAGGGCTATGGCCGGGTGGGTGAGGGCTCGTATCGGCGCCGAGCGGGTGAGGGTGGCGGCGAGCGCGGGCGGGATGCCGAGGACGAGGAGCAGCGGCGCCCACTCGGCCAGAACGACGTTCTGGAGCAGGTGGACGGTGAGGAGGTAGTGCATCGCGAGGGTGTGGATCGGAGTGACGCTGACGACGAGGAGGAGCGCCATCGCCGTCAGGAAGCAGGCGGTGCGCCAGCGGGGGGCGGGATAGCGGCGGAGTGCGCCGAGGTAGGCGGCGGTCAGGCCGAGGACGACGAGCGCCTCCGGGTTCCGGACCACGTGTACGGATTCACGGCGCTACGCTAACCAGGCGCGGGTGTAGCTCAGTTGGTAGAGCGCCAGCCTTCCAAGCTGGATGTCGCCGGTTCGAGCCCGGTCGCCCGCTTCGACTGCCCTGGTGACTCGGCGTCGGAGCGCCTACGCATCGAAGAGCGCGACGTCTCCGGCGGCGACACGGCGGCGCCAGAGCTCGGCGGCGACGAGCTCCGCCACTCCGATCTCCACGAGTAGCGGCACGAACGGGCTGCCGGCCCCTGGATAGGTGACTTCGATAGTGGCGCCGGGCACGGGCGGACCAACCGCGACGACGGGGAACTTGCGCGTCCCCGACCACTCGAGCACTCCTGCGTCGAACCGCGAGCCCGTGAAGAGGAACGCCGCGTAGTCAGGGCGCTTGCTGAGATAGACGTCGACGTGGAGCCAGTCGCCCGTCTCGGCGGCGTCCGCAGCCACTCGTGGCCCCTCGCGGAGCACGAGCGCCGACTGCAGCGCCGACGAGAGCCGCTCGGCCGGGGTGATCGTCACCACCGTCCGTGCGTTGTCGACCAGCTCGACGGCGGCGTCGAGCCAAGCGCCGCGCTCTGCCCGCAGTTGCGCGCTGGCCTCGACGGCGAGGCGGAGGTCCGCGACCTCCGGTCTGCCGTCGGCGAGCCGTCCGGCGAGTAGCAAGAGCACCACAACAGTTGCTTGGTACGTGAGGCACGCGACGCCGCCCTCTTCCGGACCCGCGAGAAGCGGGAGAAGGGCCTCGGCCGCGTGCGCGATCTCGCTCTCGGGATCGTTCGTCACCGCGACCGTCATGCTCGTGCCGTGGTGCGCGCTCAGTGCTTCGACCGTCTCCGGAGTCGTGCCCGACGCGGAGATCCCGACGACAAGCGAGTCGGGCGACGGAGGCGTCTGGTGCGCGGTCGAGGCGTACTCGGCCACCGAGTCGATTCCGCGTGATCGCAGGAGCGCGGCCGCGGCAACGGCAGCGAAGCGCGAGCTTCCCATCCCGACGAAGACGACGCGCCGGGTGCCCGTCATCGGCGCAGTCAGTGCCGCGAGCGGCGAGTCCGGCCTCTCGTAGGCGTCGAGCAGCGAAGCCAAGCGCTCCGGTGCGGCGAGAACGTCTCGGAGGAACCCCTCGGGATTCACGCGTCCCCGAGCAGGGTCGGAAGCACGGCCCTCGGCGCGTACAGCCACTCGGGGAGCCAGCGCTCGGCGTACACGAGCTCCCGCAGCTCCTTCGCCACCTCGAGCGCACGGAGGAGCTTCCGGTCGACCGCACCTATCTCGTGCTCGTAGCCCGCGAGGCATGCCGCACGTGCCTCGTGCGACCACGCCCGCCAGTCGAAGTCGGGTGCGCGTCGCGCCGCCGCGCATCCCGCATGGTCGAGGGAGAGCAACAGCGAGGCGAGGTCGACGAGCGGACTTCGCTCGCGCGAGCGCTCTCGAAGGGGAAGGCTCGGGTCGCCTTCGAAGTCGATGACGACGAGCCCCCTCGCTGTATGCAGGACCTGTCCCACGTGGAGGTCGCCGTGGACGCGCTGGAGCCGAGCGCCGTGTAGGCAATCGAGCTTTGCGAGGTGGGCATCGATCGCCGGTGACGTCTCCGCACCGACAGACCCGTCGGGTCTGAGCCCACCAGCGCGCTCTGCAGCAACGTCCGCAGTATCGCCGGGTCGAGTGCCGAGCGCGTCCGCGAGCCGCCGGTGCACCGCAGCGGCCACGCGCCCGAGATCGCCCGCCTCGCCGATCGCGTCCTCACCCGCTACGAGGCGCCCGATCAGATCCTCCCAACCGACGGGAGTGCCCGCGACGAACTCCTCGACGAGGGCAACGGTCATGCCGTCGCATTCGACGACGCCCGCGAGCGCAGGAACCTGCGCGAATCCGTCAAGTGCTGCGAGCAGCTCCGCCTCGGGATGCGGCCCGCGCTCCGGGCGGCGGAAGAGCTTCAGGACCTGGCGGTCGTCGAGCGAGACGACCGTGTTGGACAGGTCCTCGGCGAGGAATCGCGACCTATCTGGAGCCACGTCGGCTCCCGCCGCACGCGCGAGTGCTGCCCAGAGGGGATCGTCACCCGCACATTCACGCCCCTCGCGGAGCGCCAACGCGTAGCGCTCTCGCTCGCCGCTCTCGTACGCGACATCCACGAACGCGACCGACGCTCCGTCAGCACGGTCGGGAGCGAAGCCACCCACCGCCTCGAGCCCGGAAACAGTGCGGCCCTTGCCCGCGAACCAGCGTGCATCGGCGAATGCCGCGACGCCGGGCAGCTCCACGTGCTCTGCGCTCTTCTCTCGCTTGACAGCCATCGTCCGGTTCCATAGCTTCGCCGACTCACGCCGATGGCGAGCGACAACTCCACCATCGTCTTCTTTCCCGAGGGCGCGTACGGCCCGACGAACAACTGCGTCGGAATCGGGCAGGTGCTGCGCGAGCGCGGCCATCGCGTGGTGTTCGTGATCGAGGAGTCGTTCGCCGGCAACCTCGAGGCGCAGGGATTCGAAGAACGCCTGATGAGACTGGGGCCTGCGCCCGAGGTCGAGGAGGAGCCCGGCCAGTTCTGGAAGGACTTCATCCGCGATACCGCGCCGGTGTTTCGCGAGCCCACCATCGAGCAGCTCTCGGAGTTCATCGAGCCCACGTGGCGTGCGCTGTGCGACGGCTCCCGGTACGTCGACGACCGCCTGCGCGAGATCTTCGACGAGGTGCGTCCGGACGCGATCGTGGAGGACAACGTCCTCTGCTTCCCGGCGATCCACCATTCCGGCAGGCCGTGGGCCAGGATCGTCTCGTGCAATCCGCTCGAGCTCAAGGATCCGGGGATCGCGCCGGTGTTCTCCGGCTATCCGGCCGACGACACGAGCGGGTGGGCCGAGTTCCGAGCGGAATACGAGCGCGCGATCGCGGGCGTCCACGCGGAGTTCTCGGAGTTCTGCTCCGCCCGAGGAGCTCCACAGCTTCCGACCGCGGAGTTCATCCACGAGTCCGAGTGGCTCAACCTGTACGTGTATCCGGAGGAGGTCGACTACCGACGGAGCCGACCGCTCGCGGCGACCTGGCACCGGCTCGAGACGTGCGTGAGGCGCTCCGACGACTCCGCCGAGCTCCCGGCGCACATCGCATCAGGGGACGGTGCGCTGGTCTACCTTTCGCTCGGCAGCCTCGGTTCCGCGGACGTCGAGCTGATGAAGCGGCTGGTCGACGTGCTCTCGCGCGGGCCTCACAGGATCGTCGTCTCGAAGGGCCCTCAGCATGCGGAGTTCGACCTCGCCGACAACATGTGGGGCGAGGAGTTCCTCCCCCAGCCCGCACTCCTTCCGCTCGCCGACGTCGTCATCACGCACGGGGGCAACAACACGACGACTGAGTGCTTCCACTTCGGCAAGCCGATGGTCGCGCTTCCCCTCTTCTGGGACCAGTACGACAACGCGCAGCGCGTGCACGAGACCGGTTTCGGGGTCCGACTGCCGACCTACGAGTTCGAGGAGGGCGAGCTCCTCGGCGCCCTCGACCGCCTACTCGCCGACGACGACCTCCACGGCCGCATGCGCCGAATCGCAGCACGCGTGCAGGCTGCACCCGGCACCCAGAAGGCCGCCGGCCTGATCGAGCGGATCGCAGCCGGCGGCCAGTAGACCTCCTGCTCGCCAGGAGTCGTCCGGGTCGTGTCGAACGTACGCCCAACTCGGACCTGGGAGGCCAAGCGATGGATCACCCGCTCAACTTGCGACTCGCTGCAGAAGCGCTCGGAACGTTCATCTTCTTCTTTCTCGGCTTCAGCGGAATCGCCGTCGTCGTGGACATCGGGGCGGACGCGATCACACCGCTCGGTGTGGCCGCCGGCTTCGGATTCGGGCTCGCCCTCGCGATAACGGCCTTCGGACACATCTCGGGCGGGCACTTCAACCCGGCAGTCAGCGCCGGCCTCGCGATCGCCGGGCGCTTCCCGAGCCGCGACGTCGTTCCGTACTGGATCGCGCAGCTCGTGGGTGGCTTCGGTGCCGTTCTCGTGATGGCGATCGTCTACTCGAGCGAGGTCACGGACGCCCTGCATACGCAGCCGGGGAGCGGGATCGACGACTGGGCGGCTCTCGTGCTCGAGA
>Ga0184612_10001607_pt1 | contig 10957 bp, 7 predicted proteins | sample PLM3_60_coex_FD_133163 | JGI IMG/M metagenome (GOLD analysis project Ga0184612, IMG submission 133163) | Groundwater sediment microbial communities from an aquifer in East River, Colorado, USA - PLM3_60_coex | ecosystem: Environmental > Terrestrial > Soil > Riparian zone | place: USA: East...
CGACGTATGGGACGTCCTGGTCAACCCCGGGCCCAACTACGCGACCGCGGCCGGCAGCGTCTACGGTTCCGCGGGGTGCACGAAGCAGTACGGCAACGCGCTTCTGCTCAGCTAGCTTTGTACACCCGCTGGCGTGTCGGTTTCGGCGCCTGATCGGGGTCCTCGCCCTGGCCGCCGTCAGCTGGTACCGCGACGGGCGCCTGGTGCACACATGGACGGTCGGCCTCGGCATTGCCCGCACCCCCGACGCCCTGGGGCGTACGTATGTCATCGCTCGTACCACGTTGCCGGGCCGCGTTTACGCCGGTGTTGACGTGCTGACTCTGGGCGCAATCCCAGACGACCCTTCGGTGGTCCCCGTGGGCTTGCGCGGTGCGTATATTGGCATCCACGCCTGGTGCTCGACTGAACACCGCGACGCCGCCTGAGGCGAGCCCGGCACACCGTCCGGATGGCCGGGCAGTGATCTGCTCAGCCGGCAAACGCGCCGAGGGCGGCGAGGAGAGTGAGGCGCTCGTCGGGGCTGAGGGTGGCGTAGGGCACGCCGGCTCGTCGGTTCGTGTCCGCTTCGATGGCAGTGCGGGTGGCGCCTGCGGGCATCTCTCTGATGTCCTTGCTGGTGAGTCCGGCGGCTTGCCAGGCCGCGGCGTGTGCGTCGGCCCGGTGGTAGCGCAACACCGACAACCGCAAGTGCAAAAGGAGCCCAGCGGTGGCGTCGGCAGTCTCGTGGGGCGGAGCGACCGCAGTGTACGCGTCGCCGCCGGTCGGGAAGGGCGGCCTGCACCAGCCGCCCCGCAAGACCGGCGAGGCCAGTCAGACTACCTTCGTGCTGGCTCCACAACTGCCCTACTACGTCCGCGCTGACCTTGTACATCTCGGCCAGCACGGCACGTCCGGTCTGGGTGGCCTGGATGGCCCCAGAGACTTCGCGAACCGAACGGCGGTTGCCAACGCGACAATACGCGCTATACTTGCAACAGTCCCGGACGGTTGTGGCGGTTGTACGCCCCCAGGGATGTTCTGATCCGGCGCAGGTCTTCGCATTCACGAGCCCATCCGGCTACAGCGACGCCCCACCGGGTATGTCCTTGCCATCGCCTTGTCGCATCTCAAAGGCGACTCGCCCATGTCGACTCCTGTCGAAGTATAGGGCGGCGCGATGTGCATCCAACTCCGCGAAGGAGAACCAATGAGCACCACTGATCTCATCGCTAGCACCCGCAGCGATGAAAGCTCAACCGTGCGGCACCGGGCAGGCGACAGGCCACGCCGCACGCCGAAGAATGTCCCAGCGGGTCGCCCCCCATCGAACGCGTCCGCTGACCGCAGCGCGGACAACGACGTCCTGGCCGAGGTGACCGGCGTCGTTGACGTGCTCGACAATCACGCGTTCGTGCGGACGTCGGGCTACTTGTCCGGCCCCAACGACGCGTACGTCTCGATGGCTCAGATCAAGCGGTACGGGCTGCGCCGCGGCGACGCGGTGACCGGAGCGGTCCGCTCGGCCGCCGAGCCTGAGCAGCGACGGGACAAGTACAACCCCCTCGTCCGTCTCGACACGATCAACGGGATGGACCCCGAGGAGGCGCGCCGCCGGCCGGAGTTCTACAAGCTCACACCGCTCTACCCGCAGGAGCGTCTGCGGCTGGAGACCGAGCCGCACATCCTGACCACCCGGGTCATCGACCTGGTCATGCCGATCGGAAAGGGGCAGCGGGCCCTGATCGTCTCGCCGCCCAAGGCCGGCAAGACGATGATCCAGCAGGCGATCGCGAACGCGATCACGCAGAACAACCCCGAGTGCCACTTGATGGTCGTCCTCGTCGACGAGCGGCCAGAAGAGGTCACCGACATGCAGCGCTCGGTAAAGGGCGAGGTCATCGCCTCGACGTTCGACCGCCCGCCGCAGGACCACACCAGGATCGCGGAGCTCGCGATCGAGCGGGCCAAGCGCCTGGTCGAGCTCGGCCACGACGTGGTGGTCCTGCTGGACTCGATCACCCGGCTCGGCCGCGCCTACAACCTGGCGGCGCCGGCGTCGGGCCGGATCCTGTCCGGTGGAATCGACTCAACCGCGCTCTACCCGCCCAAGCGCTTCCTCGGCGCCGCCCGCAACATCGAGAACGGCGGCTCGCTCACCATCATCGCGAACGCGCTAGTGGAGACCGGGTCGATGATGGACACCGTGATCTTCGAGGAGTTCAAGAGTACTGGCAACGCCGAGCTCAAGCTCGATCGCAAGATTGCCGACAAGCGTGTGTTCCCGGCGATCGACATCGACCCGTCCGGCACCCGCAAGGAGGAGATCCTCCTCGCGCCGGACGAGCTCGCGGTCGTACACAAGCTACGCAAGGTGCTGCAGCCCATGGGCTCGACGCAGGCAATGGAGCAGCTCGTCGAACTCCTCAGCAAGACCCGCAATAACACCGAGTTCCTCATGAGCGTCGCCCGATCCATGACCGACGGCCGTGGGTTCCCGGGCTCCAGCTGATCAATGACCATTACTGACGCCACGGTGTGATACAAACGTCTCTTCCGCGGCGGACTGTTGCGCATCCGGTGGCGGTGGTCGACCACGTCGTAACACCGGTGTAGCCGGATCGAGGAACTCGGGAGGATCGTTGATCGCGAGAATGTGGCGAGGCTGGGTGCGCACGGACCGGGTCGGCGCCTACGTCGAGTACATCACAGGCACCGGTATCGCCGACTATCGACAGACCCCGGGAAACCTGGACGCTCAGATCCTGACCAGAGACCTCAGCGACGGCCGGACCGAAGTGCTGACGCTGAGCTGGTGGGAATCCCTGGACAGCATCCGCGCCTTCGCTGGCGACGACGTGGGGAACGCCGTGTTCTATCCGGAGGACGACGACTATCTCGTCGAACGCGAAACGACAGTCGCGCATTACGAGGTGCACAGCCGATCCTGAGCCATCGTCTGCACTCCAGCGAGGGCGGCGACGCGGCCGCGGGGAATCCACGCACGCCGGTAGGGCATGAGCGAGCCTGGACGCATAACCACACGCATGCATCTACCGAGATAGTTACCCCGCGTGTCGGTCGCGACCTTGGTCGCGTAGCGGGAGACTACGCCGGTGAGGCTATTCGGTGACCTTGTGGGCGGTTGGTGGGAGTACCAGCGGCTCCTGCACGGGACTCGCGAGGAACGGCACGCGCTGGAGTTTGGGCATCCGGCCCCTGTCTGTGCCAGCTGGAACGAGGTCCATACAAGGATCAACGGGGGCGGAATTGGGGCGCTTGAGCTGGTCGCCGCGCTCGTCGGAGAAGCCCACGATGACGCTGGATTGATGCTGGTCGGAGCCGGCCCGCTCGAGGACCTGGTGCACAAGCACGGAAGCGTGCTCGCCGGCGAGATCGAACGTCTCGCCAATCAAGACCCGAGCTTCGAGCGTGCTCTGGGTGGCGTGTGGCTCGCCCACGGCGTCCTCACTCCGATCGCGGAGCAACGGTTGTCGCAGTGGATCACAGTGACGGGTGCGGTTAAACGCAGCAACTGGTAATGGCTGACGAGTTAAGGCTTGCCCACCCGCGGCGGCACCTCTAGGTTCGGCAGCGAGGAGCATTCCATATTCGCATCTGTTGACGTTGCGATCTCCGTCAGGGAGGCGCACATGCGCCCACGATTGCTCGCCGTTGCCGTTACAGCTCTGTTGTTGGGGTTAGCCGTCGGTCCCGCTGGCGCGGCTGATGCCGGCGTCGGCCCGCCGACGCGAGTGCCCGGTCTCGTGGCCACCGCGTCGGTGACCCGCGACATCGACGGAATCGCGCACATCAAGGCCGCAAACGAGCACGACCTGTTCTTCCTGCAGGGCTGGGTGCACGCCGCGGACCGCTTATTCCAGATGGACGTCACACGCCGTCAGGCCTCCGGCACCCTGGCCGAACTGCTCGGGCAGGCTGCCCTCCCCGGCGACATCCAGGTGCGTACGATCGGCCTGCGCCGAGCGGCGGAGCGCAGCCTCCCCGTCCAGTCCGCGGAGGGCGTGAAGGCGCTGGACGCGTACGCCGAGGGCGTCAACGCGTGGGTGGCACGCCACGTTCTTCCGGCCCAGTACGCCGCCCTGCAGATCACGAAGGTCGACCCGTGGACACCGGTTGACAGCCTCGTGATCGGCAAGGCGATCGCGTTCAGCCTGTCGTTTGACCTCGACATAGACCGGACGATCATCGCGCAGACCTATCAGGCGGTCGGCGGGGCCGCGGGCTTCGACGGCGTCGCGCTGTTCAGCCAGGACCTCTTCCGATCACAGCCGTTCAGTGCCGCCTCTACGGTGCCAGACGCGACGGCGGGAGCGGCGGCCGCAGCGGCGGCGGCGGCGGGTAACGGCACGGCGGCGCCGGTCGGTTCCGCCGGCACGATCTCCGCCGCCGCACTGAAGCTCGCCGAGGACTACCGGGCCAGGGCCGAGAAGGTGCCGCTGCTGGCCCAAACGCTTGATCGCACGTTCACGCTCGGCTCGAACGAGTGGGCGATCGCCGGGCGGCACACGGCCACCGGCGAGCCGATCCTCGCCAACGACCCGCACCTCGCGCTGGACACGCCGTCGACGTTCTACCCGATCGCGTTGCATGCCGGCTCGTTCGACGTGCAGGGCGAGGGCTTCGCCGGCACGCCCTACGTCATTCTCGGGCAGAACAAGCGCGTGGCGTGGGGCGCCACGACGAACCCAATGGACGTCACCGACACGTACGTAGAGCAGGTCCGACCTGACCCGACATCGCCGAGTGGCCTCGCCACGGCGTACCGGGGCCAACTAGAGCACGTCCTGCCCATCCCCGAGACATTCAAACTCAACGCCCGTACACCGGGGCAGCACGACACGATCATCACCGTGCCGCCCGGCGGCGGTGTGCCGGCCGCGACGTTGATCGTGCCACGACGCAACAACGGCCCGATCATCTCGCTCGATCAGGCCACGGGCACCGCGCTGTCCGTGCAGTACGCCGGCTTCTCGCCGACTCGCGAACTCGACACGTTCCGGCTGTTCGACCAGGCGCGGGATCTCGATGACTTCCGGCAGGCATTGACATTCTTCGACGTTGGATCACAGAACTGGGCGTACGCCGACGTGAAGGGCCACATCGCGTACTTCACCAGCGCCGAGATGCCGTTGCGCGAGGACCTGCAGGCCGGAACCGTGAGTGGCCTTCCGCCGTACTTCCTGCGCAGCGGCACCGGCGGCAACGAGTGGCTGCCCGCCACCAACCACTACCCAGGCCAGGCACTGCCGTACGAGATCCTTCCGCCGCAGGAGATGCCGCAGGTCGTCGACCCGAGTACGGGTTTCTTCATCAACGCCAACAACGACCCGGCGGGCACCACCCTTGACAACGACCCGCTCAACCAGCTTCGGCCGGCTGGCGGTATCTACTACCTCAACGTCGGCTACGACGGATTCCGCGGCGGGCGGATCACGGAGATGGTCCGCGGCGCGCTCGGATCGGGCAGAAAGCTCACGGCGCGGGACGTCAAGGACCAGCAGGCCGACGTCACGCTGCTCGACGCCGAGTTCTTCACGCCGTACATCGTCGCGGCGATCGGGCGAGCCACGGTGAGCGCCACGCCGCCACTCGCCGCCCTTGGAGTTGACCCACGAATCGTTGAGGCGGTCGGTCGGCTCGCCGCCTGGGATCACACGACGACGACCGGCATCCCGGAGGGTTACGACGCCGCCGACGCCAACGGTCAGCGTGGCCAGCCCTCGACCCAGGAGATCGCCAACAGCGTCGGGGCGACGATCTACTCCGTCTGGCGTAGCCAGTACATCAGGAACGTGGTGGACGCGCACATCGCGCCGTACGGACTGCCGCAGCCCGGCAGCGACGAGGCGATGAAGGCGCTCAAGACGCTGCTCCTTCGCTTCGACGAGCGGCACGGTATCGGCGCGTCGGGCATCGACTTCTACGCCGTACCAGGCGTGAGCGACGCCGCTGACCGCCGGGACGTGCTCCTTCTCAAGAGCGTGTCCGACGCGCTCGGATTGCTGGCCGGCCCGTCGTTCGACGCGGCATTCCACGGCTCGACAGTCCAGGCCGACTACCGCTGGGGCAAGCTACACCGGGTGACCCTCGACGCGGTGCTCGGTGCGCCGTGGTCGACGCCACCCGCGGGCGGGGCTTTCCCGGCACCGCTGCCCGGACTACAGGGCATCCCGACCGACGGCGGCTTCAACACCGTCGACGCGTCCAGCCACGGCGCACGCGCCGACTCCGTCGACGAGTTCACGTTCGGCGGTGGCCCCGTGCGCCGCTTCGTTGCACAGCCAGGGCCGGGCGGGATGGAGGCCATCTCATCCCTGCCGGGTGGCACGAGCGAGACGCTCGGCAGCCCCTACTACATCAACCTTCTGCCGCGCTGGCTCACCAACGACACGTATCCGGTGCGGCTGCGGCACGACGATCTGGCCAAGGCGACCGCCTCGGTTATCCGCTACATACCGGGCTGAACCATCGGCGATGCCCCGTGGGTCTGGAGGAGGTCCGCGATGAGTCTTCAACACGTGCTGGTTCGACGCGCTCTTCCCGCAGCTGTAGTGCTGGTTATGGCGGCCGCAATGGGCTCGGCGGCGAGTCCGGCGTACGCCGCGGCCCCGGCACCGGATGGCCCTGGCGCCCTGTCGCATTTCGACCTCGCGCGCAAGGACTGCGTCGGTACTGCGTACGGCAGGACTTCGAAGGTGTGGTTCACGATCGCGGACGGCGTACTGTCCGATGTCTACAGTCCGACGGTGGACAACACGAACGTCGAGACGATGCAGTTCGTCGTCACCGACGGCTCGACCTTCACCGATCTGCAGGCACGCGACATGACCTACACCGTGCAGGCGGCCGGGGACAGCGGAATGTCCTGTCAGGTGACCAGCACGGCCAAGTCCGGGAGGTACAAGCTGGTCGCCACGTACGTGACCGATCCGGCTCGCAACGGCGTGCTGGTCCAGGTCCACCTGGTGCCGCTGACAGCGAGCGGACTGCGCCTGTACGCGCGACTTGATGCGTCCGTCAACGGTAACGGCGGCGGCGGCGCCGGCAACGGCGGCGCGGACAGCGCGGTCGTCGACAATTCAACCGGGCAACCGGTTCCGGTCGCCTACGACACGAACACGTCGAGCAATGCCGCCAATCGCGACTACGCGGTACCGCTGTACGCCGCGCTGCGTGCGGATCGGCCGTTTACGGCTGTTGGGGTCGGGTTTGCCGGCGCCGCGAGCGACGGGCTCTCCCAACTCGACGCCGCGCATACCCTGTCGACGCCCTACGACAGCGCCGTCGGCGGCAACGTAACCACGACCGTCGGGCTCGACCTCGGCACGGGGCTGTCCGCCCAGCTCGCGCTGGGATTCGCGAGTTCGCAGGCGCAGGCAGTTCAGACCGCTACCGCGAGCGTTGGACAGCGATTCGACAAGGTGCTGACGTCGTTTGAGAACGGATGGAAGGACTACGACAAGGGGCTGAAGAAACCGGCGAAGTCGTATCCCGGGCTATCGTCCCCCAATGCCGCTCGAGTGCAGAGGGTGTACTACACCTCCGCCAACGTGCTCAAGGCGAGCGAGGACAAGACCTTCCCCGGCGCCATCGTGGCATCGCTCGCCAGCCCATGGGGTCAGGCCGTGAGCGCCGGTGATCCGGCGAACACCTTCTTCGGCTCGTACCGCGAGGTCTTTGCCCGCGATCTGTACGAGACGTTCACCGGCCTGCTCTCGGCCGGCGACCTCGCGACCGCCCGGGACACGGTGCGGTTCCTCTTCGACCGCCAGCAGCAAGAGGACGGCTCGATGCCGCGCAACTCATTGCTGAACGGTAAGACCGCGCCGGACTCGTTCGGCACGCAGCTGGACGAGACGGCGTACCCGATCCTCATGGCGTGGCAGGCCGGGCTGACCGGCGCCGACATGTGGAGCCGCGTCCGGGCGGCCGCGGACTTCGTGGTCTCGCGCGGCCCGTCCTTCGGGGTTGAGCGCTGGGAGGAGCAGAGCGGCTACTCGCCGTCGACGATCGCCGCCGAGATCGCCGGGCTGCTCGCCGGCGCCACGATCGCCGACGCCAACGGCGCCCCGGCCTCGGCCCGGGTTTACCGCGCGACGGCCGACGACATGCAGCGACGGATCAAGGACTGGACCGTGACGACCAACGGTCCGCTCGCCTCCCACCCGTACTTCATCCGGCTGTCGAAGAATGGTGACCCGAACGCCGCCATCTTCTACAACCTCGGCAATGGCGGCCCGACGCTCGACCAGCGCGCCGTGATCGACGCCGGTTTCCTCGAGCTGACCCGGCTAGGTGTGTTGCCGCCGACCGACGGCGACGTCACGGGGTCGCTTCCAATCGTCGACGCCACCATCAAGACCGACACCGTAAGTGGTCCCGGGTGGCACCGCTACAACGGCGATGGATATGGGGACCGGGCGATCGACGGTCGTCCGTGGGCTCCCTCGGGTCAGGGCACCGGCCACCTGTGGCCCGTGCTCTCCGGCGAGCGGGGTGAGCACGCCCTGCAAGTCGGCGACCCGACGGCTGCGGCGCGACTGCTGCTGGGCATGGCCAAGTTCGCCTCCGGCGTGGACCTGATTCCCGAGCAGGACTGGGAACTGCCCGACCTCGCCGCCGCACCGTACGGCGCCGACCCGACGGTCGCGTCAATCGGATTCCGCAACGGCGGACCGGCTGGCTCCGCGGCTCCGTTGACGTGGTCCGCGGCCCAGTTTGTCCGGCTCGTCGCTGGGCTGGGCGCCGGAACTCCGGTAGAAACGCCGAGCGTGGTCGCCGGTCGGTACGTCACGAATCCGCCGCCGGCGCTCGCGGCGCTCAACGTCACCGCGCCGGCCGACCTGAGTGCTGTCTCGGGGTCCCCGGTGATGGTGGTCGGCACGGCCAGCCCGAGCGCGACGATCGACGTGCTCAGCGTCAACACGGACAGCGGGATGGCGGCATCGCCGGTCACCATGACGGCCGCCGCAGACGGCACATTCAGCGTCGCCGCCCCAGTCACGCCCGGAACCGACGTGCTGACGATTACATCCACGACGCCGTCCGGGGCGACGGCCACGGTGAAGCGGACCGTGGTCTGGGACTTCGTTCCCGGTACCGTCCTGTTCGAGGTCACCGACCCGGACCTCGACGACAATGGCCCGGGCAACTACGCGTACCCGACCTCAGCGGACTTCCACGCCGGCGCATTCGACATACAGCGCTTCCAAGTCATCGACAGCGGTGCCGACATCGTCTTCCGAGTGCAGACCCGTGATCTGACACCGACGTTCGGCAGCCCACTCGGCGCGCAACTGATCGACGTCTACGTCCACAACCCAGCCGCGGCGCCCGCGGACACCAGTACCGCGGCGTCCTTCCCCCAGCGCAACTACGTGATCGCTGCCGGCTCAGCCTGGAGCCGGCTCATCGAGGTGCAGGGCTTCGGTCAGCGGTACGTCGACGCGCACGGCACCTCGCTCGGCACCGTCAACATCCGCGCAAACCAACTCTCCCGCTTCATAACCTTCAGCGTGCCGAAGGCGACGCTGGGTACGCCGGGATCCGGCTGGGCTTTCACCGTCGTGCTCACCGGACAGGACGGCTTCAGCCCGGACCAAGCCCGTCGGTTTACGCCGACCCCCGAAGCGTTCGCATTCGGCGTGTGTGCAAACGCAAGCGGCGACGCGCACTGCACATTCGATCCCGGCGCCGTCCCCAAGGCAATCGACGTTCTCACGCCGAACGGCGTCGCGCAGTCGGACGAGCTCGACTACACCGTGCACGCCCCGGTCGTGGTGCAGGGGGTGGTAATTCCGTAGTGCCCGTCAACTGTGCCAGTTACTGAACTCGGCACCGACAGCCGACCCTCGCATGAGGCCGGAGATTCGTCCGTTAACCCGCTCGTGGTAGGCGGCCAGGAGCGTGAGGACATCGTCGTCCCGGGTGCCGCCGAGGGCCGCGACGAGATCCGCGACGCGGTCCGGCGCGATGACGAATACCCACTCGTACGAGGTGATGTGCTCTCCGAAGACGCTGGAGACGCCGGGGCCGTGGTCGGCTCCAGTCACCCGGACGGTGCCGTCGAGCTCGAGCACCGCCTCTTCGTACTGCGTCCCGCGCTCATCGTGTACGTCGCGGAGGACGATCCGGCGCACCCGCTCCCCCGGCCTCGGATACGGGTGCAATGTGCCGCCCGCCTGCCGGGCCACCTCGGCCAGAATCTCATCGATCCGCTTCCGTTCGTCGTCAGGTGTCGGCATTCCCGTACCTCCATCTCGTCAGCTACCGTCATGCCCGGCGGCGGCGCAGGCGCGGGTGAACAGCGAGGCGAGCTTTGCGGCACGGGCCGGGTGGCGATGGCCGACCCAGGCGATGCGGCCGGCGAGGTAGCCAAGGAAATCGGCGTGCCCCTCACGGTTCTGCACGTCGATTCCAGTGAGAGTGGCGTTGTGCAGCAACGCACGCAACGCGTCGTACTCGGCCCGGGGTACAGCTGGTGCAGCGTTCACAACAAGACCGGCGAGCGCCTGCCGGTCACCTTGGCCGCTAACGCGGGTCTTGCGGACGTTGATCTGGAACCCTTCGTCCGCCGCGATCGCGCTGACCCTATCCACGAACTCGGACGCGGCTCGGGACGAGAACGCGCCCGAGAAGGCCAGGTCGTCGGCGTAGCGCGTGTAGCGGGCTTGATAGACGTTCGCCAAGCCGGTCAACCGACGATCGAGCCGGAATCCGCACAGGTTCGCCAGCGCCGGCGATGTCGGTGCGCCCTGGGGCAGGTGTGACGTCCTGAGCAACGCAAGCCGGTAGTCACGGTTCGGGACGTTGGCCGGCGCCGCCCGGTAGACCGCCGCGGGCGTACGTGTCGTACACAGCGCCGTCAGCACGTGCGAGACCGGCTCCGGATAGCCGGCAGATCGGAGCAACCCGTACACCCGCGACGCCGTGACGGAGGCGAAGAATGACGTCA
>Ga0184612_10001608_pt1 | contig 10956 bp, 11 predicted proteins | sample PLM3_60_coex_FD_133163 | JGI IMG/M metagenome (GOLD analysis project Ga0184612, IMG submission 133163) | Groundwater sediment microbial communities from an aquifer in East River, Colorado, USA - PLM3_60_coex | ecosystem: Environmental > Terrestrial > Soil > Riparian zone | place: USA: East...
CATGACCACCGGCAGCGACGGTGATGTGCGCCGCCACCGCTTTGACCTCCGGCACCGCATTGGCCACCGCGATCGGCAGCCCCACCTTCCGCAGGACCGGCAGGTCAGCGATGTCGTCGCCGACGAACGCAGCCTGCTCCCACTCGATCCCGCGACGCTCGAGCAGGTCCGCAAAGGCCGCGGCCTTCCTGGGGCCGGGGACCTGCAGCAGCTCCTCGACCCGAAGCTCCGCCGCCCGCAACGCCGTCGCCTCGGAGCTCCTTCCGCTGAGCCAGACGACGGGAAGGCCGGCGGCACGGAGGAGTATCAACCCGAGCCCGTCCTGGATGTCGAAGCGCTTGAGCTCCACCCGCTGACCAGCAACTAGTCCGATGAAGACCCCGTTGTCGGTCAATACCCCGTCGACGTCGAGCCCGAGCAGCCGCACACGGCGAGCGGCAGCAGCACTGAGCGTGTTCATACCCGGGCCCGTCCCCAGATGTCGAGCGTCTGCCCAACCAGCTCGGCCAACTGGTCGAGCGGCCACTGGGTGGCGGCGTCGCTCAGCGCACGAGCGGGATCGGGATGGGTCTCGAGGAAGAATCCGTCGGCCCCGGCGGCGGCGGCGGCGGCGAGCAGCGGTGGAATGAACTCACGCTGCCCCCCGCTGGCTCCGCCTTCCCCCTGCCCCGGCTGCTGCACCGCATGGGTAGCGTCGAAGATCACCGGAGCGCCGGTGGCTCGACGCAGGCGCACGAAGTTGCGCATGTCCACGACGAGATCACCGTAGCCGAAGAAGGTCCCTCGCTCGGTGACCGCGACTTCGGATGCGCCGGCGCTCCGCACCTTCTCGACCGCTCCCCCCATGCCTTCGGCCTGCATCCATTGTCCCTTCTTGATGTTGACCGGCTTCCCGGTGCGCCCGGCGGCTATCAGGAGGTCCGTCTGACGGCAGAGGAACGCGGGGATCTGGAGCACATCGGCCACCTGGGCGACGGCCGCCGCCTGCTGCGCCTCGTGAATATCCGTAAGCACGGGGAGTCCGCTCGAGGCCCGGGCACGCTCGAGGGCGCGGAGGCCATCGTCCAATCCCGGCCCACGATTGGCGGTGAGCCGTGAGCGGTTCGCCTTGTCGAAGCTGGCCTTGAGACATACGGGGATTCCGAGGTCGCGCTCGATGCGAGCCAGCGCCTCGGCCACCTTGGGCAGCACGTCGCCGGGCTCGATGACACAGGGCCCGGCGATGAGAAACGGGGTGCGCCCGAAGGACCAGCCCATCAGCGCGAGCTCTCGGCCAGCTCCTCGGCCGCCGCACGCGCCGGGGCGGTGGCACGGCGACGCATCGCCGCCGCGATGAATCCCGCGAAGAGCGGGTGTGGGCGTGTAGGCCGCGACTTCAGCTCGGGATGGAACTGACAACCGATGAACCAGGCATGGTCGGGCAGCTCGATGACCTCGACCAGCCCGCCATCGGGCGACTGACCGGACAGTCGAAGACCGAACTCGGCGAGCACGTCACGGTACGCGTTGCTGACCTCCCACCGGTGGCGGTGCCGCTCGCTTATCTCGCCGGTACCGTACGCCTGTGCCACCCGAGAGCCGGGTCGCAGCCGGGCGGTGTAAGCGCCGAGCCGCATGGTTCCTCCCAGGTCGGACACTTCACGTTGCGATTGCAGGAGCGAGATGACCGGGGTCTCGCAGTTGGGCTCGAACTCGGTGCTGTTGGTATCGGGAAGGTGGCAGACGTTGCGGGCGAACTCGATGATGGCGACCTGCAGGCCGAGACAGATACCGAAGAACGGGAGATCGTTTTCCCGCGCCCAGCGGACCGCCTCAACCATCCCGTTGATGCCCCGCTCTCCAAACCCGCCGGGGATGAGCAGCCCATCGCAGCCGCCGAGGAGGCGCTTGGCTGCCGCCTGGTCGGTAAACTGATCGCTCGCGACCCACTCGATCTCGACCCTGGCCTCGCTCGGGATGCCCCCGTGAATAAGGGCCTCCTGAACCGACTTGTACGCATCGCGCAGATCGGTGTACTTGCCGACCACGGCGATATGCACCCGGTGAGTCGGATGCAGGATCCGCTCGGTCATGATCCTCCAGGGCTGGAGGTCGGGCTCCTTGGTCTCCAGCCGTAGCCGCTGACAAACCTCCCGATCCAGTCCCTGCTCGAAGAACCGCACCGGGATCTCGTAGATCGACTTCACGTCCGGGCTCTCGATGACGCAGCCGAAGTCGACGTTGCAGAACAGGGCGATCTTGCGCTTGATCTCGGGCGCCAGCGGCTGCTCGCTCCGGCAGATCAGGATATCGGGCTGGATTCCGATCTGCATCAGATCGCGAACGGAATGCTGGGTGGGCTTGGTCTTGAGCTCTCCCGCCGCCGCAATGTAGGGCACCAGAGTGAGATGGATGAAGAGCGCGTTGTCGCGCCCGACTTCCTGGCGGAACTGCCGAATCGCCTCGAGGAACGGAAGCGATTCGATGTCGCCCACGGTTCCTCCGATTTCCGTGATCACGATGTCGTGTCCGGGAGCCGGCCGCCGGATGGCCCTCTTGATCTCGTCGGTGATATGAGGGATCACCTGGACGGTGGAGCCGAGATATTCACCCCGGCGCTCCTTGTTGATCACCGTCTGGTAGATCCGGCCCGTGGTGGTGTTGTTCTGCCTTGAGAGCGACCGATCGATGAAGCGCTCGTAGTGCCCCAGGTCCAGGTCGGTTTCCGCCCCGTCGTCGGTGACGAAGACCTCGCCGTGTTGAAACGGCGACATGGTCCCGGGATCGACGTTGATGTAGGGATCGAACTTCTGCATCGTCACACTCAGTCCGCGCTCGACCAGCAGCCGGCCAAGCGAAGCGGCGGCGATGCCCTTCCCGAGAGAGGACACGACGCCGCCGGTGACGAAGATGTATTTGGTCGTGTTCGGACCCGTGGTCATTAGACCTGCCCTTGAAAAGTGTGCCAGTGGGCTTCCGCCCGTCGGAGATCCTCGGCCGTATCCACCCCCGGGAGCGCCGGCTCCTGGAGCCGCGCTACCCCAATCGTCATGCCGTTGTGCAGCGCCCGCAGCTGCTCCAGTCGCTCGGCCAGCTCGGCCTCACACGGCGGCAGCGTAACCCAGCGCGCCAGCGCTGCTCGAGTGAACGCGTAAATACCCAGGTGCTGCCAGTACAAACCATCGCTCGAATCGTCAGGCTCCCGCCGGTGCGGGATCATCGCCCGGGAAAAGTACAGGGCTCGCCCACGAGCATCGGTCACGACCTTCACCCGGCTGGGATCGCTCGCCAATGACGGATCCAGCGGAGCCGCGGCGGTGCCGATATCGTCCCCCTGTTCCACCCGCCCCAACGCCCCAGCTAGCGCCTCACGCGTCAGAAAAGGCTCGTCGCCCTGGATGTTCACGATGGTGTCGAAAGCGGCAAAGTCGGAGCGCGCAGCAACCTCGGCAACCCGATCCGTACCGGTCTGGTGACCGTCAGCCGTGAGGACCGCCCGAACGCCCGACCGCTCGGCTACCTGCACCACACGGGGTGAATCGGTCGCAACCACCAGCTCCCCGAGCAGACCGTGCTCCAACACACGCTCGATGACCCGGGTGATCAGTGGCTCACCTGCCAGAGGCTGAAGCGGTTTGTTGGGGAGGCGGGTGGAGCCGAGACGAGCCGGAATCACGCCCAGGACGCGCATCACGGAAGGTAATAAAGAGGGGGTCCCGAGTCAAAAGTTGTGCCGTGCCAGTCGGGAATCAGGAGCTTGAGCTAGAAGGTTGTACGTCAAAGAGTTAGACAGTTAGCGGCTGGTCGGATGAAATGGTGATCCCGGCCAAGGCGAGAAAGTTGGCGAGGAGGCGCTTGCCCTGCGGGGTGGCGACCGATTCGGGGTGAAATTGGACCCCATAGACCGGAAGGGTTCGGTGACACAGAGCCATGATCTCCTGACCTCGGGGACGGTCGCTCGACCAGGCCACGATCTCGAGCTCGGACGGGAGCTGCTCGGGCGAAACCACGAGCGAGTGGTACCGCATCACCTCCACTGGTGAAGGAATGCCCTGAAAGAGCCGGTGCCCGGTATGGGCCACCATCGTGGTCTTACCATGCATCAGTCGGTCGGCCCTCACAACCCTGCCGCCGAATGCTTCGCCGATCGCCTGATGTCCGAGGCAGACGCCGAGTATGGGTACTGCACCCGCCGCTGCCCGGACCAGCGGGACCGAAATGCCGGCCTCACGAGGAGTGCAAGGTCCGGGAGAGATGACGATCGCGGACGGCCGCAACGCGAGAGCCGCCTCCGGCGTCAGCGCGTCGTTGCGGTACACCACCGGATCGGCGCCCAGCTCGCCCGCGTATTGAACGAGGTTGTAGGTGAAACTGTCGTAATTGTCGAGGACCAGAAGCATCGCTCGAAGCTACCGGGACCGCGCCGAGTCCGCCATCTGCCTGAGCACCCGCCGGGCGGAATCGGCGCGCCGCCGTCCTTCGATTCGAAGCGAGTCAATCATGCGCCCGCGTACGGCGCCGACTGAGTCGGGGCTGAGCTGGGTGGCGGCCATAATGGAATCCAAATGGGCTTCAGCCACGGGCGGCGTCGAGTCGTGGCCGAAATCGATATTCTGGAGCTCATCCACCAGGCTGCGGGGAAGGAACAGCGGCACCGTCACCCCCCCAGGATGGAAGACCGCCTCCCCGTACTCTACCAAGACGGTATCGGCGGAGTCGTCCCTGGCGCACCAGAAGCTTCCCTCCGCAAACGGACCCCGGTGGACGTTGATGCCCGGACGACCAGGCACCTCGCTATCCAGGTTGGCAGCCAGGCGGCAACCCTCCAGGCCACGAGCCAGCACCGAGTCGCTGAGCTTCACTTCCAGCTCCACACTGGTCACCCGGCTGGGCGTCTCTCGCTGCAAGGTTACCCGCTCCAGCGAGCCCAGCTTGTCGCCATTGAGCTTGAACGGGATAAAGGCGAGGGGAATGCTGATCGGACCGCTGCCCTCGACCACACCCCGCACGCTGCCGATGCCTCGTCTCACCAGGGTGAGTCCGATCATGCCCACGATGAATATCCCCAGGGCGCCGAGGGCGATCCGCATCCAATAGTTTCGCATAGACTGCGCCCTCCGGTGGTGCGGGTGATATGTTTCGCCCTACGTGACGACCTCGAAATCCGGAAAGTTTCAGCGGCAACCCCGGGGATGCCCGTGATCGACGTCAATGGACTGCAGAAGCTGTATGGTGACTTCCCAGCCGTCCAGGGGCTCTCCTTTCAAGTTGGCCCTGGCGAGGTCCTTGGGTTGGTCGGCCCGAACGGCGCAGGCAAGACCACAACCATCCGAAGCATCGCCGGAATCATCATCCCGAGCGCTGGAGAGATCCGGATTGCGGGCCATGACCTGGCTCGGGATCCCGTGCGCGCCAAGGCCGCGCTGGCCTTCATTCCGGATGAGCCGCACCTCTTCGAGTACCTCACAGTCGAGGAACACTTGCGATTCGTCGGCAGACTGTACGGAGTGACCGACGTCAGCGATCGTATTCCCGGACTGCTCGATGAGATGGATCTTACCGATAAGCGTGGCTCGCTGCCGGGCGAGCTTTCGCGCGGCATGAAGCAGAAGCTGGCCATCGCATGTGGGCTGCTCCATGAGCCCAAGGCCCTTCTCCTGGACGAGCCGCTCACCGGCTTGGATCCGGTGGGCATCCGCCGCATGAAGGCTACGATCATGCGGCGAGCTGCCGCCGGGTCGGCCATCATATTGAGCTCTCACCTCCTCCACCTGGTCGAGGAGATCTGTACCCGGCTCCTTATCATGCAGCGGGGACGAGTCGTGGCATTCGGTACCACCGCCGAGATTATCGCCCGGCGCCCCGATCTGGGGACCCAAAGCCTCGAGGACGTGTTTCTTGCCCTCATCGGTCAGGACCAGGGCGCCGAGGGGTGATCCGCATGTTCGGCTACCTGGCATGGCGCTCGGCACACAACCGGGTTTCGCGTCAGCTGCGCCACCTGCGAAGCCCGAGGTATGTCGCGGCGCTCCTGCTGGGGCTGGCTTATCTCTGGTTCGTGGTTATTGCGCAGCGGCCGGCACCCGCTGCCGGGGAGCTGGCGGACTCGCGCTGGCTCGAGCTGGTCGGTGCTCTCGCGTTGCTCGGCGCAGTGGCGTGGGGCTGGATCTTCGGAGTCGAGCGACGCGTGCTCGCCTTCAGTCCGGCCGAGGTCACCTTTCTGTTCTCGGGGCCGGTTTCCCGCCGGGGACTGATTCAGTTCAAGCTGCTTCGCAGCCAGCTACTCATTCTCTTCAACGCCCTCCTGTGGACCCTGATCCTGTCGCACGAGCGGTTCGGGGTCTCGCCCTGGCTACGGGTCATTTCGATTTGGGTCCTCCTCACTACCCTGTCGTTTCACCGGCTGGGCGCGTCCTTCGTTCGGACCAGCTTGGCCGAGCATGGACGGCTGGGTCTGCGGCATCGGGTCGTCTCGCTCGCGGTGTTGGGGGCTGTACTGATCGCCTTGACATGGAGCATTGCGGACGCGCTGCCCCGGCTGGCCGGGGCCGACGCCCGGACTCCGCTCGGGTTCCTGTCGGCCCTGGGAGAGGCGGCGGCAGAGCCACTCCCGACCGCCCTGACCTACCCATTCCGAGTGATGATCCGGCCGCTCACCGCCCCCAGCGTTTCTGCCTGGCTCAACGCCTTGTGGCCGGCGCTGATACTGCTGCTGCTTCACTACGTCTGGGTGGTGCGGTCCGATACCGCCTTCGAGGAGGCGGCGGCCGCGGTATCCCTGCAGCGGGCGCAGGCGGTCTCCGAGCGACAGGCGGGACGTCCCGCACCGCGTGCGCCGGGCAGGGTCACTCCTCCATTGTTTCGACTGGCGCCGGAGGGCTGGCCCGCCGGGGCCATTCTCTGGAAGAACCTGGTGGCCGTCACCCGAACGCAGCGGGTGAGGAATGTCGCACTCGCCCTGGCCGTCGGAGCGGTCATCGTGACGGCCCTGTCGTTCCAGCCCGAGGGAACGCTGGCGGAAATCGCCGGATGGTTCGCAGTCACCTGGGCCGGCGCGATGACGGTCATCGGGCCACAGTGGGTGCGCAACGACCTGCGCAGCGATTTGTTGAAGCTCGATATGCTCCGCAGCTACCCGCTGCGCGGCTGGTCGGTGGTAATCGCCGAAGTCGGCGCGTCGGCGCTGGTATTGACGCTGATCCAGCTGAGCCTTCTGGTGATCGGATACCTGGCCTTCCTCGGCAACCAATCGATGGTGCCGGCGCTGGATGAGCGCACCGTGCTCCTGTTCGGGGCCTTCGTGTTTCTCCCCGGTATCAATCTCCTGGGCATGATCATCCAGAACGGCGCAGCCCTGCTCTACCCCGCCTGGGTCCATCTCGGATCGGGCCGGCCGGGCGGGGTGGAAGCGCTAGGGCAGAACATGCTGATGATGGTGGTGTTCGTCGCGTTGCTCGCAGTCACACTGCTGTTGCCGGTGGCCATCGGTGGGGGGGCTTTTCTGCTGCTGCATCGTGCCATCAACGGCTGGGCGGCTCTTCCTGCCACGGTACTGGCGCTCGGCACCATGGCATTCGAAGCCGCCCTGCTGGTCGACTGGCTCGGCCGCCTCTTCGAGCGAACCGATCCCGCCACGGCGGGAATCGGGCTGTGAAGGAAGATCAGCTATTGGCTATTAGCTGTTAGCTGTTAGCCAATAGCTAATAGCTCTCCACTCAGCTCGGGCCGGTGCCGCCCATGGGGCGCGCGTCAGGCAGCAAACGGCGGACTTCCCGATCGAGCGCGGACACAGATTCGTTCAGATTCCGCTTGGTATCGTCCCAAGTACGGTCGGTGGTGGCATCGAGCCGATCCAGATCGCGACTGACCGCCCGACGTGCCGTGCGCAGGTTTACGATGGCGCTATCGCGGGCCTCATCGATGCCTCGCTTGGTACCGGCCTCGATCCCGGCGATCTGCTCGTCGAGTTTCTTGAGCTGCAAGTCGATATCGCGCCGGAAGTCCTTCCGCTCCGCGTAGGTGTAGTCGCGGGCCTCCCGCACCTCCTCCCGGACTTCTTTGGCCCCTTCCCGCGTTTCCTCGCGAACATCCTCGGCGACTGAATCGACCTTGCTGGCCGTCTCCTGACGATCGCGGGGACTGCAAGCGAATGCAGTTGCCATCAGCACCGCCGCAGCGGCGCAGGTGATCTGCCTCATGTCCGTTCCTCCTGGTCATCCGTTGGTATGCGTTGGAGTACGGACCAGAATAGTCGTGGAGGGGCATTACAGAGGTGAGCTAGCTCACCCGAAGGAGGTCCAGCGCGAATATTGGGGTATCGTAAGGCACCTGCGCGTGCGTTTTACCACGAAGGGACGAAGAACACGAAGGGCCACTAAGGATGAAGAATTCACTACCCATTCAGAACTCGCCGTAGACCTTCTCTCAAAGAATTGACGTTAAAGTTGATGAGAAGACCGAGCCAGAGATCCTGAAGTCGGAGATATGTTAAGAGTTGTGCGGTGTGAACCGAGATTAGCTTGTCAACGGCTTTCACTTCCACCACGACGCTTTTCTCAACCAGCAGATCAAGCTTTACCTCACAGTTCAAGCTTTCGCCCTTGTAGCGCACTGGCACACTCACCTGGCGCTCCACAGAGATACCCCGGAGCCAAAGCTCCTTGCAGAGTGCAACCTCATACACGGACTCTAGGAGACCGGGTCCCATTAGCCGGTGTACTTCAATTGCTGAACCAATGATTGTGTGCGACAACACCAGTGCCGATGCCTTCGTGCCCTTCGTGCTCTTCGTTCCTTCGTGGTGAAACATCAGCCAAATCTTCGAGAACACGACAAGCCTCAACCAACCGCGCGGATGCAAAACGGATCCAACTCACGCAGCCATGGTCCCTCAGCCTCGGGGGTGGAATTGCTTGTGTACCGAGCGGAGGTATTCCCGGTCGACGTGGGTGTAGATCTGGGTAGTAGAGAGGTCCGCGTGTCCCAGCATCTCCTGGACCGCGCGGAGATCGGCTCCGCCCTCGAGCAGGTGGGTGGCGAAGCTGTGCCTCAACGTATGAGGCGTAACCCGCTTGGTGATCCCCGCCCGCTGGGTGGCGCGACGAACTACCCCCCAGGCCCCCACCCGAGAGAGCGGCTCGCCTCGGGCGTTGAGCAGCACCCGGTTCTTGCTCTTGCCCCGGTCGAGGACCGGCCGCATCTGGTGCAGGTACACCGAAGCGGCGCCGATGACGCTCCGGCCGATGGGCACCAGCCGTTCCTTACCGCCTTTGCCGAAAATCCGAACCAGGTTTTCCGACAGCAGGAGATCGGTCAGGGCGAGACCGCACAGCTCCGACACTCGGAGCCCGGCGCCGTAGGCCAGCTCCAGAAGTGTGCGGTCTCGCCATGCGAGCGGCTGCTCCAGCTTCGGGGCGGCGAGCAACGCCTCGACCTCCTGGACGCTCAACGTGTCCGGGAGTACCCGTCCCCGCCGCGGGCTCTCCAGGCGGTCGCTGGGGTCATCGCTCACCCGACCCTCTCCAAGCAGAAAGCCGAAGTAGGTCCGTATTGCGGAGACTCCGCGGCGAATGGACGCCGCGCTCTGTCCGAGATCCTTCAGCAGGTAGACGAAATCACGGAGGAGGGGGCGGGTCAGACGATTGGGATCGCGCACACCACGGGAGATCGCGAATTCCCCGAGGCGCCGGAGGTCCCGCATATACGCCTCGACGGTGTTGGCGCTGTGCCCCGCTTCGAGGGCCAGGAAGTCACGAAAGCCTTCGAGCCAGAAATCCCGATCGATCTGTGCCCGAAGCTCCCGGACGGTCACCGGGCGCTCGGCGTCTGGAGCCTCCCCCGCACCTCGACCAGATCGTCCTTGTCGATGCCCAACAGCTCTCCGGCGATGAGCATCAGCCGCTCTTCATGGAGGCCGATGGCGCCGTCACTGAATGCCACGTTCCACATCCGCTCGACCAGAGCGAGACGCTCCTTCTGCCCGAACCGTTGCCCCAGCCGGCGAGCGTACTCCATGAACCGGGTCCGACGCTCGTGCTCGGCCTCCGGTGCAGGAGGACGCTCCGATGACGTCAACCCCCAGCGATCACGCAGGTGGGAAGCGACCAGCTCCCGGTCCGTCGGCGTCAGCGCTTGATCGGCATAGGCCAGCTCCAGGACCAGTAGCGCCGCCGCCTGGCGAGCGGAGCCCTCCATGATATCGGACCCAGCGAGAAACGACGGTCCCGCGGGGTCGAGGGCCTCTTCGGTGGCGTGCCACACCCGCTCCCTCTGCCGCCGCCGCCGTCGCAGCAGGTACCAGACCAGACCAACAATTACGAGAAGAAGAGTTGCAATCCCAAGTGTGCGGTTGATACCTGTGATTATTTGGTTGATGCGCTCCCAATTCGAGCCGATCAGGGTCCCAAGAATGGTGATGCCTCCGTACCAGATGCCGGAGGCGAGCCCCATCGGCAGCAACGTTCGCAGCGGGCTCAGGCCCACCAGACCGGCGAAGGGGGGTACAACGGCGCGAATGCCGGGAAGAAACCTGCTGACGAAGATTCCGGCGACGCCAAAACGGAGGTACTCCCGCTCGATCACGGCGAGCGATCGCGGCGCAAGCAACCGGCGGCCCACCTTGGTCCCGAAGAGACGCCGGCCGTAGCGCCGGGCGACGAAGTAGACCGCGGCGGCACCGGCCAGGTTCGCCAGCCAGGTAACGGCGAAGACCCCCAGCGGGGTGGTGAGACCCCGGTTGGTCAGGAACGCGCCCAGCGCAACCGCGGCGTCGGAAGGAACCGGCGGGATGACGTTCTCGACCGCTGCGAGCAGTGCGAGAACGGCGTAGACGGCGACGGGCGGCAGTTGCGACAGCCACGCCAGCAGCGATTCGATCAGCGCGCCTCCAGGGTGGCGACCGCGATCACCGCGATGCCTTCACCCCGGCCGATGAATCCCATTCCCTCGTTCGTTTTGGCTTTGAGACTCACGGAGCCC
>Ga0184612_10001609_pt1 | contig 10951 bp, 9 predicted proteins | sample PLM3_60_coex_FD_133163 | JGI IMG/M metagenome (GOLD analysis project Ga0184612, IMG submission 133163) | Groundwater sediment microbial communities from an aquifer in East River, Colorado, USA - PLM3_60_coex | ecosystem: Environmental > Terrestrial > Soil > Riparian zone | place: USA: East...
CTCCAAGGCGTGGAACCTGGCGGGTCTGAAGTGTGCGCTGGCGGTGGCCGGGTCGGCCCGCGGCGCGGCGCTGCTGGCCGGGATGGGTGAAGACGTCAGCTACGGCGCCGGACTGCTCGGTGCGGTCGCCAACACGGTGGCCTTCGAGGCGGGCGAGCCGTGGCTGGACGAGCTGCTGGTGGCGCTGCGCGCCAACCGCGGCCGCCTCGGCACGTTGCTCGCCGAACACGTCCCGGCGGTGCGGTGGCGACCCGAGCACGTGCAGGCGACGTATCTGGCGTGGCTGGACTGCTCCCCGCTCGGACTCGACGACCCGGCCGGAGTCTTCGAGCAGCGCGGGCGGGTGGCGTTCGAGCCCGGCCCGCAGTTCGGCACCGGCGGCGACGGCTTCGTCCGGCTCAACTTCGCCACCTCCCCAACGATCCTGGACGAGGCGGTACGGCGGATGCGGGCCGCCATCCCCACGACCGAGAAGCCGTGAGGCCGTCACAAACGCGACGCTCGCCAGCCCTATCGAGGCCGGTGGCCGTTCCACGGAGCTCAGCACTGCTGGACCGGACCCGGTCCCGGCCGGACGTGCCCCAGTTGAAGACCGTATTCGGCGCCAAGGCGTGTTCGACCGCGACGGTGCCCGATTGGGGCCGTGCTCGAGATAACCTCGCTCGACCTGACCATCCTCAAGCCCAGCCTTCGGGAGCTTGACGGTGATCGTGTGACCGATGACGGTTCGGCTACGGCAGGACGTTGGGCCCTTGAGCAACCTGGGATGTCGTGAATCAGCTTGACTTTGAGCTCGCGGGCGCACGCCGGCACCCCACGATCGAGGATGCGAGGAAGCGATGGCCGTAATCGAGCCTGCGCTGGACGGGGCGGGGCTGAGAAATCCCAAGGTTCGCGAGTACGTGCGGTACTGGGCCGAGCTTACCGGCGCCGAACGCATCGAGGTTGTCGGTGCGTCCGACGACGCGCGGCTGATCCAGGAGTCTGTGGAAGCGGGCGAGATCGTCCCTGCCGGCGAGGGCGTGTATTACTCACGCAGCTACCACATGGACACCGCCCGCACCGAGGAGCGGACCATCGTCGCCACGCACAGCACCGCCGACGCGGGTGTCTACAACAACTGGCGGCCGAGCTCGGAGATGCACGAGTTGCTGGAGGAGCGGATGCGGGGTGCGTCGGCGGGCAAGACGATGTACGTGGTGCCCTACCTGATGGCGCCGCCCGGTTCGCCGCTGGAAGAATACGGCGCCGGCGTCGAGCTCACAGACCACCGCACCGTGGTGCTGCACATGATCAGGATGGCTCGCGTGGGCGTCGAGTTCGTCGAGAACCTCGCCGATCCGAACAGCTTCGTGCGTGCCGTGCACGTCACCGGCGACCTGGAGAACCTCGGGCAGGGCACGGCCGAGGACCAGCGGTACTTTGTCACGGTTGCCGACGAGCGCACCATCTTGCACTTCGGGTCGGCATACGGCGGCAACGCCCTGCTCGGCAAGATCGCCCACGGGCTCCGGCAAGCGGCGTACGACGGCTGGGCCTCGGGGAAGTTCCTCGCCGAGCAGTTCATGCTCATCGGCATCACCGACAAGGAGACCGGCCGGAAGTACCACATCTGTGGCGGTTTCCCGAGTGCGTCGGGCAAAACGAATCTCGCGATGATGCTCCCGCCCGACGCGCTGGGGGAGCGCTACCAGGTCTCCTTCTACGGCGACGACATCGCCTGGCTCTGGGTCGACCCGGAGGACGGCAGGCTCTACGGGATGAACCCCGAGTACGGCGTGTTCGGGGTTGCCAAGGACACCAACGAGACCACCAACCCGACGGCGCTGCAATCGGTGGACGCGGGCACCGGGGCCCTGTTCACCAACGTCGCCTACAACGAGATCACCCACGAGGTGTGGTGGGAAGGCAGAACCCCGGCTCCGCCCGCCGACGTCACTGGGTGGCGCGACTGGAAGGGCAACCTGATCTCCGTGCGGCCGGAGGGGAGCGACGAACCGTGGTCGCACCCGAACAGCCGGTTCACCACGACGCTGGCCAACGTGCCCAACATCGCCGCTGACTTCGAGGACCCACGCGGCGTCCCTATCGACGGCATCATCTTCGGTGGCCGGACCCCTGATCGGGAGCCGCTCATCCGCGCCATCACGGATCTGGCCGAGGGTGTGTACGACGGCCTCACCCTCGGTGCGGAGGCGACCTTCGCCGCCGAAGGTGTCGAGGGGCTGCTGCGCTACGACCCGATGTCGATGCGCCCGTTCATGTCCTACCCGGAAGGCGCCTACGCCGCTCACTGGCTGAAGATCATCGGCCAGGTCCGCGAGACGCCGATCTTCGCACACGTCAACTGGTTCCAGCGAGACCACGAGGACGGCCACTACCTCTGGCCCGGGTACCGCGACAACCTGCGGCCGCTGCTATGGCTCATGCAGCTCATGAACGGCGAGGTCACCGGCCGCCAGACGCCGGTGGGCATCCTCCCGACGAAGGAAGAGTTGAACCTCGACGGCGTCGAGATCACACCCGGGGATCTAGACAAGATCCTGTCCATCGACGCCGAACGGTGGCGCCGCGAGATGGCGCACCGGGAGCAGCACCTTACCCAGTTCGACGGCCTGCCCAATGAGATCTGGGCGGCGCATCGGCGGATCGCGGCAGCCCTGGAGCCAGGCGCGGACTGACTCCGAGGACTCAGTCAGTGTTGCGATCCTCGGCTTCCCGACCACGACCTCGCGCAACCTTCTGGTAGGAATGGCCGGTTGGCCGCTGTCATCGACTCCGGGTGTTCGGGTGTCGGTGATCCGGCATGCGATCTGACCATCGCTGGGACGCTGCTGGCGGGCGAAAGCCGGGAAGCGTTCCGGAGGGTTCCTCCGCTTGAACCGGCCACATGGGGGAGGGCTCGGCTGGGCCCTGTGAAGGCCCTGATCACACTAATCGGGCCATCGACACAAACCCCGTCGGCGCAGCGGAACCGCGATGGGTCATCGAGCAGGTCATCGCCGAACACGTGCAAACAACCTGAAAGGATCCGGAAACGTGCAGTCGACGTCACGTGTGACTGAACGTGCTGAGCGGACGGTGTTCGTCTTCGGCGTGATCCGGGTGTCTGCGCGAGCAACGTCAGCCGATCGCCTCGAGGAGGTCAGGCACGCGTCGGTGAGCTCGCCCTTGACAACACGGAAGTCGAGCACTTCGTCGTCGGATGGGTCGGTCGGCGTGCCAGTTGGGTTGGACCGAACGCTGAGGGGCTGGAGGTGTGGCAGTTGCCGATCGATAACGATGTGTACAACCGCATGGGTGAGGGCTGGTGGGAGGAGGAGAACCCGCTCAACATCCTTCATGGGAGCATCACACCAGGCCGATTCGCCTACTTCCGTGAGGTCCTGACGAACCGACTAGGCCTCGACCCTGGGGATTTACGTGCCCTGGACATCGGTTGCGGGGGCGGGTTCCTGGCCGAAGAGTTCACACGCCTCGGATGCCAAGTGGTGGGGGTGGATCCTTCTGTGGTGTCGATCGAGACGGCCCGTCGCCACGCCGCTGCCACCGGTCTTGATGTCGACTATCGGGTCGGATCCGGTGAGCAGTTGCCGGCAGCAGATGGCGAGTTCGACGTCGCCTACTGCTGTGACGTGCTCGAGCATGTGTCTGACCTCGACGTGGTCATCAGCGAGACCGCTCGCGCCTTGAAGCAAGAGGGCATTTCCTGTTCGACACCATCAACCGGACGCTGACGAGCAAACTGCTCGCAATCAAGGTGATGCAAGAATGGCGACTCACGCGGGTTACCGACTCGGCCGTTCACGAGTGGACCATGTTCATCAAGCCCGAAGAATTGGTCGTCACTTTGGGCCGCCATGGGTTCCGAATAGGCGAAGTCGTTGGACTTGGACCCCGGTCGAGAAAGCCCTTTGTGCTACTGAACTTCATCCGGGCGAACAGGAGAAGGATCTCCTACGGGGAGCTGAGCCGGAGGCTCGACGCCGGACCGATCAAGAGCACTAGCCTCTCTTACATGGGCTACGCGACGAAGACGAGTGAGATCGGTCGTTGACGTTCACACATGCCCCAGGGGCGACCATGCCGATGTCCCTAGGTTCAGGCGCTCGTCTGATGGCGGGTGCAAGATTCGCGCAGGTTGGAAAATCGCCGTGCGCTTGCGATCTGCGTCCTCCAAACCTTTGCCCACCGGCACGTCGTACCACGCGACCTCCGCAAGCTCGTCCCGAGATACGGGGGCCCGGCCCGGGTCGCCGAGCAGCACGATCGGGCACCGACCATGTGCGCGGGCCAGAAACGGCAACACCCGCTCTGCCATGGCAGGGCGATAGGCGCGCGCAGGCTAGGATGTCGACGATTCGACGACCAGTGCCGCCTTGGTCGGTCGCCCGCTGCATGTCGCGCCGGTAGGCAGGCATCACCGTCATCACGTCCTCACGCCCTGGCGAGTTCCGATCGAGCCAGTGACTCCAGCGCGGCCCGGACACCGTCGGCGAAGACGTCGACGTCGGGGCAGTTGTCGCGGTCGGCGACCGCGGTGAGGTTGAACTGCCCAGCGTAGGAGAGCGCGCCGACGCCGAGGGTCACGTTTCCGATCAGGGGCACGAGGGGGAACAGCTCGAGCAGCGGTGCCCCGGCGAGGTAGAGCCGCATCGGCGGGCGGGCACGTTGGCGACGTAGGCGTTGGCCCACCGTTGACGGGCCATGACGCGCAGGAAGGCCCGCTGCACGAATCCGTTCCGGAACAGTGTGCCGCCGGCTGGTCGGTTCAGTTTCTTCCGCGTGGTCGTCTCCGCGGCGATCCACCGAAGTCTCTGCATCGAATCGGGAACACCGACCGGTAGTGGGACGACCATCATCCCGTCCAGGTTCCCGTGTGCCTGGCCGAACTGCTCGCGATGGAGCGACACGGGAACGTAGGCGCGCAGCACGAGGCCGTCGACACTTTCGCCACGGCTGCGCAACAGATCCCGGAAGCCGCCAGCGATCGCAGCCATGAGCGCGTCGTTGATCGTCGCGTCGTGGGCGTGTGCGACTCGTCTGAGGACGTCCAAGCGACTGCGGACGACGACGAGCCTGCGGTCCGAGCCGATCGGGCGGTTGAGGCTGCTCGGGGGAGCTCGGCCGTCCGCGACTGTCTCGCGCAGCGCTGGCCATGCGGCTCGAAGGTGACCCATCGTGACCGCGGGATGGGCGCATGCGGAAACGGTGCGACCGAGCCCGGCAAAGCGGCTCCGGAGGTTGTCCTTCAGGAGCTCGCGAGCCGACGGAGCCGGTGCAGGTGTCCATGCGGGTGCGGGCAAGACGGGTGGATCGGGGACGGTGTCGACGAACGCGCCGAAGGTCGCCACCCCCGCGACGCCGTCTGCGATGGTGTGGTGCACCTTCAGGAAGAAGCCGACCCGCCGATCCGACAGCCCGGGCAGGAACCACATCTCCCACAACGGCCTCGACGGATCCAGCCGGCGCCGGCGTAACTGCTCAATGGTCTGCAGAAGCCCCGCATCATCACCCGGCGCGGGTACCGGGCAGACCCGGACGTGGTCGGCAAGGTCGAACGTCGGGGCGTCCACCCACAGCGGCCAACCCAGCCCACTGCGCGGGAGATAGAGGAGCTGACGGAACCGAGGCACGAGATGCAGCCGGGCCTCGATCGCCTCCCGGACGGCGTCGATCCGAAACTGCCCACCCGCGTCGAGCAGCCGGCTGCCATCTAGGATCGCCAAGCCACCGATGTCCTGCGGCCAGCCGAAATCGTCCGGCCACAGCATGCTCAGGTCTTGCGCAGTCAAGCGCTCCATCGCGCACCACCCCACTTACCTCCAGAGTCGGGCGCGGCACCGGCTCGGCCTAGGGGACTGTCGGCCCAAGACAGCGGGTCCTTCGCCTCCGCCAGCGTCCCGGCGCGACTTCGAGCACACGTTGGGCTGGGAGGCACATCAGCGCGAGCGCAAAGCGCCGATCCCGGCCAGGGCGATGCCAACCGCGCGCGGGCCCACAGTGCCCCGCTGAGTGGGACCCGGCGAGGGCGACCAGGGCACCGATGATGAGGTGGGTCCAGCTGGGCCGGTAGACGGTCCGGAGGTGTGAAACACGACCGTTGTGGTGCCCCTCGTGGTCCCGTCCGGACCTGGTCGGCTCTTGCGATCCTGGGCCGGTAATGGCGTCGTCGACCACAACGACCTAGCCCATCATTCCCTGGACCTCAGACAGGCCGTGTTACTGACGGACGGCCGCTGGCTCTGCCGCGGAGCGTGTGAAGCCGCCGACGCCCAGGGGCTTGACCTCGAACTCCGCGCCCCCGAACTGCCGCATCGTCTCCAGCGTGGACTCACCGATTACGCCGTAGACATGTTCGCTCACGACGTCGCCCAGGAACTCCCACGCCGCGTGCTCCATGTGCTCGCGGATCACCTTCATGTGGAACTCCATCGAGTCCCCGTCCGGATGCACTTGGACGACGGCGACCTCGGTGCCCTCCTCGTTGACGTAGGCGTTGAACGCGATCAGCCGCGGCTCGCTCGCCTCGACGAACTCGACGAAGTCGCGCCAGTACCGCGCGAGGTCATCGCGTTTGCCTTCCTTGATCTGGTAGGTGCCGATGTAGATGAACGGCTGTGTCATCGCGCATCTCCTTTCTCTGGTCAGAGCGCGGGAAGCCGGTTGAACCCGCCGACGTAGTTGGTCTTGAGACTGAGGGCGACGCCGGACTGTGCGAACTCGGTCATGCGTCCGAGCGCCTGTTTGCTCGGCCGTCCGTAGACCCCGATGCTCATCTTGGTGAAGTCCAGGAACTGGTACAGCCGCTCCAGCGTCTGGGCGGCGACCTGCACATGGAAGTCCTGTGACTGCGCGTCGGGGTGGACGAGGATGGTGGTCGCCTCCGACCTGTCGTTGATGTAGGTCTCTAAGGCGATCACGCGCGGCTCCCTCGTCTCGACGAATGCGATCACCTCTCGCAGAGCGTGCTCGTACTCCTTCAGCTTGCCTTCCTTGATCGCGCTAGTGAAGGTGAAGACGAGCGGTTCGGACATGGGTCTCTCCTTCCTACGGGAGCGGTTGGCCCGGCACGCCGACAGAAAGCTTCAGCACGCCCGGCGTCGGCGACGGCGAGAAGATGGAGAAGTTCGCCACGAACAGCTGGACGTGACCGCTCGCGCCCGCGACCCCGGCGGAGAGGGCGAGAGCCGCTGCGATTGCAGCCAGCATTCGCATCGTGGTCACCTTCGCGCCTCGGATGCGTCCTCTCATGAAACGATCGTCACGCACGTCGCTAAGGGATCGCTAAGGGCGCGCTCCTGGTGACGTCCTGGGCGCGGTCCCTGGCAGGCGCCCGGTGGAGGCTCGGGTGGAGTTCCGAATCTTGGGACCGCTGGAGGTACTCGACGGCGATCGGCCCGTACCTCTGCCGCGTGGCCGCGGGCGGGCGCTCCTCGCGCTCCTCGTCCTGAACGCAGGCAAGGTCGTCTTGGCCGACCGCTTGATCGACGACCTCTGGGGCGAGATCGCTCCGTCGACAGCCCGAACGGCGCTCCAGGGCCTCGTCTTCGATCTCCGGAAGCGCCTGGAACCGAGCCGGCGTCGAGGCGAGCTACCCGCCGTCCTGCGCACCGCGCCACTGGGCTACGTCCTCGCGGTCGAGCCGACGTGCGTCGACGCGAACCGGTTCCGTCGGCTCGTCGAGGAGGCTCGAGCGGGCGAGGCCGCCGAGCGCGCTGCGAAGCTGCGAGAAGCGTTGGATCTGTGGCGCGGCCCCGCTCTCGCCGACTTCACCTACGAGCCCTTCGCCCAGCGGAAGATCGCGGCGCTCGAGGAGCTGCGCGTCGCGGTGATCGAGGACCGGATCGACGCCGATCTCACGCAGGGCCTGGCAAGCGAGCTCGTTGCAGACGTCGAGACGCTCGTCGCCGAGCATCCGTCGCGCGAGCGCCTGCGTGCGCAGCTCATGTTGGCGCTCTACAGGAGCGGTCGGCAGGCGGAGGCTCTCGAGGTATACCGGGACGCGCGGCAAGCGCTCGTGGAGGACCTCGGAATCGAGCCCGGCCCACGCCTTCAACAGCTCGAGCAAGCGATCCTTCGCCAGGACCCCAGGCTCGAGCCCGAGCCGGCGGCAGCGCGAACGCAGGTCGCCCTCGAACCACTGTCGCCCGGAGAGCCGTGGCTTCAGGGGGAGCGGAAGATCGTCACGGTCGCATTCGTGGATCTCGGAGCCTCCTCCATGATTCGCGACGGCTTCGACCCCGAAGCGCTCCGTCGCACCGTGGCCCGATCGCGCGACGTGGCGGCCGAGATCCTCGTCAGGCACGGCGCGACCGTCGAGCACGTTGTCGGCGACGTGGTCGTCGGAGTCTTCGGCGCCCCCGCTGCCCACGAGGACGACGCGCTCCGCGCCGTGCGAGCTGTGATCGAGGTTCGCGAGGCGGTGGAACGGGCTCAAGCCGCCGCGAGGCCGGGAATTGCCCTTCCAATCCGCGCGGGCATCGAGACGGGCGAGGTCGTCGTCGGCGGCGCCGGCTCTGGACGGCCGACGGTCTCCGGCCACGCGGTGCACCTCGCCGCGACGATCCAGCGCGCGGCCGCGGACGAGGATGTGCTCGTCGGTGAGGAGACCAAGCGAGTCCTCGGAAGTTCCGCGCTGCTCGAGCCCGTAGACGCCCTGAAGCCCACCGCCTGGAGGCTCGTCGGCCTGGTTCCCGGCGCTCCGGCGCTCGCGCGTCATCTCGACGCGCCGATGGTCGGAAGAGACGCCGAGCTCACCCGCGTCGTGGCCGCGTTCGAGCGAGCCGTTCGTGACGGCGCGGGACACCGACTCACCGTCCTCGGCGATGCGGGGATCGGGAAGTCGAGGCTGGGTAGGGAGGTTGCCGCCGCGCTCGGCTCTCGCGCTCGGATCCTGACCGGCCGCTGCCCGGCGTACGGCGACGGCGTCACGTTCTGGCCGCTCCGCGAGGTCGTGCTCGAGGCGGCAGGCGGCGCCCGAGTCGATTCGCTCGCGGAGCTACTGAGCGGCGAGGCCGACGGCGAGCGCGTCGCGGCTCAGATCGGAGCCGCCATCGGGCTGACCCAAGAGCCGACTCGACCGGACGAGCTCTTCCCGGCGATCCGACGCTTCTTCGAGGCAGTAGCGAACCGGCAGCCGCTCGTCGTCGTCCTGGAAGACGTGCACTGGGCAGAGGCGACGTTCCTCGACCTGATCGAGTACCTGGCAGACGCGGCACGCGAACCGCTCTTCCTCCTCTGCCTGGCCCGACCGGAGCTGCTCGAGGTGCGCCCCACGTGGGGAGCAGGGGGTCGAAACGTCGGCACCTTGATCCTCGAGCCGCTCCGCGCGGGCGAGATCCAGCTCATCGCGGAACGTTCGGCGGGCGGAACGCTTTTGCCGGAGATGCGGGCGCAGGTGGTCGAGCACGCGCAAGGCAACCCGCTGTTCGCGGAGCAGCTGGTTGCCGCCTTGCAGGACGAGCACGCGGTGCCGCTCCCGGCATCGCTGCATGCGCTCCTCGCGGCGCGCCTCGACCGACTGGGACCGGCTGAGCGCGACTTGCTGCGATGCGCCGCCGTGATCGGAACCTCATTCACGGTTGACGCGCTGACCGTCCTCGTCCCCGAGCAAGCGCGTTCCTTCGTCGAGCGGCATCTCCGTGCGCTGGAGAGGAAGCGGCTGGTCAGGCCGAGTCGCTCCGCCGGTGGCGAGCTGGCGTTCCAGCACGTCCTGATCCAGCTCGCCGCCTATCGGAGCACGACTCGGGAGGACCGGGCGACGCTTCACGAGCGGTTCGCCGAGTGGCTGCGCGTCCAGCCGCCGGAACTGATGCCGTCACTCGACGAGCAGCTCGGCTACCACCTCGAGCAGGCGGTCGCCGAGCGGCGGGTGCTCGGGGTGGTGGACGAGCACGACGCAGAGCTCGCGGTTCGTGCGGGCGAGCACCTGGCGGCGGCGGGCTTGCGAGCAGCCTGGCGGTACGACGTCGCCGCGGCCGCGAACCTACTTTCGCGCGCGTACGAGCTCCTCCCGGCCACGAACCCGCAGCGCCGGACGGTGATGCAGCGTCTCGCCGAGGCGTACCAGGTTGTCGGCCGGCTCGACGACGCCGAATCCGCGCTGACGACGATGCTGCGCGAGGCCGAGGACGATGACGATCTCCGGCTCGCCCAGATCGCCCGGCTCGAGCTCATGAGGTCGAAGCTCTTCAGCGGCCCGGACCCGATCAGGCTGCACTCGATCCACGAAGAGACGGGCCGGGCGCTGGACACGTTCCGCGAGCCCCGCGACGAGGCGGGTCTTGCGCTCGCCTACTACGTCCGCGCGTACGTGCACTTTCGAGCGGCGGAGATGCACGAGATGGAGCGGGCCGCGCGACACGCCCTCGCCCACGCCGACAGGTCAGCACGACTACGAGAGGCAATGGCCGCTCGCATGCTCGTGGCGTGGGCCGTCGCCGGCGGCCCGACTCCGGTTCCGGAGGCCATTCGCGCTTGCGAGCAACTCGTCGAGGTCGCGGATCGCGAGCACCCGATGGTCCTCTCTTCGCTCGCGACCCTACGCGCGATGCTCGGCAAGATCGACGATGCTCGCGCTCTCCTCGAACGTGCGCGGGAGCTGGCACTGGAACGGATGCGTGGGCGGTCTCCGATGATGGTTCTTGCGCTCGACCGCGCGACCGTGGAGCTTTCAGACGGCGACGTCGTTGCCGCGGAGCGGGAGCTGGAGATTGCGCTGGAGCTTGCCCGAGCTGGGCGCCTCCGCGACACCATCGCTCGAACGGCCGCGCGCCTCTCGCTCGTCGTCTTGCAGCGTGACCTGGCACGGGCGGAGGCGCTCGCGGCGCTGAGTCGCGACAACGCGCCCGCGGAGAGCATTGCCGCTCAGGCGCTCGCGCGAGCGGCAACGGCGCGGGCGACGGCGAGCCGCACGCGTCGTGGAGCGGCCGATCTCGCGACGGAAGCC
>Ga0184612_10001610_pt1 | contig 10949 bp, 11 predicted proteins | sample PLM3_60_coex_FD_133163 | JGI IMG/M metagenome (GOLD analysis project Ga0184612, IMG submission 133163) | Groundwater sediment microbial communities from an aquifer in East River, Colorado, USA - PLM3_60_coex | ecosystem: Environmental > Terrestrial > Soil > Riparian zone | place: USA: East...
CTGCTCGTGCAACGTCCTGTGCCCCTGCTGGATCGGCGAGGATCCGGACCAGGGCGATTGCCGCAGTTTCATCTCGTACCACATCGACGAGGGGCGGATCCAGGGGATCGACGTCTCGGGGCTATCCGTCGTGGCCGTGGCGTACATCCCTGGCAACGTCCTTGCCGGCAACTGGGAGATCGTCGTGCTGGTAGACGATCGGGCCACGCCGGAGCAGCGCGACGCGCTGGTGGCTGCACTCGGCGGGCAGCTCGGTGGTCCCATGGCCGACCTCGCGCAGCTGTTCGGGACGGTGAAGGGCGTCGAGAGCGTGCCCCTCTCTCACGAGGTCCGAGGGGGCGTGGGAACGCTCACCATCCCCGGGAAGGTCGAGACCGTGATGGAGCCGTACCGCGGCCCAAACGGCAGCGTGACCACGCTCCGGGACTCCGTCTTCTCGACCGTCCCGGGCTCGCCGGCCTGGATCTCGAAGGCGTCGGTGCACCGCGTGACGCTGCCCGAGTATGGGATGGAGTGGGAATTCGAGGGCCGGAACGCGATCCAGTCGGACTGGAAGATGGAGTACACGGCGTGATCGGCGCCGTCGCAGGCGTCAGAACCCGAAGGCCGGGAGCGCCGGTCGTGGTGATCGGGGCGATCGCGACGGCCTGGGCCGTCGCGATCGCGGCCGAGGCCATCGGAGAGGCCGAGCTTCTCGGCCACAGCGAGCTGATCCACAGCGGCCTGCCGCTGGTCGTCGCTCTCGGCGTCTTCGTCCTGGCGTGGCAGCTGATGATCGCCGCGATGATGCTCCCGTCGAGCCTCCCGCTCATCCGATTGTTCCGCGTCGCGGCCGAGGGCCAGCCGATGCCAGGGCGAGCCACCGCGGCGCTCGTCGCCGGATACGCGATGGTGTGGACGGCGTTCGGGGCCCTTGCGTTCGTCGGGGACGTCGGCCTCCACAAGCTCGTCCACGCTTGGCCATGGCTGGCGGCTCACCCGCAGTTGATCGCGGGCTCGGTCCTGGCCCTGGCGGGTGCGTTCCAGTTCTCGGAGCTCAAGGAGCGATGCCTGACCGAGTGCCGGCACCCGGGGCCGTTCCTGATTCAGCATTACCGTCGCGGCCCGGCTGCGGCCTTCCGGCTCGGCCGGATCCACGGGATGTTCTGTCTTGGATGTTGCTGGGCGTTGATGCTCGTGGGGTTCGCGGCAGGCGTGGCGAACCTGTGGTGGATGGCCGCGCTCACCGCGCTGATGGTGTTCGAGAAGACTGGCCGTGGCGGAGGTCGCGGGGTGCTCCCGATCGGCGCCGGCCTGATCCTTGCCAGCGCGATCGTGCTCCTGGTGCCGGGCCTCCCCCTCCTCGGCACAACCTAGAATTCGCGACATGGTTGAAACACCGCCGGCGTGCCTCGCGCGCTCCGCGAGACTGGGTTGACACCTTCTATACGTAGGCGTACACCAGCCTCCTTCGAGGGAAGGGAGCGGCAGCATGGCCAGGGATCTGACGGTCAGCCTGGAAGACAAGCCCGGCGAAGGAGCCAGGCTGGGCGAGGCGCTCGGCAATGCGGGCGTGAACATCGAGGGCATGACGGCGATGGTCCACGAGGGCCGGGGCATCGTGCATGTGCTCGTCGAGGACGCGGGAGCAGCGCGCAGCGCGATCGAGGGCGCCGGCATCAAGGTGGAAGGCGAGACCGACGTGATCGTCGGGCCGGCCCTGCCCGACACCGTCGTCGACACGCCCGGGCAGTTCGGCAAGATGGCGCGGGCGCTCGCCGACGCCGGGATCAACATCACGCTGGGCTACATGGCCACGAAGAGCCGCAGTGTGCTCGCCACGAGTGACAACGCGCGCGCGATGGAGATCTTGCAGCGGGCGATGATGTAGACGCCTTGCGTACGAAGTAGGGCGACTCCGCCGGGCATGCGACAGTTTGACCTCGTGGGTCCTAGATCAGAACGATGAGCCGGCCAAAACGCTGGCTGCGCAACCGCTGAAACATCACTCGCTTCGAGCCGGATAGCATGCCTCGTGCAGATATTCGAGGGACGACTCCGATTCGGGATCCAGGCCGGCCAGCAGAACACGGACTTCGCGAGCTACCTCGCCACGTGGAAGAAGGCCGAAGACCTCGGCCTGGACTGGGCCTCCTGCTTCGACCACTTCATGCCGATCTTCTCCGACGCCGAGGGGCCCTGCTTCGAGGCCCAGACCCTGCTCGCCGCGATGGCCGCTCATACCTCGCGCCTGCGGTGCGGGGTAATCGTGACCGGTGTGACCTATCGCCATCCGGCCGTGCTGGCGAACATGGCCGTCACGATCGATCACGTCTCGGGCGGCCGGCTCGAGCTCGGGATGGGGGCCGCCTGGTTCGAGCTCGAGCACGAGCAGTACGGCATCCCTTTCCCGCCATTCCGGATCCGAGCCGAGATGTTGCTCGAGGCCTGCCTGATCATGAAGTCGATGTGGACGAACGAGCGGACGACGTTCGAGGGCACGCACTACCGGTTGAAGGATGCGAGATGCGAGCCGAAGCCGGTGCAGTCACCGTCGATCCCTCTGTGGATCGGCGGCATGGGGGAGCGGCGGACCCTGCGGGTGGTGGCCGAGGTGGCCGACGGATGGAACACGTTCCTGATGCCCGAGGAGGAGTACCGGCACAAGCTCGACGTGCTGGCCGGGCACTGCAAGGACGTCGGACGGGATCCGGGGGACATCAGAAAGCAGCTCAGCATCTCGATGATCCTCGGGGAGACCGAGGCCGAGGCGGAGGACCGAGTGAAGGAACGCGCGGCGACCACCGGGATCGACGAGGACCAACTCCGCGGTCGGTTTCTGGCGATGACCCCGGACCGGTTCGCGGACGTGCTCAGGCCGTTCCGGGAGATGGGGGTCGGCGATTTCCTGATGGTGGCCCGGCCACCCGTCGACGAGCTTACGATGGAGCTCTTCGCAAAGCAGGTCGCCCCGAGGCTCAGCGACTGAGAGGCTATGTCGATGAACGACGAATCGATCGACCCCGCCCCCTTGCGGCAGGCGGCCGAGATAGCGATCGATTACCTGGCCGAAATGGCGAAGCGTCCGGTCGGACGACCGATCGAGCCGGACGCGCTGCGTGCCACGTTGGGCGGGGACCTTCCCGAGCGGGGCGAGGACCCCGAGGTGATCCTCGAGCGCCTCGTGCGTGACGCGGATCCCGGGCTCGTGGCCACCGCCGGACCTCGTTACTTCGGGTTCGTCATCGGTGGAAGCCTCCCCGTAACGGTTGCGACCGAGTGGCTGGCCGCAGCGTGGGACCAGAACGCCGGGAATTACCCCGCATCGCCGGCGATGTCCGTCGTCGAGGAGGTGGCGGGCTCGTGGCTGAGGACACTCTTCGGGCTGCCTGCAACAGCGAGCGTGGGATTCGTCACCGGCGGGACGATGGCCAACTTCACCAGTCTGGCGGCCGCCCGTCATGGGGTCCTTCACGCGGTGGGCTATGACGTGGAGGCACGCGGGCTGTTCGACGCGCCGCCGGTCAACGTCATCGTCGGCGACGAGGCGCACACCACGATCTTCGTTGCGCTCCGGATGCTGGGACTCGGGAGCGAGCGCGTGACGAGGGTCCCCGTGGACGGACAGGGGAGGATGCGGGCCGACGAGCTCCGCCGGACCCTTGAGGCGTTCACCGGGCCGACGATCGTCTGCGCCCAGGCGGGAAACGTGAACACTGGGGCCTTCGATCCGCTTCGTGAGATCGCCGCAGCCGCAGCCGAGCGCGGCGCCTGGCTCCACGTTGACGGCGCCTTTGGGCTCTGGGCGGCCACATCTCCGGGACTTCGCCATCACGTCGACGGGATCGAGAGGGCGCAGTCGTGGGCTACCGATGCACACAAATGGCTGAACGTTCCCTACGACTGTGGGATCGTGTTCGTGGCCGACCCGACCGCCCATCGGGCAGCGATGACCGTGACCGCCGCCTACCTGGTGCGGGGAGCCGGCGAGGCGTACCAGGCGTACGACCACGTACCCGAATCATCGCGCCACGCCCGAGGCCTCAGCGTCTACACAGCGCTTCGCTCGCTCGGTCGATCCGGCGTCGCCGAGCTCGTCGACCGATGCTGCGCGCTCGCCCGTCTGATCGCGGAGCGGCTCGCCGCCGCGCCCGGGGTCACGATCCTCAACGACGTCGTCCTCAACCAGGTCCTCGTCCGCTTCGCTGCGCCCACCGACGACGATCGCGGGGCCGACGAGCGTACTGCGGCGGTCATCGCGGAGATCCAGCGCGACGGGACGTGTTGGGTGGGTGGCACGATCTGGCAGGGCCATGGTGCGATGAGAATCTCCATCTCCAACTGGTCCACGACCGAGAAGGACATCGACATCTCCGCTGAGGCGATCCTTCGCTGCGCCGCATCCTTGGGCGTCCCGGTCTGAAAAGGCGGTTCGGCGGCGACCCTAGACGCGAAAGTCTTGCTGCTTCCCGGGGCCGTAGTAGCGCGTGTGGACGTACCTGAAGTCTGCGAGCATCCGGAGAGCCTTGGGTACGTCGGTTTCGTCAGGTAGACGAAGCCACAACGCGGACCGATCCTCGCGCGCGTATCCGAGGTAGAGCTCGCGACCCTCCGCGTCGTCGATGAGGGAGCCAGCCAACTTGTCCGTGATGCTCCGGTGCGTCGCGTACACCTCATAGTTCTTCAGAATTTGCTTGCCCGTGTAGACCTTGACGTCTCGCGGAGCGAACCCACCAGCGACGAGCGCTCCCTCCGCTCTTTGTCCCTCCTCGGCATCAGAGAGGATGACGACCAAGTAGCCCTCGGGTCGGAACTTCCACGGACGGGGCGAGGGGTCTTCAACATAGAAGTCCATCGGGAAGGTGTTCTCATCCTCGCCCATGAGTCAGCCTCCTGCGGGAGAGATCAAGCGACCAACGCTATACCCATAGCGAGCAACCATAGTGACCACGCGATGTAAAGGATCGGGATCGCTGCTCCTGCGAGACTCCATCCCCGCTCTTCGTTCGGCCCGAGGAACTCCGCCGAACCGACCACCAGCCCGGCGCCGATGACGACCCCTGGCCAACCCAGCCAGGTCGGCAGCGCCGTTCCCTGGATGACGCCGACGCCGATCATGACCGACCAGATGCCGGTGAAGAGATAGCCGAGATGCTCGCCAAGGCCGACCCCGAGGTACTGGTGCAGCGCACGGAACACGACGGCATGCATCTCCCGCTGCTCGGGCCCGAGAGTCGGGTCTGCGTAGGCACGAGCGAGGGCGGGTACGACGTACACCCACCGCAAGAGTCCGAGCATCTGGACCAGACCGGCAAGAACTCCGATCGCCGTTGCCAACGGGACGATTCCCCTGAACCCGAGGACCTGTCCAAGCAGCACAGCCCCGGCGATCAGCAGGAGTCCGGACAGCATGAACGTCCACCACAGGAGGATCAGGCCCGAGCCGCCGGCCCGGAAGCGCTCGAGGACCTCGGACGTGGATCGTCGCAGGATGTCCGGGTACTCGAAGCGCTTGCCGAGCAAGGCGAAGTTCGCATTGAACCAAAGGGGGGCCGCGATGAGCACGACCCCCGCAGCGGTCTCTAGCTCACGCAACGGCCGTGGCAGCAGTTCCCCGAACCTCGGGAGCCGCTGCTCGGAACAGGCGTGCGAGGAGGAAGAAGGTCAGCAGTCCGAAGACGAGCGCTCCGCTCGCGCCGAAGATCGGGAACCGCTGATCGATGTTCCTCGAGATGACATACGAGCTCACGAACCAGCCAAGCGCCCAGGCAGGTGGGTTCGCAACAGCCCACCACACCGCACCAGGGATCCGATCTCGTGCGAGCACCAATGCCTGCATCGTCCCCACCGCGAGACCGGTCACCGCACCCATGAGGGCGAGGTCTCCTCGGCCGATCCCGTAGTCGACGAGGGCCGCTCCCGCGACCAGGCCGACGGCCATCCCTGCAATCGTCGCTGGGATCCACAGCCACGAGACTCGGTGCCGCAGTGCGAACCACTCTGCCGCTCCGATGACCGCGCCCACGATGAGGCCCCCGAGGAGCGCTGTTCCCACGGAATCGACTCCGTTCACGACGAGGTCTGCGATGTACCCCGCGATTGGGAGGCTGACCAGGATCGCCACTACCCATAGCCACATCCGAGGCGGCGTACTCGTCACGTCGCCTCGCTCTGTCGTGTCGCGCGAAGCGTGACTACCACGCGGCTGATCAGTCTCCTTGCTTGCAACTAGAACGTCTTCCATGAGCTTCCTCTCCTTCCGTGCGATACCAATGCCAGCGAGTCGATCCGCGCAAGTTCTGGGCAACAGGACGCTCGGGCATCAGGCACGGAAGGATCAAGCCGCACAGCTTGGGTGAGATGGCGGATGGCGATCCCCGTGACTCCTACGCCCCCCGTCGGGAACGGGGATCACTGCCAGCTCCGTTAGGAGTATACGTCTTTGGCGAGGTCGTCGCGAGGCTTGAGTCGTCGCGAAACGACAAGCTATCGAGTAAATCGGTGCGTGCTCCGCCGAGCCCGCTCGTCAGTGAAGCTCCGCGAGTCGCGCTGCCACGACATGAGCGTGCGGTAGGCGCGTCTCCGCGCCCTCGCGCATGAGCGCGAGAACGCAGGCGTCGAGAGCGGCCCCAAGCGCCCCAGGTTCGACCGCGGCGACGTGAGCATCCTCGAATCGAGCAAGTGTCTCAGCGGAAAGGTCGTCGTAGCCGCGCGCCTGCACAGGGGGCAGTCCCTGGCGGAGGCAGGCAAGTGAGAGGGCGTGATCGCGCACGGCGCCGATGTAATGCTCGGCCTGCCAGGCACGCCCGCGCTCGATGCACGCGCGCGCATGGAGTGCGTAGATGACGCCCCACCCGAAGATGTTCCCCTGCGACCGGCGGCGTGGGAAGGAAGAGGCCCCCTGCGACCGGCCGCGTGGGAACCTCGGACTCGCCCTCAGCCGTCTCGCCGAACAGAAGCCGGAATCGTGGCCCGGCGGGACGAGACTGAGCTGCCGGCGTCATCGATAGGTCCAACTGCAGCGCCTCCGGAAGCAGGAACACGCGGTAGGTGGTCGGCTCGCGCTCCAGGTCGGCCAGCTGCACTGCGTCGAGCTCGTCGATGAGCGTGCGCGTCCAGTCATCGAGCACGTCTGCTACCAGGTGATGGTCGGCGATGCCGAAGGTAAGGTCCACGTCGGAGAAGCGGTCGCCTCCATCTACGGCGAGCGAACCCACGGCGGCTCCGGCGACAACGCGCTCATCCTCGTCCGCGAGCCTCAGCACGCGCTCGCGGAGAACATCCCGCTACTCGACGGTGAACACCAGGCCGGATCCTAGCGCTGCATGTGATCGAGCGGGGTGGATGCGCGACTGTCGGACGGCAGTCGGGTGCAGACCAGATTTCTTTGCGCCCCTTTTTCGAGCGGACCGCCTACTCCCGGACCCGGTAAAGGTGCCAGCGGTCAGGGACGCCCTTCAGTTCGTGTTCACCGGCGTCTTCGAATGTCAGACCAGAGCCAGCGACGAGGTCCCTCACCGTCCGCGAGACGAGGATCTCCGACGGCCGGGCGAGAGCGCCGATGCGCGCGCCGATAACGACCCCGACGCCCGCCGCCTTGCCGTCGATCGTCTCGACCTCGCCCGTGTGCACGCCCGCCCGAACCTCGAGTCCCAGCGTGCGCATGGCACCCAGGATCTGCTGCGCGGCGCGGACCGCCCTGGCCGGCCCGTCGAACGTCGCGAAGAAGCCGTCGCCGGCCGTATCGACCTCGGTACCGCGATATCGAGCCAAGATCGAACGCACGGCCGCGTGGTGCCGTTGAACGAGCTCGCGCCACGCACGATCGCCAAGTTCCACGGCCCGTTGCGTCGAATCGACGATGTCGGTGAACAGCACCGTCGCCAGGACGCGGTCGAGCACGGCCTGCTCCTCCCTGATCCCTGCCACGAACCGGTCGAGCTCTTCGAAGAACCGAGCGTCATCGGCGAGGAAGACGTGCTCTGGACCCGGGATCTCGACGAACCGCGCACTCGGGATCTGCTCCGCGACCCACGGCGCCGCGCTACCAGGCTTCATGTCGCGGTCGACCTCCTTGGCCACGACGAGCGTCGGCGTGAGGATCTGTCCGAGCACCGAGCGGACGTCTATCTGGCGCTCTACTTGTTCGATCGCCAGGGCGGCTTGCGGACTTGCGCACAGCCTCGAGTATCGAGCCCAGGCAGCCAGCTGTTCTTCGTCGGCCTGATCGATGTATGAGGTGTTCCACCGCCAGAAGTCGACCGTTCCCCATTGCTCGGCGATCCGCCGATCCCACTCCTCGGCGTCGGCTCTGGTCCATCCCCAGGGGAAGTCCTCTGTTCGCCAGTACGACACGACCGGCGCGCCAAGGATGAGGCCGAGCGTCCTCGCAGGGTACGAACCGGCGAACAGCAGGCTGACCGCACACCCGTCCTCGAACCCAAACACGGCGGCACGCTCGGACCCCGCGGCGTCCATCACCGCCCGCATGTCGTCCATGCCCTTCTCGATCGACATCGACTCGAGCGAGCTCGGCCGGTCAGACACACCGAATCCGCGGCGATCGAACACGATCACACGGGCCCGTTCGGCCAGCTTTGCCAAGAAGTCCGCTAACGGGGGAAGGTCCCAGTTCGCGTCGACGTTCGACAGCCACCCATCGCTCACGACGAGGTCGTACGGCCCGTCGCCGACGACCTGGTACCCGATGTGGACGTCGTCCTCGGTCTTGATGTAGCGCGTATCCGGGCGCCGTCGAGGCATCACCGCATCGTCGCAAGTCGCCGGGGGAGGAGCAAGCGGACTGAGGCGCGGGCAGCTGCCGAAGTGGACGAGCACTCGGCCGGTCCCGCCGCAATTTCATTTGGCGCTGCGGAGGAGCCGCGACGGCCCTGTGCAGATACAACGCAGTTGGGTCCAGACCAAATCTCTTTGCACCCCTTTTTGGGTTAGGACCAGCAGGTTGGCTTACTCCACCACCCTGTACAGGCGCCAGCGGTCAGGGACGCCCTTCAGCTCGTGCTCCCCAGCGTCAGCGAACCGAAGGCCGCTACCTGCGACGAGATCCTTGACCGTCTGTGAGACAAGGACCTCGGAGGGACCCGCCCTGGCTCCGACCCGGGCGCCGATTACGACCGCGATCCCGCTGACCTTGCCGTCGACCGTCTCGCATTCCCCCGTGTGGAGCCCGGACCGAACCTCAAGGCCGAGCCGGGCGATCGCCTCGCGGATCGCCTGAGCGCATCGGATCGCGCGCGCCGGTCCGTCGAACGTGGCGAAGAAGCCGTCTCCGGCCGTGTCGACCTCGGTTCCGCGGTAGCGCGCCAGCACGCGACGGACTGTCGTGTGGTGCTCCTGGAGCAGCCGGGCCCACTCACGATCGCCGAGCTCCGCGGCCTTCTCCGTGGACCCCACGATGTCGGTGAACAGCACCGTCGCGAGGACCCGGTCGAGCGATGCTTCCTCGGCGGTCACGCTCTTTACGAAGCGCTCGATCTCATCGAGCACGCTGTCCTGATCGCCGAGGTAGGGAACGTGCTCCTTGCCGGGAAGCGCGACGTACTCGGCGCCGGGGATCTGCTCGGCCATGTACTGGTTTGCCTCTGGATCGTCCTCGATCCGGTGGAGGATCAGCGTCGGAACGTGGATCGCCGACAGGACGTCGCGGACGTCGGTGTCGTACTCCATACGCTCGGCCGCGATCACCGCCCCTGGGCTCGCGCCCCGGCGTGTGTACGTCGTGAACCAACGCAGGAGCTCGGGATCGTCGGCGATCTCTGGGAGTACCCACGGGAGGACCTCCTCGGTTCCCCAGGACCGCTCGATCGCCGCGAGTCGCTCGGCGAACTCTTCCTCGCGCCACCCCCAGGGCGCCTCGGGCTCCCACCTGGCCGACGGATAGGAGCCGTGGATCACGAGCGCCAGCGTTCGTTCCGGATACGTGGCCGCGAAGAGCAGGTCCAGCATGCCCGACTCCGAGGCGCCGTAGATGACCGCGCGCTCCGAGCCGACCGCGTCCATCACGGCGCGGATATCGTCCATCCGCGTCTCGAGGTTGGGAAGCTGGTCGGCTGGAACGGGGTCCGACATCCCGAATCCACGCTTGTCGAACAGGATCAACCTGGAGAATGAAGCGATCCTTCGAAGGTAGGAGGCGTACCTGGGGAGGTCCCATCGGTACTCCAGATGGGTGACCCACGGCCCGACGTAGACCAAGTCCATGGGCCCCACGCCGAGCACCTGGTAGGCGATATGCACGCCGTCCGAGGTCTTGGCGTATCGAGTCTCGGGGGTCACCTCGGTAGTCTGGGACCGGCAGATAAGCGGGTGCAAGGAGCGTCGATTCTGGGCTGCATGCAAGCCCACGCAATCATCCTGTCCCTTTCGCTCCGGGGTCAACCGAGGAGGTCGAGAACCTCGTCGAGGACTTCAAGCGAGGGGTCTCCTTTGTCGTGAATGAGTTCGCTGACCTTGCTGATGGACGCCGCCTCACGCTGCACGAGGAGCGGGGGTTCACCATAGGCGGCGGAACCGCGCCGAGCGACCTGTGCCGCTATCTGACGTTGGAGCACCTGGAGCGGGACGTGCGCACCACGGTGCTGCCCGACGACGACGACGCCCAGGACGAACATCCTTGGGAGTGGCTGGCCGAGCTCCTGCACGTCCACGGCGTCGAGGCAACAGCCGAGGAGCTCAGGCTGCTTCCGTATCACGTGGTGTTCAGTGAGCGTCTTCGGGCACGAGTAGCGGACAACACGTAATCCCCCGTCCCGCTGCTCGTCCCCGTCCCGCTGTTTGCATGTCTACGATTTAGGAAACATTGCGGCGGCTCGAGAAGGTGACGGACAGTCTGTTTGAGGGGGAGGAGGCCGTCCTGCACGTGATCGAGAGGATCGTGGCCCCGCTCGGCCTTCGGGTCGATGAGTCATCACCTTGGGTGGATGCGCGACTGTCGGACGGCAGTCGGGTGC
>Ga0184612_10001611_pt1 | contig 10949 bp, 11 predicted proteins | sample PLM3_60_coex_FD_133163 | JGI IMG/M metagenome (GOLD analysis project Ga0184612, IMG submission 133163) | Groundwater sediment microbial communities from an aquifer in East River, Colorado, USA - PLM3_60_coex | ecosystem: Environmental > Terrestrial > Soil > Riparian zone | place: USA: East...
AGCCGGATGTGCCGGTTCTCGGCGTCGACGCGGCTCCGGTCGACGGCCGCGGCCACGACGTCGTCGACGTCGACCGGGTCCGGCGACTCCACCGGGTCGTCGTACTGCAGGCGGGAGAGGTCGATGATCTCCTGCACGAGCCTGGTCAGCCGGGCGCCCTCCTGCTGCATCCGAGCCGCGAACCGCCGGACAGCTTCGGGGTCGTCGCTCGCGTCCTGGACTGCTTCGGCGAGCAGGCTCAGCGCACCCACGGGGGTCTTGAGCTCGTGCGAGACGTTCGCGACGAAGTCACGACGGACCTCGTCGACGCGGATCGCCTGGGTGCGGTCCTCGACCAGCACCAGGAGCAATCCGTGGGTCAGCGGCGCCACCCGTGCCGCCACATGCAGCGTCTGCGTCGTGTCGCGGGACCGGGCGATCTGGAGCTGTGCCTCGCGGATCTGACCGTCGCGGAGAACGGCGCCGGCGACCTCCAGCAGCTCCGGAACGGCGACCCGCTCCTGACGCACCAGGCCGAACGCGTACGCCGACGGACTGGCCTTGACGACATCCAGGCTCTCGTCGAGCAGCACCGCACTTGCCCGTAGGACGGACAGGACCTCGTCGACCCCGTCGGGCACCCTCGGCGGGTGCACCTCCGGCACGGTCTGCTGCTCCCTCTCGCTGGCACGGAACGCCAGGCCTGCCGCAAGGCCGACCAGCGCGCCGAGGCACGCGGTCAGCGAAGCAGTGGCGATGACGTCCACATTTGGTGATGTTAGGTCCCGCACACCGTGCCGCCGACATCGAGACCCAGCCGCGGATGCCGGTGATCCGTTGTTCACCGATTCTTACCGACCGGTTCACCTCGCGGAGCCGGGCGTCCATCTCGTCGGACCTAGCCTGTGGAAACCCGATCCCGGAACCACGACAATGAACCCCAGACCCGTCAAGCGAGGCGACTAACGGATGCGCGAGGCCTACTACGAGCAGCTCGAGGACGTCACGAGCCAGCTGATCGGCATGACCCGCAAGGCCGGTGACCAGATCCGCGCGGCGACCACCGCCCTGCTGGACGCCGACATCCAGCTCGCCGACCAGACGGTGGCGGCCGATGCGGACCTCAACCGCGACCAGCTCGAGGTCGACGCCCGCATCTTGGAACTCATGGCGACCCAGGCACCCGTGGCGGGCGACCTGCGCACCATGCTCGCAGCGCAGGGCAGCAGCTCAGACCTCGAACGGATGGGTGACCTGGCCGTGCACGTCGCCAAGGTCGCGCGGATGCGTTACCCCGACATCGCCGTGCCGGAGGAGTTCCGCACGACGTTCAAGGACATGGGTCGTACCGCCGAGGCCATGGCCGCCAAGGCCGGGTCGGTGCTGAGACTGCGCGATCTCGATGCTGCCGTGGAGCTGGCCACCGACGACGACGAGATGGACCGGCTGCACCGGTCGCTGTTCGTCGTGATGTTCGACGAGGGCTGGTCGCGAGGCGTCGAGGTCGCGGTCGACGTGGCGCTGCTCGGCCGGTACTACGAACGGTTCGCCGACCATGCTGTGAACATCGCGGCCAACGTGCGGTACATGATCACGGGCGAGGTCGAGTGGTCCGACGGCACGTCCGGCCATTAAGGCGCTGACCACCCTCCCGCTCACGCTGACTGATCAGCGCCCTTGGTTGCGCACCGCCTCGATGGCGGCTGCGGCCGCGCCGGGATCGAGGTACTCGCCACCGGTCGTGAGCGGGCGCATGCCCTCGTCGAGCTCGTAGAGCAGGGGCACGCCGGTCGGGATGTTCAGCGCCACGACCTCCTCGTCGGTCATCCCGTCCAGGTGCTTGACCAGGGCACGCAGCGAATTGCCGTGCGCCACGACCGCGACGGCGAGCCCTCGGCGCAGGTCGGGCACGATCGCGTCGTACCAGTACGGCAGCATCCGGTCGACGACGTCCGCGAGACACTCCGTACGCGGAATCAGCTCGGGGGGCAGGTCGGCGTACCGCGGGTCGCCCACCTGTGAGAACTCGTCGTCGTCGGCGATGGGCGGAGGCGGCGTGTCGTACGACCGGCGCCAGAGCATGAACTGTTCCTCGCCGAACTCGTCGAGCGTCTGCTTCTTGTCCTTGCCCTGGAGGGCCCCGTAGTGCCGCTCGTTGAGCCGCCATGACCGGCGGACTGGAATCCAGGATCGCTCGGCGACCTGCATGGCGATCTCGGCCGTTCGGGTGGCCCGGCGCAAGACGCTGGTGTGCAGGACGTCCGGGCGCAGGTCGCGCTCGGCGATCAGTTCGCCACCCCGCTCGGCCTCCGCACGGCCCTTCTCGGTGAGATCGACGTCGACCCATCCGGTGAACAGGTTCTTGGCGTTCCAGTCGCTCTCGCCGTGTCGGAGCAGGATCATGCGGTACGGCATGGCTCGGAGCCTAGCGGGGGCGGAAAGCCTCTCTCCCGCGTCGCAGCCGAGGGTCGGAGGATGTCAACGGTCCTCTGCTGAAGTCAGATCTGGGGGTCAGAGTACAGCGCGCGCGGGACGGCGATCTCGGGCCTGTCGACAACGTTCTGGCGGATATGGCTCGCCGGAGCGAGCTGGGCTCTCGGCCGCCGATCTGAGCGGTCAGGTGTCGCTGGGGCGCAGGTGGTCGAACGCGGCAAGGTTGCGGGTCGACTCGCCGCGGGCGAGCCGCCAGGCCCATTCCCGTCGGATCGACTCCGCGAAGCCGAGCTCGAGGATCGTGTTGAATGACGAGTCGGCCGCGTCCAGGACGACCCCGAGCAGCCGATCGAGCTCGGACGACGTCACAGCGTGCAGCGGCAGCCGTCCGACGAGATAGATGTCGCCCGCGCCGTCGACTGAAAACGCCACCCCCGACAGGCGTGCGTTGCGCTCGAGCAGCCACCGGTGCACTCCGGCGTGGTTCTCGTCGGGACGGCGAGCGACGAAGGCGTTGACCACCAGGCTGTGCTCGCGGACGGCAACGCTGCACGACGTCTTGAGCTTGCGTTCGCCGGGGAGCTCGACGGTGAACCGGCCGGGGGCGCTCTCCTCCCACGGAGCGCCGGTGCCGCCAAGGTGGTCGCGGACGATCGCGGCCACTCGCTGCGCCGACGAGCCCATCACACCCCCAACAGCTCGCCTCGGGCCATCTCGCGTGCGGAAGCATAGACGTCGATCATCTGGTCCGCCGTGGCGTCCCAGCCGAACGTCCGCGCATGCGCGAGCGCACCACGACTCAACCGGAGGCGGCGCGCGGGATCGGCGATCAGCTCGCCGATCGATCTGGCCCAGGTGGCTGTGTCGTGTCCGTTGACGAGCACACCCGACAGGCCGTCGGCGACCGCCGTCGGCAGCCCGCCGACCGATGCGGCGACGACCGGCGTGCCACATGCTTGCGATTCCAGCGCCACCAGCCCGAACGACTCGCTGTACGACGGCACGGCCGTGAGATCGGCGGCGCGGTACCAGTCGGTCAGCCGGGCCTGGGTCACCGGCGGTTCGAACCGGACCAGGTCGTCGACGTCGAGCGCCCGCGCGAGGCGCAGCAGAGACTCCGGCTGTTCCAGGCCACTGCCGGACGGCCCGCCGACGACGGCCACGACCAGCCGCTCCCGTAACGACGGATCCGCGCCGACCAGCTCGGCAGCCGCCCGTACCAGCAGGTCGGGAGCCTTCAGTGGCTGGATCCGCCCGGCGAACAGCAGCACGACAGCGTTACGACGCAGCCCGAGCCGGGCTCTGGCCGCCACCGGGTCGCCGGGACTGAACATGTCGAGGTCGACGCCCGGGTTGACGATCGCGATCCTCGCCGGGTCGGCGTCGTAGAGGTCGACGAGCTGGTCTGCCTCGGTTGCCGTGTTGGCAACCAGGCGGTCGGCCACGCCGACGACCTGTTCCTCACCGAGGATGCGCTCAAGCGGCTCTGGCACGTCGTCGTCGGCGAGCGCGAGGTTCTTCACCTTGGCCAGGGTGTGCATCGAGTGCACCAGCGGTACCCGCCACCGCTCCGTCGTGCGCCGGCCCACCTCACCGGACAGCCAGTAGTGAGAGTGGACGAGGTCGTACCGACCCAGCGAGTGGGACAGCTCGGCCCGGATCACAGCAATGGTGAACGCGCACAGCTCACCGGGCAGGTCACGGCGTCCGAGCACTTCGTACGGTCCTGCCACCACGTGCTTGACCAGCACACCCGGTGCGACCTCGACCGTCGACTGCTGAGCGCTCGACGTCGCGCGCGTGAAGATCTCGACCTCGACATCACGCTGCGCCAGCCGGCGCGCGAGCTCGACGACGTAGACGTTCATGCCTCCGGCGTCACCGGTACCCGGCTGGTCCAGCGGAGAGGTGTGGACGCTGAGCATCGCGACCCGGCGCGGCACGCGGGCAGGGAACGTCTCGGTCACGTCAGGGCACACCTCCGAGAAGGCAACCCGTCCTCACACGCTCCGATTCCCGTCATGTCGCCTGGACAACCGTGGTCCACCGCGGCCAACATCGAAGTGTGCTGGTCAGGCTGGTGGAGGGCGATATCACCGCACACCGGGCCGACGCGATCGTCAACGCGGCGAACTCACGGATGCGGGGTGGCGGCGGCGTTGACGGCGCACTGCACCGGGCGGGCGGGCCGGCGATCCTCGAGGACTGCATCCGGCGGTTCCCCGACGGGCTACGGACCGGCCAGGCCGGTTGGACGACCGCTGGTCACCTTCCGGCTCGGTGGCTGATCCACGTCGTCGGCCCGAACTGGAACGCCGGCCAGCGTGATCCAGGCCTGCTCGCGTCGTGTTACCGCGAGGCGCTGCGGGTGGCAGGCGAGCTCGGGGCCCGCTCGGTGGCGTTCCCGGCGGTGTCGACCGGCATCTACGGATGGCCGCTCGACGATGCTGCCCGGATCGCCGTCGCGACTGTCGCCGCCGCGCGCACGGAGGTCGAGGAGGCCGTTTTCGTCCTGTTCGGGTCCACCGCCTACAGTGCGTTCGTCGCCGCGCTTGACCGGGTTGAAACCGAGTCGTGACCGATCATTTCGGACAACGACGCAACCAGGTGGGCAGTATGGGCGTCATTTCCGGTGAGCGCCCCGGGTCGGTGGCGTTCAGACGAGGAAGAACAGGGTGAGCGTGGCACGAGGAAGCAACGTCGGCACCAGCGTCGTCGCGGCAGTGACGGCGCTGCTCCTCGCCGGGTGCACGGCGGCGGCCAGCGAGCGCACTGCCGCCGACGAGCCCTCCCCGTCCGCCACGACGGAGAGTGCGACGCCCACCCCGACCCCGACCGCCATGCCGACCCCCACTCCGACGCGGACCGCCCTCTACATGGCCGGCGATGCCAACGACGGCGTCCGTGACCTGCAGGCCAGGCTCAAGCAGCTCCAGTGGTACGAGCCCGAGATCACGGGCACGTACGACACGGTCACCGTGGAAGCCGTCACGGGATTCCAGGACAAACGCGGCCTCCCTGCCACCGGCGAGGTCGACCAGGCCACCTGGGACAAGCTCGTCAGCATGACCCGCACGCCCACCGACGACGAGATGCACAACCGCCTCGTGCCCGGCCCGACGATCATCGGCCCGGGTGCCGAGGGCGACAAGGTGCGCGAGCTGCAGGCCAGGCTCAAGCAGATCGGCTGGTTCGACGCGGAGGTGACGGGAACGTACGGCTCGACGACCACCGCGTCGGTGTCCGACTTCCAGACCAAGCGTGGTATCCCGTCAACGGGCGAGGTCGACCAGCGCACGTGGGACCGCCTCACCGCCATGACCCGCACCCCGACGGAGGACGAGAAGCACAACCGGGCCCCGAGCAACAGCGGCAGCACGGCTGGTCTCGACCCACGTTGTGCCACCGGCCGGGCCCTCTGCATCGACAAGTCGACCCGGTCGCTGCGCTGGGTGGTCAGCGGTTCGGTGCGGATGACCCTGGACGTGCGGTTCGGCTCCGAGCTCACCCCGACCCGCGAAGGCGCGTTCAGCGTCGGCTGGAAGTCGCGCGACCATGTGTCCTCGCTCTACGACACGCCGATGCCGTATGCGATGTTCTTCAGCGGAGGACAGGCCGTCCACTACTCGCCGGACTTCGCGGCCTACGGCTACAACGGGTCCTCGCACGGCTGTGTCAACGTCCGCGACAAGGGCGCGATCGCCTCGCTGTTCGACCAGGTCCGGATCGGAGACAAGGTCATCGTCTACTGGTCGTGACGGTCCTGCCTGGACGTCGCTGCTGGTGCTCGTGCCCTGTTCACCGTCGCCGGCGGCGATCGGCTTCCGCCATCGCTTCGAGGCGACGTGGGTCCGGTGGAACATGCCCGTGCGGCGACATCCACGGCCGCGTTCGGCTGCCCTGCGTGGGCTGGATACGGCGCATCGCGTGGAGTCGGCCGGCGTGACGTCCTCAGGGTGATGGTCGGCCGTCGTCACCAGGGCCCGTACGGGCCCATGTGAGATCCGCCTGAGCCGCCGCGACCCACCTGCTTGACCGCCGGCCGGACGTCCACGAGGTAGACGGCGGCCGCTACGACGCCGATCAGGTTGATGAAGAACAGCGGGTTGATGACGACGACGTTGATGGCCAAGGTGATGCCGAGGATCAGCAGCCAGATGTTCTTGGTCTGCTTCCCGGCGATCGAGAACGCCTCGGTCTGCACCCGTAGGGCGTCCACCAGTGCGTAGCCCTTGAGCCCGAGAGAGCCGAGCGCGAGGACCCAGAAGACCAGGCTCTGGAACGAGCCGAACACGTCAAACACGCTTCGAGCGTACGCGACGTCCCGGCTCGCCTAACACGAGGACGCCGACGAGATGATGGAGAAGGTGTGGCCGGCCGCGCGGGCGGGCGTCTGGAGAGTGATCTGTGGCAGCTTCACCGCAACAGATCACGGAGCTCGCCGGAGCAGCCGGCCGCACCGTCGGTCGTACCGAGTAGCCTCAGCGCGCGGCGGGCCGCTTACGCGGCTTCGCAGCCGGAGCGTCGGCGACATCGTCCGCCACCTTGTCGGCGGCGTCGGCGACATCGTCCGCCACCTTGTCGGCGGCGTCGGCGGCCTTGTCGGCGGCGTCGGCGACCTTCTCGGTCACCGCGTCGAACGTGTCCGCGTGGTCGCGGCGGAAGCGGGCAACAGCTTGCTCTCCGCGGGCGGCGAGCTCGTCGTAGGTAACGGACAGCTCGTTGGCGAGTTCGGTCGCGTACTTCCTGACCATCGCCGGGACCTCCTGCACGAAGGTCGGCAGCTCGCCGCGCAGCTTCTGGACGTCAGCGGGCAACTCGTCGCGCAGCTTGCGGACGTCAGCACGGCGGTCATCGCGCAGCTTGCGGACATCGGCCGGCAACTCGTCACGCAGCTTGCGGACATCGGCGGGGAACTCGGCGCGCCGTCGCTGCAGCTCGGCCGGCAGGTCGGCGAGCCGCTCGCGCACCTGCACCGTGAGGTGGTCGGCCCGCTCGGCAACGACCGGGGCCTGGGCCGACAGGTCACGCAACACAGCGACGGCGAGGTCGGCCGCGCCCGCGACCGCATAGAACGGCTTCGGGTCGATGGTGGACTTCTGGGACATGAGGGTCACCCTTCGTTGTTCTCTCGGCGGAATGTCTCGTACACATCAAGCAATACCCGTTTCTGCCGCTCGGACAGCACGGGATCGGCCAGCACCGCGTCTTCGACGGTGTGGTCGGAGTTCGGGTGGTCGAGCAGGCCGGCGCGCACGTACAGCGCCTCTGCTGAGATCCGCAGTGCCTTGGCGATCTGTTGAAGGACATCGGCGGACGGTCGGCGGAGACCGCGCTCGATCTGGCTCAGGTAGGGGTTGCTGACGCCGGTCTGGTCAGCGAGTTGACGCAGTGACAGCTGCGCATGGCGCCGCTGCTCCTGCAGGAACTCACCGAGCGAACCGACCCTAGACATGGGTCCATCATGCTAACTTTTGCAAGCACTTGCAAGCGCCATCCGTGTGACCTCCCCCACACCGGTTCCAAATGATCACGTTAAGTGGGCGTCTTGGGCCGTTACCAGGTCTCGGCGCCTGGTAACGGCCCCACAGGCCCACTTAACGTGATCATTTGGGAGGGGCTGGCGGAACGGGGAGCTCGCCGTCGAGCTCGACCAGGGTGAGTACGACCAGCGAAGCGGTCCACGCGAGCGGTGCGACCGAGGCCGGTTCGCCAGCTTCGTTGACCTTCTCAGGCAGAGCCCCCAGCGGGGTCCGATGGTCGGCGAGCCAACCCAGCAGCCTCTCGGCGGCCTCGACGTCTCCGTAGCCGGCCGCAGCGAGCGCGAACAGGGCTGTCGTCGGCGTCCAGGCGACGTCCACGTCGGTCGTCCACAGCTCGCCCGGCCGGAGCCCGCCGTTCGGTACGCGCAGTGCCTCCATCGCGTCACCGACCGCGCGGTGCACCGCGTCGTCGGGTGCGGTGAATGGAGGCCCGAGGAACGTCACAGCCGCGTCGCGGCCGATCTCCGGATACGGCAACGGGTAGCCGTGCGCGCCGACCAGCTGCCGATCCTCGTCCAGGCCGGCCCGCGGATAGCCCTGCGCGCCGAACTCGCGATCGATTGCAGCGTCCAGCCGGCGCGACGCCTCCTCCCAGCCCGTCGGATCGGCGCCGAGCATCGGCGACAGCGCGACAGCCGCACGTAGCCCGAGTAGCGCCGGTGCCGCAATGCCGAGCGTCGCCTGTGTCCCGCCCTGTTCCCAGTAGTCGGGGCTCGGGCGCGGAAGGTCGTCTTCCCTGCGGAGCGATCTGGCCAGAGCGTCCGCGGACTTGACGGTCATCGACGCGAGATCCTGCACCGCGCGAACAGCGTGTTCGTGGTCGGGGTTGGTCTCGACCCAGAACCACAGCGCCCACGGCACCCAGCCCGAGCCATCCAGCTGCCGTCGCCGGTAGTTGGGTGGATCGCCGGAGCCATCGGGCTTGTAGCGCGCTTGCCATACACCGTTGTCCGGTGCCACCCGCGCGAGGAACCGGAGGATGTTCTCGGCGTCCGCATGCCGTCCAGTCGCCGAGAGGGCGACGACGGCAAAGGACGCATCGCGCGGCCAGACGTGGCGCCACCAATAGCGGTTCGCCGCGACCAGCGCACCGTTCGGCTGGAGCAACAGGTGCAGGTCGAGTAGTGCCCGGTCGGCCAGATCCTCGTACGGCGATCCTCTACCGGGACGCTCTCCGTCGGTCAACCATGCGCGATCCTGCTCGACGAGACGGGCCTGCTCGGCAGACAACGGTCCTGCCGCCTGGACGACGCTGCTGTCGGGGACGTATGACGTGCCACTGCCCACCTCGACGTTCGCGAGCTCTCCTTCGGTGTCGAGCGTGATGCCGTCGGCCCGCAGGGGCTGCGCGGTCGACCCGGGGCTCGCCGCCATGACTCCAACCAGCGCGACGACTGCTATCCCCATTGGGACAGCAACCCCCCATTTCCACATGGGGCAAGCGTAGATATGCCGGACGCCTCTGCATCAGCGAGCCCTCGGTCAGGCCTCGACCATCTGCCGTTGAAGATCACGTGTATCGCCATCACCGGGATCGTGACGATCGACAGCGCCGCCCCGAACAGCAGCTGGTAGTCGGTCGGGTAGCGGCTGGAGAACGCGACTTTGCCGAGGCGAGTCGCCTGGCCCTGGCGCCCCGACCCGCGCCGCCTCGAAGATCTCGCCGAGCAGCGTGTGCAAGAATGCCCTCAGCAGAAACACCGCGAGAGACAGCCTCTGGACCCGAGATAATCGGCTGCCATGCTGATCCGCCCCGCCCGTGCCGAGGACCGGCCGGCCCTGTACGAGGTGTGCTTGAAGACCGGCGCCTCAGGCCAGGACGCGAGTGGCATCTACGACGATCCGCTTTTGCTCGGGCACATCTACGTCGGCCCCTATCTCGCACTGCAGCCGGATCTCGCCTTCGTCCTGGACGACGACGGTGACGCGCTCGGCTACGTGCTGGGCGCTCGCGACACGGCCGAGTTCGAGCGAGAGTGCGACGAGCGCTGGTGGCCCACGCTGCGCCGGCGCTATGCGGATCCGCCGCCGGGTCGGTCCTGGACTCCCGACGAACAGCTGTCCCACCTCATCCACCATCCGCCACGAACCGACCCAGCGTTACTCACCGAATACCCGGCTCACCTGCACATCGACCTGCTCCCCAGCGCCGGGGGCGCCGGATACGGTCGCCGACTGGTGTCGCACCTGCTGGATCGGCTCCGCGACCTGTCGGTGTCCGGTGTGCATCTCGGGGTCGCAGTGGACAACGAGCGGGCGATCGGCTTCTACCGCCATCTGGGTCTGCAGACGCTCCGCGAGCAGGACGACGCCCTGGTCCTGGGCACGAGCCTGACGTCCTGAGCGGGATTCGCCGCCCGCCGGCCCGGGGGAGAGACTGGGCGCCGTGACGCAGCCCGCGTCTCGGCTGGCTCGCCGTCTCGGTACCGGCGACGCGGTCGTCGTCGGCGTCGGGGCCATGGTCGGTACCGGTGTGTTCGTCGTCTGGGCGCCCGCCGCCGAGAGGGCAGGCGACTGGCTTCTCGTCGGACTTGGGGTCGCCGCCTTCGTCGCCTTCTGCAACGCGACCTCCTCGGCGGCGTTGGCCGCCGTGCATCCGCAGGCCGGCGGGACCTATGTGTACGGACGCGAGCGGCTCGGGCACGGGTGGGGCGCACTGGCCGGATACGCGTTCGTCATGGGCAAGGTGGCTTCCTGCGCCGCGGCCGCCCATGCAGTGGGGACGTACCTCTGGCCCGACCACCCGCTGGTGCTGGCGGTCGCCGCGGCCGTCGCTGTCACCGGTGTCAACCTGGCGGGCGTCCATCGCACGGTGCGCGCGACACGCTGGCTCCTCGTCGCCGTCCTCGCCGTGTTGGCGGGCGTCGTCGCTGTCGGGTTGACCGGGGCCGACGGCGGCCACCGCGGGCCGGCGGCAGATGACGTTGGCCCGATCGACGTGGTGGGCGCGGCTGCGCTGTTGTTCTTCGCCTTCGCCGGGTACGCGCGGATCGC
>Ga0184612_10001613_pt1 | contig 10943 bp, 11 predicted proteins | sample PLM3_60_coex_FD_133163 | JGI IMG/M metagenome (GOLD analysis project Ga0184612, IMG submission 133163) | Groundwater sediment microbial communities from an aquifer in East River, Colorado, USA - PLM3_60_coex | ecosystem: Environmental > Terrestrial > Soil > Riparian zone | place: USA: East...
GTCGCCGCGTCGGCTCGGAGGGTGATCGCGGTGAGGGTCGGTCCCAGCCCATCGTGCAGGTCGTGCCTGAGCCGGCGACGTTCGTCTTCGAGCGCCGCGACGAGGCGCTCCCTGGCGCGCTGGAGGTCTCGTTTGAGGCGGACAGCTTCGATCGCGACCGCAAGCTGCGGGCCAAGGTCGTCCTGGAGGAGACGCAGATCACCTGGCGAGAGCTCGTCTCCTCGGGCCGTCCAGACTCTGAGTTCGCCGATGAGCTCGCCCTGATGCGAGAGCGACAGACGTGGACCCTCGTCCGGACGAGCAGTTCCAGCCAGGAGGGCGCCATCGACGGCGTACACGGCGACGGCATCGAGCTTCAACGCCTCCCTGAGGTCGCCCACGACGTCGGACAGCAGGCCCTCTGGCGTGCCCGCACTCTCGAGCCGGCGGGCAACGCTCCCAATGACCGCGAGCGGGTCACCACGCCGCCCATAGAGGAGATGGTTGATCGCGCGTTGCACCGCCTGCCGCGCGGCGAGCGCCACGAGTGCCGCCATGACGGTCGCCAGCGTTGCCGTCGCCGGCGAACCTTCGCCGCCCGCCAACCGGCCGAGCCCGATCGCCAGAACCAGGTAGGCGGCGGCGACGAGCACGCCGAGGACGCCATAGACGAGCGCCCGGTTGATGATGAGGTCGATCTCATAGAGCCGATAGCGCATGACGGCGATCCCGATCGCGACGGGCACGCTGGGAAAGGCCACCATCGCAGGGATCCATGCCAGCCCGCTGTCTCCGGAACCGGGCACCAGGGACCCGATCACGTAGCCGCTCAGGGCGGCCGACATGAGGACGGCGATGGAGGCCGCGAACCACCGGAGCTGCTGGCGCTCCGTCCCGCGCGCGCGCCGGACGCGGACGCCCAGCGAGACCAGCCCGGCGATCACCAGGACGATGATCGGGAGGATCACGGTAGCGGGGTTGATCACCCGCCAGATCGCAAGCTCCGGGAAGAGAGCGGCGGGGTTTCGGACCGGTTCGTTCGCCGGGTAACCAACGTAGATGACGGGCAGGACATAGGCCGCCGCCATCAAGACGAGGCCGGCCCCTAGGCCGACGCGTCCGAGGAGACCCCACCGTCCCGTCGGTAGTCGGCCCGACGGAAACACCATTGCGAGCACCGCATAGAGGAAGAACGCCGTCGTGCCCAAACCGCTGTGAATGGTCGCGAAGAGGGCGACGGGCAAACCGACCGTGCCATCAGCGAACTGCTCGGCCCTTGCGCCAACGGGCATCGACATGAGCGCATAGCAGGCGCCAACCCCGAGGAGGATCCAGCCGATCGAGGTCCGCGGTCGTCGGATGACCAGGAGCGCGCCCATGCCCGCGTACGGGATGAACTCGAGGCTCGTGGGCCCAGTCGGGCTCGTCACCGCAACCACCCCGCCAATGATTAGGAGACCCACGATCGCAAGCCAGGCGGCCAGCCCGAAGGTGCGCGTCATCGGCCCGCGTTACCGCTGGGGCGGGCGGAGCCACACGCCGACCGAACGATCGCGATCGCTGGCCGATGGAGCGCGTGTGCGCGGCCGCCGATGCGAGATCCCGTTCAGCGTATCCATCCCGACGAGTATGGCCGGCTGCGGTTCGAATGCGACAGGGAATGGATACCCGGCGTCAGCGGGCATTCCAGTCGTCGATTTCAGGGACCGCCCCTCATGCGTAGGGAACCGATCGGCTGGACGCTGGCAGTCGACTCGCCAACTGATCGCCCCTCACACCAATTCCCGAGATTCGGGATGCGCATCCCCTGTTCTCCAGGGATGGCGGGAGTGAACACGTCGGGCGGCACGCGCCGGAATTCGCAAAGAGAGATCGAATGTCGCCACCCGCACTCGCAGCCGCCCCACGGAGGCCTGAGATGGCTGGCACAACCAGGATCTGGTTCATGCGCCGCTTCACGACGCACCTCGTCAACCATGGGACCCTACTGTTCTTCGGCCGGCTGCCGGGGTGCGGCATCCTGACCCACGTCGGCCGCACGAGCGGACGCCGCTATCGGGTCCCAGTCTTCGTACTCAGGCGCGGGGACGATTACGTGTTCGCGCTCACGTACGGGTCGGAATCCCACTGGGTGAAGAACATCCTCGCCGCAGGTGGCGTCGATATGCGCGTCCGCGGTCGCGACCTCCGGCTCGTCGAGCCCGAGGTGTTTGTCGACCAGACCCGGCGGTTCATGCCCCTCCCGTACCGCCTTGCCGGCCGATTGGTACATGCCACGGAGTTCCTGAGCATGCGCGCCGCGTAGCCCCCAGCGACGCGCCGAGTCCAGGCCAACCCAATCCCCCCAGTCCAACACCCACTCGTCTGTCGGCCGAGCCCGGCGAAGAACCCAAGGAGAACCCGATGTCCCGTCCTCTCGGTCGACTCATCACGCTCGTGTCTTTGGCTTCGATCGTCAGCCTCGGGGCCGGCGCCAACGCCTTCGGGGCCGACCGCATCCCGGTGTCGTCGGTCGATGACACCAGCCTCTCGCTCGTCAACCGGATCGGCGCCGTCGACAACGTCGTCGTGGCGATGGACGCTCGGCTCGGGCGGATCCTCGCTGCATTGCCCGAAGGTTTTCCGCCGGCGCCCATCTTCGAGAGCCTGTCCGCAACCCGGTCGTCGCTCGGGACGCTGATCGCCACGGTCGACCCGCAGCTCTGCAACACGGACGGCGTGATCGGCAGCGGTGACGCCAGCCTTGCCGACGGAGATATCTATGCATCCGATGTCACGGCCACCGGGCTGACCAATCAGCTTGGCTCAGTCCGCGCGGTGCTGGCGGAAGCGAACGGCAGGCTCGTCCGGATCGCCGGGGCATTTCCGCCAGGTCCGCCCGTGCGAGAGGTCCAGGCAGCGCTGACCGAGGTTCGGGCGAGCTCGGCCGCCGGCTATGAGGCGATCACCGATCGCCTCGGCGACGCCATCCATCCGCCGAGCCCGTGCTTCAGCGCGTAACCACCGATTGAGGAGACGAGATGAACCGTCTGATTCTTGCTGTCGTGTTCGCAGTCATCAATCTGGTCGCGCTGACCGCAGCTGCACCGTCCGCGTTCGGAGCGAGCATATGTGTGGGGCCTGGCCCTGGCTGTTTCTCGACGCTGCAGGCGGCGATCGATGCCGCGCACGACGGTGACACGATTCAGATCGCGTCGGGCACGTTCGCCGGCGGAGTCACGATCGCGAAGAGCGTCCGGCTCGCGGGATCGGGCGCAAGCTCGACGATCATCCAGGGCGGCGGCGACTCGGTGCTGACCATCGGGGCGTACGGCGCGGCGACCGAACCAACCGTGTCGATCGACGCTGTGACGATCACGGGCGGTGTCGCTCGGTCGAGTCCGGAGTCGGTGCCGTTTACCGGAGAAGAAGGTGTGTTCGCGCTCGGCGGCGGTGTCGAGATCCCACCGAACGCCGACTTCAGCGGAGGCGCGAAGGTCACCATCTCGAACAGCGTGATAGGCGGCAACCGCGTCGCTCCGACACACACGGTTCCCTCTGGCGGCGCCCAATGCCCCAGCGGACCGTGTCCATTCGCGCTCGCGGCAGGCGGGGGAATCGACAACTGGGGGACGCTGACACTCGCGAATACGACCGTCAGCGACAACCTCGTCGGGTCCGCATCGGGCCTCTCAAGCGTCGCGAGTGACGCCGAGGGCGGCGGGATCATGAACTGGCTGGGGGCGCTGACGATCAGCAACAGCGTCATCAGCGGCAACCAGGTCAGCGCGACGGCGCCGAATGGCCGCGGCGCCGACTCGGGCGGGATCAGCCTCGCCAACGGCGGGCGGCTGACCATGAACAACAGCTCGGTCACCAACAACACCGCCACGCTCGCGGCGTCGCTCCCGGCCAGCGTGGATCTGGGGGCCCACGCGGGCGGCATCCACATCGGTGGCGGCGCATCCGGCACGGTCCGCAACAGCACCATCTCCGGCAACTCGGTGAGCATGACCAACACCATCGGCGACGCGAATGCGTTCTCCGGTGGCATCCACACCGATGTCGATTTCGAGCTGAGCAACGACGTCATCACCAACAACAGCGTCAGCGTCGCGACGTTGGCGGGCTCCTCGGGCAACGCCTTGGGCGACTCGGGCGGCGGCGAGATGGGCGGCACGATCAGCAACACCCGCTTCAGCGGCAACACCGTCACGGTCAACTCCGCAGCGGGGACTGCGACCGCCTCGGCAGGCGCCGCGATCTTCGCGGGCACGATGAGGGACAGCGTCGTCAACAACAATCACGTCAGCGCCTCGAGCCCGAGCGGCGCCGTCTTCGTCGTGGGCGGTGGCCTCATGGCCGGGGACGGCGGCATGACTCTGCGCACCACCACGGTGAGCGGAAACACAGGCGATGCCAGCGGGCTCAGCGGCAGTGCTCGGGGTGGCGGCATCTTCGACGCGGAGGTGCCCAACGGTCCACCGGGTGGGCCGTTGAACCTGTGGCGCAGCAGCGTCACGAGCAACGTGCTCAGCGGCACTCCTAGCATCGCGCTCCAGGGCGGAGGCGTCTTCGCCACCAATCCGGTGAAGCTGGTGAACAGCGTGATCGCGCAGAACACGCCTGATCAATGCTTCGGCTGCTGAAGCAGATTCCCGAGATTCGGGAGGAGCATCCCATGTCGTCCCGGGATGGCTGAACTTAAGACTCCGGTCAGTCCCGTTCATCCCAACGAACGGATGAGCAGGCCAACAGGAATGAGGGAGAGATCATGACACGCAGCGAAGTCGACAACGGGAGTGGGGAGCGGTGTCGGTTGGAAGGCACCTTCATCCTGGAGGGTGCCGGCGGGGTCCATGTCCTCGACCAGGCCCTCTCGCTCGACCCAGCCAACGAGCAAGTCGCGCTGCACCACGATCTGGCCGACTACGACGCGACGCTGGGTGGACTGGTGCCGACCGCGGTCAGGTACAGCACCGCACAGGGCGAGGCGATCAGAACTGGACCACGATCCTTCGATTACACCCTGCTCTATTGGGGTCTGGACGACGCGAATCACCGGATCTCCATGGTCTTTTGCAGCGGGACGAAGCTCTTCCGAGAAGGAGATTGCGGTACCTATGACACTATCGGAAACACACTCGCCGTGTACCTGGTGGGCCAGGATGCGGACGGCGACGGCGTCCCCGACGTGGGCGAGACTCCGGTCGCCTGCGTGCCCCTCGAGTTGACCGGTCGACGTTTGAGCATCCGCCCGCCGTGCACGCCTTCATCAGTAGAGGCGTAGTGCGGACCCCACCTATTGCTCTGAGCGTTTCCACTTGCAGACCCTGATCCCGAACGACGCCGGACGGCGACAGGGGAACTGGCCCGGCATGCGGCGTTGCGCGGTCGGATTAACCCCGAGCGACGGTCGTCGATCCCGTGAGGTGGTCAGTGGCGCCTGCTCCCGCGTTTCTCTCCAAGAGACGCTTCAGTGCCTCGGCGCCGGCCAGCATGTCACGCCGCACGGCTACTGCCACCAGCGGCTCCGCGAGGCGAAGCAGGCCTGGCAAACGCATCTCGACTCGGCCTGTAACCCTGGTGAGGTCCGGCCGGACTGGTTCGACGACGTATGACGCTCGCCCGGGCATCGAGCCCCAGAAACTGAACTCAACTAGCTTGTCGGGTTCATAGCGTGTGTACTCGTTGCTCAACGTGATCGTGCGACCCCCGAGCTTGCGCACGACGGAGTGCCTGGTGCCCACTCCGATCGGGCCATCGGTCGTGCGGCGGACCTCCAGCAGCCCGGGCTGCCAGCGCGGAGCGTTCGTCTGATCGCTAACGTACGCGAACACGTCCTCCAAGGGACGCTCGATGACGATGGCCTCCTCTACCGTGATCATTGCCTAACTCCCTTATCGGTCCCAACCCTGATCGACACACGAAAGGTAGATTCGCTCACTAGTGTTATACACTAATGAGTAAGATACAGCTCACATGCCCGCTGTCAAGAGTGCAGAACCGACGAGGCTTTCACGACGCCGTCGCGCCGAAGCGACGCACTGGCGGATCGTCAGGGCGGCGTACACGCTCTTCTGCGAGCAGGGGTACGCCGGCACGACGATGCCCCAGATCGCGGACGCTGCGGGGGTGGCCGTTCAGACCGTATATTTCGCGTTCCACACCAAGGGGGCGCTGCTGAGTCGAGCCTATGACTTCGCGGTGCTGGGCGAGACGCGGCTCGACCCGCATGAGCAGCCCTGGCATCGGGCAATGAACGCCGAGCCTGACGTAACTCAGGCTGTCCGGGCGTTCGTGACCGGGGTGGGCGAGATCATGGGTCGGGCGACACCGCTCTACGTCGTGGCGCAAGTGGCGGCCGATGGCGATCCGGACGCTGCCGAGATCACCGCCATCCACGAGCGGCGGCAGGCCGACGGCTACCGCGAGGAGCTCGAGCTCCTGGGCACCAAGGCTGAGCTCCGCCATGGACTCACGCTCGAGCGTGCGACCGACCTGCTGTTGCTGTTCGTCGGCATGGACTCGTACCACGCCCTAGTGGATGGCCGCGGTTGGTCCCACGACGAATGGATTGATTGGACTATCTCTGCCGTGTCCGAACAGATCTTCGAGCGCACGAGCACGGCGGATTGATTCAGCCTTGCGTTCGGACGCCGCTTCCGCTCTCCTCATTCATTGGCAGGCGCGGTTTCGACAGGCAGCGGTGACTGCCACGCGACCTCGAAAATGTGCACGGGTTCATCGAATCCCTTCAGGCTCAGCCGCCCACGCCTTCGGAAGACGAACCCCTTGCCAAGGGCAAGATCATGGACTGCGCTCGAGACCAGAACGCTGCCAGGCTCGGCGCGACTGCACAGGCGGGCAGCCAGTTGGACCACGGCACCAAAAAGATCATTGCGCTCCGTGACCGGCTCTCCGGCGGACATCCCGATCCGCACGTGGAGCTCAGTCCTCTCGTCGGCTTCCGCGAGCCGGCGCTGAATCTGGACGGCGCTCTCGATCGCTCCAACGACCGACGGGAACGCAGCCATCAGCCCGTCGCCGGTGTGCTTGATCTCGGAGCCGCCGTGGCGGCGGAGCGCCTCCCCGACGATCCTGTTGTGCGCGCGCAGCACCTCCATGGCCCGCGCATCGCCCAGCCTCTGCGTCATGCTCGTCGAGCCTTCCATGTCAGTGAAGAGAATGGTTCGGAAGGCGGTTTGGACATACGGCTCTCCGGGCTCGTGATACACGATGCCGCCCATGAATCGTTCAACGGCACGTTGGTCGACCTCGATGACATGACCGGGAACGGAGCCGTGCGACAACCGGTGGACCGCCTCGACCGCGTCCCCGCTGGGAGCCTGCGCAAGGCAGAAGGCTGCCTGTCGGTCGTCGTCGAACCAATACGTCAGGAACTGGACTCCGAACTGTCCCTGCACCTCGATGTCTTTGAGGTGCATCCTGGCTGCTTCGACTGCCGCGAGTCCTGTGAAATCGTGGCGGTCCATGTAGAACGGCACGCGGTGAAGGATGCGGCATCCTGCGGGTGGGGGCAATACACGCAGCAGGTCGAAGTCCGCGGCATTACCTCGGTGATCGGACAGACATTCCCGTCAGTCCTTCGCCGCGAATGAATGATGCTCGTGCGTGACGACCCAGCGGCCGCCTTCCTTGCGCAGGCCCACGGTGAGCCGGAGGCGGTTCGCGGGATCCCGCTCCAGCTCATCAGCGGTTCCGCAGCGGAGCAGGGCCCCAGGCGAAGGCGACGTCGTCGCCCGCCGTGACATCGAGCTCGACGATCTCGAACGACGCGCCCTGTCGTTGCCACTCGAAGAACCCGGGCCAGGTCTCGCGATACGCGGCCATGCCCCGCACGCCGTCGTCCGGTGGCGGGACGTCGAACATGACGATGTCGTCGGCATGGCCGGCCAGGACGGTCTCGAGGTCTCCGGTGTGGACTGCCCCGGCCCAGCGCTCGATGAGCGCCCGGATCTCGGCGGCGTCGTCAGCCATGAGCTACTTCCTCGCGTTGCCGGTCGAGGAAGTCGAGCGTGACCGTGGCGAAGAGCGGCGAGGCGCCGAGGTTGTAATGCGTCAGGCCGGGCAGGACGGCGAGCGCATGCCCGCCCTTCGGCCGGCCCTCGCCCATCCAGCCACCGTCCCTCAGGCCGCCGTCGAGCAGTTTGAAGGCGTCGACATAGTGGGAGGGCGGGGCCATGTCGGCATCGGCGCAGACGATGAGGGTCGGGACCTGAAGATGGCGCATCTCCTCGCTGTGGTCGAAGTCCTTGCTCATCGACTCGCCGATCTTGTCGAGGAGACGTCCGAAGTCCTCCGGGCGAGGCGCGACCCGCTGGTAGAGCTGGTACATCGGCGTGTCCTTCATGAACTCAACCGCAGCCGAGCTGACCTGGCCCTGCTGCGCGAGCATCTCTGCCGGGATCGCGTCGCGCCGGATGTTTGCCGATGCCATGACGAGCTTGCCAATCTTCTGCGGGTACTTCACGGCAGTGAAGAACGCGACCCCGCCGCCGAGCGAGTAGCCGACGAGGTCCGGCTTGTCGAGCCCGAGGTGGTCGATGAGCGCCGCGATGTCGTCGGCCATGAGCCGGATGTCGATCGGCCGGTCGATGTCTGCCGTTCGGCCGTGCCCCTGCAGGTCCGGCACGATCACCTGGTGGTGGTCGGCCAGCGCTGGAATGATCGGGCCGAACATCTCACCCGAGCCGAGCCCGCCGTGGAGCAGGATCAGCGGCCGCCCGGAGCCGTGGGTCTCGTAGTAGAGGTTGATGCCATTGACGTCGGCATACTGGCTGGTGCCCTTGGCCTCAGTGGTCCAGGTCGTACTCACGGTCGTCCTCCTCGTCTCATCGTTCGCGGTGTGGATGTTGATCAGACCGGGCTTGCCCGCGCAACTCATCGGTTCGACTGATCGACGATCGCGTCCGGGATTACTGGGTCGCCACGACCCGTCCACGTCATTCATGCCGATAGAGCACGACCCGCCAGGCGGCTGATCCGCCCTCGAAGATCTCGGTGTACTCCGAGGCGGCCATCAGGCTGCGCAATTGTCGGTGTCGATACGCGAAATAGCGGGCAGGGCTGCGACGCAACGCGTGCACGAGATTGAAGAGCCGCATGAACGCCAGCATCCACCACACGTCGCGCGGATATGTCAGGCCGACCAGGCGAGGCCGGACGGAGACGATCGCCGTGACCATGGCCGGCAGGTACGGATAGCAGCAGATCACCGAGTCCAGGGTCACGATGTCGGTCGGCCGTAGTTCTGCGGCCAGTTCGACAAGGTCTCCGTAACGGTAGGTCACCCGATCGGCCATACCGCGTCGCTCGGCCTCCGCTCGCGCCGAGGCCAGGTACTCGCGCGAGGCATCAACATCGACGGCCCTTGCGGCGCCAGCCTCCAGCAGCGCGAGATGCATGGCGCCCACGCCGGCACCAACGTCCAGCAACGTGGCGCCCTCCACACGCTGGGCGCGGATCGCGTCGATCAACTCTTGCGTGGTCGGTCGCGGGCCGCGGCTGCGCAAGGAGGCGAGGTCCTTTTCGGCGTCGCGGCCGTCGTAGCCGATGAGCGCCAGATCCTCGTCGCAGCAGAAGCGGCGCGGCCACGATGGCATGTACCGATGCTGCGCACCACGTCAAGCCGGCGCTTGTCGTTGCGAGGAGGCCGCGCCCGAATCCGGCATACCAAATCCCTGAGATGATTCGCCGCGTGACCGCCGGGCCGATCCCACCCCGATTCGCGCGGCTGGTTCTCGTCACGCCGGACGGCGAAGTTGTCGGCGCACTTCCGCCATTCCCGGTCGAAACACCCTGGTGGCAGGAGGCCGAGCCGGTGGTCAAGGCCGCGCGCACGCATCACGCGTTCGACGTGACGGTCCTTCGTCTGCTCGAGACGGAGCTGCAGGTCCCGCATGGCGGCACCGTGACCTACCTTGCGGAGGTCGCTCGCCCGGTAACGGCCGAAGCCTGGCACGGAACCCTCGACGAACACCCGCTGCGTATGCCCTGGGCGAGGCCCGGTGGACCGGCAGCAGACGTGGCGTGGGCGGAAACGCAACTGGCCGAGCGGGGGATGCGCCTGAACGGTCTACCCGAGCAGGTCCGTAGCTGGAACCTGTCGAGCCTGTGGCGCCTGCCGACTGGGCGCCAGATGGCCTGGCTCAAATGCGTGCCGCCCTTCTTCGCGCACGAAGGACGAACGCTCGAGCGTTTGCAGGGTGGGCCGGTGCCGACCCTGATCGCACACGACGGGCCGCGCCTCCTCCTCGCCGAGATCCCCGGCCTGGACCTGTACGACGCGACCGTGCCGCAGCTACTGGAGGTGGTGCGACTGCTGGTCAGCCTCCAGCGGGAGTGGATGTCGAGGGCCGATGAGCTGCTGGCGTTGGGGCTACCCGACTGGCGCGCACCCTCGCTGGCGCCGGCGATTGCCCGGCTGGTCGAGCGCATTGGTCCGGAGCTGACGCCCAACGATCGGGCGACCCTGGACGGCTTCGTGATCGGGCTCGCGGACCGACTCGCGCAGGTGGGCAGCTGTGGCGTGCCCGATACCCTCGTGCACGGCGACTTCCACCCCGGCAACTTCCGTGGCGACGAGGGCAGGCTGGTGCTGCTCGACTGGGGCGACTGCGGCGTGGGTCACCCGCTGCTCGATGAGCCGGCCTTCCTTGATCGCGTGCCGGCCGATGCCGTCGAGACCGTCCGCCGACATTGGCACGCCGAGTGGACCCGCGCGCTGCCGGGTTCCGACGCGGATCGCGCATCCCGGCTGCTCCGGCCGGTTGCCGCCGCGCGCCAGGCGCTCATCTATCAGAAGTTCCTGGACGGCATCGAGCCTTCGGAGCGGCCCTACCACGCAGCCGATGTGGCCGACTGGCTCCACCGCACGTCGGAGCTGCTTCGGGGAGCCGCCTGACGAGGGCCGCCTGAGCGCCGGGCGGACGGAGGCTCAGGCCGGCGCCACCGCTGCTCGA
>Ga0184612_10001614_pt1 | contig 10942 bp, 9 predicted proteins | sample PLM3_60_coex_FD_133163 | JGI IMG/M metagenome (GOLD analysis project Ga0184612, IMG submission 133163) | Groundwater sediment microbial communities from an aquifer in East River, Colorado, USA - PLM3_60_coex | ecosystem: Environmental > Terrestrial > Soil > Riparian zone | place: USA: East...
CACGACCTCGTCGGCCGCGGCCATCGGAGGATCGGCTTCGTCGGCGGCGATGAGCACCTGTGGACGATCCGCGAGCGCCTGGCGGGATTCACCTCTGCCGTCCTCGAGCACGGCCTCCAACTCGATGCGAACTTCGTCCGGACCGGGGCACACAGCGCCGAGGTGGCCGAGGGACGTGCCGTGGCGCTCCTGGAGCTCGACGAGCCTCCCACGGCGATCTTTGCGAGCAACAACATCGCGCTGCTGGGTTGCCTGCGAGCGGTGAGTCGGACGGGCGCGAGCGTCGATCTGGTGGGCTTCGACCGCTTCGAGGCTGCCGACCTCCTCGAGGCCACGGTGAGCCTCGTCGAGAACGATCCCGCCGAGATGGGTCGGCTGGCGGCCGCGTTCGTCGTAGAGCGCATGGGCGATCGACACGGGCTGCCGCGGACCATCGTCCTTCCCGCGCGGCTGCTCCATCCCAGCCGTGGCGCGCCGGTCCGACGGCTCGTCGCCCGCGGAGGCCTGAGCGCATGACGGGCGCGCAGCAGCTGCCGGCCAATCAGTTGGAACACTTCTACCTTGGGGGAGACCGGATCGCGGCGTTTCGGGGTGGTCCGGGCGGGCCCAACAGGCCCGAGGAGTGGCTCGGTTCGACCGTCCCACGGTTCGGGCAGGCGGAGCACGGTCTGTCCCGCCTCGGCGACGGGACCCTGCTGCGTGACGCCGTCATCCGGGAACCCGCGGCATGGCTGGGTACGGAACACCTCGAGGCGTTCGGGCCGAACCCGGAGCTCCTGGTCAAGCTCCTCGACGCCGGTCAGCGGCTGCCCGTCCACCTGCACCCGGACCGCGCCTTCGCCCGCCGGCACCTGGGCCTGCGCCACGGCAAGCCCGAAGCGTGGATCGTCCTGGAGGCGACCCCCGAGGCCCGTATCCGCCTGGGCTTCCGCGCGACGATGCGCCGCGACCGGGTACGCGCGATGGTCGATGCCTGCGACTCGACCGGACTGGTCGACTCCCTGCACGCACGGGCCGTGCGCCGGGGGGATGCCGTCCTCGTGCCGGCGGGGATCGCTCACGCTATCGACGCGGGGATCTTCGTCCTCGAACTCCAGGAACCGACGGACCTGTCGATCCTGCTCGAGTGGGAAGGCTTCGCCGTCGACGAGGATGGCAGCCACCTCGGTCTGGGGATGGACGTCGCCCTCGACGCGCTGCGCCTCGACGCGCTCGAGGACCGGGAGCTCGCGACGCTGGTCCTGCCCGCCGAGCAGGTGCCGAACACCGCGATCGCCAGCCTGCTGCCGTCCGCCGCTGACCCGTGGTTCCGAGCCCACCGCGTCCGCTCCGGCGACATGCAGGTCGAGGCCGGGTTCGCGGTCGTGCTCGTGACCGAGGGGGACGGCGTCCTCGTCGCCGAGCAGGGGGACCGGCTCGAGCTGCGGCGCGGTGACGCCGTCGTCGCCCCGTGGGCGAGTGGCGCCTGGGGCCTGGAGGGTCGCATCGAGGCGCTGGTCTGCCGGCCCCCCGACCCCGCGGACGCGCCGAGGGCGACATGAGCAGCATCGGCTTGCTCATCGGGGTCGACGTGGGAACGACGCGGGTCAAGGCGATCGCCGTGGACACCGAGGGGGTGGTCCGTGCCGAGGCGGAACAGCCGATGCCCTGGCAGCGCGATGAGAACCATGCCCAGATCGACCCGGCGACCATCGCGCGACTGGCCACGACGGTCGCCGCCGACGCCGTCACGCACGCCGGTGTGGCCTCCGACGATGACCCGCGCGTCCTCGGCATCGGCGTGACCAGCATGGCCGAGACCGGCATCCTGGTCGACGGGTCCGACCTGCCGCTCGCTCCCGCCATCGCCTGGCACGACCCGCGAGGCGACGTGGACACCGTGCGCCGGGAACTTGGTACGGAGCGCTTCCAGTCGGCGACGGGCATGGTGCTCGGTCCGGTCCCCTCGCTGGTCAAGCTGGTCTGGTTGCGGCGGGTGATGCCCGAGACCGCGCGCGCGGTACGCTTCTATGCCGTGGCCGAGTGGGTCGTCCGCAGCCTCGGCGGCGAGCCGCTTGCGGAGCTGTCGCTGGCCAGCCGCACCGGCATGCTGGAGATCGCCGGCGCGCGTCCCTGGGACGACGCGTTCGCCCTGCTTGGCTCTCCCTCGCTGATCCCGCAGCCGATGGTCGCAGGCACCCCCGCCGGGACCGTGAGCGGCACTGACGCGCCACCGATGCTGCGGGGTGCCGTCCTCACGGTCGCCGGCCACGACCACCAGTCGGCCGCCTACGGAGCCGGTGCGACCGCCGACGGGGCGGTGTTCGACTCGATGGGCTCGGCCGAGGCGCTGGTGCGCACAGTCCGCGCTCCGCTGGCCCCCGACCGGATCCACCGACTCGCTGACCAGGGGATCTCCGTCGGCTGGGGCGTCGTCGAGGACCACCTCTGCATCCTGTGTGGGATCGCGACCGGCCTCACGCTCGAGCGCGTCGGCATGTTGGTCGGCGCCACGACCCGTGCGGACCGCCGGCAGCTCGGCGAGGCCGCCGCCGCGTTGCCGGCCCGTACGCCCGGGCTTCGGCTGCGACAGCCCAGGTACGAGGGGTTCGCCCTCGACGGGATCACCGACAACGTCAGCCCGGCGGCCCTGTGGCGGGCCGCTGTGGAGGACATGATCGAGCTCGCGGATCGCCAGCTCGCGCTCGTCGAGCTGGAGGCCGGTCCGCACAGCGAGGTCGTGGCCGGAGGCGGGTGGCTCAACAACGCCGCCGTCCGCGCCGCGAAACAGCGCCAGTTCCCGCACCTGCGCATCACCGATCTGACCGAACCGGGCGCCTACGGGGCGGCGCTCATGGCCGGTCGGGCGGCTGGCGTCCAGATGGGCGACGCCGCGACCCTGGGCGTGATGCAATCCAGCAACAGAAGGTGACCCACATGCCGCTCACCCTTGACCAGATCGCGGATGCCGACGGCAGGCTCGCGATCCTCGCGATGGACCAGCGGGGCACCCTACGGAAGATGCTCCAGGCGGCCAGCCGTCCGGCGGAGGACGAGGACCTTCGCCAGTTCAAGATCGACGTGGTGTCCGCCCTGTCCCCACTGAGCAGCGGGGTCCTGCTCGACGTGGAGTACGGCGTCGATGCCGTCCGTGCCGCCGGCGCCATCGCAGAGACGGCCGGATTGCTCATCTCGGCAGAGCGGTCGCCCGGCGCATCGTGGAACGGCGAGCCGCGGGTTGAGTTCGACTCTGGACGCGGGCCGGCGTGGGTCCGGGCCAACGGCGGGGTGGCGCTGAAGTTCCTTGTGCGCTGGAGCCCGGACCGCCCGGTGACCGACGGTGGACCGGATCTGGCCGGGGAGGCGCTCGGAGCAGTCGCGGCAGTGATCGCAGCCTGTCGCCGGGACGGCATGCCGGCGGTTATCGAGCCGCTCGTGACCACCCTTCCGGGCGAACCTGCATTCGATCCGCCCGGCGAGCGCGCGGCCGTCGTCCGCTCTGCGCAGCTGCTCGCCGAACTCGGTCCCGACCTGCTCAAGGTCGAGTGGCCCGGCGACGCCGGCGGTTGCCGTGAGCTCAGCGAGGTCGCGGGCGGGGTTCCCTGGACGTTACTATCGGCCGGCGTCGAGTTCGGGGCCTTCGTGGACCGTGTCGGAACCGCGATGGACGCGGGTGCTTCCGGGTTCATCGCCGGTCGGGCCATCTGGGGCGAGGCGGTCGGCCTTGATCGACCGGCCCGCCGCGAGTTTCTCGCCATCGCGGCCAGCGAGCGACTGCGGGCCCTCAGCGCGGCCGTGGCCGGGCGCGGCCGGTCGTGGCACGAGGTGGCCGGCCGATGACAACGATGGCAGAGGGCGTCGGGATGGACGGAACGACAGCGACGCCTGCCGTGAGCGTGCGCGGTGTTTCCAAGAGCTTCGGCCACGTCCGAGCGCTGCGCGGAGCCTCGTTCGAGGCTTTCCCCGGCCAGGTCACGGCGCTCGTCGGCGACAACGGCGCGGGGAAGTCGACGCTGACCAAGATCCTGGCCGGAGTCATGCCACCCGACGAAGGCGAGATCAGGGTCGACGGTGAAGTGGTGCATTTCACCGATCCGCTCGACGCCAAGCGACACGGGATCGAGACGGTCTACCAGGACCTCGCTCTCGTGGCCGACCTCGACGCGGCGGCCAATGTGTTCCTCGGGCGTGAACTCCGGCGCCTGCGTTTCCTGCATGACCACGCGGAGATGCGCCGACGGACGGCGAAGGCGTTCGTCGAGCTCGGGGTCGGCCTGGTCCAGGACCTGCGCGTGCCCGTCGGGTCGTTCTCGGGCGGACAGAAACAGGGCGTCGCGATCGCGCGGTCGGCGATGTGGGCCAGCCGAGTGATCATCATGGATGAGCCGACCGCCGCCCTCGGGGTGATCCAGACGGCACGCGTCATCGAGCTGATCCAGCGGATCCGCGACCGAGGCCTCGCCGTCATCTTCATCGCCCACAACCTGCCCCAGGTCCTCGTGGTTTCCGACCGGATCGAGGTGCTCCGACTGGGTCGGCGGGTCGCGCGATTCGAACGAGGCGAGGCCGACGTCGACCGGCTCATCGCCGCCATCTCGGGCGCCTTTTCGAACGAGGCCGTCTCGTGAGCAGCGGAAACACGCAGGATCCTGTCGACACCGGAGACGCCCTTCCGGCGCGCCAGTCGATCGTCCGCGCCATCCTGGCCAACCCGACCATCGTGACCTTCGGCGCCCTGCTCGTGATCGTCCTGGCCTTCTCGGCGCTGGCGCCCGGACTGTTCACGCAGGAAAGCAACTTCGTGCAGCTGGCGCAGAACGTGGCGATCCTGACCGTCGTCAGCGTCGGGACGACGTTCGTCATCATCACCGCCGGGGTGGACCTCTCGATCCCCAGCGGGATCGTGCTCGGCGAGGTCTTCGCGGTTCAGGCCCTGAAGCTCCTTGCGGTCGGCGACGGGACAACCGCCTTCGACGTAGGGGCGGATCAGACGACGGCGCTCTACGTGTTCGTTGCCGTTGTGGCCGCGCTGCTGGGCGGCCTGATCATCGGACTCATCAACGGCGTCGTCGTCGCGTACCTTCGGGTGCCGCCCCTCCTCGCCACCCTCGGCACACTCGGCGCCGGGCTCGGTGTGGCGTTGATCATGCAGAACGGGGTCAACAGCGCGACCTATGCGCTCGACCCTGTCGGGCACGGTGCGCTGATCGCGGGCATCCCGAACCTCATCATCGTTGCGCTCGTCGTGGTCATCGTCGGGTTCGTGCTGCTCCATATGTCCGTATTCGGTCGCCATACCTACGCGATCGGATCCAATCCCGAGGCTGCGCGCCGGGTCGGCATCAACGTCGAGCGCCACCTGCTCCGGGTCTATCTCCTGGGCGGCGTCGCGTCCGGTTTCGCGGGGTTCCTGTCCCTGTCCTATTTCAGCACCACGAGCGTCGGCGGTCACTCGACGGACAACCTCCAGGCGATCACGGCGGTCGCGCTCGGCGGGACCAGCCTGTTCGGCGGCGTGGGCTCGATCATCGGGACACTCATCGGAGTCTGGATCCCGGCTGTCCTCAAGAACGGATTCATCATCACGGGCGTTCAGCCGTATTGGCAGGACGTCGCCGTTGGGTTCGTCCTCATCGCAGCGGTCTGGTTCGACCAGCTGCGCCGTCGCTCGCGCGATCGCGGCTGACGGCAGGCTCGGGCAACACAGGGTCCCCGATCTGGATGACCCGCTGAAGGAGGTGCGGCTACAGCGTGGAGAGGTTACGGTTTCACCCAATCTCGTGGAGGAGGAAGAAAAGATGAATCGAGTGCAAGCGGCACGCGGAGCAACCTTCCTGGCCGGCCTGCTGCTGGTCGCGGCGTGCAGCAGCCCGGCCCCAGGCGAATCGGCAGCCGCATCGGCGGCCGCTTCGGCCGGCGGCGTCGCGGGCCAGAAGATCGTGCTCATGGTCGGCGTCAAGGGCGACCCGTTCTACGTCTCCATGGAGTGCGGAGCGCGGGAGAAGGCCACGGCGCTGGGCGTCGACCTGCAGGTGCAGGGACCGGACAAGTTCGATGCTACGCTGCAGAACCCGTTGCTGGACGCCGTCGCTGCAGCCAAGCCGGCAGCCCTGCTCGTCGCCCCGAACGATGTCGTCGCGTCGGCGAGCCCGCTGAAGAAGATCCAGGACGCGGGCACCAAGGTGGTTCTCGTCGACACCATCGTCACGGATCCGAGCATCGGCGTCTCGCGGATCGCCACGGACAACAAGCTCGGCGGCGCGAAGGCCGCGGAGGCGCTCAACGAGCTGACCTCTGGAGCCACCGGGAAGGTGCTCGTAATCTCCACCGATCCCGGAGTCTCGTCGGTGGACGCGCGCATTGCCGGGTTCGAGGAGGCCGTGAAGACGAAGTTCACGAACTTCACGCTCGCCGGCCCCTCGCAGTACTCGCATAACTCGGCCCAGGAGGCCGCCAAGATCGTCCAGGCTGAGCTCCAGCGCAACCCGGATCTCATCGGCGTCTTCGCGACCAACCTGTTCTCGGCCCAGGGGACCGCGACGGGTGTCCGCGCGGCCAACAAGGGCGGAGCGGTCAAGGTCGTCGGCTTCGACGCCGGCCCGGACCAGATCAAGCAACTCCAGGCCGACGACGTCCAGGCCCTGGTCGCCCAGAAGCCGTACGACATCGGCTTCCAGGGGATCGAGCAGGCGGCCGCGGCACTGTCTGGCACGACCGTCATCCCGAACATCGAGACTGAGTCGCTGATCGTCACCGCGAAGAACGTTGACGACCCCGACGTCGCGAAATACGTGTACAAGTCCGGCTGCTGACACCACCCGGGCCGCCGCACGTCATGGCGCTGGGGGGCTCGAATCCCGAGCCCGCCAGCGCCTGTTCATGTGCGGTTCACGCCTCGACTCGGTCGGGCGGGTCATCGATGCGCTCCTGCGGGCCGATCTGGTCATCGTCGACGAGCTCGGCTTCGCACCGCTCGATCCGACCGGCACGCAGCTCCTGTTCCGCTTCGTCGCCGCCGCGTACGAGCACCGCTCGGTGGGGTCGCCAGCCACTGGCCGTTCGAGCAAATGGGGCCGCTTCATCCCCGAGCACACGACCGCCGTGTCGCTCCTCGATCGGCTGCTCCACCACGCCACGGTCGTCGTGACCGACGGCGAGAGCTTCCGCATGCGCGAGGCCCTGGCCCGCGGAGGAGGTCGCCTATCGGTGGCCTGAGAACCGTATCCGGGTGGGGACTTTTCGTGGCCACCAGTGGGGACTTTTACGTGGCCATTGACAATCCGAAACAGATGGACGAACTGCGCGAAACGGTGTCGGCTCTCGAGCTCTCCGTGCCGAGGGAAGCCATGGCCCTGCAGGACTGCATCGACCTTGCGATCTTTGGGATCCGTTCGACCATCAGCGCTCAGGCGCTGTCCCTGGAGGTCCGGGGCTGCGGCGGGGCGATCGACGTCGCTGTGATCACGCGGCGCGACGGGTTGTGCTTCATCCAGCGCAAAGCGCTTGTCGGCGACCAACCGAGCGGTAGTTCGGAGACGTAAGGTTCCCGGCGGTGTCGTCGGACGACTGGCTACCGCCCCCCTCGGCCAAGGAGCCGGTCAGCGGGTGATGCAACCCGATGGCGCGCCGAGAGGTCCGCGTCCACCAGCGAGAGATAGCGCATGACCATAGGTGCGGGCGAACGTGTGGCGCAGCGAATGCGGGCTGCACCGGCCGGTGATCCCGGCCCGCTCCTGGGCCAGCCGCGCTCGACGGTGTACGCCGTGCTGGCGCGTGCTGGGTACTCGCGGTTGCGCGACGCAGATCGGCTGTCGGGCGTCCCGGTCCGCTACGTCCATGCTGCCGGGTGGCGAGATAGCGGACGAGCGCCCGCCGGGCGCTGGCACCGATCGGTACGATCCGCTCCTTGGCGCCCTTGCCCATGACGTGGAGGGTCCCGTCGGGACGGACATCGCCGACCCGCAGCGAGGCGAGCTCGGACAGCCGGAGGCCGCTGTCGAGCAGGACGAGCGTCAGTGCCCGCTCCCGCTCGTCGGCGAGGGCCAGGAGGCTCCGCAGCTCCGGGTCGGAGAACGGGGCGATGAGCCGGCGCGGTACCTTCGGCCGGCGAAGCGCCCGGAAGCCAGCCGCGGCGGCGACCTCCTCGGCGGCGCACCAGTTGCAGAAGGCTTTGAGGCCGCGGACGTAGCCGGCGATCGACTCGGGCGCCAGCGAGCTTCGGAGCTCGAGGAGCCAGGCCCGGAGCTCGGCCGCCGGGATGGCGTCGACCGGCCGCGCCTCGCCGAATCGGCGGACGGCCCGGACGAGGATCATCCGGTACCACTCGTTGGTCCGGGGCGACGCGCCCTCGGCCGCCTTGGCGGCGCAGAACAGGTCGGTGGCGGCGCCCAATCCGATCGGGATCGGGCCCAAAGAATCAAGCGAAGTGCCGGATGGGCCCGAAGTATCAGGCGAACAAACCGGGGAGTAGTCAGGCGAAGTAGACACGATCGAACCTCCTCGGCGCGGGTTCCGAGTGAGGTCGAAGCCCCAACATCTGGTGGTTCAGCGTGCGCTGTGCCCTAGATGTTGTGGTTTGGCTGGCGAGGAAGGATTCGAACCTTCGATCTCCTGATCCAGAGTCAGGCGCCTTACCGCTTGGCCACTCGCCAGTGAGCGCGGGTCATTCTAGCCGACGGCGTCGGCTCAACCGGTCTCGGAGGCGACCGGCGCCGTCGCCCGAGCCGGCGATCGACGTGGCTCCCCATCCTCGGCCGCGGCCACGGCCTGCTCCAGCCGATCGAGGAACGGCCGCGCCCCGAGCCGGTCGAGGGTCGCCCGAGCTGTCTCGATCCAGTCGGCGACGTCCGGGCTCGACCGCTCGGGCTCTGGCAGGACAGCCACGAGGTCGATGGTGGCGAGGGCGGCGTCGAACGACAATCCGAGATCCGTGAATCCCGCGATCGTCTCTCGGAAGCCCAGGAGCGCCTCGCCGAATCGACCCTCGAGACCCAGGATCCCGGCCTGCAGTGCGTTTCGATCGAGCTCGATGGCCGCGCCTCTTAGCGTGGCGCCATCGATCGCGGCAAGCATCTCTCGCGCCTCTGCAACGTCACCGGCCCAGACCATGGCGCGTCCCGCGATCGGCCAGGCGAGCGGCCGGAAATAGCCCGTGACGCGAACGGCCTCTTCAGCCGCGGCCCTGGCGTCAGCGAACCGGCCGGCCGCCAGGGCGGACCAAGCCTCCGCCCAACGGCCATAGGATTCGTATTGCGGGTCGGTGATCTCGGCACGCAGCCGGGCGGCCTCCGCAAGCGAGGCCGACGGGTCCCCGCCCCGGATCGCCTCCAGCACCGCCCGGTCGGCGAAGAGCTCCGCCGCGGCCGCCGGCAGCACGTCGAGCGCGAGCGCTTCGTCGAGCTGGTCGCGAGCCCACGCCCACTCGCCCACCCGGATGGCACAGACCGTACTGTTGCCGTACATGTTGAGCGCGTAGACCCGCGATCCGATCCGGGGCGCGAGCTCGATTCCCGCGCGGCCCATTGCCAGGCCGCGGGCCGGGTCGTCCCATTGGTCCCAGAACGTGAGCAGGACGCGGCCAGCCCGTTCGATGTCCCGGAAGTCATTGGCCTCGGCCAGCGAGTGGCCGCCACGGATGAGCAGCAGGCCTTCGCGCGTCCGATCCAGCTTGATCAGCCCGGCGCCCCGACCGACGAGCGCGCTGACGATGGCCTCCGTCATATCCAGCCGCTCCGCGATCGGGAGGAGGCGCTCGACCCAATCGAGTTGGTTGGACGTGTCGTTCAGGATGCCGTAAATCCGGGCAAGGTTCGCCATCAGCCTGACGCCGGCCTCGGTATGTTCCAGGTAGGAGAACTCTTGCCATGCTGCTTCGAGCATGGCAAGGGCGCGCTGCGGATCGAATGCATCGACGCCTACCGCGAGCGCATGGGCGGCGACGGCCGTCGCGATCGCAGGCCGATCACCCGTCTCGCGGCGAGCGGCGACGGCGGCCTCGGCGTGACGGAGGACGACTTCTGGGTCGAGGCCCGTCGAAGCGGAGGCGATGGCCCGCTCGTGCACCTCGGCGCGCTCGGCCGCGTCGGTCGTTACCCCGAGCGCCTGCTCGAGGAACGTGATGGCCTGCTCGTGCGAGCCGAGCGCGGCTGCCCGCTCAGCCGCGCCACGCAGCGCGATTCGCGCCTGCGCGGCGAGCGCGGCCGCTTCCGCGTCGTCGCCGGCGAGGCGCTGGGCCGCGAGGTAGTGGCTGGCGAGCCCGCCCGCGAGCTCATCCGAGCCCAGGCTCTCGAAATACCGGGCGGCGGCCAGGTGGCGCACCTTTCGATCCTTGCGTGCGAGAGTGTTGTAGGCGACCTCGCGGATGAGGGCCTGCACGAAGCGGTACTGGCCACGCTCGGGTGAACGGGGATCGACGTCGAGGACCAGCAGCTCTCGTCGAACGAGCGAAAGGAGCCTGCGCTCGAGCTCGTCGGGCTCGATCCCCGACACGGAGCTGAGGCCTGCGAGCGTAAAGCTCTGGCCCAAGACCGCCGCGTCCTCGATGAGCACTCGGTCGGTCGGGTCGAGACCGTCAAGCCGGGCGGCGATGAGCGCGGTCAGGGACTCCGGAACGGCGAGGTCACCCAGGTCGCCCGCCGGCCGGTAGGCGCCGGCCTCGGGCACCACCTTGCCCTGGGCAAGGAGCATGCGGACGGTCTCGACCGCGTAGAGCGGGATCCCGTCGGCTCGAGCGACGATCGCGTCGACCGCGGCCGTAGGGAGACCGGGGACCAGCCCGGCGAGGAGCTCGCGCATCGCCTCTGGTGGGAGCGGCTCGAGGTAGAGCGAGGCGAACGTGCGCTTCCCGGCGCCCCAATCGGGCCGGCGCTCGAGCAAGTCGGGCCGCGAGAGCGTGATGATCGCGATCGGGACCCCGCGGCTCCACTCCATGACGTGGTCGATGAAGTCCAGCAGGCCCATGTCG
>Ga0184612_10001615_pt1 | contig 10940 bp, 7 predicted proteins | sample PLM3_60_coex_FD_133163 | JGI IMG/M metagenome (GOLD analysis project Ga0184612, IMG submission 133163) | Groundwater sediment microbial communities from an aquifer in East River, Colorado, USA - PLM3_60_coex | ecosystem: Environmental > Terrestrial > Soil > Riparian zone | place: USA: East...
CCAGGGTCCGGGCCACCGCGTCGCCCTGCTCGACGGAGTGAATCAGGGCGGGGTCCATGTAAACAGGCATCGGACCGGAGCCGAAGAACGCCCCCGGATTGGACGAAGCCGGATAGAACGGTTTATCCACCATGGTGAGAACCACCACCATGTGATTGTGAAGATGGGCAACACTCTGGATATCACTTCGCGCCTTGTACGCGCGCGCGTGCATGTAGACTTCCGAGGGTGCTCTATATTTCCCTTCGATTAGCTTTCCTTCGAAGTCCGTAACGACCATATCGTCCGCCACGACCGTTGCACGGCTCACCGGATGGGGAAGAATCAAAAGATGATCTGATCCGGGAATTCGCGCGCTAATATGCCCGCTGTAGTCCACTAATCCGGAGTTGAAAAGCATGCGCGATGACATGGCCAACTTTTTCTTAAGATCATTGAGTTCTGACACGGTTGATTTCCTTTCGTAGCTATTTTTTTTAAATGATTTCGAGCATCATACACGCTGAATCCAAGAAGTGGCAACTGGTGAGCCGTCAGCCCTTGCTCGGTACCCAGAGAGATGGTTTATACAAAAGAGAATACCTGGAGGATTCATGTCGACTAGTAGCGCTCAAGGCATTCGTTGGGACCTGAACGATCTCTTTTCCTCACATGACGATTCTCGGATCGAGGCGACCCTGAACGACTGTCACGCTCGTGCAGAAGCTTTTGCGACTCGATTTCGCCCCGTGATGGAGCATCCGGAAACTCTCACGGCTGCTACTTTGCTCGACGCGCTCAAGGAATTAGAAATCATCTATGAAGCCTTGGGCCGTGTCGGCAGCTACGCCGGACTGATTTACGCTGCGAATACGGCAAATCCCGACTATCAGAACTTGGAGCAACGCGTCGAGCAGCGCTCGACGGAGATTCGTAATCTGCTGCTCTTTTTTGAAATCCAATGGCTCAAGGCCGACGACACAATAGCCAACCGACTGATCGGCAATCTCACGCTGAGAACTTACAGCCATTATCTTCAGAGCCTGCGCCGCTTTCGCCCGCACACGCTCACGGAGCCCGAAGAGAAGATCATCAATGAAAAGGACAATACCGGCCGCAACGCCTTCGGCCGGCTCTTTTCAGAGATTAGCTCGTCTCTGACTTTTGCGCTGGAAAAGGACGGTAAACAGGAAGACCTCAATCTGAGTCAGGTTCTTTCCTTACTCCACGAGCCTGATCGCATGTTGCGGCAACGCGCGATGGATATTCTTTACGATGGTCTTTCGCAGCACGGCCAGGTTCTCACCTTCATTTACGACACTCTGATCCAGGACCATTTGACCATGGACCATCTGCGCCACTACCCGCACCCCATGGTCCAACGCCATCTGTTTAATGAAATCGACGGCGCCGCGGTCGATACGATGATGCAGGTAGCGGAATCGAACTATGGCCTCGGCCGTGACTACTTCAAGCTCAAAGCCCGACTGCTTGGCCTTCCCAGCCTGGCTTTGTATGACCAGTACGCACCGGTGGGCAAGGAGGTCAGGCCTTTTCCGTACGCGCAAGCTCAGCAGGTTATCTTGGAAGCCTTTGGGGCCTTCACACCGGCATTTCGCGAGATTGCCTCGGAATTCTTCGCCAAGCATTGGATCGACGCGGAAGTTCGCAAGGGCAAACGCGGCGGCGCCTTCTGCGCCTCGCCGTCACCCCTGCTTCATCCTTATATTCTGTGCAACTACACCGACAACCTTCGCGACGTGATGACCGTGGCCCACGAATTGGGACACGGCCTGCATGGCTGTCTCAGCCGCAAGCAAAGTTACTTCAATTACGACACCCCGCTGACCACCGCCGAAACCGCTTCGGTCTTCGGCGAGATGCTGGTTTTTGATTATCTGGTGGAGCGCCAGACCGATCCCCAAGTGCAGATCGCCCTGCTTGCCGGAAAACTGGAAGATGTTTTCGCTACGGTATTTCGCCAGAACGTGCTCACGCGCTTCGAAGAGGCCGCCTTTGCGGCGCGGAAGGAAAGACGGCTCACACCTGAGCTGCTAGGCACGCTCTGGATGGAAGCCAACGGCAAGTACTATGGCGACGCTGTCGAAATGCCCGAGGGCTACCGCTGGGGCTGGTCTTATATCCCCCACTTCATCCATTCCCGCTTCTACTGCTACAGTTATGTCTTCGGCCAGCTATTGGTCTTGGCGCTTTATCGAATGTACCGTGAATCAGGCAAGAGCTTCGTGCCGAAATATCTCGCCCTTCTGGAGTCCGGAGGTTCCGATAGCCCCGAAGCTCTTCTCGATCCATTGGGCGTGGACATCCACAACCCAAACTTTTGGCAAAAAGGATTCGAAGAGATTCGCCAATTGATAAAGCGTCTGGAAGGACGGATCGAATAAGTTCAGCCGTCGATTGTCGATAGGGTTGGATACGGCCATCTAATCGAGAAATCAGAGACGAGAAAACCTACCTTGAACTCGCCCCAGCGCGTGCCATAATCAATATAGCAGCGCGAATTCCTTAGGACTCCGGGGCTAAATGAATCGTCTCACAGGCCAACCAGAGACACCGCTTAACAGTTTCAACCTCCCCTTCATCGAAGAGCTTTACGCGAATTATCTGCGGGATCCGTCGTCGGTGCCGCCGGATTGGCACCGCTATTTCGAACAATTCTTGCAAGACGATGGTATTGCCGAGACGCAGATTGGTCCCTCGTTTCGCCCAACCGGCCTTTTCAATCCCGCCGATCCGGGAGGTGTGATTCGTGCGGATGATGCGACGCTTGCCCAGTTGCAGAATCGCGTCGATATGCTCATTCGCAATTTTCGCGTCCGCGGCCACTTGATCGCCCGTATCGATCCTCTCGACCGCCCCCTGGCGCATCTTCCTGAGCTCAACCCGGAATTTTACGGCTTCACCGAAGCCGATATGGAACGACGCTTTTCGTCGGAGACCCTCCATAGCGACGGACCACTCACCTTGCGCGAAATCCTTAACCGCCTACGCAACACCTATTGCCGTTCCATCGGAGTGCAATTCATGCACATTGACGACCTCGATGTGCGGAGATGGCTGCAGCAACGCATGGAGGGAACGGAAAATCGCCTCAAGCTGAGTCGTGAGGAACAGATCCGGATCCTGACCCGCTTGACGGATGCGGTCATCTTCGAAGAATTCATTCGTAAGAAATTCATCGGCGCCAAGAGCTTTTCCTTGGAAGGCGGCGAGAGTCTGATTCCGCTGTTGGAGCTGGCCATCGAAAAGGGCGGCGAAGAAGGCCTCGATGAGATTGTCCTCGCGATGGCCCATCGCGGTCGTTTGAACGTTCTCGCTAATATCATCGGCAAAAGTCCGCGCGAAATCTTCCGCGAATTCGAAGATTCCGACCCGGAACTCTATCTAGGTCGCGGCGACGTGAAGTATCACCTCGGATACAGCAACGACTGGCGCACGGCTTCAGGACGCAAGGTCCACCTTTCGTTATGCTTCAATCCCAGTCACCTCGAGTTTGTCAATCCGGTGGCGGTGGGTCGCATGCGCGCTAAGCAGGATCGGGTCGGCGACACCCAACGGGAGCGCGGCATGGTGCTACTGATCCATGGCGATGCAAGTTTTGCCGGCGAGGGCGCGATCCAGGAAACCCTCAATTTGAGCCAACTTGAGGGTTACACCGTCGGCGGAACGCTTCACGTCATCGTCAACAACCAGATCGGCTTCACCACGGCTCCTTCTGAATACCGGTCCAGTCCGTACACCACCGACATCGCCAAAATGCTCCAGATCCCCATCTTCCACGTCAACGGCGAGAACCCGGAAGCGGTGGCGCAGGTTGTCCGGCTCTCCATGGACTTTCGGCGCACCTTCAAGCGCGACGTGGTTATCGACATGTATTGCTACCGGAGGCTCGGCCATAACGAAGGCGACGAGCCCACTTTTACCCAGCCGGTGCTCTACCGCGCGATCGAAAGGCGCAAGCCGGTGCGTGAAAGGCTATTTGGAACACCTGCTCACCTTGGGCGAAGTGACGCGCGAGGAGGCGGATGGAATCGCTGCTCGGCGACGCGAGCAGCTCGAAAAGGAACTGTCCGAGGCCCGCAATGAGGAGTATGTTCCTCGCCCGCAGACGCTGGGTGGAGTATGGAAAGGCTATTGCGGCGGCCCTGAGAGCGCCGCAAAGGAAGTCGAGACCGCAGTGGTTCAAGAACGCCTCTCGGCGTTGCTCGAGGTCCAGACTCGCCTTCCCGAAGGTTTTCACCCACATCCTAAGATCGAGCGGGGGATCCAATTACGGCGCGAGATGGCTCAGGGCAAACGGCCGCTGGATTGGTCGGCGGCCGAGGCGCTGGCATTCGCCAGTCTGGCGACCGAAGGCGTGCGCGTGCGCTTGACCGGTCAGGACACCGCCCGCGGCACGTTCAGCCAGCGACACGCCGTCCTTCATGATTTTGAGGATGGCCATACCCACGTTCCTCTCCAGCACCTTTCTGCCGATCAAGCGCAGTTTGAAGTCTATAACAGCTCGCTCTCAGAGTTGGGCGCGCTGGGCTTTGAGTACGGCTACAGTCTCGACTGTCCGGATGGACTCGTGCTTTGGGAGGCTCAGTTCGGCGACTTTTGTAACGCGGCGCAGGTGATCATCGACCAGTTCATTGCCAGCGCGGAGGACAAGTGGCGCCGTCTGAGCGGGATCGTGCTGCTGCTGCCGCATGGCTTCGAGGGAATGGGTGCGGAGCACTCGAGCGCGCGTCTAGAGCGCTTCCTGCAAATCGCCGCGGAAGATAACATCCAGATCGCCTGCCCATCGACCCCCGCCCAGTATTTCCATTGTCTTAGGCGCCAAGCGCTGAGTCGCTGGCGCAAGCCACTGGTGGTGATGACGCCGAAAAGCCTCCTGCGCCATCCACGCGTCATATCGAGCCTGGAAGAATGCGCGAACGGAGCTTTCCAACGGGTTATCCCGGATTTGCTCCTGAAGCGCGCTCAGCCTGTGGAGCGAATCCTGCTCTGCAGCGGCAAGATTTATTACGAGTTGGAGCAACGGCGAGAAAAACTCGAGCGTAACGACGTGGCGATCTTAAGAGTCGAGCAGCTCTATCCGTTACCCGAGAAGATGCTCGGCTCGTTTTTGTCCGGTTATCCTGAGGACAAGCCTACACTCTGGGTTCAGGAGGAACCCGAAAACATGGGCGCCTGGCACTATCTCAGGGTCACTTGCGGAGAAAAACTGTTTGATAGGTTCCCTTTTTCAGTCATTGCTCGCCCACAATCCGCCAGCCCCGCTACCGGCTCCGGGAGCAGTCACAAGCAAGAACAGGAGCAGTTGCTGGCCACGGCTTTCGGCGACGCATAATGAAGCAGGATGCTTAGAGTACTGAAGTTTGAAATCGGTAATCTGCTATCCCGGGCGGTAGCGAGGAAGTATGGCAGTTGAGCTGAAAATTCCATCGGTGGGTGAATCGATCACCGAGGTAGAAATCGGTGAATGGCTTAAAGCCGAGGGCGATCGAGCCGAGAGGGACGAAAATCTGGTTGTGATCGAAACTGAGAAAGTCACTTTAGAATTGGCCGCCCCAGTATCCGGGATCGTCACGAAAGTGCTTAAAAAAAAGGGTGCCGTCGCCTCCGTCGGGGAGGTGATCGGCTATATGGAGGCAGCAGAAGCTGCAACGGAGGGAGCACCGAAGGTGGCGGCGAAGAAGGCTGAGAAAACAGAGCAGGAGCACAAGGAGACAAGGAGAGAAGAGCACAAAGAGCCCGAAGAGAGGGCCTCGAAAGCCGAGAAGCCGCGCGTGATGCCGGCGGCCCAGCGGGTACTGGCCGAGCGCGGACTGCGGCCAGAGGAGGTGAGGCCATCGGGGCCCGGCGGACGCTTGCTCAAGGAAGATGTGCTGCGCCACGTCGGGCGGGGCCCAGACGATAGAGAAAAAGAGCAAGCGCTGGTCAAGGCGCCTGCAAGAACACCGGAACCACCCTCTCAACGAGAGGAGGAAGTCGTGGCGATGACCCCGATGCGCCGGCGTATCGCGCAGCGGCTCGTGGAAGCACAACAGACCGCGGCCCTCCTCACCACCTTCAACGAGATCGATATGGCGGGGGTCATGTCTTTGCGCGAAAAGCACCAGGCACGTTTCCAAGAGAAGCACCAGGTTAAGCTCGGCTTCATGTCTTTTTTTGTCAAAGCCGCGATCGACGCGCTCAAACTCGTTCCTCAAGTCAACGCTGAGATACGCGGCAACGACATCGTCTACCGCAACTACTTTGATATCGGCGTAGCCGTCGGCAGTGGCAGGGGCTTGGTGGTGCCGGTTCTGCGCCATGCCGAGAGAATGAGTTTCGCCGAAATCGAGCTCGCCATTGCCGACTTCGTCCGGCGTGCACAGGAAAGCAAACTCAAACTCGAAGAGCTCGAGGGTGGCACTTTCACGATCAGCAACGGCGGCATCTATGGCTCCCTGCTGTCCACGCCGATCGTTAATCCGCCTCAGAGCGGCATCCTGGGAATGCACGCTATCCAAGAGCGGCCGGTGGCACGGGATGGCGGGGTGATCGTTCGTCCAATGATGTACGTCGCGTTGACCTATGACCATCGCATCATCGACGGCCGGGAAGCAGTCACCTTTCTCCGCCGCGTCAAGGAGACCATCGAAGATCCAGCGCGCATGCTGCTGGAGGTATAGTGAAATGCCGATTTTGGATTCAATCTAGAATCCAGGTTTAAAGTCGTATGGCATCGCACGAACACGATCTTGTGGTTATCGGTGCAGGGCCGGGCGGTTATGTGGCAGCCATTCGCGCGGCGCAGCTCGGCCTTAACGTAGGCTGTGTCGAGAAAGAAACAGCTTTAGGAGGCACCTGTCTCCGCATCGGCTGCATCCCGAGCAAGGCGCTGCTTGAGTCCACGGAATTATTTCATAGAGCAAAGGAGAAGTTGGCGGAACATGGCATCCTCCTGCCGCAGGTTGAGCTTGACCTCGCGGCGATGATGCGCCGCAAGGAGCGGATCGTGAGCGGCCTCACTAAAGGAATTGAATTTCTGTTCAAACGCAATCGGATCGCGCGCTATGCAGGTCTGGGCCACATTGATTCCCCAGGTCGCGTCGTGGTCAGCGGCGAAAAGGCAGAAACCGAACTCAAAGCGCGTCACGTGTTGATCGCCTCGGGAAGCAAGGCCGCCGGCCTGCAGGGGATCGAGATGCAGAGAGAGCGCATCGGTACGAGCACGGAGGCGCTCGCCTACAGCGAGGTCCCCGGCCATCTTGTCGTGATCGGAGCAGGCTCCATCGGTCTGGAGCTGGGCTCAGTCTGGCGGCGCCTCGGAGCAAAGGTTACCGTGCTCGAGTACCTTGAGCGCATCTTACCCGAAATGGATGGCGATCTCGCCGCCGAAGCTCTGAAGATTTTCCGCAAACAAGGACTCGAATTTCGCTTAAACAGCCGGGTCAGAGCAGGGCGGATTGAGAACGGATGCTGCGTGATCGAGTGCGACGCCAGCGAGCCACTTCGCTCAGACCGGGTCCTCGTCGCTGTCGGGCGAATCCCCAATACCGAAGGGCTCGGCATCGATGGGCTCGGTATCGAAGTGGACCAAAGAGGCCGTATTCAAGTTAACGACCGCTTCGAGACCACGGCTTCGGGCATTTACGCTATCGGCGACGTGATCCGCGGTCCAATGCTTGCTCATAAGGCACAGGAGGAAGGGATCGCCTGTGTGGAACAACTCGCCACGGGTTACGGGCACGTCAATTACGACGCCATACCGAATGTCGTCTATACGGAGCCGGAGATCGCCAGCGTCGGCAAGACAGAGGAACAGCTAAAGGAGAGCAAGATCGATTTTCGCAAAGGCGTTTTCCCTTTTCGCGCCAACGGCCGGGCGCACACACTTGGCCAGACCGAAGGCATGGTCAAGATCCTGGCGGATACGGCCACCGACCGCATTTTAGGTGTCCACATTCTGGGTCCACGAGCCGGAGAGTTGATTGCAGAAGCTGCCACTGCGATCGCATTTGGCGCCAGCAGCGAAGATCTCGCCCGTTCATGCCACGCCCATCCGACGCTGCCGGAGGTACTGAAAGAGGCGGCACTCGCCGTGGCTGGACGCGCGATTCATATTTGAACCGCCATTGGAAGAAGTTCTATGCGCTTATTGAACAGCACAATTCAGGGAGGAAGTTATGTATATCTCACGGCTAAATTTCTATACGCTGCCGGGCAAAACCAGGGAAGTGGAAGAAAAACTCGGGAATCTTCTAGACATGGTAGCTAAAGTGGGCGGCATGAGAACCAAGGTGCTCCGGACTCACTTTGCATCGCCCGGCGTCGCAGACGTGGTGTTTGAACAGGAGGCGCCGGATTTAGCCACCTTGGAAGCGCAGATCAAGCACGTAACCGAAAATCCAGAATTCCAGAACTGGACAGGGCAGATGTCTCTCCTTCTGTCTCGCTCACCGAAGCGTGAAGTATACTGTGTCGTAAATCCACAATAGCGCCGTAGAGAACCTCTCGCTACATGACATAGCTTGTGTTCTGTTCTTCGGCTACTCGCGTATCACGGCGAGCATAACTGCAGCAGCCGCCGTCTTTTTTTGGACTCCGGGACAAAGCAGGTGGGGCTATTGCAAGCTTGCAGGGGTGGATTCTTTGGCGTCGCGGCCGTTGCTTCTTCGGAGATAACGTAGACGTTTTTGAAACCAGGTTTCCTGCGGCCAATGCCAATTTGGTGCAGGAAGCCGATCCCCGTCATATGCGCCATTGTTCACTTTGCTTTGCTGAAAGATGAGCTCCCATGAACTCATAATTACTCCTCCTGAACCGTCCATTGGATTTTGCAACTCTGATGGTGGTTGTATGCGGAATCAATTCTTTCCCGCTCCATGATTTTGACCACCTAATTCGACGCAACCTCCCGCTCTGCTAGTCTTGATAACGTTCAGGCCGTACTCAATCGCTGTCGAGAAAAGTGCCTGCTCGATGCCTTGCACCGTTACACGAGCCAAAAGGTCAGTTCCAATAAGAAGCAAACCCGCCAAGAATGGAATTTCGATCTTCATGATGATTCACCACGATTTTTTTCCTCTCGAATAAAAGTCATGGCAAAGCATGTGCCAAACTCCATCGATGTGGGAAACGCGCCACAAATGCCGGGAATCAAGAAATTTTCAGATCTCGCAGTGTGCTCAGCCTGAGTTGTGACGAAGGAAAGTGCCGAGCCATCGGCACAAGCCGAAATTCTGGCTTAGTGCGAAGAGCAGTTCCAGATTTTCATCGCGATTAAAAAGATACGGTGCGTACACAAAGTCGTACTAACCGATGGAAGGAAAACGTTCTACAGATATCACCCAAAAATCCTGATCCGAAGACGTCAGCTGGGAAACACCTCAGCAGAAAGTGGAAGGACTCATAAACTCCGTTTTGGCAGGGTATCCGTTTGGCCTATGGGATTACCAACGGCGCGTTTCCCCGAGTTGGAAAATCCAGGCGCGCTCGGAATCGATGCCGCGGCGCTGGCTCTCGGCGAGCATGCGCACCGGCGGCTCGTCCAGCGGCTCTTCAGCGAGATCAAAGGTGCCCCAGTGGATACCGAGCAAGGTGCGCGCATTCAGGTCGACGAAGGCCTGCACCGCTTCCTCCGGGGTGAGGTGCACTGATTTCATGATCTCAGGCGGCTCATAAGCACCGATAGCCATGGCCGCCACATCAAACGGCCCGAGTCGTTTGCCAATCTCCTTGAAACCGGCGAAATAGCCGGTGTCGCCGCTGAAGTAAAGGCGACGTTCCCGACTCAGTACGGCCCATGTCGCCCAGAGTCGTGTGTTACCGTCCCACAGCGTTCGCTGGGAGAAGTGCTGCGCCGGCACACAAACGAATCTTACACCGCGGTATTCGCGTTCCTGCCACCAGTCCAGCTCCTCGACCTGGCTCATCCCATTGTCGGCAAACCACGCTTTAAGGCCCAGAGGCACAAGGAAGAGCGGATTGTGTGTCTCGGCAAGGCGTTTCACGGTGCTCAAATCCAGGTGATCGTAGTGGTCGTGCGAGATTACTACTACGTCAATGCGTGGCAGATCCTCGAAGGCCAGCCCGGGGGGACTCAAGCGGGACGGTCCGGCCCAGAAGATTGGACTCGCCCGCTCGCCCCAATTTGGGTCCGTCAGAAAATTGAGACCATCCAACTGCACTAAGAGTGTTGAGTGGCCAACCCAGGTGATGCTTGGGTTAATCACGCCGGCTCGAAGCGCTGTACCATCATTGGCGATGCGCGGAGCATCGAATGCCCGCGGCGCGATGGAACTCGTCCAGAGGCGTCGGACGACAAAGCTCCAGCGGGTCCAGCTCGACGGCCGGCGAAAATCCGGGTCGGTGTTGCGAAAACCACCAGCGACGTGATGCGGCGGCTGTCCGGGCAACGGCTCGGTTCCCACACTTCCACAGGCGACCAGCAGGAACAATAAAGTCTGCAGTACAGTAGACCGAGGACTCGCAGACTTTTTCAGTTTTTTCCAGCAAAGTTCTCTCATCGCTGGGCGGTTTATCAATTGGGCATGTCCGATGTGTGAGTGTAAACGTAATGCGAAACCACCGGTGGTACCTGACCTATGTGGAAGGCGCGAGCACGTTCTTCCGCGATACGATCACTGACAGTCACGCGCTCATGTAGGCGCAGATGCTCAGCCCAGGAATCGACAACGAAAGTCTCGAGGTAACGACCTAGATCGGTGGGGTCACGGTACAGTCCGGAACGTAACGCGCCGTCCCGCAGACGCTGCTGCCTTACCGCCTGCATGGCGAAAGTGAAATCCCGCGCATGGTCCGCTTCAATTTGGTACTCGACCATCACGAGCACGGGTCCGTCATCGGGATGAGGTTCAACAGCGACAGGCGGCTCAGGCCAATGAGACGAAGGAGTCAAATCTAATTCTTCGCTTTCTGTTAAAGGATACCACGCCATAGCGCCA
>Ga0184612_10001618_pt1 | contig 10926 bp, 8 predicted proteins | sample PLM3_60_coex_FD_133163 | JGI IMG/M metagenome (GOLD analysis project Ga0184612, IMG submission 133163) | Groundwater sediment microbial communities from an aquifer in East River, Colorado, USA - PLM3_60_coex | ecosystem: Environmental > Terrestrial > Soil > Riparian zone | place: USA: East...
ACTGGTTGGTGGTGGGCACTCTGTCCATATCATTTATTCACGAGGGCGCGCCGAGCCCCGCTTTATCGAGGGCCTCTCGCAATTGCCGGGCGTTCATGCTGCCGTGATCGATATGCAGCGTCAGCCGCAGCTCGCGGATATGCAAGCCTGCATTGCAATTCGTCGCTACCTGCGCCGATGGGGACCGTTCGATATCGTGCATGGTCAAAGTTCAAAAGCCGGTGCGCTAGCGCGATTGGCAACGCTTGGCTTTCCTGCGGCGCGAGTATACACGCCTCATTGTCTGCGGACACTTGATCCGACGCTGGGATTGTTCGGCCGGGTCGCCTATGGCTGGGCGGAACTGATCCTGTCTCATATGTGCGAGGCGATCATCGCGGTTTCGCCTGATGAACTGGAACATGCTGTACGGCTGGGTATCCCAAGCTGCAAGTTGCATCTTGTCCTCAATGGCGTTGATCAGCCGGAGCGATTGGATCGTACAGCCCTGCGAACTCAACTCGGTCTTCGCGAAGATGAAATCTGTGTTGGGTTCCTCGCCCGATATGTTCCTCAGAAGGCACCCGACCGGTTGCTTGAGGTGGCCATGATGTTGAGGTCGGATCTGCCACCGTTCCGTATCGCTATGGTCGGGGATGGCCCATTGGAGTCAATGCTGCGGGCTAGAGCGATGACCATGGGCATGGCCGATCGCATCATCTTTGTGCCTGGCTCGATAGGGCCACGAGCGATGTTTGCTTTTGACGTATTCACATTGGTAAGCGCCTATGAAGGTTTGCCCTATGTCTTGCTCGAGGCAGCCGCGAGCGGGCTGCCGATTGTAGCGACGGCCGTTGGCGGGAGTACGTCCGTAGTTGTGCCGGGGAAGAACGGCTTCGTTGTTCCAAATTGGGATGGGCGATTGTTCGCACAACAATTGTCCCGTATTATCCAGGACAAAGAACTGCGTTTGCGTATGGGCCGAGAATCGCGGGAGATTAGCAAGAAATTTGCGATCCAGCGGATGGTTCGAGAGACTGTCGACGTCTATAGGACAGCAATAGAGCGCCGTGCGCGAAAGCAACGGTCATATAACGTTGCTCTTCCTGAATCGAACATCGGACCTGGTAGATCAGAGCATCCTTAAGGATCGTCGGAATGTCCGCGCCGCTTGTTGAGCCAAAAGATCGGTACGCTTTCACGATCGGCCTGCGCTGGCTATGGTTGACAATCTTCACCGGCTTCTTCGTGAGGTTTGAGCCGGCGCCCTACGATCTGCTCATAATCGCAATCACAGTGGTGTTCGCCGCAGTAGGCCTCCTTAGGATGCCGGCCGTGGCGAGCACACCTTTGCTGCTTCTCGGCACCTTTGCGTTGGCCAGCATCATCGCTTGCTTCTCTGCGTCCGATTACTCTTACTCTGTCTTGCACATGGGCGTGACGTTCTATCTTGTGCTTTCTCTAATCCTGCTTATGTGCCTGATCTGCGAGGACTGTGAGCGAGTTACAAAAGTCATTTGGAGCGCATACCTGGCCTCAGCCGTTTGCGCCGCAGCCCTTGCTGCTCTCGGCTACTATCAACTTGTCCCGGGCTTGGAGATCGTCACGAAAGGCGTCGGGCGCGCCTATGGCACATTTAAAGACCCGAATGTACTGGGCCCCTTTCTGGTGCCGCCCACAATATACTTCTTTTCGAGATTCGAACTAGGTTCCGGACGCCGAGCGCTCGTGCCTCTCGCATGCGCGCTGATTACGCTTATCGGGATTCTCTTGACATTCTCCCGGGCGGCTGCGGCTAACCTCGCGGTGACCTTCCTCCTGTATGTCTTCTTGCGTCTCGTGACGGCCGAAAGGGGATCAAGCGTGACGAGGTTGCTGCGGTGTGCAGTACTAGCGATTGTCGCTGGATCAGCAATCGTCTCATGGCTTGTGCTGAACACCGATGCGGGTCACACATTCGAGAATAAGACGCAGCTTTTGCGGTACTACGATAATCACCGATTTGCGACCCAGGAAAAGGGCTTGGAAACAATCCTCTCATGGCCCTTCGGCGTCGGTTCGGGAATGGCCAAGGATGCGCTTGAGATGAACCTGCGTACGCACAGCTTGTACATTCAAACGTTCCTGGAGCTCGGTTGGCTGGGGGGCCTTGCTTTCATAACACTCCTGGGCGCGATGTTGGTACGAAGCTGGGCCGCTGTGCGCAGGGGGGTGCGAGATCCGAGCTTCTTCGTTGCTTTGGCAGCAGTGATTGGCCTTCTGATGAATAGTATTGTTATCGACAGCACGCACTGGCGTCATTTCTGGTTGCTGTTGGGACTCGTCTGGGGACAGCTGCTTGTGGCAAGCTACAGACAAGAGGTGCAGGCGCGCCCCACGAACGCGGGTCTCCGGGCACCGTTGAGCAGGCAAGAATCGGTGCCATCGTGACACACTTTGCGACCACTTTTCCGTCAGGCCTTTGGGCAAAGTCGCCTTGTTGCAGGCGACTTATGCCGAGGGCCTTCTCACCACAGAAGCGCAGAGCCCAGGAATAGAATGCGCGAGTTGGCAGTTCTCATAGCCGTCCACAATGCACAGGATGCGCTTATTCGAACGTTGCAGTCGTTGGACCGGCAGGCCTGTGACTTCGATGTTTTCGTCGCTGATGATTGCAGCACGCCACCGATTGCCATCAATCCGTCGGCGTTTCACCATCGAATTCAGCTTGTGCGATTGACGAGCAACCAAGGGCCCTTCGCTGCGGCAAACGAAGGCCTCCGGCAGATCATGCAATCCGATTACAAGTTCGTGGCCCGGCAGGACGCAGGCGACCTCGATGTTGATGGCCGCCTCGCATCACAAGTGGCGTTCCTGAAGGCCCATCCCGATGTTGCGTTGGTCGGTGCATGGGTGCGGTTTGTCGACGCGGCCGGAAAGCCGCTTTTTCTCTTTCAGCCACCGGCTGACGCTCGCGGGATTCGCCGACGCATGCAATATAGCAGCGCTATCATTCATCCAGCCTGCATGATGCGATTGGACGCGCTGCGAAAGATCGGTCTCTATAGCGAGCAATATCGCCTCGATAGAGGCGGGTTCGTCGGGGGAGACTATGAGTTGTTCTTCAGGCTTGCGAATTCGTTCGAATGCGCAAACATACCTGAATTCCTCGTCATCAAAGAAGAGAGTCCGGGAATAAGCGTCTCTATAGACAAGCGCCGCCAATCGGTTCTTTCCCGGATGAGAACGCAGTTGAGGTATTTTGACCTGTTCTCGCCCCATTCCTACGCAGGCCTCTTATGTTCCTGCATGATGTACGTGATCCCGTATGGCGTGTGGACCAAGATAAAATCGCGTCTAAGGGTCGTGACGTAGGGCAACAATGATCTCGGCTACATTGAAAAATGCCTGGGATCCTGTATCAACGGCCCGTTTGACTCCGGCGAAGGGCGGCGGTTGTAGTCTGGCATTCATAACTTCGTCACGGAGACCACTTTGGTAGAATCTCGCCCGTTGGTCTCTGTAATCATACCTGCCTTCAACGCGGAGCGATTTATCGACGCGACGCTGGACTCCGTGCTGCAGCAGACTTACGACCCTTTCGAGGTGATTGTCGTCGATGACGGATCGACGGACCGTACCGCGGAGTTGGTCCGTGCGTACGCGCAGCGCGATCCGCGTATTCAGCTCCATCTGCAGTCGAATCTAGGGCCGAGTGCAGCAAGAAATGCGGCAATTGACAAATCAACTGGCGAGTATGTTGCGCCTTTGGACGCGGACGACATCTGGTATCCCGATAAGCTTCACAAGCAGGTGGACTGCATGTTGCGACATGGCCCGCGAACGGGCATCGTTTATGCGTGGACCACCTATCTCGATGAAAAGGGCTTGCCGACAGGCAACTACTCGGCGAGGAGCGATGAGGGTAACGTCTATCTGAAGCTTCTCTGCAATAACTTTCTCGCAACTGGTAGCGTTCCGTTGATCCGACGCAGTTGTCTGACCGAGGTAGGCGGCTATCGCCCGGAGTTTGTTGGCTTGGAGGACAAGGAGTTGTTCCTGCGAATAGCGGAGCAGTATGAGTTCAGAGTCGTCCCCGAATTCCTTGTTGGATACCGGCAGGTTCGCGGAAGCACGTCCCACGGTCACGCAAGAATTGAAAAATGCCACAAGAAGCTAGCGAACGAGATTCGACAGCGGCATCCGGAAATTCCGTCTTCCGTGTATCGGTGGTCGCGCGCAGTCAGCTATCGGTTCATCGCGTCCAAGAGCTTGAGATCCCGTGACTTCGGGGCCACGATCAAGTACTTGTCGAAAGCGGTATGGAACGACCCTACGATCATCATTTCACTTATCAGGCATAAGCGACTGTCTCTAGAGCGACGCTGCGCTAAATGGCTAGGTTCCGGGGGGGCAGAGAACAGGACGTCTTCTAGCGACCGAGCGGCGGCAATGGCTGATGGACGCGCGATGCCGCAGGGCATTGCCATGCATGCAAGTTCGTTCGACATCTCGCCCCTGGGCGTCTCAAAGCTTCGGCGCTTGGAAATTCTTGAGTCAACGCGTTTGCGGCGGAATCGAACTTGATACAATCCATGCAATGCTGGATCGGCCCAAGGCTACACTCAAGGCGCCCTGCTTTCGCAGAGACGGTACAACAACCCGATCCGCGTTCCCGGCGCAATCCGTGTCACTGGCACATCATTTCATCCCTCACTTACATCAGCGGAAACGGGCCGGATGCGGCCTTTAGGGCATGCAGCATACAAAACTGATAACACGAGTCACTCAAAGCGTTCTGCCGAAGAATAACCTTGGTGACTTGTTGTACTCCTTGGCACTCTATTGGAAGAAAAACCGAAGAGTACCGCGTCTTTGGCGGCCAAGGACCTTCAACGAGAAGCTGCTTGTCATGAAGCTGTCCAAACAGAGTCTAGATCCCCTGAGACAGTTCGTATCGGACAAAGAGTTTGTGAAGGACTTCGTTCGTGCAAGGGCGTCAAATGAATACAACGTTCAAACCATGGCTGTTTTCAACAGCCTGGATCAGCTAAAGAATTTTCGATGGCCGTCGAATTGCGTTGTGAAGCCGACGCACTTGAGTAGAGAGGTGATAATTCGACGGGACGGGGCGCCGGACATTTCTCTGTTACAGATGAATGAATGGCTGAACACAAACTACTACGAGAAAGATCGGGAGAAGAATTACAAATATCTTGCGCCAAAGATAATTGTTGAGGAATTGCTTCTTGATGCTGAGGGTAGGATTCCGAATGATTACAAGATTTTTTGCTTTTCCGGAAAACCAAAGTTCATTCAAGTGGATATCGATCGGTTTGGCCAACACTTGCGCAACTGCTATTCGTTGAACTGGGAAAGATTACCCTTCTCGACACTTTATCCGCAGGCCGCGGAAATTATGCCGCAGCCGTCCAGACTGTCCGATATGATCGAAGTCGCGTCAAAGTTGGCCCGCGGACTGAACTTCGTGCGGGTCGATTTGTATGCCTTCGGCAACGTAGTCAAGGTGGGTGAGATTACTAATTGGCCCGGAAATGGTGTCAGCAGATTTATCCCGGAAGAGGCGGACGCGCTGGTCGGAAGATTATTTGACAATGCCGATGAGGACGTGGAGTCTTTGTTTTCATCGCTTTCCCGGCAGCCTCCAGTGCCATCCTCAAAAGCCGTATGATCGTAGAATCTGGCCGCAGTGGAACGCGCATTCCTGACTCGCATCCTGGAACGATTCGCCAGCTCAGTCCGTTGTTGATTGCGGATTTATCTGTAGTTCCTTGCAGGAGTGACGCGTGAGACTCTTTGTCGACAAGCTCAAGCACTTCTCAAAGCACGACATTGTGTCGCTGATCGGTGGGTCGTCCTTAATTGTTGGCCTGCGAATTGTCGGTGTTTCTGCAACATACATCACACAGGTCCTCCTCGCCCGGTGGATGGGTGCGGCAGAATTAGGCCATTACGTATTCGCCCTATCGGGATGCGTGGTGCTCTTTCAACTCTCGACTCTTGGGCTACCGGCGGCAGCGCTGCGCTTCATTCCACAATACGAAGCGTCCGGTGATCATGGAAAGGCCAGAGGCTTCGCCCGCAGGGCTCAGCAAATCGTGTTCTTCTCAAGCACGGCCGTTGCAGCGATCGCCATCTGCGCGGTTTTGCTCTGGGATCTGGAGAGCGGTTCGCAGATGTCGGCGCGCATATTTGCCTTTCTCTGCATTCCATTTTTTGCACTGATTGTAATGGACGGAAGCATCGCCAGGTCCATTTCACTCCTGATGCTTGCCGTTTTGCCGAATCTCGTGCTGCGGCAGACGCTGCTTCTCATGGGAGTCATAGGAACTTATGTCTTTCTCGGAAATCTCTCAGCGGCAACAGTGGCGATGCTGCTGCTTTTCACTCTCATTCTGCTGGCGGTTGCGCAAGGCATATTCCTGCACCTCCGGCTAAGGGCCCGTTTCGGTAAAGTCGCTCCTGGCTACGATTTAATGCTCTGGCTTCGCGTAGGCCTGCCGCTTCTTGCGGGCTTTGCATTCACGCAGTTTGCGCAGGAGTGCAACATATTTGTCTCAGGCATCTTCCTGCCTCCTGAGCAGCTGGCCATCTTCAATGCGGCATATCGCACGTCCAGCCTTGTAAACTATGGGATGGCCGCAGTATCTCTGTTGATTGCGCCAAATGTTTCACGCCTGTTCTTCAGCGAGGATAAGGCGGGCCTGCAGCGGCTGATTGCGCACCAGGCACTCGTACGATTGGTGTTTGCTGCCGGTGCGGTTGTAGCGCTGGTGGTGCTCGGTAAGTTTCTCCTGGGCCTCTTCGGCGAGGACTTTGTTGTCGGCTATCGCCCGCTTCTCATACTTGTCGCCGCAAATCTGTTTGCTGGCTCGATAGGTCCGGTGGTTCAGCTCCTTTCAATCGGGGGATATGAAAAGCGTTGCGCCGTGGTGTTCGCCTGCGCCATTCTAGCAACGGTGATCGCTAACACAATTCTTGTGCCGCTGCTGGGAATCGACGGTGCTGCAATAGCGGTTCTCGCTGTCACGGTTTTTTGGACAACATGGCTTTACGTACTTGTAGTACGGCGCCTCGGCATCCAACCTTCCATACTGGGGCTAAGACGTGCCCCGCGCTAAACGAATTCGCATCGGCGCTGGAGTAGGACGCGCGGTGGTACCAGCAATAATGTCACTCGATCCGATCTGTGAGCAACCGACTATGCCATCGCCATGCGGTCTGCACGACCGCCTCAAGTTCCGGGAAATCGGGGCGCCAACCCAGAACAGAGCGTGCCTTGGTTGCATCCGCGACCATAACTGGTGAATCGCCCGGCCGCTTGGGTCCGTAGGACAGCGGTACTTTCCGGCCGCAGACTCGTTCCACCGCGGCGATTACCTCAAGCACAGAGTGACCCCGTCCAGTACCGAGGTTGAGGGCTAGGCTCCCACCACCAGACAGGAGGTGCTTTAGTGCTGCCACGTGGGCGCCGGCGAGATCGGTGACATGGATGTAGTCGCGGATTGCAGTGCCGTCTGCCGTGGCGTAGTCATTACCAAACACGGTGATGGGCTCCTGTCCCGCTCCTGTGGCGTGGATAGCCAAAGGAATAAGGTGTGTCTCCGGGGCATGCGCTTCGCCGATCTCACATTCCGGATCTGCCCCGGCAGCATTGAAGTATCGGAGGGCGGTCCAGGCGAGATTGTAGGCAGTGCCGAAATCCCGCAGCACGCGTTCAACCATGAGCTTGCTCGCGCCATAGGGACTTGTCGGATCCTGCGGATGGTTTTCTGAAATCGGGACGGCCTTCGGGATGCCATAGGTGGCGCAAGTGCTGGAGAACACAAATCTCCTGATTTCGGCGCGCCGCATGGCCTCGAGCAAGGAGAGGGTGCCGCCGACGTTTGTCAGATAATAGAGTGCCGGTTCTGTCACTGACTCACCAACATAGCAGTAGGCGGCGAAGTGCATGACGGCGATGGGCCGATGCTTCGCCATCACCTCGCTAAGGCGTCGGGCATCACAAATATCGCCCTCTTCAAACGGGCCCCACTTGACCGCCCATATGTGGCCGCGGGACAAGTTGTCATAGGTGATGGGCGTGAAGCCCGCTTTGCTGAGCGCTTTGCAGACATGGCTGCCGATGTAGCCGGCGCCACCCGTTACGAGTACTGTGTCTGTCATCGCTCCCCTGGTCTTTCCCAACTAACTATAAAGGTCGCAGCACCTCGGCACCGCGCCGATCTTGCGGCGACAGGCGTTCACTTCCGACGATCAAGAGAGTTAGGGGCCACGGTATGCCCTTAAGGTGCGCTGGAAGCCGGGCAATCGGCGCCAATCTCGTCCGGGGGCGTCGCCACTCGCTTTGCCATCCAGGTCCAAATACGTCCACGGGAGTCCATCGCATCACCGATGATGGTGGCCTCATTCTCCAGCTGACCGCTGCGCGTCACGGTTTGGCCCATGCCGTTATCATAGACAATCTCGATCAAAGGATCCTTCGATTGCCAGTGCCAGTGCTGCGGATACGGAGCCCCGGTTACCTCGCCGTTCGCCCCTAAAGTCAGTTCAAAGCTGCTGCCTTGTTCATCCTCAAATAGCCACCTACCGGTGGCCCGTGGGCATTCGGCCGATTCCGGTGGAACCAGGTGTTCCTCAGGCTTCGTGGGTTCGGTAAACGTCGCCGGGTCCGGCTGATCGGTCAACCGCTGATAGAGATCCTCAGTCAGCTTGCCGTCTGGCTCAACATCGATCGACCGCTGGTACTCTTGAATGGCGGCAATAGTACGTGGCCCTATCTTGCCGTCGGCCACGCCTGGATCGAAACCCAGCTCCGCCAATCGACGCTGGACGTCCCGCAACTGCGTCGTCGTAGGCGCCCACGCGGCGTTTTCCGTGGACGCCTGCGCCAACAGCATTCCTTGGCCGGCATCTGACAGTGCCTCTTTGCTGAGCAATGCAGACGGAGAAAGTCCAGGATCCGGCAGTGCCTCTTTGCAGTGCAACGCAGATGGAGAAGCGATCGTCAACCAGACTGCGACCGTGAGAGGAATCCCGGGATTTTTGATCATTACCTTGATATGGCACTACAGAATTTAGTGCAGCGTAGCAACGAACAAAGGTGCGCATCAAGCAGGTTTGACCTTCTGCCTTGCTGCTTTGCTGCCTTGCTACCTTGCTGCCTTGGGCCGCTCGAGGATTAGTTCATCCCCATCGCTCCGACGGCGCCGATAATATTGGGTCTCTGGCACGCTTTGGGGGCTTCCAACAGAGCAAATCGTCCATCCTCAAGCGATCTTACAGGCCTGGCTTCATCATACTTCATTGCCATTTGCCTGCCGCCGAAAGACTAGCCTCCTGGATCGTCGAAAGCCCTCGGCATTGCGCCTCGAGAACGAAGCCTTCGCGGTGGATTGTCGTTTTCAACTGAATTCGGTCTGCCAGTGCCCTGCCCGGGGTGCCGCCGGCCTGTCAAATTAAGGGCACTTTCAGACGAAAGCATTCCCACGAGACATTCGTCCCCCAATGCGCCGGGAATAGGTGCTCTTGGCGCGAAAATGCCGATCTGTCCGGTTCAGAGCCCAAACATGGCTAGAAACAGCCATATCATCCCTCGGTTGGGCGCAGATCGGCCACTGGTGTTTCACTTGTTTACAAACCGCAATGGACCGTCAGGCAGAATGTAGCAAACCGGTGAAAAAACAGGTAGAACATGGCCGTAGAGATGCTAGAATCTTACTATAAATGGGTAGAGCAGGGCAGGCTTCATTCCAATGAGTACGAAGGTTAGACACTGGTTCGGCGTATTGATCCTAGTCGTGGTTGCTGCTTGTGGTGGACCAAATATCTCGGAAACGGTCACCATTCCTGATGCTGAGCCATACCGCCTCGACAGTGGTGATCAGCTTCGCATTACGGTCTTCGGCCAGGAAGAGATGACTGGGGAGTACGTAGTGGACGGCAGCGGATTTATTTCATTGCCGCTGCTCGCTCAGGTCGAAGCACGAGGCCGCAGCGCGGAGGAGCTCGAACAAGAGATATCGCAGCGATTGCGATCTCAGAGCCTTCTGATCAGCCCGAGCGTCAATGTCCAGATTCTCACCTATCGTCCCTTTTTCATTCTTGGCCAAGTCGCTGCGCCGGGCCAATACGCCTATGTCGAGGGCATGACGATTTTGACGGCCGTGGCCATGGCGGGGGGCTTCACGACCCGGGCTGATACCGATGACTTCACAATTGTCCGAAAGGTGGGCAACAAAGTGATCGAAGGTCGTGCACAGCGTAACACTTTGATCAAACCCGGGGACGTTGTTTCCGTTCCCGAGAGGATATTCTGAGTGTGCTTGAGCGATACGTGTCTGAAGGAGTGCGTTGATGGATTGCTCGGTGGGCGAGTATAGGGAATCGTCTAAGGAGCAGATCCTTCTGGCAGTTGGGCTCTGGCCAAACGGGGGAGGGGATCATGGCGCGGCAAGTGTCGTCGTGGCTTTTGGCCACCATAGGTATCTGTGGCATGCTGTTTATTGTTTCGACTTCTAACGCCCAAGAACCTTCGACCGACTATCGGCGGCCGGATTCTGGCGCTCGCGGAGTCGGAACCGGCGATTGGGTGTTCGTACCGGAATTGCCGTCTGTGTTTCAGCGCGCGCGTCCGGAGTATGATCCGACGGGCCTAGCACTGGGGAGTTGGATACTCCGTCCTGAAGTTTCCCTTGGGGGCGAATTCAGCGACAACGTATTCGCCGAGGAACACGACAAGGACTCCGACTTCTCAGGCGTGGCAGAGCCGGCCTTCAGGCTGCAGAGCGACTGGGATGTGCATCTTCTCGGCATTGAAGGATCGGGAAGATTTGAACAGCATGTGGAGGAAACGAGCCTGAACGAGGAGGAAGGCGGCGGAACGGCCTTCGGGCGTCTGGACATCACCGGAGAGGACACCCTCTTTGCGTCGGCGGGCTATCGACG
>Ga0184612_10001619_pt1 | contig 10926 bp, 12 predicted proteins | sample PLM3_60_coex_FD_133163 | JGI IMG/M metagenome (GOLD analysis project Ga0184612, IMG submission 133163) | Groundwater sediment microbial communities from an aquifer in East River, Colorado, USA - PLM3_60_coex | ecosystem: Environmental > Terrestrial > Soil > Riparian zone | place: USA: East...
GCATCCCACCGGGACAGGACGCGCAGAAGGCCCTGGACGCGCTCACCTCACATCTGGAGGCCAACGCCCCGTGGGGCGTTCGCCTCGAGATCGAACGGGGCGGCGAGGGTGAGCCCTTCGCCGTCCACGCCGAGGGAGACGTCTTCCGAGCGGCTCGTGAGGCCATGGCCGAGTCCTGGGGCCGGGAGACCGTCGACATGGGAAGCGGCGGATCGATCCCCCTCGTCCCCTTGGTGTCGCGGACGTTCCCCGGGATCGCCGTGCTCCTGTTCGGAGCCTCCGACGAGCTCTCGTCGCTCCATTCGGTGAACGAGAGCGTGGACCTTGGCGAGGTCGAGCGGGCGGCCCTGGCGGAGGCCCTCATGTTCCGAAAGCTCGCCGCCCTCCGTCGCTGAGCCACTTTTGCCGCGCCGATTGCTAGGGTGGAGGGGCCGATGGAGACCGATCAGACGACCGGCCAGGGTTCGGAGGAGCAAGCCCAGGCCCCTTCCCCGCAGCAAATGCCGCCGGGACCCCCGGGGCCGCAAGAGGCCATCACCGAGCCGGCCAAGCTGCTTCGGATCGCGACCATGGTCCGGGAGCTCCTGGAGGAGACCCGCCAGGCCACGATCGACGAGGCGGGCCGGGCGCGCCTGCGGGAGATCTACCTCCGGTCCTTCGACGAGCTGAAAGAGGTCCTGTCGCCCGATCTGCAACAGGAGCTGGCCATGTTGGTTCCCCCGATGGAGGCCGTCCCCACCGAATCCGAGATCCGCGTGGCCCAGGCACAGCTGGTAGGATGGCTGGAGGGTTTGTTCCACGGGATCCAGGCCGCGCTGTTCGCCCAGCAGGCCGCGGCCCGGGCCCAGTTCGAGGAGCTTCGCCGGCGGGGCCTCCCTGCCGGGCAACCACCCGGTCCGCCGCAGCAGCCGGGCGGACCCGGCGCGTACCTCTAGCCGCTACTCGCCTTCCTTCTCCGCCCGGCCGGCGGCCGCGGATGCCCGGGTGACCCCGCCCCCTCCGGTCAGCCGTGCCGCGATCGTAACCGGCACGACCGTGAACAGGACGACGAAGAACACCACCACGTTCACTTCCGGGAGCCGCTGGCCCAGGCGGATGGCGCCGAAGATCCACAGCGGCAGCGTGTTCTGGGCACCCCCTCGGCGTCGATGTCTCGATGGTGCCACGCGCCACGTCGGGCTAGCCAGTCACCTCGGTGTTCCACGCCAGCTGCCACTCCGAGTACGGCATACAGTTCGTCTCACCGTTCCCGCAGTCGGCGATGGGCGTCTTCCAGAACGAGATCGAGTCGAAGTACGAGGCGGGCGCGTTCGCGTGGTACAGGGCGCACGACCCCTTGTCGAGCTGATCCATGATCGGGCAGGCCTTCGTGTTGGCCGGCGTCTCCCCGAACCACGTGGCCTGGCGGGCCTGGGCCCTCGGCGTGCTGATGTACTTCATCCACAGGTAGGCGCAGTTCGGGTGCGGCGCGTCGGTGGCGAGCATCCACGTGTCGGCCCACCCAGTAGCCCCCTCCTTGGGGATCGTCGAGGCAATCGGGACGTCGCTCGATCGAAGCACGCTCTCCTGATACGGCCACGACGCGCCGACGATAACGTCGCCGTTCTTGAACATCGAGATCTCCTGGTAGGACAGACCCCAGTACTTCCGGATCAACGGTCGCTGCTCCCTGAGGAGGCCGACGGCCGCATCGAGCTGGGAATGGGTCAGCTCGTAGACGTCGGTGATCCCGAGCTCGGGCTGGGTAGCCTTCAGGTACAGCGCGGCATCGGCGATCTGCATGGGGTTGTCCGGGACGGTGATCTGGCCCTTGTACGTGGGGTCGTAGATCACGCTCCAGCTGTCCGGCGCCGTCGGGAACTCCTTCGGGTTGTACATCAGCGTGTTCGGCCCCCACTGCAGCGAGATGCCGTAGTGAACCCCGTCCACCGTGTTGTGCGGTGGCGACTGGAGCTGCGGGATGAAGTTCTTCCAGTCAGGGATGAGGTCGACATTCACCGGCCTCACGTCCCCACCGTAGATCAGGCGGAGCGAGGCGTCCCCCGAGGCCGAGACCATGTCGTACTGGCCTCCGCCTCCGTCGGCCATCAGGTCCACCATCTCGTCGGGGGACCCCGCGTACCTCGCCTTCACCCGGCAGCCGGTCTTCCGCTCGAAGGGCCTGGTCCATAGGTCATCGAGGTAGCCAGGCCAGGCGATCAGGTCGAGCTCTCCCTCACCCTCCCCCACCGACTGAAGAGTCGGCATGCTGGCCGTGGGCGGGCGGGTTGGGCCCTGGTCCTCCCCACCGTCCCGCGTGTCTCCGCCGCACGCGGCCCCGACGAGCATCACCGCGGCCAGCAGGGCGGCCGCGGGCCACCCGACCGGCCCCGTTGTCTTCCAGGTCACACCGCCGACCCTACCTCGGACCCGTTTCCTCGAGCGCCGCCACGGGAGCCGGCGCCCCGGCGGCCCGCCGGGGCGCCGGCACCTGCTCCACGCCTCCGGTGAGGCGCTGCGCCAGGTAGACCGGGACGATCGAGAGGAGCATCAACACCAGCGCCACCGCGTTCACCACCGGCTGCTGGCGGGGCTGGCGGACGTTGTTGAAGATCCAGATCGGCAGCGTGAGCTTCGAGCCGGCCGTGAAGTTCGTGACCACGATCTCGTCGAAGGACAGGCCGAACGCGAGCAGGCCGCCGGCCACGAGCGCGGTCCGGATGGACGGGAGCGTCACGTAGCGGAACGTCTGCCAGCCATCGGCCCCCAGGTCCATCGACGCTTCCACGAGCGAGGTGGGGGTGCGCCGGAGGCGGGCGATCACGTTGTTGAACACGACCACGATACAGAACGTGGCGTGGCCGACGATGATGGTCCACACCGAGAAGGTGAGCCCGAACGCACTGTGCCCGAAGTCGATGGCCGACGACAGGGCGATGGCCGTCACGATGCCCGGGAGGGCGATGGGGAGCACCAGCGCGAACGAGATGGTCTCCCGGCCGAAGAACCGGAACCGGTGCACGGCGAACGCAGCGCACGATCCCAGCACCAACGCGATCAGCGTCGCGCCCACCGCGGCCTGGATGGACCCGGCCAGGGCCGGTCGGAGGTCCGGGTCGCGCCACGCCGCCGCGAACCACTTCGTGGTCCAAAGCTCCGGAGGCCAGGCCCGGGTGACGCTTTCGTTGAACGCGTACAGGGCCAGGATGACCAGGGGCGCGTACAGGAAGACCAGGGTCACCACGGTCCCGCCCTTGATCACGGCCCGTGCCAGCCGGGACTCCATGGCTATAGGGCCTCGAACGCCCCGAGGCGCCGGGCCGCGGTCAGGTAGATCGCCATGATCACGACCGGCACCATGGCGAAGGCCGCGGCGAGCGGGAGGTTGCTGGCCAGCCCCACCAGGTTGAAGATGGCGTTGCCGATGAAGAATCCCTTCCCCACGAGCGTCGGCGTGATGTAGTCGCCCAGGGTGAGCGAGAACGTGAAGATGGAGGCCGCCGCGAGCCCCGGGAACACGAGCGGCACGACGACGCTGCGGAACGTCATCCACCCCTTCGCCCCCAGATCGCTCGACGCTTCCAGCAGAGAGCCGGGCAGTCGCTCGAGCGCCGCGTAGACCGGGAGGATGGCGAAGGGCAGCCACAGGTAGCAGAAGGTGAGCCACACTGCCCAGTTGCTGGCCGCCAGGGACCTGTGGATGCCGAACACGCCGAGGAACGACTGGAGGGGGCCCTCCCCCGCGGTGATGATGCGCCACGAGAACACCCGGATCAGGTAGTTGGACCACAGGGGCAATGTCACCGCCAGGAGCAGCGCCGACCTGATGCGGGGCGTCGCCATCCGGGCCGCGTAGTACGCGATGGGGAAAGCCAGGGCCAGGTCGGTGACGGTGACCGCCGCCGCCATCCCCGCCGTCCGAAGCGTGATGGTCCTGTACACGGAGCCGCCCCACAGGGTCTCGAAGTTCCTGAGGCCCCACACCCGCTCGATCTCCGATGTCAGCTCGTTCAGGCGCCAGAACGACGTCACGAGGAGGAGCGAAAGCGCGGTCAGGTAGACCAGGACCATCCACAGGAGGGGTGGCCCGAGCAGCAGGGCCAGCTTCGCAGCCGGGCGGCGGAACAGGGCCGCGGAGACGCGGCGAACGGCCCCGCTCTTCGCCGTCGCGTGGGTGACCGCCATGCGCTCAGGGCTCACTCGAGACGGTGCGGGGGGCCCGAAGCCGGGCCCCCCGAAGACCGTCCGAGACCACTAGCCCGCGCCCCGGATCTCCGTCCAGGCGTTCGTCCAGGTGGCGTAATCGACGCAGACGTTGCCGCGATCGTCCCCGCAATCGGAGAGCGGGGTCTTCCACAGGAACACGCTCGCCAGGAACTCCTCGTCGCCACAGTGGTAGATGGCTGCGGCGTCGCCGAGGTCCGCGTCCAGCTGGGCACACGACCCGGTGTTCGACGGCGTGGCGCCGTAGAACTCGGCGACCTGGGTCTGGATGTCGGGCCGAAGCGTGTACTCCATCCACTTCAGCATGCAGTTCGGATTCTGGGCGTTCGACGACATCATCCACGTGTCGGCCCAGCCGGTGACCCCTTCCGACGGGATCACCGACGCGACGGGAACCTTCGCGACGTACTGCTGGTTCACCGGCCATGCGGTGCCGATCACCATGTCGCCGGACTCGAACCCGTCGATCTCGTCGGTGTACACGGCCCAGTACTTGTTGATCATGCCGGCCTGGGTCTTCAGCAGCTCCACCGAGGCGTCGAGCTGCTCCTGGGTGAGCTCGTACGGGTCCGTGATGCCCAGGTCCGGCTGATGGGTCATGAGGTACATCGCCGCGTCGGCGATGTAGATGGGGCTGTCGTAGGCCGTGATCTTCCCGTCGTACGGCGAGCCGGGCTCGAACACGACGTCCCAGCTCGAGGGGGCTTGCTTGACCTCATCCGTGTTGTACATGAGGAAGTTCGGTCCCCACATGTACGGCACCCCGTAGTGGAGCCCATCGACCGTGTTGTGCGGCGGCGACCGGAGCGACTCCATCACCTTCGCGTACTCGGGGAAGAGCGCCTCGACGTCGATGGCCGCAACGTCGCCGGCCGCGATCAACCGGTTCGTGGCGTCGCCCGATGCCGACACGCCGTCGTAGAGCGAACCGCCCTGCTGGCGCATGAACCTCACCATCTCGTCCGAGGTGTTCCCGTACTTGACCGTGACCTCGCACCCGGTCTCCTGCTCGAACGGCCTCACCCACGCCTTCTGGGTGTACCCGGGCCACGCGATCAGGCTGAGCGCACCCTCCGTGGGTCCGATCGAGTCGATGACCGCCGGTCCTCCATCGCCGCCGGGAGGGGTTACCTCCTCCTCGCCGCACGCCGCGGCCAGAAGCGCCATCATCCCCGCCACGGCGATCAGCGCCTTCACGTTCCTCATGGGAACCCCTCCTCCGGGTCTAGCGACCCATCCCCACCCCCGGCCTGCTCGACCGGACGGTTGTTGTGCCTGCTCCAGACCAGTCGGACGGCCTGCCCCCGGATCTGGAGCGCCTCCATCGACGACGTGGACATGTTCTGCTGGACCACGACCAGCTCCCCGCCCACGTTGAGGGAGACGATGTACCTGGTGAGCGCACCAAGGTATACGACCTCGCGCACGTGCCCGGTTGCCGTGCATTCGTCCGGCCCCGCCTCCGCCTCCGGCCCCGCCAGGTGGATCTTCTCCGGCCGGATGGTGAACGCGTCGGGGGATCCGGTCACTGACCTCGCCGCCTCGCCCTTCAGGACGTTCGAGATGCCGACGAACCCGGCCACGAACCCGGTGGCGGGGCGCTCGTAGACCTCGGCCGGGGTGCCGATCTGCTCGATCCTCCCGTGGTTGAACACGGCGAGGCGGTCGCTCATGGTGAGCGCCTCCTCCTGGTCGTGGGTCACGTAGATGAAGGTCAGCCCCACTTGCTGCTGGATCTGCTTCAGCTCGATCTGCATGGCCTGGCGGAGCTTCAGGTCGAGGGCGCCGAGGGGCTCGTCCAGAAGGAGCACCTTCGGCCGATTCACCAGGGCCCGAGCCAGGGCCACCCGCTGGCGCTGGCCCCCGGAGAGCTGGGCGGGCTTGCGACGGTCGAAGCCCTCCAGCCGGACCACGTGCAGGGCGTCGGACACGCGCCGAAGCCGTTCCTCGGCCGCAACCCGCTTCACCTTCAGCCCGTACTCAACGTTCTCCCCCACCGTCATGTGCGGGAACAGAGCGTAGTCCTGGAACACCGTGTTCACATCGCGCTCGTAGGGAGCGAGGCCCGTCACGTCCTTGCCGTCGAGCCACACCCGGCCCTCGGTTGGCGCTTCGAAGCCGGCGATCATCCGAAGGCACGTCGTCTTGCCCGAGCCCGAAGGGCCGAGCATGGAGTAGAACTCGCCCTCCAGGACCTCGACGTCGATGCCGTCGACGGCAACGACCTCACCGAAGCGCTTGCGGACCCCCTGCAGCCGGACGGCCGCCCGAGCCCCCCGTGGGGCCTGGACGTCGTTCACCTGCGCCTGCGGTTGCGCCAAACTCCCTCCGAAACCCGCCGGGATGCGTGCCATCTTGACCGGGAGGGGAGGCGGGGGCAAGGGACCCGCCTTTCGAGGCTGGGGTCAGCCCCGCCACGATGTCGCGAACCACGCGCGGACCCCCGTAGATCAGCCCCGTGTAGACCTGGACGGTCGTGGCGCCCGCCTCGAGGCAGGCCAGCGCGTGGGCCGCGGTGAACACGCCGCCACACGCGTTGATGGGGAGCGCCCCGGCGGTCGCCCGCCGGACCTCGGCCACGATCCTGACGGTGTCGGGGAACAGCTCGCGGCCCGAGAGCCCACCAGCCCCCGTCGACAGACGTACGTCGGCCACGGACCGAGTGTTGGAACAGGTCAGGCCGTCGGCGCCGCCGTCCTGCGCGATGCGCGCGAGCGCCAGCACCACCTCGCGCGCCACGTCGCTCCGGAAGGGCGGGAGCTTCACGAACAGCGGCCTGGTTCGCCGCGCGTCGAGCTCCCGCATGAGCAGGGCCAGGTGGGCCTCGTTGTCGCGGTCACGGCCCCACGAGACGTTGGGGCAGCTCGCGTTCAGCTCGACCCCGTCGACGTGGGGCTCGAGCAGCGCATAGGTGGCGATGAGGTCGGCCGGGTCCTGGTCGGCGATGCTGGCCAGTCGCGGCCCGGACCGCGCCGATCGGGCCAGGTTGCGCGCCGCCTCCTCCGCCCCGGGATTGGGCAGGCCCATGGCGTTGGTCATCGAGCCCCGTCGCGGGTACCGGGCGATCCGGGGCTTGGCGTTGCCCGAACGCGGGTCGCGGGTGATGGTCCCGCCGATCACGTACCCGAATCCCAAGCGCCCGAGCGCATCCAGATGGCGGCAGGATTTGTCGAACCCGGCGGCCAGGCCGATCGGGTTCGACAGCTCGATCCCGGCGAGGGACGTGCGAAGCGCCGGATCCTCCGGCGCTCCTCCGATCCGCTCCCACGGAAGCGGAAGCGAGAGGAGCGCCCGCGCCAACCCATGGGCGGCCTCGGGTGGGAGCGCGAAGAACAGGGGGCGGGCCACCGCCCGGTACAGGCCCATCGGGCGCCTATGCTACCCGCGATGTCCGACGACCTCGCGGAGCGGCTCCTCGCGGCGTCCGAGCTTCACGGCGACTTCGTCCTGTCCTCGGGCAAACGCTCGGCGGTCTACTTCGACAAGTTCCGGTTCCTCACCGATCCGCCGCTGCTGAAGGAGCTGGCCCGCGCGGTGGCCGGCCTGGTCCCGGAAGGCATCACCCACCTGGCCGCGCCGGAGGGAGCCGCCACGCTGCTCGTGGCCGCCGTGGCGCTCCATACCCATCTGCCGCTCGCCGTGGTGCGTAAGGAACCGAAGCCCTACGGGACGATGTCGCAGGTCGAAGGGCATGCGCCGCCGGGCGCACAGGTCGGCCTGATCGAGGACGTGTCCACCACGGGCAACCAGGTGCTCCGAGCGGCCAAGGCGCTCGAGGCGGCGGGCTGCCAGATCGGCATCGTCATCCTTGCCATCGACCGGGGCGGCGGGGCGCGCCTGCGCGATGCGGGGTATTGGGTGAAGTCCGTGGTCGAGGTGAGTGCCGCGGAACAGGCCCGGCCGAGGGGCGACTAGCTGGAAACGACCTCGGTGGAGCCACCGGAGGGAAGCACGCACCGCCACACCCGCAGCTGCCACAGCAACCGGCTGCCCCGGGCGTGCAGGTCGAGGATCCCTTCCCGCATCATCCGGGCCACCGCCTTGGACTTGGCCACCACGTCCGGAAGCGGAAGCTCGCGCGACACGATGGCCTGGAGGTTGGCGGCACCGAAGATCCGCCGGGCGACCTCCAGGATGCGGTTCTCCGCCTGGATCGTTCCCGTCGGGAGGTACAGCCGGCCCCCGGGGGCGAGACATCCGGTGTCCCGGATGCTCTCGAGCATCGCCGCCGGCAGCTCGGCCCCGGTCGGTCCGCCGGCTCGCCCGTCCGGGAACCACCCGGCCAGCCGAGCGATCTCGTCGGGGATCCCCGAGACGTCGCCGATGATCACGTCGGCCTGCTCGCCCCTGACCGGCTCGAGGAGGTCCCCCACTCGGAACTCCACTCGATCCTGCAGCCCGAGGCTCTCGGCGTTGTCCTGGGCCACCTCGATGGCGGGCCTGGAGAGGTCGCATCCGATCACCCGCCCGGCGCCGAGCCGGGCGGCCACGAAGGAGAGCACGCCGCTCCCGCACCCGACGTCGATCACGGTCTCACCCGGGCTGATCTCCAGGGCCTCGGCGATCGAGCGGCTGGTGTGGCTGGGAGCGAACACTCCAGGGTTCACCTTGATCGTGAACGGGCCCGTTCGGCCCTTCCACTCCATCTCCGGAGGGGCCTCTTGCGAGGCGGGAGGCGTCATGTTGCGCCAATGGTGCGCAGACCAGGGTGCCCCAGTCAACCGGAGCTAGACCCGGGGGTCGGCGAAGTCGGCGTGCTCACCAGGCTCGATGTCGCCCCGCTCGACCGCCTGGGCGTCGGCCTCGGCCCTCCCGCTGACCCCGGCCGTGTCCACCCCGAAGTGGCCCTTGGGGTACTGAGCGATCCGCCGGGCCGCCCGTCGCAGGAGCTGCATCGTCCCGTGACGGTTCCCCCGCAGGAGGTGGACGTAACCCGCCCCGAGCTGCGAGAGGCCCTTGAAGAACTCGGCGTCGCCCGTGTCGCGGGCCTGCTTCCACGCGGTCTCCCAGGCCTCGTGGGCGGGGAAGAACCTTCCGGCATTGAAGTGCTCCCGGCCCAGGCGATGGTTCTCCTCCAGCGGGAGGTTGTCGAAGTCCTCCAGGTCCAGGCGGTTCTCCGCATCCCAGGGCTGGGGACGGCCGAGCTCGTCTCGGGGCCGCCTCGGCTTGTTCCGGTTGGGCGTAGGGCGCCCGGTCTTGCCCTGTGCCTCGGGACGCATCGAGCCATCGTAGCTCCGCCGCTTGGAAAGTGGACCCGGGGGGTCCCGTGCATCGGCCCCATTCGGCCGATACCCTGGGCAGGAAGCCGTTGGGGGAGTTGATGCACGTGGCAACCAGCACCGAGGTCCAGGAGACGCCGGCCCCCGGCGAGGGACCACACGAAGCGGCCGCCCTAACCGAACGGATGCCGCCCTGGATCCCCCGGCTGCTCCTCCTCGTCGTCTTCACGGCCTTCGCCGCATACGCCACCTTCGTGCTGGTCCGTAGGCTGCGAGATCTCATCTTCTGGCTCGTGACCGCGCTGTTCCTGTCCTTCGCGCTCGAGCCGGCGGTGAACTGGCTGGTGAAGAAGCGGGGATGGCCGAGGGGCGCCGCGACCGCCGTCGTGCTGTTCGGCCTGGCGGCCATCCTCATCGTCACGGTCGCCGCGATGGTCCCGCTCGTCATCAACCAGGTGCAGCAGCTGGTGACCAGGGTGCCGCAGTGGCTCGAGGAAGCGAGCGTCTACACCAAACGCTGGTTCAACATCGAGCTCACGGGAAGCGAGATCCTCCAGCGTCTCCGGAACGCGGACCTCGCCGTGAGCCGCATCGCGACCAGCCTGGCCTCGGTGGGGGCGTTCATGCTGAGCCTTCTGTTCCAAGTCCTGACGATCGGTCTATTCACGTTCTATCTCGTGGCCGACGGGCCCCGCGTGCGCCGCGCGGTGTGCTCGGTCCTGCCGCCCCGGCGCCAGCGAGAGGTGCTCGACGCCTGGGAGATCGCGATCGACAAGACCGGCGGGTTCCTGTACTCGCGCCTCCTGCTCGCCGCCGTCTCGGCGTTCTTCGCCTTCATCGCCCTGGCACTCCTCGGCGTACCCTTCGCGCTTCCGCTGGCGCTGTGGATGGGCCTCGTGTCGCAGTTCATCCCCGTCGTGGGGACCTACATCGGCGCGGCGGTGCCACTGCTCGTGGCCCTGCTGTCGGATCCATGGTCGGCGCTCTTCCTCCTGATCTATGTCGTCGTGTACCAACAGGTGGAGAACTACCTGCTGAGCCCGCGCATCACGGCTCGGACCATGCAGTTGCATCCCGCGGTGGCTTTCTTCGCCGCGCTGGCGGGTGCCTCGCTCTCGGGCGTGCTGGGGGCGTTCATGGCGCTCCCCGCCGCCGCCGTCATCCAGGCCACGGTGTCGAGCTACCTCACGCACCACGAGGTCGTCGAGACCGAGCTGACGAGGGAGCCAGAGCCGGTCCTACCGGCGGAGGCGAGGTCGAAGAGAGTGGGCCTCCTCGCCAGGATCAGACGACGGGGAGCTTCGGGGGAAGGCTGAGCTCCGCGGGGACGGCCCCCGTGGGACACTCTCGCGCCGTGGACCCGACCCGGATCACGCTCGTTCCGCACACGCATTGGGACCGGGAGTGGTACGCGCCGTTCGAGGAGTTCCGGGCGCGCCTGGTGGCGATGATGGACACGCTGATCCAGCTGGGGAACGCCGGGTTCCCGCACTTCCATCTCGAC
>Ga0184612_10001620_pt1 | contig 10925 bp, 11 predicted proteins | sample PLM3_60_coex_FD_133163 | JGI IMG/M metagenome (GOLD analysis project Ga0184612, IMG submission 133163) | Groundwater sediment microbial communities from an aquifer in East River, Colorado, USA - PLM3_60_coex | ecosystem: Environmental > Terrestrial > Soil > Riparian zone | place: USA: East...
AATACAACGGCCACGACGGGTTTGAATACATGGTCACGCCCGAAGGTAAGGTCGTTTACGCCCGCGGCCCTGATTGGGTGCTCTGGCTCTATCCAATCATCTATCTCGCTCTCGTCGCGCTCCTTGCCTGCGCCGCGCACATCCGGGTGGCGGACACATCCGCCTACTACGCGCTAGGTCGCACCGCCCGCAGTGGATCCGGTGCTCGTCGAGCCCGCGCCGTCGGCCGGCCGGGTGATGGTGTTCGTCACAGTCACATTCTCTTGTGGCGGTGGGTCATATCAGTGACGGCGAAAGGCGGCTCGTGCGACAGCCAGGTCGCTGGATGTCACACGTGCCGGGTTCAGCGACGGCGCTCGACGACCTCTGGAGGGTAGGCGTGCAGGTACGGATCCTGCGTCGACTCGGGCTCGTACAGCGCCTGGAAGGTGAGCGCGACCGGCGTGTGGTTGTCCCTGGTGGCCCTGCACCGCGGCGCGGGTCGGGATGCTCAGCCGACTCGGCCGGATGATCCATCGGTCACCTGCCCGTCGTCGCAGTTGGACATGCGTCGTACGAGACGGCGGTACAAGATCGAATAGGAGATGCATGTGTCCAGATTCATAGTTCAGCTGCAGCCGACCGACGAGGGTGTCGCGGAAGTGGTCGGCCCGGTCGAGGCGGTGTTTGCGGTCGGGCGGAGCAGCCGAAGAGTGTCGGCCGAGAAAACCACCGTCGCGTCGGAAGCACCGACTTCGTCGCGGTGCTGGAACTGGACGACGGTGTCGAGAAAGCTTCTGCGCGACGTGGAGCCGGCGGGAGAGCTTCAATCCACTGCGGCCACGTGAGTCGTCGGGAGGGCCGTGCCTCCGCAATCGTTCGACCTTCTTGTGGACGAGTACTTTCTGTACGACATCAAGGGGGCCCGCAAGCGGGCCGCTCGCGCCGCCGACCAGGGGCCGGGCCAAGGCCCGCCGCCGGGCCGCCCTCTGCTAGGGCGACGGGCGCCCCAGCGGTGGCAGCCCCGCCGACGGCGCGGCTGGCATAACCGGGGAAGCCAGAGCTGACTGGGCTGTCACATCCAGTTCGGAGGCGTGTCGAATGGAGTGTCGCCCAGCGGTCCTGGCCAGGAAACCGGAGGGTCGCTCCCAGCGCTGGCGGCGAAAGCCAGCGGGTACGTGCCCGGTTTCGCCGCCAATAACGGGCGAGCGAAAGAGTGGCTGTACTCAGTGGGCAGGAGGCCAAATATGTGTGGGCATTTAGCTCCGACACAGATATCTTCAGATCCGCGGCGATGCGCCGGCCTCGTTGACTCCGCCGAGTTGAGAACGTTGGATTCCACAGAACCCCGACGCGGTTCACGCACGTCCTCGTCGCTATGGTGAAGTGGACCCCGAGATCAGTCCCCCGGTTGGTCCAGCTACCGCCGGTCGAGCTGCCGCAAACCGGGCCGCAATGAACGGAATCGCCGCCATGCCCGCAAAGAAGAAGGCAAGCCCGATGGTGCCGATCGCGACAACATATACAATAAGGCCCGGGGCGATGGCCGCCGTAACAAATAGCAGGGCACCCAAAAGGTGCAGCGCACCCACGGCAACCAAGGGTGGAAACGATATTTGATTCTGAATCTTCGGGAGCACCATTAAATCTCGCAAAAACAAGTAGACGAATGATGCGGCTATCATTATAACTCCGACCTGAAACAAGCCCTCGTCGAGAGGCGTCGGTGTAGTGGGCGACTCGTCAAACCCGGTGGACGCGGCTATGAACCTCACTGCGGCGTAGAGTGGAACGGTCAGAAAGACATTGTCCAGGACCACATACCAGTAGGCGTATGGAGCACGGAACCGCACGTGCAACACCAATAGGCCCACAAGAGTGCCCAGCAACAGACCAAATACTAGCACCATGGTGAACACGGCCGCCAACGCCTTTATGTCCACACTGGCGCGGTGTCTCGAGATGAATATGACGGCACCCGATGATCTTTCCAGGATCAGGGCAATGACGAGCAGCATCGCCCACGTATTAATCTCGAGGAGCTTTCCTCTCAGTTCGTCGTGGCCTGCTTCATGGCCGCCCGTACTCATCATCCGATACGCTCCCAGTGTCCAACTATGCCCAACAGGATCAGCGCCAACATGTTCATCAGGACCAAAAGGTGTGACCGATCGCGATTGCTGACGAGAGAATCTTTCCAGAGGTATGCGATCGTCGGAAGAAGAACGAGAAAAAGAGCCGGAAGCAACCACAGTTTGGCAAGATTGCCAGAGTAGACCAGAGGCACGATGACGAGGGCGTTGCTACATGAGGCAAAAAGAGGAACAAGGAGCGCTCGACGGGATCTGAAGGCGGTCGCGAGTGTACGGATCCCAGCAATCTGATCGCCATATGAATCCCGAATGTCCCACGCTACCTCTATGGTGAATACGGCGCAGGACACCCCAATCACGGCAAGCAGAAGGTGCAGTAAATGCACCTCGTGGCTGGACATTGCGGGGTACACGATGGTCGTGAAGGGCCATACAATAGAAGGGACAACATTCTTGAGACTGGGAATCTGTTTTAGTCGAATCCTTCCCCGCTTCTCCCCAAGGAATGGGACCGAGTAGAGAACGCCTGCCAATATCACTATAAGCAGCGTAATCGTTGCGGCTAAGTTGGTGAGAAGTAGCGACAGGACAATGCTTGCGAATGTTGCACTTATCGCGATCTTCAGAATAAGCGTCCTGGTTGCACGCGTGTGCGCATAGGCGTCCGGGTCATTGATTTTGTCTTCGACAACGTCGAAGACTCGATTTAGTTCGTATATGCCGAAGCCGGCCAGCAGCACAGATGGCAATGCATCCCAGGACGGTGTTGAGCCATACAGTGGTGGAGTAGCCCAAGCGATGAGAGCTGCAGCTGGCAGAAGATGGATCCGATTGCGTACTACGAAATCAATGACACTCCGCTTGCCGGTCCCCCTAGGTGCCGTCAGAGGATCTTCGACAGACTTCGACACGCCTCCTGCCTTAAGATCGACAGTTGCGTCATCATCGCTGGATGACACGAAGCGAGCGTGCCTGGACGACATGTCGTCGATACTAGCTTCGGCCCCTCATTGAGGGCGACTGCGACCGCGGTCGTCAAGGTGGCCTCCCCACGACCGAACAGCGCATTTCGACTCTGACCGCGCGGCAACGACGCACCTTTGACCACTTCCTTGACGTGCTGGCCGCCGAAGGCTGCCAGGCGCTCGCGTATGGGCTGGCCGGCAATCCGCCAAACGACCAGCTCTGCGTAAAGCACCTGGACGGGAACCTGCGAGTGATCGTGGGCTTCGAGAACCAAAGACCGCGCATGGATCCTCCTCGTCGGAGAACACGACGACAGCGACGCCTCCGCCAACATCTATGACGAGCTGTACGACCTGCTCGCGGTCGACCCGCCGGAATCCAAACGCACCAAGCCGCCGTGCTGCGACGAGTACGACCAATTGCCGCCGGTCATGGCCACGATCCTCGACGACATCGTCGACCGAGCCACGCGGGCGAGACGCACCCCGCAGAAGCCGCTGACCACAAGATCCGGACAATCTGCGGAATGACCTTGAAGAGCCGGATCTTGGCTGGGGGCATAACCGCAGGTAGGCCGTACACCGGTTGGCGCGGGCGATGACGGCGTTCGAAGCCGTCGAGGTGCCCCTGGAGCCTGAGTTGGGCGGGCGTATCGCGCCGTGGACGGAGAACATCACGCGATCATGGCGGCTTGCGCGGAGGCCTGGCAGTTGGTGGTGGCGCGGCGCCGGATTTATGACCAAGCGACGCGGGCTCTGGGCGTTCGACCATCATCGCTTTGGTCGCTTTCCGGTGGAGGATGCAGCGGATCATCCCGACGCCCACCGATCGGTACCAGTAGCACCGCCGGTCCAGCGACCGGATCGCCGCCGAGCTAGTGGTGAGCTCGGTCCGGTTGCCAGGCAATCCGCGTCGGGTGGCCTACTCGAAGCGGACGGCGTCGTGGCGGGTCGTTATGCTCACCAACGGCAGGGCGATGGTGGAGAAGAGCAGCGCGGCCAGCACCCCGCCGCCAATGAGGCCGTACACGTCGGCCCCCGGCCAGCGCCAGTTCGCGCCGCCCTGCAGGGTGGAACCGTACGCGAGCAGCATGCCGATCCCGACCCCGACGACCGAAACCACCCGCCATGGTCGCCGCGGTCTCGAGCAGCACAGCCCGGCGCAGCTCGCGCAGGTACACGCCGGACGCGCGTAGCAGCGCGAACGGCCGCCGGCGCTCGATAAGGCCCCCGACCATCGACGCCGCCAGCCCGAAGCCCCCGATGATCAGCCCGAACAGGGCGGCGACCGCAGCGAGCCGGTCGAGGTCCTGGAAGAACGTCTCCAGGTTGTAGTCGATGGGGTCGCGGTCGGAGTTGATTATCGCGTTCGGGACGAGATTCGCCGCACGCGTGCGGACCCGGTTCTCCGCCGCAAGCGATCCATCAGTGGGGATATAGACGACGGCGCCGGTCCCGGCCGGCCAGGGGCCGGAAGCCCACGGCTCGATGATGCCGATGTCCGGCGGATACGGGCAGGTGACGTAGAGCACCCGCGCCAGGTCGGCGCACGCCACGACGGGGCCGCCACCGCCACCCGGCCCGACTAGCACCGCGCCCTGGGAGAGCAGCGGCTCGACCGTCGGTGCCGGCACGCCGCCTGTCATCACTGATATCGCGCCGGGGCGCAGCGACCGGCTCCAAGGCCCCGCCAGGTCGCCCGACGTATCCGGCTGGGAGTTGACCGCGACCGTACAGCCGATGTAGGCCAACCCGACGGCGGCCAGGCCCACGGCGGCGACCGAATAGAACGTGGCCTGCGGGTTCTCGGCGATACGGCGGGCGGCGAGCAGGCTGGGCACCGTGCGGCTCAGCCGCGCGACACCCCGGCCGACCATCGCGACGAGCCACGGCCCGACGAGGATCAAGCCCACGATCGCCGACAGGGTCAGCAACGCCCCGAGCATCGCGAGCGGCGGCGGGCCACCGTCCTCGCCGGTCGCCGCAAACCGGTCCTGGAAGGGCAGCAAGGCGAACTGGCCACCGAGGCCCACGACCAGCGGCACCACCAACCAGAGTGAGGGGCGGCGGCGCCGCGACCGCCGCTGCACGGCGAGCGGACGCGTGCGTATCCCGCGCAGCGATGCGACGGTCGTCAGCATCACCAGCACGGGCGCGCCGAGCAGGATCCCGGCGAGCCACAACGGCGGCACGGCCACGTCGTCAACCCAGAAGTGTCCACGTTGGAAGATCAGGGTGGCGGCCACCACCCGCCGCCCGACCTCGTAGAGCCCCCAACCCAGGGCGGCGCCCCCGACGGCCGCGAGCCCGGCCTCGGCCGCGGCCACCAACGAGATCTGTGACTGTGTCGCACCGACGAGCCGGATCGCCGCGAGCCGCCGCTCGCGTTGGCGCCACGCGACCCGGGTCACCACGACGATGAGGATGACGATGGGGACCAGGATCTGCACCGCGCCGGACAACACGAAGAACACGAGGAAGACGACGATCGCCCACCCCCCCGGAAGGACATCCGTGAACCCGTGCACCTCGCCCACCGACCGTACGTCGTGCAACTGCTGCGGCGTTCGGCCGATGATCCCGACGAGCTCGTTGTCGTGGGCCAGGCCCTCGGGGCCGATCGTGAGGGTGACCCGGCCCGGGAACCGGTTGTCCAGCTCATCGTCCGGAGTGGACGCCAATAGGCGCCGCAGCGCCGGCGACGCGGCCACCTCGCCTGGGCCGGGCGCGCGGGAGAGCCCCGGCGGCACGGGCGGGTCCTCCCCGAGCGCCGCAAGGTAGGCGCGTGTCATCGGACGGCCGTCGTAGTAGTCGCTCACCGCGAGGAACAGCGCCCCTTCGGTCGACTCCACCACTGGGTCGTCATTCGTCTCCGGACTGGCCGCAGAGTAGGCCGCGTCCTGCCAGGCCATGCGGTCGAACCTGCCCCGCAGGGCACTCGGAGCGGTCAAGGCGAGCAGCAGCAACGCCACCCCGACGCCGACGCCGACGGCCATGAAGACCAGCCGGACCAGGCCCTCCCGACCCCCGCCGAGGGCCAGCCGCACCCCGAGCAGAAACATCCGGCTCACTCCGCCTCCCGCCCACCGCTTCGCCCCCACGAGATCGTGTCGGCCGAGGGCTCCGCCGCGCTGTCGCCGACCCGCAGCGAGTCGCCCCCCAGGGGCGGCTTGGCCGGAACTCCATTCACCTGCACCGACTCGAGGCCGTCGCGCATCAGCACGGTACGGTCGGCGAAGCCGGCCACGCGCGGCTCGTGCGTGACCACAAGCACGGCGCTGCCCTGCTCCCGCGCCGTGTCGACGAGCAGCTCCATCACCTGGTCGGCGCCGACCGAGTCGAGGGAACCCGTCGGCTCGTCGGCGAAGACGACCCTCGGCCGCGCGACCAGCGCCCGCGCCAGCGCGACCCGCTGGCCCTGCCCACCGGAAAGCTCGCCCGGTAGTCGGTCGCCCAGTCCGTCCAGGCTCATCCGGGTCAGCCACGCCCGTGCCTCGGACAGGCAGGCGCGTCGGGGCCGCCCGGCGAGCAGGAGCGGCAGCGCGATGTTGTCCACCGCGGGCAGCTCCGGCACCAACTGCCCGAACTGGTACACCAGGCCGAAGGTGGTGCGCCGCAGTTCGACGCGGCGCCGGTCGGGGAGCCGGTCGATGCGTTGGCCATCGAAGTGCACCTCGCCCGCGTCGGGGGTGAGGATGCCGGCCAGGCAGTGCAGCAGCGTCGACTTGCCCGACCCGCTCGGCCCCATCACCGCGACGATCTCCCCCTCGTCGACGGTGATGCTGGTGCCACGCAGCGCCGGTGTGAGCCCGTACGACTTGCGCAGCTCATGCCCGACGAGGACCGGGGACATCGCGCACCTCCTCGGCCAACGTCGCCAGGCGCGACTCGGTGTGGTCGAGCCAGCGCAGGTCCGCCTCGATGTGAAAGAGCTGGTAGTCGAAGAGCAGAGCGTCCTGTGTGGACGCCGCCTTCCGGCGGGCCGCGGTCAGCGCCTTCATCGCTGTGAGGTGCTTGGCCCGCTGCGCGTCGAGGTACTCTCCCGCGCCCCGACCGGACATCAGCGCGAGCACGACCTTGGTGAACAGCACCGTCTGCAACTGGGGTTGCGGCTCCTCCGGCTCGGCCAGCCAGGCATCGAGGTCGGTCACTCCCTCGGCCGTGATGGCATAGCGCTTGCGGTCGGGTCCGGCGCCGGCCTCGACGCCGACGACCGTCACCCGACCGTCGCGTTCGAGCTGGGCGAGCGTCCGGTAGACCTGACCGAACCGGATCGGCTTGGCACCACCGAACCGCCGGTCGTACGACTGCTTGAGGTCGTAGCCATGCCGGCTCGCACCCTCGAGCAACCCGAGCAACGCGTAGGAGATGGTCATGCTCGGTACTATGCCCGTCGGGTATACCCCGAGTCAATAGGTCACCCGGGGCGACTCACGTTGATGGACGTCCGGTAACGAACCCATAACACCGATGTCGACGTCGACGACGAGCACCAGCCGTACCTGTCGGACGCCAAGAACCCGAACGGTTATTGCAACCACGGCCCGAATGGCCTGATCTGCCCGGTCGGGGTCGCCCGAACTCCGAGCGCCGCCACCCACTGACGCAATCGACGTGCTATCTGAGCGTCGTGATGGCGACTCTCAGGTACCACGTTGTACCGTGCCCGAGTGGACGACAGCTTCGAGGCGTGGTCGATGTCGAGGCCACCCTCGGTGCAGCGCCCGAACTCGCTGACGCGGAGCTGCGCTGGCTGGTGGCCGAGCGCCTCGTATGCCCTGGACGACCCGACACCGTGGAGTCTGATCATGCGGAAGCTGATTGCGTGGGTGTTCATGTACTCGCTCGACGGACTGCTCGCCGACGACGGCACCGAGTACTGGAAGTACTGCTTCGGCCTGCCCGGCGACCCGGCGGAACTGGAGCAGAAGCTCGACCTCTACCGGAGCGCGCACGCGCACGTCATGGGCCGCGTCACCTACGAGGCCATGTCCGGGGCCATGGCGGCGGCCACCGACCACCCGTTCTCGGGCATCCTGAACGCCGCGCCCAAGGTCGTCTTCTCCCGGACCCTGACGACGGCCGAATGGGCCAACACCACGATCGCCGCCGGCGACACGGCAGAGGAGGTCGACAAGCTGCGGCAGGGCGGCGACGGCAACATCGTCGTCTGGGGCGGCGTCGGCCTCTGGCGGTCGCTCATGCGGCTCGACCTGATCGACGAGTTCCGCGTGGACCTGCACCCCTACGTCGCGGGCGAAGGCACCCGGCTGTTCGACGGCTTCCTCAAGTCGTACCGGCTCGACCTGGTCTCCAGCACCCCGTTCAGCAACGGGATCGTCGGACTGACGTACCACCGGCACCGCTGACCCAGCGCCCGGCGCGTCACAGGACCCTGAGGCGGCCGTCTGCAGTAGCACACCCTTCGCTGGAGCCCAAGAATCCCAACGGGTACTGCAACCGCGGCCCCAACGGCCTGACGCGCCCCGTTGGCGTGGCCAGAGTGTCCGAAGACGCTCATTGACGTCAGCTGAACGGAAGGACCCGACCCGGACATGTGCTGCGGTCGGGGGCATTCGGCGTCCTATGACACCAAGGGCGCGACGCCGACCTCGACCTCGGCCTCCTCGCTCATCGGTCCGCCGACGATGCCCTCGCGCATCAGGAATCGTTCGGCCATGCGGACCGACGGCTGCATCCCCGCCACGGCCAAGAGCGAGAAGCCGGCGATCACCAACCACCCAGCGCTGGGCAAGCCCGCGGGATGCCACGACATGGCGAGGAACGTGTAGACGGCCGGGGCCCAGCGGCCACCCAGCGTGCTAAACACCTCGGCCACCCCGCCGTACTCACCCCGCCGCGCCGGGTCCATGAGCTTGGCCTGGAACGCCCAGCCGGCCCCGGAAAAGTAGAGCTCGGCGCCGGTCACCGCCACGTGACCTAGCCAGACCAGGAAGATCGTCACGAACCCGGCCGTGCTGTGGGTGGCCATGGTGATCAGGCACGAGGCGACGAAGAAGGCGCCGGAGATGCGCACCGAGCGAAGCGCGTCCGAGATCGTCCTAACGCCACGTGAGGTGTAGGCCGGCAAGAAGATGCACAGCACCGTGTTGGTACCGAACAACCACGCCAGCACCCAGTGCGGGGCGTCGGTCGCCTGCACCAGCCATAGCGGGATCACGACGTTCAGGAGGACCTGGTTCGTCCACATCGTACCGCTGAAGAAGCTGCTCAGCATCCACCCGACGTTGTGCAGCGGCCCTCGACCCTTCGGCTGGACCCCCGGCGTCCTGCGGTCGGATGACGACCGCACGGCGTCGTGCGGCGCCTGCGGCAGTCGCGCGATGAAGACGGCGTTGACTAGGCCGATGGCCAGCGTAAACAGGGGCAACCACCGCATGACTGTCACGTTGTCGAAGGCCAGCGCGACACCGCCGATAATCGCGCCGAGCGTGAAGCCGACGTTGAGCGCGGAGTACATGTAGGCCTGCGTCGCCACCCGCTCCTTCTCGGGCATCACGTCGAGGATGTAGGCGTTCCGGCCGGTGCCGGCGGCGTTCTCGATGATCTCGAAGCAGACGACCATCGCGAGGTAGCCCGCGAAGCTAACTATGAACGGCCAGGCGGCGAACATCATGGCCGCCACGAACGCGCCCGCCGCCCACATCCGCTTCGGCCCGATCCGGTCGGTGAGCTTGCCGGCGGGGTAGGCCACGAGGAACGACACGATGCCGGCCACGGTAAGGCCGAGACCGACTTGTGCTGCCCGCAGCCCGACCACCTGGGTGAAGAAAACGGCCGAACCGGTGAGGAACGTGCCCTCCGCGGTCGCGAACAGGAGGGACTGCATCGCCAGACGCCGCGACAATGGCGTCGGGGGGATCAGTCGACGGAGGGAGGGTCCGAGGCGAGACACGGTCCTATCCGACCAGGAACGAACCCAGCCTTCACCTGAATTCTCTGCGACGGGGATCTACCGTGGCCGTTGCGTCCGTTCTCCCAGGTCGACGTCTTGGCCGATCGCAGTTGTTCGCGTCGTATCGCATGTGGCACGCCGGCCGCGCCACCGCCGACCAGTGCGAGGGCCGCACGCTCAACAGCGGGCACGTGCTCGAGCTGGGCTACCTGCACTCGCGCGGCGTCACCTTCGCCGTCTTCGGCCAGGGTCCGTTCGAGCGCGACGCCGCGATCTACGCCGCAACCAGGCAGCCCGGCGAGCTCGACAACCTCGCCGCCTGGTCGGCCACGCAACCAATGGACATCGACTGATGCGGCCCATTCACCTCGCGGCCATGGACAAGACCCGCCCAGTACTCCTCCTTGCTCGTGAGCAGGTCCGCCCGTACCTCAACTCGATCACGATTGCGCCCATCACAACCACGGTTCGAGGACTCTCCACGGAGGTGCCGGTCGGACCCGCCAACGGCCTTGACCACGACTCGGTCATCTCGTGCGACAACATCACGACCATCCCCCGAGCCGCTATCGGCCGGCACCTCGGCTACCTTCACTCCACCCAGGAGCACGCGCTCGCCCAAGCAATCGCAGCCGCTTACGACCTAGACCTCTCGCCGCTGCCGAATGCGAGCACCAGCAGTACCTTTCAAGCCAGAACACGTACGGGTACGGCAGCCACGGCCCATTGGCCTGACCAGAGCAGAGTCTGGGCGTGGCGCCCGCGGGCCATCGTGGTGTTGCGTTCTCGCCAGCGGGGACGCTGTTAGCGTTCGCCTATGAGCGAGACCTCGGCGGCAACACGCGTGGCCCCTGCCCTCGCGGAGGAAGCGGCGGCGACGATCGCCGGCCGGACTGGCGTCGCCTCGCACGACATTGCGATCATCCTTGGCTCTGGCTGGCGACCCACCGCTGACGTAATCGGCGCGGCCGA
>Ga0184612_10001621_pt1 | contig 10921 bp, 9 predicted proteins | sample PLM3_60_coex_FD_133163 | JGI IMG/M metagenome (GOLD analysis project Ga0184612, IMG submission 133163) | Groundwater sediment microbial communities from an aquifer in East River, Colorado, USA - PLM3_60_coex | ecosystem: Environmental > Terrestrial > Soil > Riparian zone | place: USA: East...
GAGAAGTTCACGGTCTCGGTGCGGTGCCGGAGCGGGATCGAGAACTGCTCGGCCACCGCGATGGCCACCGTCAGAGCGGCGAAGGCGAGCACGTCCTTCATGGTCCACGAGGGCGCGTCGGCCAGGCGCACCCCGAGGGCGAAGGTGCCGGCTGCCGCCGTCGAGAGGATCAGGAGGCGGGCCGAGATCGGAAGGGTCGGCCGTTCGCGCATCGCTCAGCTCCACATGTCCGCGCTCCAGGAGAGCGAGCTCCAGGAGAGTGAGCTCCAGGACATCGCGCTCCATGTCGTTCCGCTCCAGGAGGTGGCGCTCCAGGTGGTCGCGCTCCATCCGGGAGTGACGGCGGTCAGCTGACTCCAGGGCGAGGTGTACCAGGCGTACGCGGACCAGGACATGGCCGGCCACGGCTGTCCGAGGGCGTCGATCTCGCCACTCGCCAGGTCGAGGATCCCGTCCCCGTTGATGTCGGCGTTCACGTGGAACGATCCCCGGCTGGCCTCGAGCGAGCCGGTGCCGGTCGAGGGGACGATCCCGGCGTTGGGGCTGCCGATGCCGCCGACGCTCTTGAGGCCCGCCTGGATGGCGCTCCCCGCGTCGATGACGCCGGCGCCCGCGGTGGGCCACTTGTAGCTCGCGTTCCGGAAGGCCGTCTTGATCAGGGCCCCCTTCACCAGGTCGGGCGTAAGCCAGGGGTTGGCCTGCAACATCAGGGCGGCGACCCCCGAGACGATCGCGGCGGCCTGGGACGTCCCGGTCCCCTTGAAGTAGGCGTCTCCGATTCGGGCCTCCGGGTAGACAGTGTCGACCGTGCTCCCCGGGGCGCGCAGGGAGACGATCGTGATGCCCGGGGCCACGACATCGGGCTTCATGAACCCGCCGGGAGACCCCCAGCTGGAGAAGGGTGCCACGGTGCCGCTGCTGCGATCGGGCGTGCCGTGATTGTCCATGGCGCCGACCGTCATGATGAAGGGGTCGTCACCGGGCTTGTTGATGGTGTTGCCGTCGGGGCCCCGGTTGCCCGCTGAGGCCACGACGAAGATGCCCGAGAACCATGCCTGCTCGACGGCGTAGTCGAGGGGGTCGATGCTGTAGCTCTGCTGGGAATCGGTGCCGAAGGCGAGGTTCAGGACCCGGATGTTGTAGGTCCATCGGTTCGCCACCACCCACTGGAGCCCGGCGATCACCACGGAGACGTCGGTGGAGCCGTCGGCCCCGGCCACCTTGACCGATACCAGGTTCGCGCCTGGAGCGACGCCCTTCCACTGTCCGTCGGAGGAGGCGCCGTTCCCCGCGATGACGCCCGCCATGTGCGTGCCGTGCCCGTACCGGTCGTAGCCGTCTTGGTCCGGCGTCAGGTCCACTCGTGCCATGACGCGGTCCGCGAGGTCGGCCGAGGGCCACACCCCCGTATCCAGCAGGGCAACGGTGACCCCGGTCCCGTCGTAGACCTGATCGATCTGGTTCAGCCGGATGCTCTGCCGCCACGCCGTGTTCGGCGCGAGGGTGTTGTACAGGGACGTGGGGGAGTTGCTCATGCGGATCTCGCCGTCGCCCCACACCAGGCCGACCGTGTCCGAAAGGGCAAGATCTGCCAGCGCGGAACCGGGCACGCGGGCGGAGAACCCCCCGACGATCGGAAGCTCGTACGTGACGGTCCCGCCGAGGTCCTTCACCAGCCGCTCGGCGTCGTCCGTGGACGGAAGGGTCTCCCGCACGATCACGTGCAGGGTCGACGCGGGGGCGGACGCGGCCTCCGCGGCCAGGCCGAGATCGACCTTCGCGCCGATGGCTGAGATGGCGTCGGGCTGCGGCTGGACCGCGAGGATGGCCGCGAGGGTGAGGGCCACGCCTGCGGCCAGCATCCGGAAGGCCTTACGCGGAAAGGCCATGGGCTGGGCGATGCTCGCTGCTCCGACCGCCACCGTCATCCGACTCTCATCCCTCTCTAGGGCAATTTCCCGATACGAACATTGCCCGTGAGTGTCGGGCCAGTGGGGGCTACGACGCATCGTCCGGCTGGTCACTCATCGACGGTGCCAGGGTGATTCTCCTCGCACCGGAAGTCGTAGGGCAGACACGTACGGGGAGGATCGCTCGGCAGGGGCCGTGCCTAGCCGCTCAGATCCTCCGGCCGGTCGATGTCGCGAAACGTTCTCCCCTCCGGATCGAGGGCCCGCCACGAGCTCTCGTGGAGTCTGGTCACCGGGAGGGTCGCGAGGAGTCCCATGAGGCTCCGCTCCCCCTGGTCGAGCAGCGCCTGAGCTGCTCGGCGCGCCGGCTCCGCGCGGAGGACCGCCGGCAGCGGCTGCAGTCTCCCGTCCTGCTCCAGGACCGTCGCCTCCGAACCGGACTCCCGGGCCTGGGCGACCATCGCCACCAGCACGGCCACGGACAGGTCGGGCATGTCGCCAGCGGCGGCGAGGGCGAGCTCGGTCCCGACCTCGGCCAGCCCCGCGGCGAGCCCGGCCAGCGGGCCCTGGCCCTCGACCGGATCGCGCGCCAGACGAAGGAGGGGGCCGGATGGGAGGTCCGGCTTCGGGCCCTCCGGGCTCCCCACGATCACCACCTCTCGGCACACCTCCGCCAGCCGGAGCACGGCGTGGTGCAGGAGCGGCGCCCCCCGATAGGGCTCCCTCAGCTTGTCCCGGCCGAACCGGGAGGAGCGTCCGCCGGCCAGGACGATGCCGGTGACGTCGGGGTCCTCCGGGGTCAGCGCTCGGCCTCGGGCCAAGCCGGCTCGCGCTTCTGCACGAACTCGAAGCCGAACCGGCCCTTGATGCACAGGTGTCCCAGGGTGATGTCGTGGTCGATGGGAGAGGTCACCTTGACGATCGAGTTGTCCTGGACGTGGAGCTCGAGGTCGCATCCCACGCCGCAATAAGGACAGATGGTCTCCACGACCGTCTGTTGCGACTCGTCCCAGGTCCCGTCCTGCCGCATCTCGTGCTCGGACCGGAACATCAGCGCGCCGGTGGGACACACCCCGATGCAGTTGCCGCAGTACACGCAGGCCGAGTCGGGAAGCAGCACGTCGAACTCCGTCGAGATCCGGGCGTCGAACCCCCGGCCGGCGACGGCGATCGCGAAGGTGTTCTGGGCGTCCACCCCGCATGCCTCGACGCACTTGTAGCAGAGGATGCAGCGCGAGTAGTCCCGCACGTACAGGTCGTTGTCGACCTTCACGGGCTGGTCAACGGTCTCGGCGGCCGGGCCGGCCGGGACGTGGTGGTGGCCGGGGTGGCGGGCGTCGCGCTCCCCGGCTTCAGCCGCCGGCCCGGCCTCCCCGTAGCGATCGGGCTCGGCCCCGTACTCCCCGATCCACCGCTTCACGTCCTCCGACGCGAGCGAGAGGTCCACCGACGACGCCAGGAACTCCAGGACCAGGCGGCGAGAATGGCGGACGCGCTCGGAGTCCGTCACGACCTTCATCCCCGGCTCGACCGGGCGGGAGCACGCGGGGGCGAGGACCCGCGAGCCCTCGACCTCCACGACGCACACCCGGCACACGTTCACCGGCGTCAGGTTCTCCAGGTAGCAGAGCGTGGGCGTGTCGATGCCCTCGCTCCGGCAAGCGTCCAGGATCGTCGAGCCCTCCGGGACCCGCACCGGCTTCCCGTCGATCTCCACGTCGACCAGGCGCTTCGGCGGCGCGAGGGGGACGACCCGGCTCATGGCCGGCCTCCACGGTCGAGGACATGCAACTGCTTGACCGCCGACTGGACGGCCGAGGCCGCGGTCTGCCCCAAGCCGCAGATCGAGGCGTCCCTCATGACCTGGGCGATCTCGTCGAGCAACAGGAGGTCGCGCTGCCGCGAGCCATTCTCGCCGCCGTCCACGAGCCGGCGGAGCGCCTCTTCCTGGCGGACCGTCCCCACGCGACACGGCACGCACTGCCCGCACGACTCGTCGCGGAAGAACGCCGCGATCCGGAGCACGATGTCCACCAGGTCCACGGTGTCGTCGAACACCATCACCACGCCGGAGCCGAGGGTCACCCCGGCGGCACGCGCTCCCTCGAAGGAGAGCGGCAGGTCCAGCGCGTCCGGCGTGATGAACCCTCCCGCCGCCCCGCCCAGCAGGATCGCCTTCATCTCTCGACCTCCGCGGACTCCCCCAGCGAGGTCGAGCAGATCCCGGAGCGGCGTGCCGCACTCCACCTCGTACAGGCCCGGCCGCTCGACGCAGCCCGAGAGGCAGAAAAGGCGCGTGCCGGTGGAGTCCGGCGTCCCGGTCTCCGCGTAGGCTGGCCCACCCACCCGCAGGACCTCGAGAACGTTGACGAGGGTCTCGACGTTGTTGATGCCGGTGGGCTTGCCGAACAGACCGTGGGTCACGGGGAACGGCGGCTTGTTGCGGGGTTCCGCCCGCTTGCCCTCGATCGAGTTGAACAGGGCGGTCTCCTCGCCGGCGATATAGGCGCCGGCCCCCCGGCGAAGCTCGATGTCGAACCCGAACCCCTCGCCCATGACATCGTCGCCCAGCAAGCCCCGCGCCCGGGCCTGGTCGATGGCGTTCGACAGCATCTCCGTCGCCAGGGGGTACTCGCCCCGGACGTAGAGGTAGCCACGTTCGGAGCCCGTGGCGAACCCGGCGATGGTGAGCGCCTCAACCAGGGCGAAGGGGTCCTTCTCCATGACGACCCGGTCCTTGAACGTGCCGGGCTCGGACTCGTCCGCGTTGCACACGAAGTAGTGGGGTCGAACGGGCTGCTTCGAAACGGCCTCCCATTTCACGCCGGTGGGGAAGGCCGCACCACCCCGCCCCAGGAGCTTGGAGTCTTTCACCTCCCGGATCAGGCCCTCCGGCCCGAGCTCGATCGCGGTCCGAAGTGCCTCGTACCCGCCGTGGGCCCGGTAGTCGTCCAGCGACCGAGGGTCCACCACGCCGACCCGACGAAGCAGCCGCAGCCCTTCTCGCGGCTGACGCCCCAAGGAGCCGCCGTTCTGGCTTTCGATCCACCCCCCGCCGTGCAGGAACGGATCGAGCATCTCCATGGTCACCTCTCCGATGGAGACGTCGCTCGCCTCGTGACCGGCCGATTGGAACAGGGCCGCCGGGGCGTGCTCGCACATCCCCAGGCAGGGGCTCCGGATGAGCCCACCCGCTCGGCCAGGGCCGAGCGCTCCTTCGAGCTGCTCGATCAGCGCCTCGGCGCCGTTCACCCGGCAGGCGATGTCGTCGCAGACGTGCACGACGGTCTTCGGTCGCGGCTGGAGAGAGAACATCGCGTAGAAGCTGGCCACGCCGTAGGCCTCCGCGGGAGGCACCGACAGCCGCTGGCACACGTAGTTCATGCCACCCTCGCTGATCCAGCCCATCCGGCCCTGGAGCGCGTGCAGCGCCGGCAGCAGCAGGTGCCGCTGCTCGCGCGCGGCGCGTCCCGCGTGGCCGACGTGGCCCTCCAGGTCGATGTTGCGATCGCCCCCGTGCCAGCCGGACTCGGGCGGGCCCAGCACCTCGTCGACCGCGGCGCGTTCCTCTCCTGTGGCGATCGCCTGCATCAGGTGGAGGTCCAACCGACCTCCTTCACTCTCCGCCCCCGCCCCCGGCCGCTGCGGCCGGCTGCTCGATGCGGTCGATGCGGATCGCGCTGGCCTTGAACTCGGCCGTGCCCGACTTGCGGTCCCAGGCCTCGATGGTGAGGGCGTTCGTGTCCACGTCGTCGGGGAAGTGCAGGGTCATGAAGGCCAGGCCGGGCCGGAGTGTGCGATCCACGTGCACGGGCGCCTCGACCTTTCCCCGCCGAGAGGACACCAGCACGCGCTCGTCCTCGGCCACGCCCAGCCGCTCGGCGTCCTCTGGAGAGATGCACACGGCCTCCTTGCGCCGGAGCGGGGAGGAGTACAGGCCCGACTGCACGCCGGTGTTGAACGAATCCAGGCGCCTCCCCGTCGTGAGCCGGATGGGGAACTCCTCGGAGAGCTCGTCCACGGGCGGCTCGAACGGGACGACGCTGAACGGCGCCGCGGGCCCCCGCACCTCCGGATCCTCCTCCCACAGCCGGCCGTGGAGGAACGTGGATCCGGGATCGTCCTCGTCCAGGCACGGCCACTGGATGCCGTTCATCGCCTCCAGCCGCTCGTAGGTCATGCCGCGGTGCATCGGCGAGAGCGACCGCAGCTCGTCCCACGCCGCGCGGGGCGTGAGCTCTCCCCAATCCACGCCCAGGCGCTTCGCCATCTCGGCGATGATCCAGATGTCGTCCTTGGCCTGGCCGGGCGGCTCGAGCGCCTTCCGCACGCGCTGAACGCGGCGCTCGCTGTTCGTGACCGTTCCTTCGGATTCGGCCCACGCCGCGGCCGCGGGCAGGACCACGTCGGCCATCTCCGCGGTCTGGGTCAGGAAGATGTCCTGCACGATCAGGCAGTCCAGGCCCTCCAGCAGGTGCCTGGCCCGGTTCGCGTCGGCCTCGGACGTCGCCGGGTTCTCGCCGATCACGTACAGCGCGGTGAGGTCGCCTCGCTCCATGGCCTCGAACATGAGCGTCAGATGCCAGCCGTACTTCGGCGGGACCGTGCACCCCCACGCCTTCTCGAACTTCTCCCGGGCCTCCGGCATCGTCTCGATGTCCTGGAACCCGGGAAGCTTGTTGGGGATGGCCCCCATGTCGCCGCCGCCCTGGACGTTGTTCTGACCCCGGAGCGGGTTCAGGCCGGACCCATACCGCCCCACGTGCCCGCACAGCAGGCCCAGGTTGATCAGCGCGAGCACGTTGTCGACGGCGTTGTGGTGCTCGGTGATCCCGAGGGTCCAGCAGATCTCCGCCCGGTCGGCTCGGGCGTAGGAGTGGGCGAACTCCCCGATGACCTCGGCCGGGACACCCGTGGCTCGTTCTCCCTCCTCGAGCGTCCACGGCTCCACCGACGCCGTGTACTCGTCGAACCCGCTCGTCCCGACCTCGATGAACTTCGGGTTGTGCAGGCCCGCGTGGATGATCTCGCGGGCCATGGCGTTGGAGAGCGCGATGTCGGAGCCGACGTCGATGCCGAGCCACACGTCGGCCCACTCGGCCGAGGTGGTCCGACGGGGATCGACCACGTACAGCCTGGCCCCGTTCCGGATGCCCTTCAAGACGTGGTGGAAGAAGATCGGATGCGTCTCCCGCGCATTCGACCCCCACAGCACGATGAGATCGGTGTTCTCGATCTCCTCGTACGAACTGGTCCCCCCACCTGCTCCGAACACCGTGGCCAGACCGACCACGCTGGGAGCGTGTCAGGTGCGGTTGCAGCTGTCGATGTTGTTGCTGCCCAGGACCTGACGCATGAACTTCTGAGCGACGAAGTTCATCTCGTTCGTGGCCTTGGAGCAGCTGAACAGGCCGACCCCCTGGCCGCCGTTCCGCTCGCCCGCCGCGCGCAGGCCCGCCGCGGCCCGCTCCAGGGCCTCGTCCCAGGTCGCTGCGCGAAGGGCGCCGTTCTCGCGGACCAACGGCTCGGTGAGTCGGGTCCGGCCGTTCCCCATCGATCTGGCCTCCTTCCTGCCCGAACGCACTCGATTCTAGACCGCTGCTTAAGGCTTCAGGCCAGGGCGATCCGCTCGGGGTGGGAGTAGACGTTGAACCGGCCGTCGCGGATGAAGCCGACCACGGTCTGGCCCAGGCGCTCGGCCAGGTCCACGGCGAGCGACGAGGGCGCCGAGACCGCTGCCACCACGGGGATCCCGGCCACCGCGGCCTTCTGCACGATCTCGAAGGACGCACGTCCCGAGACTAGGAGGATCCGCTCCGAGAGCGGCAGGTCGCCGGCCAGGAAGGCCTCGCCGACGATCTTGTCCACGGCGTTGTGCCGGCCCACGTCCTCGCGGAGCGACAACAGCTTGCCGGTCGGGGCGAACAACCCGGCGGCGTGGAGCCCGCCGGTCTGCTCGAACACCTTCTGGGCCCGGCGAAGCTCGCCCGGCAGGCCCTCGATCACCGGGCGCGCGACCTCCGGCCCGGGACCGACCGCGGCGCATTGAACCTCCACGTGGTCCAGACTGGCCTTCCCGCAGATCCCGCACGAGGAGTTGGCGTAGAAGTTCCGGGTTAGCCGGTCCGGATCGAACTCGCGAGCCAGGTTCACCGTGACGACGTTGTAGTGCTGATCGTCCTGGTCCAGGTCCTCGCAGTAGCTCACCTTGCGGACGTCCTCACGGGCGCGGATCAGGCCCTCGGTGAACAGGAAGCCCACCGCCAGGTCGAAGTCCGCCCCCGGCGTCCGCATGGTGACCGCGACGGAGACGGGCTCCTGGCCCGGGCCCTCGGCCCGGATCTCCATGGGCTCCTCGGTGGCCAGGCGATCGGCCAGCTCGTGCGCCGCCCCGTCCCGAACGGCCAGCACCCTGGCCTGGGTGACGTTCCGTCGTAGGGGGATGGGCTCGCCCATGGCACCCATTATGCGACCTCCGCAGCCCCCGGCCGGCCGGGCGGTATCCTCACCTGGCGTTTGAACGACCGGTCAATGGAGGTCGTGGCACCGATGAAGAGCGGGCTGGAGATCGCGCAGGAAGCCGTCATGCGGCCCATCGCCGAGATCGCGGCGGCCGCCGGGATCGAGGAGGGCGAGCTCGAGCCCTACGGCCGCTATCGGGGGAAGGTCGATCTGTCGGCGATGGAGCGCCTGGCCGGTCGCCCTGACGGGAAGCTCGTGGTGACCACGGCCATCACCCCCACCAAAGCCGGCGAGGGCAAGACCACCACCTCCATCTCGCTCACGCAGGGGTTGGGGAAGATCGGCCAGCGCGTCGTGCTCTGCCTGCGAGAGCCCTCGATGGGCCCGGTGTTCGGCATCAAGGGAGGCGGCACGGGCGGGGGCTACGCCCAGGTCGTGCCCATGGAGGACATCAACCTTCACTTCAACGGCGACTTCCACGCGGTAACCGCGGCGCACAACCTGATGGCCGCCGCGATCGACGCGTCGAACTACTTCGGGAACCCGCTCGGGATCGATGCGGGAACCATCACCTGGCCGAGGACCCTCGACGTGAACGACCGCGAGCTCCGCTACACGGTCGTCGGGCTGGGAGGCAAGGCCCACGGCGTTCCCCGCGAGAACTCGTTCGTCATCACGGCGGCGTCCGAGATCATGGCGGTGCTGGCGCTCTCCTCCGATCTCCGGGACCTCCGGAGCCGGCTGGGTCGCATCGTGGTCGGGGACACCGTCGAGGGCAAGCCGGTGACGGCCGAGGACCTGAAGGTGGCGGGGGCCATGGCGGTGGTGATGAAGGACGCCATCAAGCCCAACCTGGTGCAGACGCTGGAGGGCCAGCCGGTGCTGATCCATGCCGGACCCTTCGGCAACGTGGCCCACGCCAACAACTCGATCGTCGAGGACCGGATCGCGCTCAAGCTCGCCGACTACGTCGTCACCGAGGGCGGGTTCGCCAGCGACCTCGGGTTCCAGAAGTTCGCCGACATCGTGTGCCGGTTCGGCGGCTTCGTCCCCAGCGCCGCCGTCCTGGTGGCGACGGTCCGGGCGCTGAAGTCCCACGGCGGGATGGCCTTCGAGGATCTGGCCACCGAGGACCTCGACGCCCTTCGTCGCGGCTCGGAGAACCTGGCGGCCCACGTCGACATCGTGAAGGCGTACCGGCTGCCGTGCGTCGTCGCCATCAACCGGTTCCCCACCGACACCGACAAGGAGGTGGCCCTGGTCGGCGAGCTGGCCACGCAGGTGGGAGCGGAGCGGGTCGTGGTGAACGAGGGGTTCGCGCGCGGGGGTGAGGGAGCGATCGACCTGGCCCGGGCCGTGGTGGAGGCATGCGATCGGCCGAGCGCGTTCTCCCAGCTCAGCCCCCCCGGCACGCCGATCAAGGAGCAGGTCGAGGCCATCGCCACGCGGCTATACGGCGCCGAGGGGGTCGACTACCTGCCGCAGGCCGAGAAGGACATCGCGCGTATGGACTCGCTTGGCTTCGGGCAGTACCCGGTCTGCATGGCCAAGACCCAGCTATCGCTATCGCACGACCCGACGCTCTTGAACCGACCGAGGGGTTGGCGCCTGCCGGTCCGGGGCGTAGTCCCGTCCGCGGGCGCGGGCTTCGTGGTGGTGCTGTGCGGCGACATGCAGCGGATGCCCGGGCTGGGCCGGACCCCGGCCTTCATGAACATCGACATCGACCGTGACGGCCGCACCGTCGGGCTGTACTAGCCGGCGAGCAGCGACCCTCCCTCGACCCGGAGCCAGGCGGCTCGGCTGACCACGTCGTTCCGATCGAAGTCGAAGATCCCTCCCCGTTCGGGGGCCGCCTCCCAGACCGCCCCGCACTCGGGACAGGTCCACATGCTCTGGGCCTTGGGCTCCGTATCAATGGGCGGCGCGCACGTGTGCAACGGCATGATCCGACCTCCCGGCTCGAAATCACACGCCTGTGATTTCGGAGGAGCCTATCGCACGGGAGGCCCGATGTGGCGCAGGCGGCGAGATCAGCTCCGGGGCCGGCCCTTCTGCGTGTCGTAGATGGGAAGGACGGCGACCGTCGCGGGAACCGTCCCCTCCCCCACCGCCACCTCGACGGCGTTCCCCACATCGGCCTGGTCGGCTCGGAGCACGGCGAGCCCCATCTTGCCGTACCGGGGGCTCTCCGTGGGACTGGTGAGCACGCCTACATCCTCGCCGTCCCTGGTCACCGCGGCACCGTACTCGGGGAGCTCTCCGGCCTCGTACCTGAGGGTCACGAACCGGTTCGGCGGGTTCTTCGCCACCTCGCGGAGCTTGTCCCGGCCCAGGCGCTCCCCCGGCGCGTCGAGCTTGACGAACGGGTCGAATCCGAAGTCGTACGGGGTGCGCTGGTGGGCCTCGTAGTCGTAGTCCGTGACGATCAGGCCCGCCTCGATCCGAAGGATCTCGACGGCGTCGGCCCCGAACGGGGTGATCCCCGCCTTGTTCACCACCATGTCCCACAGCTCCTCGGCGTTCGCCGGGTCCGTGAGGAACAGCTC
>Ga0184612_10001622_pt1 | contig 10921 bp, 7 predicted proteins | sample PLM3_60_coex_FD_133163 | JGI IMG/M metagenome (GOLD analysis project Ga0184612, IMG submission 133163) | Groundwater sediment microbial communities from an aquifer in East River, Colorado, USA - PLM3_60_coex | ecosystem: Environmental > Terrestrial > Soil > Riparian zone | place: USA: East...
CCACGCGGCGAGCAGGCTCGTGCCCCGCCGGCGCCGGAAGAGAATCGTGAGGCCGGCGGCGGCGAGGACGGGGTAGATCCCGTCGAAGAAATCCCGGGTCCGCGCGTAGGCCACGGTCAGGACGCCCTGCACGGGGTGGACCGAGGCGGCCGCGGCCCCCCGGCGGGCGGCCTGGGAGGCGACGTCGAGGGCCATGGGCAGGAAATCGCGGTAGTAGACGAGAACCGAGACGAGCGAGCCGGCGAGCGCCATGGTCAGGAGCGCCGCCGCCTGCCGCGCGCGCGCCTCCCCCCGCGCCGCGGCCTCGGTCACGGCGAGGACGGCGACGAAGAGCGACACGTTGATCACCCCGGAGACGTAGGCGAGCTGGCAGGCGGCCACGAAGAGCGCGCCGCGCACCCACACGCCCGGCTGCCGAATGCCGTCGAGGCGGCCCGCCAGCCAGCACAGGAACGCGATGTCCACGGCGTGGCCGAAGAGCGCGGGCAGGAACGCGAAGCTGAGCCGCGACACGTAGGTCGGGATGACCGCCATGAGCGCGGCGCCCACCACCGACGCCCCCAGGCGGCGAGCCAGGACCCACACCAGCACCAGGGGAACGGTCGTCAGGGCCGCCGCCGTGAGCTTCATGGCCGTGAGGAGCTCGTCGTAGCCGAAAGGGATCGGCGCAAAGAGGAGGTGGAAGGCGGGCGTGTATGGAAACGCGTAGGTCCGGCCGTACGCCTGGGTGCGCCACACCCCGTGCTCCCAGATGTAGGCGGCCGGCACCCGAAAGAAATTGAGGCCCGCGGCCCGCACGACCTGCACGAGGCGGGCGTGCGTGCGCAGGTCGGGATAGTAGAAGTCGGGATGGCTCACGGCCAGCGCGCGGAGGAGGAACGTGGCGAGGGCGAGGGCGGCGAGCGCCCGCACCGCGGGCGCGGAGGCCCGCCCGCGCGCCACGAGCAAGCGTCCGATCGCCACGCCGCCGAGGCCGAAGACGGCGAGCGCCAGCAGGACCCCCCGCATCAGGCGATGGACGAGCCACGGGTCGCGGAGGAGGCCGAAGGCCGCCGCCGCCGCCCACGGCGCCACGAGCAGGGCCGAGCGGCGCAGGTCCCACCCCGCGAGCAGGTGGAGGCCGAGGAGGATGGCCACGGCGAGGGCCGGGACGAAGCGCGCGCTCCCGCGCAACGCGACGCGGCCGGTGCCGGCCAGCCGCACCCAGTCGAGCTTCAAACCCAGGTTCTGCCGCTCGTGCGAATCCGCCCGGAAGGCGACCGCTACCGGCGTCGACGCCGCCACCGGCACCGCACGCTCCTGGAAGCGCCCGCCGCGGCACTCGAAACGGTCGACGACTCCGTCCCCGAAGGCCACCTCGACCAGGGCCGATTCCGGGAACACCCGCGCAAAGCGGTACGACAGGGCCATCGGGCCCCCGGACACTGAGAGCGGCAAGGCGACCGTGGCGTCGTAGGTGGTCCAGTGCGTCGCCAGGCGGTCGTCGATCTCGTAGGCGGACGTGAAGCCGGACACGTAGGGCGCGTCGCCCGGGCCGAGGTTGAGGGTGACGTCGAACCGACCTCGCGCGCCCGCCCACGCGGCCAGCAGCGGCAGCGCGACGACGACGAGCGCGAGCGCGACGTCGCCGCGCGCGCCCCGCCTGCTAGTCAATGATTCTGTAGGAGCGGACGCGCTCCTCGAGGCCCGACCAGATGTCGCCCGGCCGTGTTCCCGCCGCCATCCCGACGGCGATGAACCGGCCCATATCGAGGCAGTGGTCCGAGTTGTTGTAGTTGAACATCCCGACCCGTCCGGTGAGCACCAGGTTGTCGGCCTCCTTCAGCCTGACGTAGACCCGTCCCAGCCGCTCGCGATAGTCGACGGTGTACATGGGGTAGAAGCTGCGAAAGCGCCGGACGAAGCCCGCGCGCAGCTTGTCGGGGGAGGTCAGGCCCGCTTCGACGATGGCGTCGAGGCAGCGGCGGACCAGCTCGTCGTCGGGCGCGGACCACACCGGGTCTCCCTCGTCGCACGTGAGGTCGCAGCAGACCGCGGTCGCCCCCGGCGGACCGAGGCCGGGATCCATCGACTTCTGCTCGAACAGCCGGTTGAAGGGGTAGCGCCTCTCGGGAAAGAAGATCCAGTGATCGTCCACCAGGCGGTCCTGGTCGAAGATCAGGTAGACGAGAGCCAGGTCGCGCAGGCGCAACCGCGCCACTTCCGCCGCCACTCCGGCGTCTCCCGGGCGGAGGAGCCGGGCGAGGGCGGTCATCGGAATGGAAGAGACGAGCGTCGCGCAAGGGATGCGCTCGGTGGTGCCCTCGGCCTCGACGTGCACCGCCCGCACGGTCCCATTGGCGCGCTCCAGGGCCTTCGGAACGGCCGAGGTCAGGATGCGGCCCCCCGCCCGGCGCACCTCGGCGGCGAGCCGCTCGGGAAAGGCGCCGAAGCCGCCCCGGGGGTAGTAGAAGAACGGCGCGTCCACATCCTCGGTGTTCTCCTTGAGCTTGAGCAGGCGGAGGACGAGCTCGGCGGCGCCGGTGGAAGGGATGCGGGCGCGCGCGAGGTCCACGGAGAGCTGGCGGGGATCACCCCAGACCTTCCACGCCAGAGGCTCGAAGACCAGCTCGTAGACGCCGCGGCCGAAGCGCTGGAGGATGTACTCCTCGTACGAGGCGGGATCCCGGCGGCGCAGGACGCCGCCCATGAGGGCCGCCGCGTAGCCCAGGCCGAGCCGCGCGGCCCGCGCCGGGCCGAGCAGGGGCAGCAGGTTCCCCAGCCTCAGGGGATAGTCGAGATAGCGCCCGAGCAGGCGAATCCGGTTCCGCTTCTGGTGCTCGATGAGCCGATCGCCGAGGCGGGCGCGGATCTCGTCCAGGATCCCCGGCACCACCGAGTAGAGCTTGTGCGGGCCGTGGTCGAGGGTGAAGCCGTGGCTCTGGAAGCTGCCGCAGAGCCCTCCGAGCGCCGCCGACTTCTCGACCACCGTCACCGGCCAGCCGTCCCGCGCGAGGTAGTACGCGGCGGCGAGGCCGGCGACGCCGCCGCCGAGGACCACGACGGGCGCTCGGGAATTGGTCACTGCTTCCTTGCCACCACGAGGGTCTGGCCCACCCAATACCGGAGCGGGACGTGCTCGAGTCGCGCCAGGGCGACGCCTCCCGTGGCGAGACCGCCCAGCGGACCCAGGTAGGGCGCGGCGCGGCGGGCGACGTAGCCCAGCTCCAGCGTCTGCAGGTGAGGCCGGAAGCGCAGCGGCGAGAACCCGGTCCGGCGCAGCATCTCCCCCATCGTCCGCGGGTCGAAGTAATAGAGGTGCACGGTCAGACAGAAGACCCAGCGCCGGCCCATGGCCCGGGCGATCAGGCTGCCGTAGTCGGGATAGCTCATCGCGAGCACGCCCCCGGGGGCGAGGAGCCGGTGCGCCCTCTCCAGCACCGCCTTCGGATCGGGCGTGTGCTCGATGACGTCCCAGAGCGTCAGCAGGTCGACGCTGCCCGGCGGCACGGGCATGTCGAAGATCGTTCCCGGGTGCAGCTCCAGGCCGTAGTGCTCGCGCGCGAACGCGCACATCCAGGCGCTCGGCTCGCAGCCCAGCGGCTCGTACCCCCGCTCGCGCGCGACGGCGAGGAACGAGCCCCCCGCCGCCCCCACGTCCAGCACGCGCCGGCCGGGCGGCGGTGCCGCCGCCTCGATCTGCTCCAGGCCGCGCCGGAACGTCCTCTCCCGCATCGTGACCTGGGAGACGAAGCTCTCGTCGGTGCCGCCGCGGTAACCCTCGAGGATGAGGTCCCAGCGCAGCCGGGGCCGCACGTAGTGCAGGCCGCAGGAAACGCAGCGGACCATCTGGTCCTGGAGAGGCTCGTCGCCCGAGGACCGGAAGACCGTGGCAAGGTCGACGGGGCGGCCGCGCTCGCGCGTGGACGGGATCACCACCTCGAAGCCGTCGGTGCCGCACAGGTTGCACGGAACGGACTCGAACTGCGAGTCGTCACGCTCGCGCGGAATGAATCCGCGCTCGCTATCAAGCTGGGGGGACGCTCCGGTCCCCCCCGACCCCCCCTGGCTTGCACTCATCGCCGCCTCACCGCGGCCTGCGGCCGAGGGCGACGATCTCCCGGAAGCCGGCGGTCACCGCGTTCAGCACGACCCCCACGAGGACGAGCGCGGCGGAGGCCGCGGCCACGCTGGCCAGCACCGCGGCGTGGACGGCGGGCCGGTAGGGTGGCAGGGCCCCCGCCGCCCAGGCCCCCGCCCACACGAGGTCGGCGGCCACGAGCGCGAGGGCGATGAGGCTGAAGAAGTAGAGAGGGCGGTGGTTGCGCAGCAGCACGGCCATGGTGATGAGGATGCGGTAGCCGTCGGCGAACGGGCTCAGCTTGGATTGGCTTCCTTCGGGGCGCGCCCGGTAGCGGATCGGCACCTCGTGGATGATCATCCCCTTCTCCAGGGCCTGGAGCGTCAGCTCCGTCTCCGTCTCGAAGCCGCCGGTGATGAGGGGGACGGTGCGCATGAAGTTCCGGTTCACCGCCCGATAGCCGGAGAGCACGTCGCGGAACGACGTGCGGAACACGAGGTTGATGATCGCGAGGATCGCCCGGTTGCCGAAGCGGTGGAGATCGCTCAACGCAGCGGAGTCGGCCTGGCCCAGCCGGTCGCCGACCACCAGGTCGGCCCGGTCTTCGAGCACCGGCGCCAGCAGCACCTCGACGTCCTCCGCGTAGTAGGTATCGTCGCCGTCCACGATCACGCACGCGTCCGCGTCGACCGTCTCCAGGATGGCCTGCATCACGTGGCCCTTGCCTCGGCGCTTCTCGCGCACGACCCGCGCCCCTGCGGCCCGGGCCTTCTCGGCGCTGTCGTCGGTGGAGGCATTGTCGAAGACGAGGATCTCCGCCTCCGGCATCCGGGCCCGGAAGTCGGACACCACCTTGGCGATGGTGGGGGCCTCGTTGAAGCATGGGATGGCGACGGCCACGCGCACGCGGCTCACTCCCCGGGACCCGCCGCCTCCGCGGGGGGATCGTTGCCCTCGCCGGGCGCCTGGTTCTGGAGGATGGAGCGCTTCTGGACCTCGCGATGGAGGGTGGAGAGGAAGGTCTCGAACCGGTGGCTGATCTGGATGAGGGCGGAGAGGCTGGGGCACTTCAGGATCTCGATGAAGAACAGCTCGAAGCCCGACCAGTCGCGGTACATGAGGTACTTCATGTCGGTGTCGTAGAAGCGCGAGATGGCCTCCTTCATGTCCGCCGCCGAGACCTCGTCGCGCCGCGTCTGGAACTCGCGCACCACCCGGACGAGGCGGGCGAGCTGCTCGCGCAGCTCCACCGACTGCTCGAGCTTGGCCGTGAAGTCGGGGAATATGTCGCGGCCCTGGACCCCGGGGTCGAAGACCTGGGCGAGCTGGACCAGGGACTGCTGGAAGCAGTCCTTGAGGATCCCGTGGCTGTTCTCCACGCGCGCGCGGATGATGTCGGGCTGCCGGGCGACCGAGATGTCCATGAGCTCGGTGTTGATGACCTTCTTCATCTCGAAGGGCAGGGAGTAGACGAACGAATCGTAGATCTCGCGCATCCGGCTCTCGGGGTCGACCCCTCTCAGGACGCGGCGCTCGATGTAGGTCAGGAGCAGACGCGTCTCGGAGGTGATGAGGGAGAAGACGAGGATGGTGTTCTTGAGGTCTTCCTCGTGGGTCCGCTCGGGATCGCAGAACTCCAGGTAGTGCAGCAGGCGGAACAGCTCCAGGAACACCTTGGCCGCCTGCCGCCGCGAGGGCGGCTCCGGGATGCCGTGGATGATGCGGGCCACGGCGGGATTCGTGATGCGGTCGTGCATGGGCTTGAACTTGCGGTCGATGAGCAGGGCCAGGAGGTGGCTGCGCCGAATCTCGCGGTAGAGGATCCTCCCCACCGCGGTGAAGGTGGCGTAGGGGATGCGGGACAGCCGCACGAGGTCGGTGAGCAGGACGTGGAGGTCTTCCAGGGCGTCCCGCAGCAGCGTCAGCCCCGCCTCGGGCGTGGCCTGGCGCAGCAGCTTCTCGATGTACGGGTCGACGGCGTCGTCCTTCTTGAGATAGCCCTCCACGTACTTGTCGAAGCGGGTGAGGTTGACCTGGTCCTCGGTGAGGATGAAGGTGCAGAGCTGCACCGCCCGGCGGATGACGTTGTCGACCAGCCGCAGCTCCTCCGACCAGTTGCGGAGGGCCAGTTGCTTGGCCTCCCGCTCCGAGAGAGGCTGGTTCTTGATGCGGAAGAAGCGCTCGAAGGCACGCAGCCACATCTCGAGCTCGAAGAGCTCGCGGGTCCTACCCGCCCCCACGACCAGGTCCATCCAGTGGCGCGCCTGGCCGCGCAGGAAGTCGGAGCGTGCCTCGCGGTCGGGGCGCCCTTCCTCGGGGCGGTCTTGGCTGGCCATCGACGGCGCCATTTTATGCTACAAGGACGTAGGTAACGCGTCCCCTAGGCGATGAGCGTGCGAGGATCGATCCTGAGCGAGCGCCGCTTCCGCCTGCAGACGCGTTTCTGCATCTACTTCACCGTGCTGACGGCGGCGATCATGGCCCTCGTCTTCCTGCTCGTCGACGAGGGCATCGGGAACCTCCTGCTCGCCCAGGCCGAGCGCCGGGCCCTGGCCCTCGGGCACCACCTGGCTTCCCTGGCCGCCCCGTCCGTCGACGCCGGAGACCGGACGGCCGTGGCGCAGATCGCGGCGGCCGCCCGGCAGCGCGACCCCGCCATCCTCAGCGTCGAGCTCCTCCCCGAATCGCCCGGCCCGGAGACCCTGCGGAGGATGGCGGGCCCGGGCGGCGCCGGCAGCAGCCTCGAGGTCACGGTCCCGCTTCCCCCGGAAGGGCGGCGGCCGCGGCCGGGGGCCGTCCGCGTGTGGGTCGCGACCGAGGAGCTGGACGCCCAGCTCCGCCACATCCGGGAAGCCCTCGTGGGCGTCGCGCTGCTGGCGATCGGCCTCGGCGCGCTCGGCTCGTTCTTTCTCGCCCGCCGCATCAGCCGGCCGCTCTCGCTGCTGGCCGCGGGCACTCGCCGCGCGGCCGCGGGCGACCTGGAGAGCCGCCTCGAGCTGCGCACCGGGGACGAGATGGAGGAGTTGTCGCGGGCGTTCGACGAGATGATCGGCCAGATCCGAGCCAACCAGCGCGCGGTGGCGGAGCTCAACCGGGACCTCGAAGAGAAGGTCCGGGGGCGCACGGAGGACCTCGAATGGACCAACGCGGCGCTGCTCAAGGCGTACGAGGACCGCCAGCAAGCCGAGGCGCACATGATCCTCTCCGAGAAGATGGCCAGCCTGGGCCAGTTCGTGGCCGGAATCGCCCACGAGATCAACACCCCCTCGTCGGCGATCAACGCCGCCATCTTCAACGTCACCGAGAGCCTCCAGACGCTGGCGCGGCAGGTCCCCCTGCTCGCCGCCGAAGGGCCACCGGCGGCCGTTCGGGCGCAGTTCTTCACGATCATCGAGAAGGCGCTGTCGGTGGATTTCGCTCGGAAGCGCTCGTCCACCGTCGACATCCGGCAGCGGACGCGCGACCTGGAGGCGGAGCTGCTCGGCCGCGGCCTGCCCAGCCCGCGCGAGCTGGCCCTCGCCTACTCCCGTCTGGGCCTGCACGAGGACCTCCGGCGCCTGGTGGATTCGGCCCCCGCCCCGTTCCCGCCGCCGGCTCTCGCCTTCCTGGAGAACGCGGGCAACCTGGCCATCGCGGTGAGCGACATCCGCGTCTCGATCGAGGCGATCACCCGCATGGTCAAGGCACTGCGCAACTACTCGCACCTGGACCGCGCCGAGATGGCCGAGGCCGACATCCACGACGGCCTCGAGACCACCCTCACCATCCTCCGCAGCCAGATCCGGTACGGCATCGTGGTCGAGCGCCGCTACTCGCGCCTGCCCCCCGTCGTCTGCAACACCAACGAGCTGAACCAGGTCTGGACGAACGTCATCCACAATGCGATACAGGCCATGAAGGGCGTGGGCCGGCTGACGATCGAGACCGCGGCCGCCGAGGGCGAGGTGTCGGTGCGCATCACCGACACCGGCCCCGGCATCCCGGCCAACATCCGGAACCGCATCTTCGACCCCTTCTTCACCACCAAGGACCAGGGCGAGGGCACCGGGCTGGGGCTGGGCATCGCCCACCAGATCGTCCAGCGCCACCAGGGCCGGATCAGCGTCGACTCCGAGCCGGGCCGCACCTGCTTCGAGATCCGCCTGCCCATGACGCCGGTGGCGGCGCCGGTCCCCGAGGTCGAACGGTGACCGCCCATATCGTGTGCGTCGACGACGAGCAGGCCGTGCTCGACCAGCTCTCCGCCCAGCTCACGCGGCGCTTCGGGTCCACCCACCTCGTGGAGTGCGCCGAGTCGGCCGAGGAGGCGCTGGCGCTCATCGACGAGATCTTCTCGGCCCGGAACGAGGTCGAGCTGGTCATCTGTGACCAGGTCATGCCGGGGATGAAGGGCGACCGCTTCCTGCGGCGCGTGCACGAGACCTGGCCCCGGGTCATGAAGGTCCTGCTCACCGGCCAGGCGGGGCTCGACTCCGCCATCTACGCGATCAACCACGCCGGCCTCCATTTCTACATCGAGAAGCCGTGGGAGGTGGAGGAGCTGAACCTCGTCATCGAGAACCTCCTCGTCCAGTACCGTCTCCGCCGCGAGCTCGGGCAGCACCACGCGCGCCTCGAGCGGCGCAGCCGGGAGCTGCACGGGCTGCACGACGTGGCCCGCGCCCTCGGCTCCGCCGCCGAGCCGGAGCGGGTCCTGGGGCTCACGGCGGAGGCGGCCCGCAGCCTGAGCGCGGCCGACTGCGCGGTCGTCGCCCAGACCGGGGGGGGCTCCCCGCTGTGGGCCGGCCCGGCCTCGGCGCTCCCGCCCGGGTCCCGGAGGGAGATCGAAGCCGCCCTCGTGCGGCTGCGGGCGGAGGCGCGCACGGGGCCGCCCCCCGGCATCGCGCCCGGGCGGGTCGTCGAGCTGGAGCACGGCCGGCGGCTGTTCGGATGGCTGCTCATCCTCGACGGCCCGGAGCCCGCGCTCGACACGCGGGAGTTCCTCTCCATCCTCGCCGGGCAGGCCGCGGCCGGGCTGCATCACATGGAGCTGCTCGAGGAGCGGCTGCGCGGCGAGCGGCTCTCCACGATCGGGCGGATGATCACCACCATCGTCCACGACTTCCGGAACCCCATGACCGCCATCAAGGGCTACGGCAACCTCCTCGAGGAGGACCTGGCCGAGGAACGCCGGCGGCAGTATGCCCGTCTCATCGTGGAGGAGACGGACCGGATGGGCGGCATGATCGAGGAGATCCTGGAGTTCACGCGCGGCGAGCCGGCGCCCTTGCGCCCGAGCCTGGTGACGGTGGCCGGGCTCGCCGATGCCGTGGAGCGGGCGGTGGCCCCGGAGCTGAATCCGCGCGGCGTGACGCTCCGGCGGGAGCTCGGCTACGAGGGGGAGATGATCCTGGACGTGGGCCGCGTGACCCGCGCCCTGCTCAACTTCGTGGCCAACGCCCTCGAAGCGATGCCCTCCGGCGGCACGCTCACCTTCGCGTCCCGCCGGGCGGGGCCGGAGGTGGAGCTGATCGTCGCCGACACCGGCGTGGGCATTCCGGAGGAGCTGCAGCCGAGGCTCTTCGAGCCGTTCTTCACGCACGGCAAGCCCCGCGGGCTGGGGCTGGGCATGTCGATCGCCCGCAAGATCGTGGAGGAGCACGGGGGCGAAGTGCGGCTGGAGAGCCGCCCCGGCGAAGGCACCCGCGTCACCTTGCGCATGCCTGTCGAGCCGCCGGCCCTGGCCGTCTCACCGCGGCGCCGGGCCGGCGAGCGGTGAGGGCCATCACCGGGCGGAATCGGCGGCGTCGCCTCGCCTGCCGACCGGCCTTACCATGGCCCACGCTGGCTGACGCCGCCGAGGACCCCGCTGGTGATGATCACGGTGACGGTGTTCCACGGCCTCCAGTACCTCGCCCTCGTGATGATCGTACACGTGAAGGAGCGCGTGGCCCGCCCGGGCAACGAGACCCCGGCGTGGCGGCACGGCGCCGCGTTCTACGCCGGCTGCGTCGTGCTCGCTTATCTGCTGTTCCACCTCTGGCCGCGGGCCTATGTCCTCGCCGGCTTCAGCTACGCGCAGAGCTACATCCTCATCGTGGCCGTGATCAACGTGCACCATTTCATCGTGGACGCCTACATCTGGCGGCTGCGCCGCGACCGTGGCTACGCGGCGGTGGCGGGGAGCCCGCCGCCGTAGAATCCTCCGGTGGACAACCTGTCGCTGGCCCGCGTCCTCCACGAGATCGCGGACATCCTGGAGATCAAGGGCGAGAGCGTCTTCCGCGTCCGCTCCTATCGGCTCGCGGGCGAGTCGCTCCAGACGCTGACCCGGGACGTGTCGGAGATGATCCGGCGCGAAGGGGACCTCCGGGAGCTGCCCGGCGTGGGCTCCGCGATCGCGGCGAAGCTGCAGGAGCTGGTCGCGACCGGCCGCTGCGCCTACCACCAGGACCTGCTGGCCGAGGTGCCGGCGGGGCTGCTGGAGCTGCTGCGGCTGCCCGGCCTCGGCCCCAAGGGCGTGAGCCTCCTGTGGCGCAAGCTGGGCGTGACCTCCGCCGAGGATCTCGAGCGCGCGATCGCGGACGGCCGCTTCCGCACGCTGCCGGGGATGAAGGAGAAGAAGGAAGCGAAGATCCGCAAGGGCCTGGAGGACCGGCGGCGCGCGCAGCGACGCTTCCTGCTGCCGGAGGTGGAGGCGGTGGTGGCGCGCCTGACGCGCTACCTCGAAGGCCAGGGCGCGCAGCGCGTGGAGGCCGTGGGGTCGTTCCGCCGGCGCCGGGAGAGCGTCGGCGACCTGGACCTCATCGTGCTCGGCGACGCGCGGTCGCTCGGAGACGCCTTCGTCGCCTTCCCGGACGTCAAGGAGGTCCTCGGCCATGG
>Ga0184612_10001624_pt1 | contig 10915 bp, 10 predicted proteins | sample PLM3_60_coex_FD_133163 | JGI IMG/M metagenome (GOLD analysis project Ga0184612, IMG submission 133163) | Groundwater sediment microbial communities from an aquifer in East River, Colorado, USA - PLM3_60_coex | ecosystem: Environmental > Terrestrial > Soil > Riparian zone | place: USA: East...
CGCGGCGCTGCTCGGCGCGTACGCGGTGGTGGCGGTCGCGGCGGGCGGCGTTCTGATGCAGCGCCGGGGCATCGCCTAGACGGAAGCGCCGGCCCGGCGGCCCTCGCGGTGGGGGCCGTCGGGTCAGGCGGCGACCAGGCCACGAAGTCACCCTCGGGGGCGGGGACCGGTGCGCGGTCGGGCCGGTCGACCTGGATCCAGATCCCTCCTGCCCGTCCTGGCTCGTCCCCCGGTACGCGAACGCGCTGCTATCAAGCGACCACGGGCTCATGCTCTGCGCGGACTGCTCGAAGAGCACGATGGCTCGTCGACGCAATGTGCCGAGTGTGGCTCTGCGGCGTGGGTCCAGGCGGCTGATACACGAGCACGAAGACCGTGTGTCGTCTCCGTGGAGCTAGATCCGGCGGATCGAGAAGGTACGGGATCGTACGTTTGAGGGGTAAGAGGGGCGGTCCTCCACGTGATCGCTCGCGGCGCGAGCCATCTGCACCGGCGGGTCTTGTCGTCTCTATCCGTCTGATCTGGGCGGTTCTCCCACCGTCTCTACTTGGTCGTGGATCACCAAGGATCGTCGAGGGCTCGTGAGCGCGCTCCCCATGACCTCTGGTTACCCTGGCCTCATGGACGAACTGACGCGTGCCTTCGAGTTCGAACGACGAAGGTTCGAACGACTCAGCACACGTCTGGAGCGGTTCGCGTTCGGCGTTGCGTACCTGGACGAGGAGTACAGGCAGCGCTACTACTCGAACTTCCTCCTTGCCGACAAGAGGTTGGATGACGCGTCGGCTTCGGCGCTGATCGAAGCGGGGGAGCGGATCCTCGGGGGGGCCGGGTACAAGCATCGACTGATCATCCTGCGGGATGAGCGACGAGCCGAGCGCATCGCGCATGCGTTCCGGGCTCTCGGCTTCTCCACGTCGCGCGAGGTCACCATGACGCACCGGCGAGATCCCGACAGGGACGCCAACCTGCTGGTGGAGGAGGTCCCGTTCGCTGTGGTGAGATCGCTCATCCAGGAGATGTACCGGGAGGACCCGGACTTGCCGGAGGACATCGCGCTTCTCTTCGCCGAACAGCACGGCAAGTACGAGCGGGTCGCGGGTGCGCGATTCTTCGCCGCACGAGTGGATGGCCGGCTGGCGGGCAACTGCGAGCTGTACCAAAGAGGGGACGACGCACAGGTCGAGCACGTTGGCACGCTCAAGCAGTACCGCGGCCGGGGCGTCGCTCGCTCGGTCATCCTGCGGGCCGTCCAGGCAGCGAGGGAGACCGGCGCGCGGCACGTCTTCATCGTCACCGACGAGGATGACTGGCCGCGGCACCTGTACGCGCGACTGGGTTTCGATCAGATCGGACGCACCTGGGAGTTCCTCAGGTCGCCCGGTGGCGGCGGAGGCGTCGTCTGACCAGGCGGTGTCCTTGCGGAGGGTGCCCCATCCACATGAACGAGGAGACCGCGCGCCACGGGGCAGGCGGGCATGTGACATCCTGCACGTACTGATCGACGGGCAACGGGGAATCACCCTCCCGATCGACCTCGTTGGATCGCTGGGCAAGAGCCGCCTCGGTCGACGTTTATGGCGGCCTGTTCGCGGATTGAGAGGGTTGGTCGGCGTAGCCACGAAGCGCGTCGCTGCGGGTGCGCCTCGCGGCTGCCCGATTTGTCCCCGACGGGGGCCGTGCGACCCGGCGCGAGGCATCCCTTCGTCCCTTACTGGTGCGCCTCAGGAACGTTGTTAGCGGATCGCAAGGGGTGCGTAACGCAGGCACGAAGAGGCACAGTCAAGCTGGCCAAGCACTATCTCGCTCATCGCGGCGGGGCCTCCCTGCGAGCCAGTACATGGTGGTACGCGTAGGTCTCCTCGTGCCAGGGTTCCTCGGCCTCCTCCTCTATCTCGAACCCGGCATCGGCGAGCCACGCCCGAACCCGCTCCATGGGCGGGTAATGGTGGTAGTAGTCGTCGTCGGGATCGTGCAAGATGACCTCGCCCTCTACGACCGGGAGGCCCGAAGCGCGAGCCTCCTCGTGGGCGGCACGCACCTGATCCTCGTGGGCCAGCTCCACCGTCACGTACAGCCAGCCACCCGGGCGGAGTGCCATGCGGAAGCGATCCAGCACTCCCGGCCATTCCTCGGGGGGAACGAACTCCATCGCGTCCACGCACATCACGCCGTCGAACTCGTCTCGGTATGGCAGGTCCTGGAGATCGTGCTTCTCGGTCGGGACCCGGGGGAACTTCGCCCTGGCGTTGATCAGATAGGCGCCGCTGTGGTCCACGCCGAGCAGTGAGTGTCCTCTGTCCACCACCATCGCGAAATACTTGCCGGTGCCGCAGGCCGCGTCGAGCACCCTGCCGCCGGGCGGGAGCATCGAGAGAAACCGGTCCACGAAGACCCGGTGCGTATCCTCGATCTCGCCCCACAGCCCGTCGTACTCGGGGGCCCAGGCGTTCTCCTGTTGTTCGTTCTCCCGCCGGAGTCTCCGAAGCCATTCCTGTCGATTAACGATCGGCGCGGAACGCGTTTCAGGGTCGCTCATGCGTTCGCCTCCTGCCATGTCTCCCCCGCGGAACCCTACGTCGTCGGCTTCAAGTTGGAAACGGGGAGCCTTCTCGGCGGATTGAGAGAGGGTGGGCCGTCTTTGTGGGGGAGAGGCCGTCCTCCAGATGATGGGATAGGCCATAGGCCGCTCAGGAATCGGAGAAGGTGTCCCTCACGGCGCGCCATCTTCCCGACAGCCACATGGGGATGGCCGAACTCCGTGCGGAGCGACCGAACCACCCCCGGGTAGACGGCCGGACGGGCCTGAACGTAGCTTGGAACCGAACGAAAACGTGCCCGCTCGCGTTCATGGGTGGCGATGATCGAGCGTTCGGAGCTCAAGGTGATTCCTGCCGTGGAGGCGGGACCCGACTTCGAGGCGTTCTTCCGAGCCGAGTACGAGCGGCTCTTCCATGCGCTGTACCTGCTCACAGCTGATACCTACGAGGCGGACGACGTGGCGCAGGACGCGCTGCTCCGAGCCTATGAGCGGTGGGACCGGATCCGATCGATGGAGTCGCCCGTGGGGTACGTGTACCGCACGGCACTCAATCTGTACCGGAGCCGGTTGCGCAAGCTCGCAGTGGGCGCTCGACGCGTGTTCGCCGCGATCCCGAGCGACGACATCAGCGGTTCAGTGGCGGCGCGACACGACGTTCACCAGGCGCTTGCCGCACTCCCGCGGGGGCAGCAGGAGGCGCTGATCCTGGTGGAGTGGCTCGGGCTCGATTCGGGGGAAGCGGGCCGGATCCTCGGGATCGATGCGTCATCGGTGAGAGGACGAGTTCACCGTGGGCGGATCTCGCTCCGCGAGCGTTTGGGAGATGCCGATGAGTGACGTGAGGACGATCCTGGAGCGAGGTGTCGGCGAGGCCAAGCCGCCGCCAGATGGCTTTGATCGCATGCTTCGGCGCCGCGACCGTAGGCGCCGCGCGCAGCGGCTCCGGGCGGGAGCGCTCGGGATCGTCCTCACGCTCGCCGGCGTCGCGGTGGCTGTGGTGGCCATCCGATCCGCGAACGTCCCCGCCGACGAGACGCCCAGCCCTCGGCCGACGCCGTCGCCATCACTGGAGCCGCTGTTCGAACTGGGCCGGGGCATCTACTTGGTCGATGTGGCAAGCGGCGAGGTGGCGAGGATGCCGAGGAGCGTCATCTCCGTCCGTGGCGCCGATCGGTACGACGTGTCCCCCGATGGCACGAGGCTGCTGTTCGAGGGTCTCGATCCGGACGGAACGGCTCAGGTCTTCGTGGCGGACGTCGACGGGACTGGCGTGCGGCAACTCACCGACGATCCCGATGGGGCGTACCTCGGAGGCTGGTCCTCAGATGGAAGGGAGCTCGTGTACATCGGCGCATGGCGCGACGGCGAGGCCAACATGAACGAAGAGGTGGTGCTCGTCGTCATGAACCCCGACACGGGGCAGGCGGGGAGCGTCATTATGGGCAGGGCAGGCAACCTCCAGCAGCCGCACTTCAGCCCCGACGGGGCGTCGATCTTGTTCACACGGCCGTCTGATCCGCCCGACCTGTGGTCGGTTCCGGTGGAGGGCGGAAAGGCGGAGCTGTTCCTGGAGGAGCGCGGCTACGCGTCGTTCTCGCCGGATGGCACGGCAATGGTCCTCAGCGTGCCGGCGTACGTGTCGACCGGTCACGGCGGATTCGGTCCGTTCCCCGAGATCTGGCTCGCGAGGCCCGACGGTTCGGATCCGCGCCCCCTCGTGCAGGAAGATGCATCAGAGCTACGGGGCGATCTCTTCAACGAGAACCCGCAATGGTCTCCGGACGGTACGCGGATCGTCTACTCGGATGGAGTCGTCCACGTCGTCGACGTGCTGACCGGTGGATCGACAACGATCGCCGAAGGGTACGGTTACGACTGGCTCGACGCCGACACGCTCATCGTCCGTCGTCGGTGAGGCGCGGTCGATCCGAACAGATCTGAACGCGCAACCGAACGGCGAGGGCGTCAGGGACGTTCATGGTCCATGAAGTACGAACGCGCGCGATTGTGCAGCCGGATAGCTTTGGCCATCCCCGCTTGGTTCGTCGCCGCGGCGATGGCCGGATGCAGTCTGTCGGCAGCGCCAACCGAGCGTTCGACGCCCTCGGCCGACGCGCCCCACCGTGTATTGGCTGCGCCGGCGCCGTTGACCTCGCCAAGACCAAATGGGGCTTCACACAGCGAGACAGCGTCCGGTTTCTTTCCCGTCAAGCCAAGGCCGGGCCGGACGATCGTCGTGATGACGGAGTCCGGATGCAGTCTGCATGCGATCGACGGGCCGATCCCCGCCCGGCATCTCATCGTGGCACGGAACACGACGGATGACGCCGTCGCGTTCGATATCGGGATGCTCGCCCGCGGGCACACCTTCGAGGAGCTAGCAGCGGACATCGCAGTCGCGCGGGACCTCGAGCACCGTGGCGGCCCGTTCTCGCAGCGTCCGAGGTATCTCCATGGTTCGATCACCGGCGATACCACGTTCGGGCATGGAGGCGCTCCAGGCCCGAGCCTGCTCCTGTTGAGCGGAGGTGGTTCCATCTTTTCTTGGATGACGTGGGCGGGCGTACCACCCCGGCGCCTTTCGTTACCACGGCCGACCGCTTGATCCTCGCGGCACGTGGGCAGTCATCAGTTATCGAAGCTTCGAGAACACCGGTCTCGAACCGATCGACGTCTTGGGCCCCGTGGAGGTTGGGAAGCGATGAACATCCGGTGAGGTGGTCACGACCCACAAGGACGGCCCTGACTGTCAGGACGCTCCGAGATCCCAAGGTGATCGTCCGCTCGTGGGTCGTCGTAGGTCAGATCCTCTAATGCCCACCAAGCCGAGTCCGTCGTTGCGAATATCCATGCGCGCTCGTTGCAGCGGTCTCGCAGGGTGGAGGCGCACGCAGAACCCAGGCGGTCGTTACCGATCCGACGGCATGATCATTTCCGTGGCGCAAGCGTTTCATGTCGATGATCGGCTGAGGAGGCAACCCTCCGGACAGTGACGGGCGAGGGAGTCGCCTGGCCTTCTGAGCGCGGGTACCCGATACTTCCGAAGTCCATGACGCGTCCGCGGGAGCCGGGTCCGCCGCCCAGTGGGCGGAAGGACGCTCCGAGATCGGAGTCCGAGGCTCCGAGAGACGCGGACGTCCACGCGTTCCTAATCGCAGACGTTCGAGGCTACACCTCCTTCACCCAAGAGCGGGGCGACGAGCAGGCTGCGCGTCTTGCGGCGCGCTTCGCCGGAGTCGCCCGGGAGATCGTCGAAGCTAACGGAGGGCGCGTCCTCGAGCTGCGCGGGGATGAGGCTCTGGCGGTGTTCGGATCTCCGCGGGCAGCGATCCGCGCCGCGGTGGCCTGCCAGCAGCGCTTCGTTGAGCAAACGATTGCGGATACCTCGCTGCCGCTCACCGTCGGAATTGGGATCGACGCGGGCGAGGCGGTCCCAGTCGAAGGCGGGTATCGAGGGGCCGCCTTGAACGTCGCGGCTCGGTTGTGCTCCCTCGCCCGCGCCGGTGAGGTGTTGGCGAGTCGCGAGCTCGTTCATCTGGCACGACTCGTCGAAGGCGTGTCGTTCGCCGCCCGACCGGACGCGGAGGTGAAGGGGATCGACAAGCCTCTCCAGGTGGTCGCGATCCGTGCGCAGGACCGGGATGCGGCAAAGGAGATCGCGCCGTTCGTCCGTCCGATGGTCCGATCTGGAAGCGTTCGGAGGTGGTGGACGGTGGGCGCGATTGGGGGCGCACTAGCGGTCATCACAGCGCTGATCGCGACGCCGATCCTCTCTCGGGACGCGGATGCGGGATCCGAGATCGAGGCGAACTCCATCGGCGTGCTCGACCCGGAGACGGGCGAAGTCATCGAGACGCTCGAATTCCGCTCGCGCCCTGGCGCGATCGCCGCGTCGAGCGCTGGAGTATGGGTTGCGCATCCCGACGTCGACACCGTGACTCGCATCGACCCGAAGGACCGCGACGTCATGGATTCGATCCCCGTAGGGGAGGACCCGACATCGCTTGTCGCCGACGAAGATGCAGTGTGGGTCGTGGAAAGCGGAGGACCGTCGGTCTCCAGGATAAGCCCCGACACGAATACCGTCGTCGATACGATCGGTGTCGGCAACGGCCCGTCGGGCATCGCGGTGGGCGCGGGAAGTGTGTGGGTCACCAACCGCTTCGACGGCACGCTCTCACGCATCGACCCCGTCCGAGGGGAAGTCGTCGAGACGATCCCGGTTGGGCTCGAACCGCGCGGGGTCGTGGTCGGCTTCGGAGGCGTGTGGGTCAGCTTGTCGGGCTCGAACAGCGTGGTGCGCGTCGATCCCGAAACGAACACGGTCACGCAGTCGATCGGCGTCGGGAGCAGTCCCGGACCCGTTGCCGTGACCCCAGATTCTCTCTGGGTGGTGAACGTCCTCGACGACACGGTATCGATGGTTGATCCCGACATCGGGCGGGTCACATCCGTCCTCGAGGTCGGGGACGGACCCGCAGGCATCGTGATCCTTGGTGGAACGGTCTGGGTGGCGAACGAGGCGATGGGACAGTCTCAGGGATCGATACGGATGAAGGACGAGGCAGTGAAGTGAGGATCGGGAGTGTCCCTCAAGGGCTGGCCGCCGTCGAGGGGAGGTTGTGGGTGGCGGTCCGCGGGACGGCAACCGCGCACCGGGGAGGAACACTGAGTGTCCTCTCGCGCGAAGGGCCTCAAACGCTGGATACGACGATCGCATACGACTTCATCTCGTGGCGCGTTCTCCACCTGATGGGCGATGGGCTCCTCGGGTTCAAGCTTGTTGGTGGTGCCGACGCCGCTACCCTGGTGCCCGATCTCGCCACGGCTCTGCCGAGACCGACCGACGGCGGTCGGACGTACACCTTCGAGGTGCGGCCGGGCATCCGGTACTCGAACGGACAGGTCGTGGTTGCAGGCGACTTCCGACGCGCCATCGAGCGCGGCTTCCATCTAGACGATGACTACGTCAGAGGCGTGTACGGCGATCTCTTTGGTGGGCTCATCGGTGGGAATGCGTGCAGGGAAGCCCCTGCCACGTGCGATCTTTCCCGGGGAATCGTCACCGACGACGAGAGAAGGACGGTGTCCTTTCGCCTGATCGCAGCGGACCCCGAGTTTCCATACAAGCTCACGATGCCGTTCGCGTATCCGGTCCCCTCCTCGGTCCCGGAGAGGGCCCGTCACAGAGCGGGCGTACCCGGGACGGGTCCGTACATGCTCGAGGTCCCGATGACGAACGAGGAGCTGGTTCTGGTTCGAAACCCACACTTTCGGCCGTGGTCGGCGGCAGCTCAGCCCGATGGATACGTAGATCGGATTGAGTGGACGTTCGATGTCGATGTCGATTCGCAGGTCGATGCTGTGGCCGATGGGGAGGCGGACCTCGCATTCGACGCCGTAAGCTACCGCCGGCTCGACGATCTCCTCGTGCGGTTCCCGGCACAGGTCCATACCTCACCGCGAGCGTCGACGTATTTCGTAGTCCTCAACACGAAGGTCCCGCCGTTCGACGACCTTGATGTGAGACGTGCCGTCAACCTCGCAATCGACCGTGGTCGAATCGTTCAGATCTTCGGCGGCGAGCGGGCAGCCCTGTTGACCTGTCAACATCTTCCAGCGAACTTCCCAGGGTATGAGCCGTATTGCCCGTATACACAAGATCCCGGCGCGAACGGCTTATGGACGGCACCGGACCTTGAGGAAGCGCGTCGGCTGGTCCGACGCTCGGGCACGCGAGGCATGCTCGTCACGTTCGAATACCCTCCGACCTTCTGGCAGCCGGAGGGCCGCCTGCTGGGCGACTACCTGGTCGAGTTGATGGAGGTTCTCGGATATCGGGTGAAGGTGGAGCAGGACTCCGTTGGGGCCTTCTACGATTCCGGCAACGAGTTCCAGATGGCGCTCGACGGATGGGCTCTTGACTACCCTGCCGCGTCGAACTTCATCGTCAATCGGTTCACTTGCGATTCGACCTTGACGCCGGAGGAGGCACTGTGCGACCCGGAGATCGACGACATGATTGAGAGCGCCCTCCAAACACAGACAGTCGATCCATCGGCGGGCGGAGCGCTGTGGGCGGCAGTCGATCGCGCGATCGTCGACCAGGCCCCATATGTGTGGCTTGTGAATCCGATAGGCGTGGATTTCGTTTGTGCCCGAATCGGCAATTACCAGTACACATCGACGTGGGATGTTCTGCTCAGCCAGCTGTGGGTTCGGTAGCACACGTTCCCATACCGATTGCTGCGGATCAGAAGGTCCAACGAGGCCCCCTCGCGCAGGCGAGGTGGAAACTCGGTAGTCCTGTGCGCTGCCGTGGTGGTGCTCCTGGCCACCATGCTGGTGGCCCGTGCCGAGCTCGCCACGCTCGAAGCGAGCATCTTCCGGGCGGTGAACGACCTGCCAGGGTTTCCTCACCAAAGGAGGGGGACGAAGCGGCGACGGACGCGCTCTCGGTAGCCCGCGTAGCCGGAGTGCAGATCGATGAGCCACCGCTCCTCGAGGCGCGACTTGAACACAAGGGCGATGGCGAGCGTACCGGTTGGGATGAGCGCCCAGGGACTGAGTGCCAGCGACCACGCCAGGGACAGCAGCAGGATCCCTCCGTAGATCGGATGTCGCACGAGTGCGTAGACGCCGGATTCCTTGAGCTCGGAGGTGGCCGGCGGTTTGGGAAAGGGCGATACGAACTTCCCGAGCGTTCCGATCGCCGAGGCGGCGAGCCACAGCCCGGCGGTGCCGGAGATGATCGCGATCACCTGGGCCGGCACCCGCAGGTTCTCCGGCCACCGCGCGCCCCCAAGTCCGGCCACGGCTACCCCCACGAGCAGGATCGTCTGGATGATCACCCAGCCCTCGCCCCGAGGGCCGAGCGTCGGGATGCGAGTCGTGCGCTCGATCATGCGTTCAGTTCGTAAGCCCGCCCGCTCGCGCAACCTCTTCGGGCACCATCCCGAGGACGTCGCTCGCGATGACCTGTTTGACGCCGTCCCCACCGGACAGATGAAGCCACGTGTAGCCGGTATCGGGCTCGACGAAGAGCCCGTGCCGGATAAAGGGGCAGCAGAGTCGGTCGAGAGCGATGAACTCCGCGAGCTGGGCGATCGTTCCCGCGGACGCCTGTTGGTAGCCCAACTCGAAGCCATCCGGAAGCGATCTAGCCTCCTGAGCGCCGCCGAACAGGTCCTCGGAGAGCGCGGCGAGGCGCTCTTTCCCGCCGGGAGGCAGCGCCGTGAGATCGCATGCCAGCACCTGGGATTCCCTGGACATCGCTCCTCCCGTCTCCCTATCCAAGCGTCTCCCTCATCCAACGGCTACGGGGATAGTTTAGAGTCTGCACCTGAGTCCAGAGTCAAGAGGCGCAGGATGAAGATCGGCGAGATGGCGAAGCGGGCGAGGGTCACGATCGACACCGTCCGTTTCTACGAGCGGCGCGGAGTCCTCCCGCCACCGGACAGGCTGCCGTCGGGCTACCGCGTCTACGACATGGCCGCGGTTGAGCGGGTCCGATTCGCGAGAGAGCTGCAGGGCCTCGGGTTCACGCTGGACGAGGTCGTCGACACGCTCCACACGTATGACGCCGAGGATCCCACGTGCGCCGATCAGAGGTGGCGGATCGAGCGGGCGCTCGACCGTATCGACCAGAAGATCGCCGAGCTACGAAACACGCGCGCGGAGGTGATTGCCGTTCTGGACGACTGCTCCGACGGTCACTGCAGGTTCGAGGAAAAGTCGAGGCTCTCTCTAGCGAATGCCTCAGTCGGGCCAACCCGAGCCCGCGCCTAGGTGGAAGGGGTCTTAGGGATCGCTCAGAGAGATGATTGGCTCGCTCCCGCTTCATGTGGATCGCCAGGCGCCGACAGGGGTTACTTCCACGTGCACGCCAGCAAGCTCGGGATGTGTCGATCCCACGGTCCTCCATCGTTACGGTCTTCCTCGCCAAGCGTCGTTCAATGGGTCGGACGATGCCATTTCCCTCCTCTCCTTCGATAGGAGGGCGGCTGAAGACTTGTCCGGTCTTCCGGCGGGCCGTTGGAAGACTCGACGGTGTCGCGCGAAGCGAACACCGAAAGACTTGTGTGGTAGACGCGGTCGCCGGACCTCCGATCGAGCCCCTTCCCACGCCCTCCTAGGCCCGCCTCTTCCCGAAGCGACTGGTCAGAGGACGCTTTCAGTAGCGGAGGCGGACGGGAATCGAACCCGCCGGCGAGCTCTCGCCCGCCCACCGATTTTGAAGGCATGTCCGACCCTCGAGCTGCCTCCACGCCCGTGACCAGCGTCTTTGTCTTCCGACGCCGTCTCAGAACCTGCAAAGACTTGTGAGGCCGATCCGGCTCGAAGACTTGTCCGGCGGCCTGTGAAGACTTGTCC
>Ga0184612_10001626_pt1 | contig 10913 bp, 6 predicted proteins | sample PLM3_60_coex_FD_133163 | JGI IMG/M metagenome (GOLD analysis project Ga0184612, IMG submission 133163) | Groundwater sediment microbial communities from an aquifer in East River, Colorado, USA - PLM3_60_coex | ecosystem: Environmental > Terrestrial > Soil > Riparian zone | place: USA: East...
ACCTTGCTCGGTTTCTCGGTGAACCAGCCACGCTCGACCACGTGTCCTTCGAGCGCCTTGTCGAAGTCGGCGACGTCCGACCCGAACTTCGGCATGTCGTCAGGCGAGATGAACGACGCGGAGTCGGACGCGCCGAGGGTCTGGAGGCTCGCCAGGGCGACGTCCTCCGCCGGGCCTGTCGGGCGGCGCCGGTTGAGCCTGCGCTGTGCCTCCGTCTCGGGGTCGCCCGCCGGTGGAGCGGTGTCGATGCCGACCTTATGGGCCTGCCACAGGATCCCCGGTTCGTCCCGGAACGCGATGTGCCCTCGCGACGCCAGGTCGAGCATCGCCGTCGTGAGCGCCCGGCGCGACGTCGCACCGTCGACGAGCATCGCGCCGGAGGCAGCCGTCAGGTCCGCCGGTGGGGCCGGCATGAGGATCGAGGGATCATCGAGGTAGACCGGGTCCTTCCCAAAGCGCCGCCAGTTGTAGAACGCCCAGGCCGCGAGGCCCATGAACACCACCGGGGCGCCGATCAGGCCGACCACCGCGTTGATCTGACGGCCGCGCTGGAGCGCCTGGGCGTGCTCGACGGTCGCCGCGGCGTCGACCCGCTCGAGCGCGACCGCCAGCGCGCCATCGAAGTCGGCCGCGGCGAGGTACGGGAGCATGTCGTCCTCGAAGATCGACTGGCGCTCCTCGTTCGACAGGAACGTCGCCTCGAAGCCCGGTCCGGCGAAGAGCTGGACCTGACCGTGCTCGAGGTTCGGCTCCATGTCGAAGAAGATGACGAGGCCATCGTTGAACCCGGCGCGGCCGACGCCCCACTGGTCCATGAGGGCCCGCGCCTTCCCGTTCGTTTCCTCGGTGCTCGGGTAGGTGCCGCTGTCCTGGGTATAGACGACGACCTCGGCATTGGTCCGCGCCTCGATCTCGTCGATGACCGTCTCGGCCTTGACGATCGCCTCCGCCGACAGGATGCCCGCGTAGTCGTAGACGGCGCGATCGGTCTCGGGGGCGGGGAACGGCGGACCGGGCGGCGGCGCCGACGGCGACGCGGCCATGACCGGACCGATCGCGACAAGGAATAGCCAGGCAAACGCCGCCACGGCGGCGAGGGGCGGCCGAGAGCGCATCACACGCGCAATCCTGACGCGCTCGTCAGCTTCTTGCCCGGCGCGGCTGCCGGAGGGTCTGCCTGAGGCGCCCGTCCATCTCGATGTAGACCTGCGTGGCTCGAGGACGTCCGTTGTACGTCGACGCGAGCGATGCGGCGTAGGCGCCGGCCTCGCTGATCGCGACGAGATCGCCGCGGCGGAGCGGCGGCAGATCGTGGACGCCGAGAAGGTCGGTGGACTCGCAGATCGGGCCTTCGACGCGCGCTGGCTCGAGCGCCGGTGCCGCCTCGTCCGAGGCGATAGCCCGGCCGAGCGTGGTGAGGCCCACGATCGGATGTCGGGCGCCATAGAGCGCCGGTCGGATGAGTTCCGTCATCCCGGCATCGATGACGACCTGGCGACCGCCGCGCTCGCGCACGTGCAGGACACTCGCGACGAGCCAGCCGGCGCGGGCCACGAGCGCGCGACCGGGTTCGATCGCGAGGCGGGCAGGTCGCCGATCCTCGGGCACGGCCGCGAGGAGCTCGGGGAGCTCGCGGGCGAACCGTTCCGGGCCCGGTGCGGGTTCGTCGAGCGGCAGCACCGGGAAGCCGCCGCCGATGTCGAGCGTATCGAACTCCGCGAGCCCGCCGCGCAGCAGGCCGACGACCGCCAGGGCCCGCCGCACCGCATCGCGCCAGGCGTCGACCGCCCTGAGCTGGGACCCGACGTGGAGGTGGATCCCGCGCGGCCGGACCGCGCCACCGGCCTCGGACGCGAGCCACTCCACTAGACCGGTCGCCTCCGTCTCGGTCAACCCGAACTTCGATGCCCCGTCGCCGACCGCGAGACCGGAGATCGTCTCGGGGACCACGTCGGGGTTGAGCCGGATGAGGACCTCCAGCGCCGGCCGCGCGCCTTTCCCGAGCCCGGCCCGCCGCGCCATGCGGGTCAGGACCTCCGCCTCGTCGGCCGACTCCAGCGCGACCCAGGCGAGCGGTGCCACCCCCGCGGCGCTGGCCCGAACCGCATCACGCAGGTCCGTATCGGTCTTGCCGACGCCTTCCAGCGTGATCCGCCCGTTCGGCAGCCCGGCGCTTCGCGCGATGGCCCACTCGCCACGCGATACGACGTTCGCCCCGAACCCGCGCGACGTGACCTCGGCCACGATCTCCGGGACGTCGTTGGCCTTGATCGAATACTGGCGGATCCACGGGTCGGGGAACGCCTCGCGAACGGCCGCGGCGGCGCGGTCCAGGGCCGCGAGATCGGTGACGTAGGCGGGCGTGCCGTGCCGTGCGGCGACCTCGCGCAGGGCCTCGGCGATCGCCGGTGGGCGCGCGCCGGCCGTCGCGCCGGCGTTCGAATCAGTCGGGGATGGCAAGCCGCACGACGGTGCTGACCGCGCTCAGGATGACGGCCCCGACCACAGCGGCGACGAGCGTGTCCGCGGTGAGCAGGTCGGGCGGGAAGTCGCCCACGGTCAGGTCGAAGCCCGTCGAGTTCGCGATGACCGCGGTCAGGAGCAACAGACCGGCGTTGATGACGAACCCGACCAGCCCCATCGTCATGAGCGAGATCGGCAGGGCAAGCAGCCGGACGATCCGTCCGACGAGGGCGTTGACGACCCCGAAGATGATCGCCAGGACGACGATCCCGATGAGGTCGCCCTTGTACGTCACGAGATCGAACCCGGTGTATTCCGGCAGTGTCTTGGTCAGGACATAGAACGCGATCGCGGTGACGATCGTGCCGACGATGAAGCCTCTCAAGACAGCGCCTCCGAACGATGGACGACCTGGCCTCCGATGACCGTCAGGGCGACGGTCGTGCCGATGATCGAGGAGGGTCCTCCCGCGAGGATATCGCGGTCAAGCACCACGATGTCCGCGTCTCCGCCGACGCGCATCGTCCCGCGCCGCTCATCGGCGAAGGCGGCGTGAGCGGATCCGTGACCGTACGCGGCGAGGGCATCGGGGAGGGACAGCTTCTCCGATGGCAGCCAGCCACCGGCAGGATGGCCCTCGACGGTCTGGCGGTTGACGGCGGCATTGAGCGCGAGGAACGGATCGAACGGCACGACCGGCCAATCCGACCCGAGCGCGACCACGCCGCCCTCGCGCCGGATCGACGCCCACGACCAGGCCTGGCCCGCCCGCTCCGGGCCGATGTTGGCGGCCCACACGTCGGTCTGGTTCGGCGACGGATCGGCGTGATACGGCTGCATCGAGGCGACGACACCGAGCCGCCCGAACCGTGGGATGTCCGCCCGCGTGACGGTCTCGATGTGCTCGACGCGATGCCGTCGATCGCGGGCTGGGTTCGCGCCGGCGGTCCGCTCGAATGCGTCGAGCGCCATGCGGATCGCCCGGTCGCCGATGGCATGGATCTCGAGCTGCCAGCCGCGGCGATCGGCCTCCGCGGTGAACGCATCGAGTGCGTCCGGCTCCCACTCCGGTTGGCCGTTCGACTCGTCGCCCACGTAAGGGTCGAGGAGCGCCGCGGTCCGTGCCTCGATCACACCATCCGCGTACGCCTTGAGGATGCCGGCGTCGAGCCATTCGCCGCCGCGCAGGTCGCCGACGATCGCGTCGTAGTCGTCGAGCGTGGCGCGCCAAGCCTGGAGAGTCCCCTCCGGGTGCATCGGGAGCGCCACGCGTGCGCGCAGGCGCAGCGAGCCCTCATCGCGGAGCGTTCGCCAAAGGGGGAGCTCGCCGGGTTCTACCCAGGCGTCCTGGATTGCGGTGATGCCCGCGGCGTGCATCGCCGCGATCGCCCGGCGCATCGCCGCCAGCGTGTCGGTGGTCGATGGTTTCGGGATGACGCGCGTCACGAGGTCGACGGCGTCCTCCAGGAGTGCGCCGGTCGCCTCGCCGCTCTCCGGGTCGCGAACGATCGTCCCGTACCGCGGGTCTCGTGTCTCACGGTCGATCCCGGCGGCCCGCAGCGCGGCCGTGTTCGCCCAACCGCTGTGACCGTCGTAGCAACTCATGAACGCCGGCCGGTCCGGCACGACCGCGTCGAGGCCGGCGTGCGACGGCAGACCGCCCGCGAACACGTCGTATGTCCAGCCCTTGCCGAGGACCCAGGCCGCGTCCGGGATCGCCGCCGCGTGACGAGCGATCGCTGCGCCGATCGCGTCGACCGATGGCAGATGGAAGAGATCGACCCAATCAGACTCGATCGACCCGTCGACGAGGTGGACGTGGGCATCGTCGAAGCCGGCGGTGATGAGCCCGCCACGGGCGTCTACGACCTCGGTGCCGGGGCCGCGCCACTCACGGAGGGCCTCGTCGTCGCGCCCGATCCAGGCGATCCGACCGTCGCGGACCGCGATGGAGTTCGGGGCGGCCACCGGTCGAGGCCCGATGTCCGAGCCGTACGGCGTCAGCTCATGCGGCTTGTACGCCACGAACAGGCGGCCGCCGGTGACCAGGAGGTCGGCCTTGTCGCTCATCGCGGCCCGAGCCTTGTCTCGAGTCCCGCTTTCACGACCGGCCATTCCTCGGCGGTCACGCTGAAGTAGGCGGAGTGACGGATCGAGCCATCGGGCATGATCATGTGGTTGCGGAAGACCCCCTCGAACGTGGCGCCGATCCCGGTCAGCGCCGTCCGCGAGCGCTCGTTGCGCGAATGCGTCTTGAACTCGACACGGTTGGCGCCGAGCGTCTCGAACGCGTGGGTCAGCTGGAGGAGCTTCGCCTCGCGGTTCGCGCCGCTGCGCTGGAAGGCCGTCCCGACCCATGTCCAGCCGATCTCGAGACGGCGATGCTCGGGCACGATCGACAGGAAGCGGCTGCTCCCGATCGCGCGTCCGCTGGCGAGATCGACCGTGGCGAACGGCCGTTCCGTGCCGGCTTCCGCGTTGGCGAGTGCCGTGTCGAGCCAGCGGCGCAGCCCGGCCTCGTCCTGAGGCCCCATGATCGTCCAGCGCCAGAGCGCCGGGTCGAAGGCGACGAGCGCGAGATCGTCGAGGTGGTCGGCGCGGAGCGGTTCGAGACGGACCCGCGAGCCCTGCAAGATGACCGGCTCGACCCACGACTGCGCTGGCATGGATGGATGGTACCGGCCGCGGGTGACCCGGGTCCCCCCGTAGACTACGACGATGTCCGATCTCCCCAGCCGTGTCGACGCCTTCCTGGCCGAGTTCTTCCGGCTCCATCCGACGTTCGCGACCGCGATCGGGGAGCACGCCCACGACGATCGCTGGCCGGACCTGACCGCGGCCGGCCGCGAGGAGCGCCTGGCCTTCGGCGAGCTGTGGCTGGCCGAGTTCGGGTCGCTGACCGACCTCACGACCGATGAAGCGATCGACCGCGACCTGCTGGTCGCCGAGCTCGAGGCGGCCCGATTCGCCGAGACCGAGCTGCGCGAGGACACCTGGAACCCGCTCGACTGGGTCTATCTCATGGGCGACGGGCTGTTCACGCTCAACGCCCGCGAATTCGCCCCGCTCGCCGACCGGCTGGCGTCCACGGCCGGCCGGCTCGAAACGTTCCCTGCCGTGCTGGACGCGGCGCGCGCGACGCTCGTGGGTCACGCCGGGCGACCGGTCGGTCGGTTCCAGACCGAGACCGCGCTCCGGCAGCTGGCGGGGATCGAGGAGCTCATCGCGGACGCGCTCTCGGCGGCGGAGGCCGCGGCTCCCTCGGATCCTGGCGTCGCCGCCGGCAGCCCTCGCCTGATCGCCGCGGCGGAGACGGCCCGCGTCGGCCTCGCGGCCTTCGAGCTGCATCTGCGCGAGGTCGTCCTGCCCGCGAGCGAGGGCGAGGGCCGACTCGGCACCGAGCTCTTCGCGGCGAAGATGCGCCATACGATGCGTTCGGAGACGCTCACCCCGGAGCGGATCCTGGCCGCCGCGGAACGTGAGTATGTCGCTGTCCGAGCCGAGATGGTCCGGCTCGCCCGGGACCTGTGGACGGCTTGGTGCGGGGACCGCCCGATCCCCGACGAGGACGGCGCCATCGTCCGCGGGGTGCTCGACGCCGTCGCGGCCGAGCACCCGGAGGCGGGCGACCTGCTCGACTTCTGTCGCGCCGAAAACGCGCGGATCGAGGCGTTCTGCGTCGAGCGGGACCTCATCGGGCTCGCCGACGAGCCACTCGAGATCCAGTGGACCCCGGTGTTCCTGCGGTCGCACGGCGGGGCGATGCTCTCGTCGCCCGGACCGCTCGACAAGGGCCAGAAGGCGTTCTTCGCGATCACCCCGATGCCCGACGACTGGACGGACGAGCAGCGCGAGTCGAACCTCCGCGAGGACAACGACCGGATGCTCCGTCTGCTGACGATCCACGAGGCCGTCCCCGGCCATTACCTGCAGGGCGTCTACGCCAACCGATGCCCGTCGGTCGTCAGGGCCATCTTCGCCAGCGGCCGGTTCGCCGAGGGCTGGGCCGTCTACGTCACCCAGGTGATGATGGACGTCGGGTACGGGACTGACGACCCGGCGCTACTGCTGACCCACTGGAAGTTCTACCTGCGCTCGATCACCAACGCGATGATCGACGCGCGGATCCACTGCGACGGGATGACCGAGGCGGAGGCGGTCTCGTTGATGGTCGACGGGGGCTTCCAGGAGGAGTCCGAGGCGCGCGCCAAGTTCGACCGGGCGCGGCTCTCGTCGACCCAGCTGTCGACCTACTTCACCGGATCGCTCGAGATGTGGGACATCGAGCGCGAGGTCCGGCGGCGAGCAGCCATCGCGTCGGGCGACCCTCGCGGCGTTGCGGCCGTGCCGGAACCGCGGGTCGTCGGGGGCTTCGGCGAGACACCCGGGTTCGTGTATCGGCCGCACCTCGAATCGGTGATCGCACACGGGTCGCCGCCGATATCGTTCCTGCGGCGGATCCTGCTCGGGTAGCGCGGGCGGCCTACGTGCTCGTTCGGCGGCGGGAGCCCGACTTTGGCTTCGGGCGGGCCGCAGGCGAGTCGCCGGCGAGGGCCGACAGCAGCCGATCGACCCGATAACCGGCAGCGTCGGCCGCCGCCGAAAGGCGCGCGACGAGACCCTCCCCGGCCGGCGGGATGTCGGCGCCCCTTTCGATGGCGTCAAGGCGGACGGCCCAACGGACCACGTCGAGGAAGCGGTCCCGATCGAGGTACTCGACCCCCTCCCACGGGTTGACGCCCATCGCGACGCGGATGATGTCGTTGGACAGCCACGCATCGACAAGCCGGGTGTCGGCGGTGCGGGCCGGCCCGTGCAGCGACGACGGCCGTGGCAGCGCCAGCAGGACGCGGACCTGGTCCGCGGTGGCCCACGCCTCGCTCTCGCCGAAGCCCGTCTCGTGCAGGCCGGTCACGAGCGCCGCCGGCATGCGCAGGTCGTCGTACCAAGCAAGGCTGGTAGCGGCGACGTCAGCGCCCGCGGCGAGCGCACCGGTGCGACCCAATGCGAGCCAGGCGAGCAGCGTCGCCCGATCCGTGCGGTCGAGCGCCACGGTCGCCTTCTCGGCTTCGGCGTCGTCGCCCTCTTCGTCGGCGTCGGTCACGCCCGCTCGGTCGGCCGCTCCGGCGGTCTTGCCGGTCTCCGTCCGGGCCACCGGCTCGGCCGGACGCTCCGTCCCGGGTTCGGCCGGCGGCACCGCGCCGAGCACGCGCTCGGCCCGACTCCGGACGTCGGCCGCGATCCAGCGGGCGTCCCCGTCGACGCCCGTCGCGGCCGCGATCGCCTCGAGGAACGTCGCATACCGACGCTCGAGCTCATCGAGCTGTGACCCGCTCGCCGCCCGATCGATGACCGCCGCGACGAGGCCGTCGGCGAAGATCGCCCGCAGCGGCACGTGGACCGGTTCGAGCTGCAATTCGCGCATCGCGTCGTCGAGCGACGACACACCCTCCCCACCGAGTCGGGCGGCCAGTCGGCGCCATTGGCCGGCCGCTCCGTCGGCCACCTCGCGGAACTCCCAGTAGACGTGCGTCCCGTAGGCATCGAGCGAGACGTCCAGACCGCGCTCCCAGATCTCGCCGCACGAGCGAAGGAACTCGAGCCCGGTCCGCGCCTCTCGGAAGACCACGAACATGCCGGGGTCGCGCGGCAGACCGAGGCCGTCGGCCAGCGTCCGGCGGATGAGCCGCCGCGTTCCGTTCGGCGCCTTGCGTGCATACGCGGCGGATTCCCGGATCCGGCCGCTGGTCGACGCGAACCTCGTGTGGTACAGGACCAGCGAGCGCTCGGTGCCGGAGCCGTTCGAGTAGGCGAGCACGCCTTCGTCGACGCCACCGCCCTCGGTCACGAGGTCGTACAGCAGGAAGTCATCGGACTCGGCGAACCAGGCCCGCCGGTGGAGCAGCGGGAAGATCTCGCGCTCGTGCCGCGCGACCAGCCATGGGTCGGGCCGCTCGTCGAGCATCGCTCGCCGGAACTCCATGCCGTACTTCTCGCCGAAGCCCTGGACCTGCCCGTGGCCGAGCATCGGCAGCCCGGGGAGGGTGGCCAGGACGGTCGCCACGCCGAAGTACTTGTCGCCCTTGCCGAACTGCTCGATGGCGGTCTTCTCGTCGGGATTGCTCATGAAGTTGACGTAGCGCTTGAGGATCTCGGGGTCGAACTCGATGGTCTCCTTGATGACCTTGCGGTAGCCGGCGCCGTCCTCGTCGCGGAGCATGTGCATGAACGCGCTGTTGTAGACGCGGTGCATCCCGAGGGTCCGCACGAAGTAGCCCTCGAGCAGCCAGAACGCCTCCGCCAGCAGGAGCGTGCCGGGGACCTCGGTGGCGACCCGGTCGACGACCTCTCGCCAGAACTCCTGCGGCATCCGCCGGTCGAACTCCTTCTTCGGGATCGCGTGCTCCGCACGCGACGGGATCCCGCCTCCGGTCCCCGGCTCCGGCCACCACAGCCGCTGGATGTGCTTCTTGGCGAGGACCATGGCCGCATCGAAGCGGATGATCGGGAAGTGCTTCGCGACGTCGATGATCGTGCGGATGACCTGCTCGCGGACCGCCGCATCGAGGAAGTCCAGTTGTGCCGTGTCGTTCCACGGGAAGCTCGTGCCGTCGTTGCCGTGGTAGACGTAGCGCTCCTCGCCGGTCCCGCGCTCGATGCGCTTGAACACGACCGCGGCGTCGCTGTCGTCCCAGTAATGGTCCTCGAGGACGATCCCGACGCGGTCGTCGGGGGACAGGTCCGGACCCGTGAACGTGTAGACCGGGTAGGGGGGCTCGTCGAGCGAGAGGAACCACTCCGGGTGCTCGATGACCCAGCGCGAGTCGATGCCCATGTGGTTGGGCACCATGTCGCTGGCGAGACGGATCCCGCGCGCCCACGCCCGGTCGCGCAGGTTCGCATGCGCGGTGTCGCCGCCGAGGTCGGCGGCGATCCGGTAGTCGTCGAGCGAGTATGCCGACGCGACGGCATCGAGGTTGCCGCGCATCCGCTTGATCCGCTCCGAAGCGCTCGAGCGTTCCCACAGCCCGATGAGCCACAAGCCGGTCACGCCCCAGCGCGCCAGCGCATCGAGCTCCTCGTCCGGGATCGCATCGAGCGTCCGGATGTCGCGCCCGTGCGAGCGCGACAGCTGGTCGAGCCAGACATAGGTGCTCTTGGCGATGAGCACGACGCGCGGCATCCACGCCGAGTCCGACGAGAACGCCTCGGGCTCGTCGGCCGCGCTGCTGAACGAGGGCGTCTCGACCGGCCGGCCGGCGCCCCCGCCACCACCGAACCGCAGGTGGAGCGCGCGCTCCTCCTCGGCGAGGATGCCGATGGCCAGGTCGAGGCGGCGGATCAGTTCCTCGAGGCTGGCCCCGAGGATGATCCCCCACGTCGCCTGGATGTAGCGCAGCTGGCCCGCCAGCGACGTCGGCGCCCGACGCGCGGGCAGGCGCATGAGCTCGATCAGCGAGAGGCCGTCGCCATCCACCGGCGGTCCGTCGGCGAAGGTCGCCTCGAGCCGCCCGATGGCGTCGCGGTAGCGCGTGCCCGCCGCGAGCGGGCGGTCGTCGATCAGCTCGATGAGGGGGCCGACCGCGGGGTTCTCGTTGGAGACCCGGGTCAGCAACAGTTCCTCGAGCCGATGCGCCCGGGGCTCCGGCTCCGGCCCTCGTCCCGGGAATTCCTGCCCGAACCGGTCGAGCAGTCGACGAGCGTCCACCCCGAGGCTCGCATCGAGGTCCGCGAGGGCCGCCGAGATCGCGCCTGGCCGACGCTCCGCCTCGTAGCGCGCGATGAGCAGGTGGCCGATCTCATGGAGCAGGCCGAGGGCGCCGAGCTCGCCGGCCTGGATGGACGGGCCGTCTGCCGAGCGGGCACTGTTCATCCGGGCGGCGAGGCGGCGCATGCTCGCGAGGTCGGCGACCACCAGGTCGCCGCGGGTCCCGATCAGCGGTCGGTCGATCGCGTACCGCTCGCGGGGCTCACGCCTGACGTGAAAGTCACGCATCGCCGAAGCATGGCACGCCCACGCGTGCGCCATCGACTCCGGCGGACCGTCAGCCGGTCGTCACCTCGGCGGGCCGGGTCGCCCCGACGTGTTCGATCGCCCGGCGGAGCAGCTCCAGCCCGGACGGGTCGAAGTCGTACGTCCACGGGCGGATGCGCTCGGGCCGCGTGAAGGTGTCGTCGAGGCCGGCCGCGAGCGCCTCGCGCGACATGAGGATGACGTCGGCCGTCCGGTCGACGAGCGCGAGGTCCTCCGGCTGGTCGATAAGTGCCGGGACGATCTCGACGCCCGTGGTTCCCGACAGTGCGAGTGTCTCGCGGATGTTGTCCGCGCCGCGTCCCGATGCGCAAACGAGCCCGACCCGCGACCCCTCGGGCAGGACGGCGATCTCGTGGACGAGCTCGAGGTACGCCGGCCCGACGATCATCGCGACCACCGGGACCCGACCCGCGGC
>Ga0184612_10001627_pt1 | contig 10911 bp, 7 predicted proteins | sample PLM3_60_coex_FD_133163 | JGI IMG/M metagenome (GOLD analysis project Ga0184612, IMG submission 133163) | Groundwater sediment microbial communities from an aquifer in East River, Colorado, USA - PLM3_60_coex | ecosystem: Environmental > Terrestrial > Soil > Riparian zone | place: USA: East...
ATCCGCGAAATGAACGCGTGTTCATCTTGGCCTTTTTTTGCCGCTAACCGGCCGCCCGAGGGCACAAAAGGCGCCGTTATCGCACGTTCGGGCCGTTCAGAATCCCGGATTTTTCAGCTTTGCCGTCGGGATTGCCAAGCCGACGTTCGATTCGAGCCGTGCGACCCGCTCGGATTCCTTAAAAAACCCCTTACATGGTGCTCAGTACTAACCCGGTGGGAAATGTTGCAGCACGGATACAACGGAAACGAAATGGCACCGTATCTTTACGAGGCAAGCGCCCTTAGCACGACTATTGCATTGCATTGTGAAGTCGCTCGCGTGTCCAATTAGTTCTTGTGCTGATGGTGATTCGCGAACGAAGCTGTGACGTTCCGACACTGGAACCCGAGTGGAGCGTCCGGCATTTACAGGTGACCATGGAGAGACGGATCATGTACAACGATTCTCTGTTCAATGCTTTCGCCCGGTCCTTCGAAGCCCGAAGTCAGACCGATATGTCGATGGCGGAATATCTGGAGTCGTGTCGAAGCGATCCGATGCGATATGCCAACGCTGCCGAACGATTGCTGGCTGCGATCGGTGAGCCTCAGATGATTGACACGGCCAAGGACCCTCGCCTTGGCCGTATCTTTTTGAATCGGACGATGCGGCTCTATCCGGCCTTCGCCGGTTTCTACGGCATGGAAGAAACGATCGAGCGCATCGTAGGCTTCTTCCGCCACGCGGCGCAGGGCCTCGAAGAGCGCAAGCAGATAATCTATCTGCTCGGGCCTGTCGGTGGCGGAAAGTCCTCGCTTGCCGAGCGCCTCAAGTCGTTGATGGAAGTCCATCCCATCTACGTGTTGAAGGCCGGCGACGAACTCAGCCCGGTGTTCGAAAGCCCGCTCAGCCTGTTCGATCCGGAATCGCTGGGGCCGATGCTCGAGGAGAAGTACGGCATTCCGCGCCGCCGCCTCAGCGGACTGATGAGCCCGTGGTGCTATAAGCGCCTCGAATCCTTCGGTGGCGACATCTCGCAATTCCGCGTCGCCAAGATCCAGCCGTCGCGGCTGCGCCAGATCGGGATCGCCAAGACCGAGCCCGGCGACGAAAACAACCAGGACATCTCGTCACTGGTCGGCAAGGTCGACATCCGGAAGCTGGAGACCTTCGCCCAGAACGATCCCGACGCTTACAGCTATTCGGGTGGCCTCAACCGCGCCAACCAGGGCATTCTCGAATTCGTCGAAATGTTCAAGGCGCCGATCAAGATGCTGCATCCGCTGCTGACAGCGACGCAGGAAGGCAATTATATCGGGACCGAGAATATTGGTGCGATCCCGTTCACCGGCGTCATTCTCGCCCATTCCAACGAGGCCGAATGGCAGAGCTTCAAGACCAACAAGAACAATGAAGCCTTCATCGACCGTATCTGCGTCATCAAGGTGCCGTACGTCCTGCGTGTCGCCGAGGAGCAGAAGATCTACGAGAAGCTGATCCAGGGCTCCGAACTGGCCACCGCACCGTGCGCACCGGCCACGCTGGAAACGATGGCGCGCTTCTCGGTGATGTCGCGGTTGCGCAAGCACGAGAACTCGACCGTGTACGCCAAGATGCGGATCTACGACGGTGACAGCCTGAAGGAATCCGATCCGAAGGCGCGCAGCGTTCAGGAATACCGGGATTCCGCCGGTGTCGACGAAGGCATGGACGGCGTTTCGACCCGCTTCGCATTCAAGGTTCTCGCTGCGACCTTCAACCACGACACCAATGAGGTTGGTGCCGACGCGGTTCATCTGATGTACACGCTGGAGCAGTCGATCCGGCGCGAGCAGCTTCCCGACGAGGTCGAGAAGCGTTACCTCGAGTTCATCAAGGCCGAACTCGCACCGCGCTATGCCGAATTTATCGGGCACGAGATCCAGAAGGCCTATCTCGAATCCTATTCGGATTACGGCCAGAACCTGTTCGACCGCTATGTCGACTATGCCGACGCCTGGATCGAGGATCAGGATTTCAAGGATCCCGACACCGGACAACTGCTCGATCGCGAATTGCTCAATCAGGAGCTGACCAAGATCGAGAAGCCGGCCGGCATCGCCAACCCGAAGGACTTCCGCAACGAGGTCGTGAAATTCTCGCTGCGGTCGCGGGCCCAGCACGGCGGCAAGAACCCGTCATGGACCAGCTATGAGAAGATTCGCGAAGTGATCGAAAAGCGGATATTCTCCCAGGTCGAGGATCTGCTTCCCGTCATTTCGTTCGGTTCGAAGAAGGACGGCGAGACCGAGAAGAAGCATGGCGAGTTTGTCGCGCGCATGGTCGAACGCGGCTACACCGAGCGGCAGGTTCGCCGGCTGGTCGAGTGGTACATGCGCGTAAAACAGGCTGGCTGAGGCGGATGAAAACGTGGCTATTCACATCGTCGACCGGCGCCTGAATCCGGGCAGCAAGAGTCTGGAGAATCGCCAGCGCTTTCTGCGTCGGGCCAAGGCGCTGGTTCAGGGGGCCGTGAAGAAGTCGTCGCAGGAGCGGGACATCAAGGATGTCCTGGAAGGCGGCGAGGTCAGCGTGCCGATCGATGGCATGGACGAGCCGCGCTTTCGCCGCGAGGGCGGCACGCGCGACATGGTGTTGCCTGGAAACAAGAAGTTCATCGAAGGCGACATGCTGCCGCGGCCGAACCCGAGCGGCGGCAAGGGCAGGGGCGCGGGCGAGGGCGACAGTGAAGATGCGTTCCGCTTCGTTCTCAGCCGCGAGGAGTTTGTCGACCTGTTCCTGGACGATTTGGAACTGCCCGATCTCGCCAAGCGAAAGCTGGCCGCGGTCGAAAGCCAGGGCATTCGCCGGGCGGGTTACACAACATCGGGCTCGCCTGCCAATATTTCGGTGAACCGAACGGTAAGCCGCGCCTTGGCGCGGCGCGTCGCGCTGCGTCGACCCAGGCCGGAGGTGCTGGCAGCCCTCGAGGCGGAGTTGGCGGATTGCAGCGACGAGGCGCGCCGCACCGAGCTGATGGCAGAGATCGAGGCCCTGAAGGCGAAGATCAAACGGATCCCGTTCATTGATCCGATCGACATCCGCTACCGGCGTTTCGAGACGGTGCCGAAGCCGGTGGCGCAGGCCGTGATGTTCTGCCTGATGGACGTCTCCGGTTCGATGACCGAGCACATGAAGGATCTCGCCAAGCGCTTCTACATGCTGCTCTACGTGTTCCTGAAGCGGCGCTATCGTCACGTCGAGATCGTTTTCATCCGGCATACCGACCGGGCCGAAGAGGTCGACGAGCAGACGTTCTTTCACGGACCGGCTTCCGGCGGCACGCTGGTGTCGAGCGCGTTGCAGGCGATGCATGACATCGTGCGGTCGCGGTTCAAGCCGGCGGACTGGAACATCTATGCCGCGCAGGCGTCCGACGGCGACAATTCCTACGCGGACGGCGAGGTCACCAGCCGGCTCCTGACCGACAAGATACTGCCGGTCAGCCAGTTTTTTGCCTATCTGGAAGTAGGCCAGGAAAACGGCCTTTCCTACGAAATGCCCAATTCGTCGCTCTGGACCCTTTACGAGGGCCTGCGCGCGAGCGGCGCGCCGCTATCGATGCGCAAGGTCAACGAACGCAGCGAGATATTCCCGGTGTTTCACGATCTCTTCCAGCGCCGTAGCCAGCAGGAAAGGACCGGGTCATGACCGCGACCGACCAATTGCTGTTTGAGGGAGCAGACTGGGACTTCCGGACGCTGCAGCGGATCTGCGACGCCTGCGAGCAGGTCGCGCGGGACGAATTGGGGCTCGACGTCTATCCCAACCAGATCGAGGTCATTACCGCCGAGCAGATGCTGGACGCCTATTCGTCGGTCGGCATGCCGCTGTTCTACAAGCATTGGTCGTTCGGCAAGCACTTTGCCTTTCAGGAGGCATCCTATCGCAAGGGGCTGATGGGGCTGGCCTACGAGATCGTCATCAACTCGTCGCCGTGCATTTCCTACTTGATGGAGGAAAACAGCGCGACGATGCAGACGCTCGTGATCGCGCATGCTGCCTTCGGCCACAATCATTTCTTCAAGAACAACTATCTGTTCAAGCAATGGACCGACGCCGACGGCATCCTCGATTATCTCGAATTCGCCAAGCGCTATGTGGCGCATTGCGAGGAACGCCATGGCCGGCTGGCGGTCGAGCACACGCTCGATGCCGCGCACGCTCTTATGTCGCACGGCATCGATCGCTATCCCGGCAAGAAGAGTCTCGACCTTCGCGCCGAGGAAAAGCGGGCGGGCAGGCGCCGTGCCCACGAGGAAAGCGCATTCAACGATTTGTGGCGCACCGTTCCGGCCGGCAAAGTGAAGAGCGGCGCGGTACTGGACGTCGAGCGCCGTCGCCAGATGCTCGGTCTGCCGCAGGAAAACCTGCTGTATTTTCTGGAGAAGACGGCGCCGCGCCTGAAACCCTGGCAACGCGAATTGCTGCGGATCGTGCGGCACATCGCGCAGTATTTCTATCCGCAGAGCCAGACCAAGGTGATGAACGAGGGTACGGCGACCTACGTGCACTATCGCATCATGAACCGGCTGCACCAGCAGGGGCGGCTGACGGACGGCAATTTCCTCGAATTCCTGCAGTCACACACCAACGTCGTGTTCCAGCCCGAGTTCGACGACCCGCGCTATTCCGGCTTCAATCCGTATGCGCTGGGATTTGCCATGATGCAGGACATCGAGCGCATCGTCACCAATCCGGAAGCCGAGGACCGCGAGTGGTTCCCGGATATCGCCGGCACCGGCGACGCCATGGGCGTGTTGCGCGACATCTGGGCCAATTACCGCGATGAAAGCTTCATCAGCCAGTTCATGAGCCCGCGGCTGATGCGGCACTTCCGCATGTTCCATCTGCATGACGATCCGGAGGATCGCGCCGGTATCCTGGTCGACGCCATCCACGACGAGCGCGGCTACCGCCGGCTGCGGCGCGAACTGGCGCGGCAGTACGATGTCGGCTTCATCGATGCGAACATCGAAGTCGTCGACGTCGACCTTGCCGGCGATCGCCGCCTGATGCTGCGTCACACCGTCGTGAAGGGCGCCCAGCTCAGCGAAGCCGACACCAAGCGCGTGCTGCAGCACCTTGCCGATCTCTGGAGCTATGACGTATCGCTCGTCGAGGTCGACACGTCCGGCAAGGTGTTGAAGGAGTATGTCGCAAACCCGCGGAACATCGCCGCGGCAGCGTAGCTACCCGCGGTAGCATAGAGCCCGGTTCTGATTGTATCAGAGCCGGGCTCTAGATTTTTGTTTTGACGCGTTTTCTTGATGCGAACCGGTGTCCACCCCCGGATCAAGTCCGGGGGCATGCTTCACTCGAAAACGCTATGGCTACCGCAGGCTGGCGTTGATCTTTTCCAGAGCTGACGTGCCGGGACACAGATCCCTGGCTTCCAGCGTATTGAGCGGCGTCTCGACGGTGTCGAGATGGGTGTGGAGGTCTTCTGAATCCGGATCGACATAGAGCAGCCCGGTGACCACCTGGCCCTTGGCGGCGTGCTTCTGCAGGAAGGTCATGGCCGCCAGCCGGTCGTTGGCGTCATAGTCGGCGTCGATCTTGCGCAGCGCCAGCCTCGTGCCGTCATGCTGTTCGACCACCTGCACCGCGCCCGGTGCGTAATCGACCGTGATCGTCTCGCGGCCGGTGATCACATCGAGGCGGTTCACCGCGTCGTTATGTTCGCGGACGTAATCAAAACTCTTGGTCGAGCCGGCGTGGTTGTTGAAGGCGATGCAGGGGCTGATGACGTCGATGAATGCCGCGCCCTTGTGCCGGATGGCGGCCGCGATCAGCGGCACCAACTGGGTCTTGTCGCCGGAGAAGCTGCGCGCCACGAAGCTCGCGCCGAGCTGCAGGGCGATCGCCACCAGATCGATGGCGTTGTCGGTGTTCATCACGCCTTTCTTGGACTTCGAGCCGCGGTCGGCGGTGGCCGAGAATTGGCCTTTGGTCAGGCCGTACACGCCGTTGTTCTCGACGATGTAGGTCATGTTGACGCCGCGCCGGATCGAATGCGCGAACTGGCCGAAGCCGATCGAGGCACTGTCGCCGTCGCCGGAGACGCCGAGATAGATCAGGTCGGGGTTGGCGAGATTGGCGCCGGTCAGGACCGACGGCATGCGCCCGTGCACCGAATTGAAGCCGTGCGAATTGCCGAGGAAATAGTCCGGCGTCTTCGACGAGCAGCCGATGCCGGAAATTTTTGCTACCCGGTGCGGCTCGATTGAGAGTTCATAGCAGGCCTCGATGATCGAGGCGGTGATCGAATCGTGGCCGCAGCCGGCGCACAGCGTCGAGATCTTGCCCTCGTAATCCCGGTGCGTATAGCCGAGATCGTTCTTCGGCAGGCCGGGATGATGAAACTTGGGCTTTGCAATGTAGGTCATGACACGGCCTTGCGGAGAGGGGTCACTTTGAGGTGATCCTGGTGGTCGCCGATGGCGTTGGCGATGAAGCGCGCGGTGATCGGCGTGCCGTCATAGTGCACGATCGGCACCAGCCGGACCGGATCGATGCCGTTTTCGTTGACGATCAGCTGGCGCAGCTGGGCGTCGCGGTTCTGTTCGACCACGTAAACGAAATCATGGTCGGCGATGAAGCTCGCCACGCTGGAGTGGAACGGGAAGGCGCGGATGCGCATGCGGTCGAGCTGATGGCCTCGCGCTTCCAATAGCCCGATCGCCTCGTCCATCGCAGGCGCCGTCGAGCCGAAATAGATCACGCCGTATTTGGTCGGCTTGGCGGCGTTGGCCTGCAACGGCCGCGGCACCAGGTCCTGCGCGGTCTCGAACTTGCGCACCAGCCGCTGCATGTTGTCGGCATAAACAGCGCCTTCTTCCGAATAGCGTGCATAGCGGTCGCGCGAGGTGCCGCGGGTGAAGAACGAGCCCTTGGTGGGATGCGTGCCGGGATAGGTGCGATAGGGAATGCCGTCGCCGTCGACGTCGAGATAGCGGCCGAAGTCGCGGCCGGGCTCGTCGAGCATTTCCGCGGTCATTACCTTGCCGCGGTCGTACTGCCGCGCGTCATCCCATTTCAGCGGGCGGCACAGCCGGTGGTTCATGCCGATGTCGAGATCGAGCATCAGGAAGATCATGGTCTGCAGCCGATCGGCGAGGTCGAACGACTGCGCCGCGAACTCGAACGCTTCGGCCGGGTCTTCCGGGAACAGCAGGATATGCTTGGTGTCGCCATGCGAAGCATAGGCGCAGGCGATGATATCGCATTGCTGGGTGCGCGTCGGCATGCCGGTCGAGGGGCCCGCGCGTTGGATGTTCATGATCACGGCCGGAATTTCCGCGAAGTAGGAAAGTCCGATGAATTCGGTCATCAAGGAGATGCCCGGGCCGGATGTTGCGGTAAAGGCGCGTGCGCCGTTCCAGGACGCGCCGATCACGATGCCGATCGAGGCCAGTTCGTCCTCGCCTTGCACGATCGCGTATTTCGCCTTGCCGGTCTCAGGGTCGTGCCGCAGCTTCTTGCAGTGGCTCGTGAAGGCCTCCGCCACCGACGATGACGGCGTGATCGGATACCAGGCGCAGACGGTGGCGCCGCCATAGACCGCGCCAAGCGCGGCTGCGCTGTTGCCTTCGATGAAGATGCGCTCGCCGACCTTGTCGGACTTCTTCACCCGCAGACCGATCGGGCATTTCAGGTTCTGCAGCGCCCAGTCGCGGCCGAGATGCAGCGCGTGGACGTTCGACGACAAGAGCTTTTCCTTGCCCTTGTACTGCTCGCCGATCAATTGCTCGACCAGCTTCGGATCGAGGTCGAGCAGGGCGCAGAGCGCGCCGAGATAGATGATGTTCTTGAACAGCTGGCGCTGGCGCGGATCGGTGTAGGTCGAGTTGGTGATCGCGGTCAGCGGCACGCCGATCACGTTGATGTCGGCGCGGAATTTCGACGTCGGCATTGGCTTGGTCGAATCATAGAACAAATAGCCGCCGGGCTCGATCGAGGCGACGTCCTTGTCCCAGGTCTGCGGGTTCATCGCCACCATCAAGTCGACGCCGCCGCGGGCGCCGAGATGGCCGGCTTCCGTCACCCGCACCTCGTACCAGGTCGGCAGGCCCTGAATGTTGGAGGGGAAGATGTTGCGTGGGCTCACCGGCACGCCGTGGCGCAGGATCGAGCGCGCGAACAGTTCGTTGGCGCTCGCCGAACCTGAGCCGTTGACGTTGGCGAAGCGGACGACGAAGTCGTTTACGCTGCTGATCGGGCTGCTACTCGGCATAGGTCATCCGCGTGAGTCATGTCGATGAGGTATTTCTGCATGTCCCAGGCGCCGGTGGGACAGCGCTCGGCGCACAGCCCGCAATGCAGGCAGACGTCCTCGTCCTTCACCATGACGCGGCCGGTTTTGAGCCCTTCGGCGACATAGAGCGCCTGGTCGTGGTGCGGCGAGGGCGCTTTCAGCCGCAGCCGCAGATCCTCTTCCTCGCCATTCTCTGTAAAGGTGATGCAGTCCATCGGGCAGATGTCGACGCAGGCGTCGCATTCGATGCAGGCGGGCGCCGAGAACACGGTCTGCACGTCGCAGTTCAGGCAGCGCTGCGCCTCGCCGAGCGCGAGCTTGACGTTATAGCCGAGCTCGACCTCGGTGCGGATGTCCTTCAGCGCGATCGCCTTGTCGCGATGCGGCACCTTGTAGCGCTTGTCGCCGGAGATATCGTTGTCGTAGCTCCACTCGTGGATGCCCATCTTCTGCGAGGAGACATGCACTTCGGGAAGCGGGCGCTCGGTGATGTCTTCGCCGGAGATCATCTTGTGGATCGACAGCGCGGCGTCATGGCCGTGCGCCACCGCCCAGATGATGTTCTTCGGGCCGAACGCGGCGTCGCCGCCGAAGAAAACCTTCGGGTTGGTCGAAACGAACGTCTTGGCGTCGACCTGCGGCATGTTCCACTTGTCGAATTCGATGCCGCAATCGCGCTCGATCCAGGGGAACGCGTTCTCCTGGCCGACCGCGACCAGCACGTCGTCACAGGGGATGGTCTGATCGGGTTCGCCCGAGGGCACCAGGTTGCGACGGCCGTTGGCGTCGTATTCGGCCTTCACCTTCTGGAAGGTGACGCCGATCAGTTTGCCGCTGACATGCTTGAATGCCACCGGCACCATGAAATTGAGGATCGGGATATCCTCGTGGATGGCGTCTTCCTTTTCCCAGGGGCTCGCCTTCATTTCCTCGAAGCCGGACCGCACGATCACCTTGACGTCTTCGCCACCAAGGCGGCGCGCGGTGCGGCAGCAATCCATCGCGGTGTTGCCGCCGCCGAGCACGATGACGCGGCGGCCGATCTTATCGGTGTGGCCGAACGAGACGCTGGAGAGCCAATCGATGCCGATATGGATGTTGGCGGCGGCTTCCTTGCGGCCGGGGATCTCCAGCTCGCGCCCACGCGGCGCGCCGGAGCCGATGAAGACCGCATCATAGTTTTCGTTGAGCAGCTTCTTCAGGCTGTCGATGCAGTGCCCGCCCTTGAACTCGACGCCGAGGTTGAGGATGTAATCGGTCTCCTCGTCGATGACCGTGTCCGGCAGGCGGAACTTCGGAATCTGGCTCCGCATCATGCCGCCCGCCTTGGGATCGGCATCGAACACGGTGCAGTGGTAGCCGAGCGGCGCGAGGTCGCGCGCCACCGCAAGCGAAGCGGGGCCGCCGCCGACCAGCGCGATGCGCTTGCCGTTTTTCGCAAGCGGCTTCGGCATGCGGTGCTTGACGTCGTCCTTGAAGTCGGCGGCAACGCGCTTCAGGCGGCAGATCGCAACCGGAGTTTCCTCGACACGGCCGCGGCGGCAGGCGGGCTCGCATGGACGATCGCAGGTGCGTCCCAAAATTCCGGGAAACACATTCGATTTCCAGTTGATCATGTAGGCGTCGCTATAACGCCCCTCGGCAATCAAACGGATGTACTCGGGAACCGGGGTGTGTGCGGGGCAGGCCCATTGGCAATCGACCACTTTGTGAAAGTAGTCTGGCGCCGAGATATCAGTCGGTTTCATTCCTACCTTGTCCGCGCCGCATAAGAGAACGCGGCCTTGTTTTGCTTGCGAACGCTTAACGAGCGTTCTTGTGGTTTTTGAATTGGATCATAGGCTTATCTTATTAGAGCCATTCCAACAGCTGCACACAAGCCAATTTTGCGCGATTTCCAGCTTTCAACTGCATGGGTGCTTGGACTTAGCGTCGCAGTTTCGATGCGGCAGTGCAGCATGTGCGGTGCAGCTACAACTTTCGAACGCGAAAACTCGCGCATGCAGAGCAGGCGAATGTGCGTGGATGCGATGACTTGCGTTCAGATCAGCCGCAGGATTGCGCCGGTTGTCCCCAGCAGGACCACGACAATCCAGGGAGCCAGTTTCCAAACCGTCAGCAGCAGGAAGCCCGCGAGCGCCACTGCGAAGTCGCGCGGGGTGAGCACCGCGCTGATCCAGACCGGATTGTAGAGCGCAGCGCCAAGGATGCCGACGACGGCGGCATTGGTGCCGCGCATGGCGGCTTGCGCCGTGGGGCGCAGGCGTAGCGCGTCCCAGAACGGCAGCATGCCGTAGACGAGCAGCAGTCCTGGCAGAGACAACGCGATGAGCGCAATCACCGCTCCAGCCAGACCATTGGGAGCGGGTCCGATGGCGCCGAGATAGGCCGCAAAGGTGAATAGCGGTCCGGGCACCGCTTGCGCCATGCCGTAGCCGGCGAGGAAGTCCGCGTTGCTGACCCAGCCCGGCGTCACCACTTCCGCCTGCAGCAGCGGCAGCACCACGTGGCCGCCGCCAAACACCAGCGCGCCGGAACGATAAAACGCATCGAACAGCGCAAGCCCTTGCGAGCCGGTCCGTGCCGTCACCAGCGGCGTGAGCAGGAACAGGACCGCGAACAGCACGAGCGCG
>Ga0184612_10001628_pt1 | contig 10908 bp, 7 predicted proteins | sample PLM3_60_coex_FD_133163 | JGI IMG/M metagenome (GOLD analysis project Ga0184612, IMG submission 133163) | Groundwater sediment microbial communities from an aquifer in East River, Colorado, USA - PLM3_60_coex | ecosystem: Environmental > Terrestrial > Soil > Riparian zone | place: USA: East...
CCCTCCGCCTGGGCCGTCACCCGATAGGTGCGCCCGAACAGGTTGAAGTCGTTCACGTAGACTGACCCGAGATAGACCTGAAGGGTGTCAAACACGTTGCTCAGTGGGACATTCAACATCTTGGCCTTGGTCCGGTCAACGTCGGCGTAGAGCTGCGGCGTGCCAGCGCGAAAACTGGTAAAGAGCGCGACCAGACCCGGCGTGTCATTCCCCGCAGCGATCAGTTGATCGGTCGCAGCCTGCAATGCGACAGGACCGGCGCCTGAACGGTCCTGCACCTGAAGCTTGAAGCCGCCGGCGGTTCCCAGGCCCTGAACGGATGGCGGTGGAAACACCGCGACCCACGCCTCTTGAATCTCCGAGAGTCTTCTGCGAAGCTGTGCCGTAATCTCTGCGCTGCTTGGACCATGTCGCGCGCGCTCCTCAAATGGCTTCAGAGCGGCAAAGATAGCGCCGGCATTCGAACTGTTTGCCCGCGTCGCCCCCGAGAAGCCGGCAAACCCCACCGCATTGGCCACGCCAGGCGTGTCCAGCATGATAGTGGTCGCCCGCCGGACGACTGCGTCGGCGCGCTCGAGGGAAGCGCCGTCGGGCAGTTGGACGCTGACAATCAGATACCCCTTGTCCTGGGCGGGGATAAACCCAGCAGGGACTCGCATGAAGCCGAGGACCGTCAGACCGATCAACCCCGCATAGACCAACAAGCCGACGGCGCTGACTCTCAGCACCATCGCCACTGCCCGCCCGTATGCCGCGGTTGCTCTGTCAAAGAACCTGTTGAAGGCCCCGAACGCCCCACCAAGAAGCCGGTTGATCAGCGGGCCGAGGAACCAGCCAGCGACGCCACCCACTACGAAGACCGCCCCGCGAAGTGTCCAGATCGCCGTCTGGCCCGAAACCGGCATCGCCCTGCCGTAACCTCCTTGCGCGGAAGCTGACAGGCCGAACACTCGTGCCAATCCATCAGCGAACATCCAGTAGCCCAAGAAGCCGAGAATCAGTGCGATTCCGATCCGGGGGAGGGCCTCGCCCTCCGCTGCCCCGTGTCCTGAGCCAGGAGGTCGGATGAGCTGAACGGCCCGGGCCGGGGCCATCGTCAGGGCGTTAATGGCCGAGATGATGGTTGACGCGGCAATGGTCAGAGCAAACTGGCGATAGAACTGGCCACTGATCCCTGCAATGAACGCGGTAGGGATGAAGACCGAGCTCAAGACGAGGGTGATGGCGATGACAGGGCCCGTGATCTCTTCCATCGCCTTCAGGGTGGCCTCCCGAGGCTCCAGACCCTTCGCCATCCATCTCTTAACGTTCTCGACTACGACGATCGCATCATCCACCACGATCCCGATCGCGAGCACCAGGCCGAACAGCGACAGATTATTGAGTGAGAATCCCAATGCCGCCATGACGCCGAATGTCCCGATCAACGACACCGGGACATCGATCATCGGAAGCAGCGTAGCCCGCCAGTCCTGAAGAAAGAGCAGGACCACGGCAAAAACCAGAATAAACGCCTCAAAGAGCGTGTGGTACACGCTGTTGACCGATTCCTGGACAAAGACCGTAGGATCATACACGATGCGGTACTCTAATCCTGGCGGGAATCGCTGGCTCAGCTCTGCTATGGATCTTCGAACGGACCTGGCAGTCGCGAGGGCATTGGAGCCGGGACGCTGCGCGACCACCATGGCCACCGCCGGCTTTCCGTCAAGATAACTATTCACCGAATAGTCGCGGGCCCCTAACTCAACGCGAGCCACGTCCCGCAGCCGCGTGATCCGCCCGTCTTCGCCTGTCTTGATCACGATATCCCCAAACTGGTCCGCTTCGATCAGGCGGCCCAGCGCATTGACCGACAATTGGTAGGCATTCCCTTGCGGCGCGGGCGGCTGACCGATCACGCCGGCCGCCACTTGCACGTTTTGCTCTCGCAACGCCGAGACGACATCGCCAGCGGTCAGGCTGCGCGAAGCGATCTTCGCCGGGTCAAGCCACACGCGCATGCTGTATTCGCGCAAGCCAAACAAGGTGATGTCGCCCACCCCATCGAGACGGGCAAGGACGTCGCGCACTTGAAGGAGGGCGTAGTTGCCGATATACGACTGATCGTACCGGTCATCCGGTGAGACCAGATGGACGACCATGAGCAGGTCGGGAGAGCTCTTTAGGGTCGTGATGCCGAACCGGCGAACCTCCTCAGGCAAGCGCGGTTCAGCAATGGCCACGCGATTTTGTACAAGGACTTGCGCCCTGTCGAGATCCGTCCCCAACTTGAAGGTGACGGTCAGCGTCATTTGACCGTCATTGGTCGATTGGGACGACATGTAGAGCATATCCTCGACGCCATTAATTTCCTGCTCGAGCGGCGTGGCCACGGTGTCGGCTATGACTTCCGGGCTGGCGCCAGGGTACGCAGCCCGCACGACGATCGTCGGTGGAACTACCTCCGGGTACTCTCCGACCGGGAGCGTGAAGTACGCAATGCCCCCAACGATCACGATCACAATCGATAGGACCGTGGCGAAGACCGGTCGATCAATGAAGAAGCGGGAGAGCCACATCGCCTCACCCTTGCGCGGCGCGCAGGCCAGAAACGGCAAACCCCGGGGCAAACAGGGATGCCTCCGGGGTCAGGAGATTCTGTTTCGGGGATAGCTCCTGCCGCTGGGCATCGACCTTCATCCCCGGTCTCGCCCGCTGCACACCGCTGATAATCACCCAGTCCTCGGGCTTGAGTCCTTCTCGAACCACTCGTAAGCCCTTGATCATGGCGCCTAGTTGCACCGGTCGATACTCCACGACGTTCTGGTCACTGACGACAAAGACGAATTTCTGCGCCTGATCGCTTCCGATCGCTTCGTCCGGAAGCAACAAGGCCTCGTACCTGCCGCTACCCTGCAAGCGGACACGCGCGAACAGCCCCGGGGTCAGCGTGAGGTCAGGATTAGGGAAGACCGCCCTGCCTGTCATCGTCCCTGTGTTCGGGTCTAGCCGGTTATCCACAAAGTCCATGTAGCCTTTATGGGGCAAGCCGGTTTCGTCGGCCAAGGCAAGATAGACGGGATTTCTCACTTCCCGCGAGCTGGGTCGCTTCCCCTCTCGTGCTAAGCGAACGTATTTCAAGAACGAGCGCTCATCCGCTTCGATGTAGCAATAGATCGGATCGAGGGAAACAATAGTTGTCAAGAGGGTGGACTGTGCCGTTCCACCATTAATCAGGTTGCCTGCAGTAACCAGCTTGCGGCTGATGCGCCCGGGTATTGGGGCGGTGACCCGTGTGAACTCGACATTCAGCTTCGCCGCGTCTACGGCGGCAGCCATCGCTTGCAGTTGTTCGTGAGCCTCGCGTTGCCTGGCGATCCGGGTGTCGAACTCCTCTTGCGAGATTGCGCGGCTCAGGAGCAGCCGCTGTGCCCTTGCAAGATCGCTCTTGGCTAGGTCTAGTCGAGCTCGCGACAGCCTGAGTTCCGCCAGGGCACGATCCAGCTCTGCCTGGTACGGCCGGGGGTCGATCACGAAGAGCAAATCCCCTTTCTTCACGATGGCGCCATCGTCGAAGTCAATCGATTGCAGATACCCACTGACGCGGGCCCTTACCTCGACCGACTCGACCGACACAAGCCGGCCGGTGTATTCGTCCCACTCGACCACTTGCCGCACAGCCGGCCGACTCACGGTCACCTTGGGCGGCGCAGGAGCCGGCGCGGCTTTCGACCGCTCACAGCCGACCAGCATCAATGCCAGCCCGACAAGAGCAACGCGCCACGCGTTCCCGTCACGTTTTGGATTGCTGTTCACTCCAATTTGCATCTTCGTCCCTCACGCTCCGTACTCTCAGAAGAACTGTATGCCGATGAACCCACGACCGACATCGGTCGATCAGCATCACGTGGCATCAGTCTTTTCATAGGCGGACCACACCAGAGTTTGAAGGGGCGCCTGACGAAAGAATTCCCTGACGGTGGTAGATGTCCTGCGCGAGCAGCGGCAATTCCTCCAACTGCCTTCCCTTGTCCTCATCGCGAGCGGCGACGCCGCGCACAACAAGGGCCTTAGGCATTATATATTGGTGAGGATTGCCAAGGCAATCTTAAAGCCCAGTGTTCCGGTGACGCCGATGACCAGCACCGTGGTTTTCCCTGCCATAGGATTCTCCACTGCCTAACGCCGCACGCGACCAGCCATCGCCGCCGACGGCCTCTCTGACACATCTCTCTCTGCTTGAGAACACGGCCTTCCCGAGTTGTCTATGTCTCTGTTCGAATCGCCTCAGCCAGGTGGAAACGGACACCGACGAATCGGCACGATGTTGCACGGCCGGCGCAGTGACGGCGTGTGGATGCACGCTGCGTCAAAGCCTAAAGCAGTTGCTCAACGAGGGGTCAACGCGACCTCCGAACCCTGCGTGGGAGACGCTTGCTTCAGCAATGGCACGACCCCTTCACCCGGGAACGCGCTGCTCGGAAGGCGTGGCTTCGATCCTTTACCGTTCCGCGTGCATTTAGCAACCTCATACTATTGGAACGGCCTTTATACTGTAAAGCAGGTAGTTTCGGGTGCTATAGATGCTGCGCGGTACCCGAAGCTCCGCATTCTCACCACCCGAAATTGGAGGCACGCGAGCTGGGAGCTGGGTAACCTGAAAACTTACTCCTCCTCGGTAGCCCATACGAGGTAAACGAGGGAGTCGAGCCGCGCGGGGCTGAGTGCAGGTTGTGCGTAGAGGAGCTTGATGGTGCGCAGTCTGAAGTAGCTGAAGCGGAAGGCGTGGCGCTTAATCGGCGAGCGAAGGGAAAGAGCATCGAAACTGTTGGTGGAGCAAATGTCACAGTGTAAAGAACTGACGCGGGCTTTTCGCTTTGTTTTCAGGTAATTACAATCCTAAACCGCTTCGGCGGCAAACAGAGAATGGCCTTATTTCCAGATACTTGTGCAAAGCAGCAGCTTTCATCTCCTCCGAAGTTCGAGATTACGGGTGTTTAATCTACACCCCACTCGGTGGCAGACGCGGTTCCCGCGAGCGCCACGATGGGCGCGTAGAGAAAGAGACTCTTCCCCGCGCTGAACAAGAGCCCGTAGAGCCCCACCAACAGAGGGGTGGAAAAGACTGCCATTCCCCCGTACCCGGTCTGAAAGAGGGATCCAAACCGCATGAAGTTGTACCCCAATGCAAGGGCGAGGAAGAGAAGCACCGGGAGAGCGAAGATGGCGAGGTCACGCGCTCGGCGGTCCTTGCCTGACGTGGCAAGCAGGTACGCGATACACATCGGAAGATTGATGACGAACGCCCACTTCGTCAGGATTCCGCTCCCGAAGAAGCCTCCAGCCTACAGCATTGCCCTATTATCCGGCGCGCGACTGTGTTCGATCAGAAAGTAGAGCGTGCCGGCGAGACAGAGGGTCTCCAGGGGCTTGGTGAGAAACGACTTGGTAGCATACACGATGAAGAATGTCGTGAACGCGAATGACATGGTAAGCTGCAAGGACACCCGGTCCGGGTAGCCCAGCCGCTTCCCCGTCAAGAAGAGTAGCAGGCAGACGAGCGCGCTTACAATCGCATTCGTCAGGGACACACTCCCTTTCAGGGCAAGACTCTGGAAGGCCTCGGGGGTGAAGAGGCAGACCAGCTTGCCCAGGAGGTACAGCGGGGCGGCGGCGAGCGAGAGCGCAAGCCCGAAACTCGAAACGGGCTTGCCGCCGACCCCGATCGAAACATTCTCCGCGACGACCGGGCTCAGTGTGATTTCGCCCCGCTCCACAAGCGCCTCCGTGACCTTGAAAGTGATGACACCGTCGCTTGGAGCGATGATCCCGCTGGAGACCGAGAGAAACGCTGTGAGGAAGAAAATCATGAGCTGCAGGGCGGGCGAACGTATCATGTGTTGCTGACGGTCTGCCGCAAGGTCACTGCCGGCCTTTCTGCCGCCTGCGGCGCTCCCGAAGCCGCGTTATGAGCCAGCGGTGTGCGCCCGGGCGACAAGTTGGTGATAGTCACCCCGCCTGTAACGGCCGATTAGCTTGAGGACATCGATTCCGTAGGGGATCGGTTTGAGGTGCGATTTCTCGCCGGCGTAACGCGTGGGAATGGGCAGGTCGATCACCCGTAAGCCGAGGATCTTGGCCGCCACGATCATCTCCTGATCAAAGATGAAGCTGCGGCTATGGAAAAACTGGAAGGGGATGGCCTGCAGCGCCTCGCGCCGATACAGCATGTACCCGCTGTGATACTCCGCGAGTTGTAAACCAAAGAGGCGGTTCTCGAGCAATGTCAGCGCCTTATTGGCGACAAACTTGTAAAGCGGCATGCCGCCCCTAAGGGCGCCTCCCCCCTTCATGCGAGAGCCCTGGACGATATCGGCTTCGTTCCTCTCCAGCGGCGCGAGAAGTTCAGGGATGGATTCAGGCGCGTATTGCCCATCCCCATGGAGCCAGACAATCAGGCCTCCACCGAGCTCAACGGAGCGGGCCAGTCCCGTCTTGGCCGCGCCTCCGTAGCCACGGTTGACAGGATGTTCGATCAATTCGAGCTTCGGGAAACGCTTCCGGAGCCGGCGGGCGACGTCAGGAGTAGCGTCGGTGCTACCATCATTGACGACAACGTAGTGGGCAGCTCGCTCGGAGATCTCTCGAGGAATCCGATCGAGGACGCTCTCGAGGGTCAGGGCTGCGTTATATGCGGGAATGGCGATGACAAGGGCGGGGTCATTCATGAGGGGTTCACAGGTGGCGACTCATACCTTCGTTGTCCTGGCTCATGGCGAAATGACTTCTGGATCGAGGCTGGTCATGCCGTCCGACTCCGGGCTTCTGGTGGAATCGTGCACGCCTGTCCAGGCGATGGGCATGACACCGGGGGCGTACTTGGCGTATCCCGCCATGCTCAATTCGATAGTCTGTTCGATATCGAACCTGGGTTGCCAACGCAGGAGCGCCTGCGCCTTCGTGATGTCGGGGATGCGACGGTCGGAATCCTCGTATCCCTCACCGTAGAACTCGGTGCTGTCCACGTCCACGATCTCGGCCAGCTTCTCGCCGGGCCTTCGAAATTTCGCAGCGTACATGCCCCGCATCCGATAGGCCAGATCTCGGATGGAAATCTCATTGGCCGGCGACCCGATATTGAAAATCTGACCATCGCATACCCCTCCGGGATTATCGATGATCCTTGCGATGCAGTCGATGGCATCTTCGATATAGGTGTAGCATCGTTTGTGATGACCGCCATCGACAAGTTTCATCCGGGTGCCCTCCAGCAGGGCAGACATAAAGTGAGAGAAGACCCGTGGGTTCCCTTCCTGTTCAAACGTGAGATAGTCGATTTTGGGCCCAATGAAGTTGAAGGGACGAACAACCGTCCAGTTGAGGCCATCTCTCAATCCGTATGCATGGAGGACGCGTTCCAGGAGTTGTTTGGCGCAACTGTAAATCCACCGGTGCTTACCGACCGGGCCAAGGATGAAGTCAGTCTTGTCCTCATTGAAAATGGCGTGTCGGGGATCGGTGGGATCCTTGAGATCATCTCCACAGCCGCTGGCCACCGTTTTGCCGTACACCTCGCACGAGGAAAACTGAATCAGGCGCCTTTTCCTTTCCACGCATACCTGGGCAATGCGCAAGTTCTCCAGAAAATTCAGCTCGAAGACTTCCAGGGGCTTCAGCACATAGAAGCTGGGGTTGGCGTGGGCGATCATGTCCACCACCACGTCGGCCCGCTCAATCATCTCATTGACCGCGTCGCGCTCGTTGCGGAGGTCGCCGCGCATGAAGGTGAATCCGGGCAACTCCAAGGCCTCCTGGAGCTTCTCATCGGTAAGGTCGAAGCCTTCTACCTCATGCTCCGTCGTGCGCAAGAGTCGGTTGGCCAGATGAGAGCCGATAAATCCTCCTACTCCAAGAAGTAGAACTCGCATCGTATGAGACTCCCTCGAATGTTTCCTAGGACCCGCCTACCCTATGATCCGAGCCCTGGTGCGCAGCGTCGGCTATCAACGCCACAGCCCGCATACTCATACTTGGTTAACAGTCTCAGGGTAGTACTTCGCCAGCCCGTCTCGAAAATGAATCGGATCAAAGCCCAGGTCGCGTCGGGCAGCACCGATATCGCAGTTCACCGGCGCTTTCTGGGCTAGAATCTGGTCCATGAAGACGATCGGGTGCTTGGAGACTATCTGGACCAACCGGGCGATCAGCCCGCACACACCGAGGGGCACGTGGATCTTCAAAGCCTTTATCTCCAGACGCTCCATCAGGCAGTCCATGATCTGGTCGTAGGTCAAGGCTTCCGGCCCGCCCATGTCGTAGGTCTTCCCATTCGTTTCAGGGGCATCAATAGCTCTAAACATGGCCGCCACCAAGTCCTCCACGAAAATCGGATAAATGACGTATGAGCCATGTCCTATCATGGGCACAACGCGCCATTTCTGAATGATTTCCCCTATCTTGCGAAGCCGTACCTCGCCGGGTCCATAGAGCAGGGCCGGCCGGAAAATGGTGAGGTCCAGCGCGGCCTTCCTGAGAATCTCCTCTGCTTTCCTCTTGGTTGTGCCATAGAAGCCCGGATAGTCGCGCCCCGCCTTGATCGAACTCACAAACAGGACGCGCCTCACACCATGCTCCGCGCAGGCGCGGACGATGTTGCGAATCCCCCCAAGCGTGATCCGCTCGTGAGCATCTCGCGGCATGTGTTCGTGAGCTGTAATCAGGTGAAGGACAGCCCGGCTACCTTTGACCGCCTTGCTCACCTCCTCATAGTTCGTGACATCGCCGCGGCAGATCTCTCCTCCCATCGCGTCAGCCATACTGAGCCGCTCGCTGCTGAAATCAAAAGCTCGAAACGGGACATTTCCTTCCGAGGCGAAATGACACGTGCGGGTTCCGACGAATCCGCCGGCCCCGGTGATTAAAATGGGGGTGTCCATCACAATCGAGCTTGCCAATCCGGATATCACGAGACTCCGAGTCGAGTCTCAGGGGAAATCTAGTCTTGAAAGGGTTGCGCAAGATTCCGGAAGGGGGCTGCAGCCCATGAGATGCGATTGATGGGGCTGTCCCCTCGGCTGTTTTCCCCTACCCTGTTGAAATCAGCGAGCTATGATAATTGATGGCAGGATAAGAAGTCAATCTTGCTTAACAAAGGGCGCCGTTGAATTTCGTCTGTCATCTGCGTGGACCTCCGCCAATCCATGCATAATCAAATCGGATAGCATGGCCACGAACTGTTGTCCACAAAGCAGTGAAGCATCTTGGCACGGCGGCTCGGCGTGTAATTCAAGGAGGGTGCCTGGCGCCCCGCAGTGGGGTCTCTGGGCAAATTCGCAATGAAAGCACTTGCGGACGCTTGTGACATTCGCCAAGGTGGGACACTATGGATCACCGATATCGCAGGGATGTGGTCCGGAGGCAGTTAAAGGCACGCTGGCGGCGTCGGTACCGGTGTCGAGATCCAAGCGGAGACGGGCGCCTGGGGGATGTAGGAGATTAGCAGTGGATGGTGGAGCAAATGTCACAGTGTAAAGAACTGACGCCAGCTTTTCGCTTTGTTTTCAGATAATTACAATCCTAAACCGCTTCGAGCCAAAACGGCGTAGGGGCTTATTTCCAGATACTTGGGAAAAGCAGAGGTTTTCATGTGCTCCAAAGTTCAAGATTACAGAGGCGCAATCTACAGCCCACTCGGTGACGCGGACGCGTTTCCCGCGAAGGACCACTAACCTCCATTCGGGCGCCTCACGTGTGGGCTCCCAGGGGACCTCCAGATGATCGCTTCGAACAGGCGGGCCGAGCTCAACGGCATCCTGCCCTGCTTTCCTGACGCGGCGACGATCAGAATCACATACCCAGCGGCCTAACGCCCGCGCTAGACGATCGCCCGCACCACACCACCATCGACCCGGAGCGCCGCGCCCGTCGTCGCCGAGGCGAGAACACTGCAGACGTAGGCAATCATGGCCCCTACCTCATCGGGGGTGGCGAATCGCTGAATCACCGAGGACGGCCGCGCGGTGGCGAAGAACTCCCGCTCCACGGTAGCCGCGTCGATCCCACGTGCGGTCGCCAGCTGCGTGACGAAGGTGCCGACGCCTTCGGATGCCGTTGGGCCCGGTAGCACGCTGTTGACCGTCACCCCAGTCCCGGCGAGCGTCTCCGCCAGCCCGCGGGCGACCGCGAGTTGTGCCGTCTTCGTCATGCCGTAGTGGATCATCTCGGCCGGGATCTGCACCGCGGACTCACTGGAGACAAAGACGACGCGGCCCCAGTTGCGGCCGCGCATCTCGGGAACGTAGTGGCGGGCCAGCCGGATGCCGCTCAGGACGTTCGTCTCAAAAAAGCGCAGCCAGTCCTCGTCCCGGATATCCCCGAACGGCTTGGTCTCGAAGATGCCCAGGTTGTTCACCAGCACGTCAACCGCGGGAAGCGCCGCGATGAGCGACGCGCAGCCGGCCGCGGTGCTCAGGTCCGCGGCGACCCCATCGATCGCCGCCCCGGGTACCTCGTGCTGCAATTGTGCGGTGGCCACCTCCACCCGGCCGGCCGTGCGGCCATTGATCGTCACCACCGCGCCCTCGCGGGCAAGGGCGCGCGCCGTCGCGAGCCCAATCCCCGCCGTCGACCCCGTCACAAGGGCGCGCTTTCCTGTCAGTCCCAGATTCATACATGCTCCCTCTCGTTAATCGCTTCGCGCCGGTCTAACGCAAAACCGTTCCGTGGCCAGGGCCGCGCCCCAGTCCCATTCCAACGCGAGAAACTATTCCCGCGGCCCCGGTCCACCGCAGCGGACGGATGGCGCGCCCCACAAGCTCCTCGTTGGCGCCCATGCCGTAGATATCGGCCGTGTCGAGGAAATTGATGCCGAGATCAAGCGCGCGATGAATTGTGGCAACGGATTCCACGTCGTCACGCGGTCCGTAG
>Ga0184612_10001629_pt1 | contig 10908 bp, 9 predicted proteins | sample PLM3_60_coex_FD_133163 | JGI IMG/M metagenome (GOLD analysis project Ga0184612, IMG submission 133163) | Groundwater sediment microbial communities from an aquifer in East River, Colorado, USA - PLM3_60_coex | ecosystem: Environmental > Terrestrial > Soil > Riparian zone | place: USA: East...
CAACACGGACGCGGACCTCGACCGGGCAGCGGAAGCGATCGCTCCCTTCACGGATCGTTGAGCGTCGGGCCGCTCACGGTCCTTCCGCCCCGACGCCTCACGCGAATTCGGGGCGCACACGCTCCAGGAAGAGTTCCATGTCCGCCGTCCCAGGGAACCCCGGAAAGACCAGCTGGACGTGGGCGAAGCCGAGCTCCGCCAGCGCCGCAAGGTGGCCGACCAGCGCGGCCGGGTCACCGGCAAAGGCGACGACCTCGCCCTGGAGCCTCGTCCCCGCCGCCCGCCGGGCCGCAGGCCCATCGGCGTCGAGGAAGGCGACGAAGGTGATCGTCCGGACGATCGACGCCGGGTCGCGCCCGACCGCCGAGCAATGCGCCTCGAGTGCCGTGACCTTCCGGCGCAGCACATCCATCGGGCGCGACATCGCGTTCCACCAGTCGGCGTGCTCCGCGACGGCGCGAAGGGTCACCCGCTCGCCGTCCCCGCCGATCATGATCGGCGGCGTGGGCTGCGGGACCGGCACGGCCAGCGCGTCGGTCAGCCGGTAATGCTGCCCCTCGTAGGAAACGGGACCCCCGGTCCAGAGCGCACGGATGACCTCGATCCCCTCGACCATCTGGGCGATCCTGGTTCGGGCCGATGGGAAGTCGTAGCCGTAGGCACGGTACTCGTCCTCGGCCCAGCCTGCTCCGTAGCCGAGGATGAACCGCCCGCCGCTCAGGTACTGCAGCGACGCGGCCATCTTGGCCAGCAATGGCGGATGGCGGTACGAGTTGGCCATCACGATCGTGCCCAGCAACGGCCCCGGAAACCTGGCGGCGATCCAGGTCAGCTGGGTCCAGCACTCGAGGCGGAAGCGATCCTCGGTCATGAAGTGGTCCGAGACCCAGAGCGACTCGAACGACGGCGCGGCCACGGACAGCACGCGATCCAGGTCGGCGGCGAAGGTGGACGGGTCCACGCGCTCGATCTGTCGGTTGCCCGTCGGGGGGTTGTAGCCGAAGGCCAGTTGAGGCCGCTCCATGGCCGGCTTACCCCGTAGCCAGCGGATGCGCGGCGACGACCGCCTCGACGACGTTCGCGCCGAGGCCGGGTCGATCGGGTACGACCAGCTCGCCGTCGACGATCTCCAGCGGCTGATCGATGAGGTCCCACTTCCAGGGCACGTCGTCCATGTCGATCTCGAGGATCTCGAGGTTCGGCATGGCCGCACAGAGGTGCGCGTTGATGAGCGTCGCGAGCGGGCTCATGTAGTTGTGGGGCGAGAACATCGTGTCGTAGTGTGCCGCCAGCTCACAGATCCGGCGGGCCTCGGACAGGCCGTTGGCCAGCGTCTCGACCATGACCACGTCGGTCACATGCCGTTCCAGGAACGGCCGGAAACCCTCCCGCCTGATGAGCGCCTCGCCGTGGCACAGCCGGGTCCGGGTCTGGCGCCGGGCCGACAACAGCGCGTCGGGATCGAACCCCTCGGCCTCCAGCCAGTAGAGGTCGAACGGCTCGAGCGCCCGGGCCAACCTGACGATCCCGCCCATCCGGTACTCCTGCCCGACGTCGAACAGGATCCCCATCGCCGGTCCGGCACGCTCGCGCAACGCACCCACGAAGTCCACCGCCGCCTCGATCCGGAAGCGGTCGATGGCGCCGTCGAGGGTCGGCGGCAGTCCGCTGGCGAGGCCCGGCACGAGCAGGTTCGTCTTGAGCGCCCGGAAGCCCGCCCGCTCGACGTCGTCGACGAGCGCGAGCCAGCTCTCGATCGTTCGTGCCGGCTCGACCCCGAGCGCCTCGGGGTCGATCGCTCGATACGAGGCGAAATGCGACCAGTAGAGCGGGATCCGTTCTCGATAGAGGCCGCCCAGCAACTCGTAGACGGGGACGCCCAGCCACTTTCCCTTGATGTCGTGGAGGGCGATGTCCAGGGCGCCGATCACCTTCATCCGCTCGGGCACGCCGGCCCGCCCGGAATCCCAGAGGCGCCGACTGATGAAGTCGATCCGTCGCGGGTCCTGGCCGATCACCTCGCGTCCGACGAGCCGGATCGCCTCGGCCAACGACGGCGAGGCGTGCCAGTCGTAGCCCTCACCCCAGCCGACGACCCCCTCGTCGGTCGTGACCTTGAGGAACAGGAAGTCGCGGCCACCGATGCCGCTGGCGCAGGTGATCGGCTCGACCGACGCGATCTTCACGGCAGGCGCTCGGCGCGGAGCGGGTGGGCCCGCACGACGTCCTCGACGATGTCCGCCCCCCAGCCGGGCCGATCCGGCACGACCAGTTGGCCATCCTCGATCTCGAGCGGATGAGTCAGCAGGTCCCCCTTCCAGGGCACGTCGTCGAGGTCGATCTCGAGGATCTCGACGTTCGGGATGGCCGCGCACAGGTGGGCGTTGATGAGCGTTCCGAGCGGGCTCATCCAGTTGTGCGGGGAGACCATCGTGTCGTAGAGCTCGGCCATCTCCGCGATGCGGCGACTCTCGGACAAGCCGTTGGCCAGGGTCTCGATCATGACCACGTCCGTGACGTGGCGCCGGAAGAACGGCCGGAACTGCTCGCGCCGGATCAGGCTCTCCCCGTGACACAGCCGGGTGGTCGTCTGCTCGCGGGCGGTGAGCAGCGCGTCCGGATCGAAGCTCTCGACCTCCAGCCAGTACAGGTCGAAGGGCTCGAGCGCCCGGGCGAGCTTGACGATGCCGCCCATCCGGTAGTCGAACTGGACGTCGACGGCGATCCCGATGCTTGGCCCCACGGCCTCGCGCAACGTCCCGATCCAGGTCACGGCCTCGTCCAGTGTCCGCCGGTCGATCGCCCCGTCCAGGTAGCGCGGCAGCGTCGGCGGGCCGCCGTCGGGACCCTCCTGGATGAGGTTCGTCTTGAGGACCTTGAAGCCGCGATCGACGACGTCGCGGGCGCCGGCCGCCCAGGCCTCGTAGGTGAACGTCGGCTCGTGGCCGACGACGTCCGGCCAGATCGCCCGGTAGGTCGCGAAGTGGGACCAGTAGAGCGGGATGCGGTCGCGGAAGAGGCCGCCGATCAGCTGGTAGACGGGCACGCCCAGCCACTTCGCCTTGATGTCCCAGAGCGCAAGGTCGATGGCGGCGAGGACCTTCATCCGTTCCGGGACACCTGGCCGGCCGCCATACCAGATCCGCTCGTTCAGGAACTCGATGCGCCGTGGGTCCTGGCCGACCAGCGTCCGGCCCATGACCTGCAACGCGGTCGCGAGCGAGGCCGAGGTATGCCAGTCGTAGGTCTCGGCCCAGCCCGTGATGCCCTCGTCGGTCGAGACCTTGACGAACCCGAACTCCCGCAGGCCGCCATCACAGACGAACGGCTCGATGGCGGTGATCTTCATCCCGAACGTTGCCTCGGCACCGCCGGACGAGCCTCGACGGTGGCCGCACAGGCCACCCCACCGGCCCGCGGCGCTACGCGGGGGTGACCTCGATGGTCCAGACGCAGTCCGGGTTACTGGCGACCTCGACTCGGTACCGCCCGCCCACCAGATTCCGGATCTGGTATTCCGGCTCGACGATGATCGCGAGCTTCGTCCCGGCGGCGTCGAGAAGGGTCACGAACGGGATGACCTGGTTCGATGCGCAGACGGACACGGTCATCGCCGCGCTCCCCGCCGCGAGATCGAAGTCAGGCGAGACGCCATTGCCGCGACCGACGATACGGACGGTCGTGCCGTCGACCGTGAGCGTGGGGCTGCCGGCGACCGGTGCCGAGCCCTGGGGCGCCGCAGATGCGCTGCCGGCCGGGCCGGCCGGTGGTGAGGGCGTCGCGCTGGAGCCGGGCGGCGCGCTCGGTTCGCACGCCGCGAGCGCGATCACGAGGACGATCGCCATGACGGCGGCGGCCAGCCGTCGCGCCTCGCCGAGACCGCCCCTGACCGCACCTTCCCGAAGCTCGCGTCGGTCACCCATTCTTCGTGATCCTCGGATCGATCGCGTCACGCAGGCCATCGCCGATGAAGTTGACCGACAGGACCGTCATGGTGATCGCGATCGCCGCGGGGACCCATTGCCACGGCAGTGTCGTGAGGACGACCGGACTGACGGCCTCCGTGATGAGGTTGCCCCAGCTCGCCTCCGGCGGGCGGACCCCCAGACCCAGGAAGCTCAGACTGGACTCCAGGAGCACGGCCGTCGCGACGCCGAACGTGGCCACCACGGTGAGGGGTCCAAGGATATTCGGGAGCATGTGCCGGAACAGGATCGTGCGATCGGGCACGCCGATCACATGGGCCGCGGTGATGAACTCGGATTCGCGCAGGACCAGCAGCTGACCCCGCACGAGGCGAGCGGTCACCGGCCAGCCAAGCAGGCCGATGACGATGATCACCGAGATGATGCTCGGGCCGAGGACGGCCACGAACACGATGATCAGCAGCAACGGCGGGATGGCCATGATCGTGTCGGTGAAACGCATCAGCCCCTGGTCCACGAAGCGGCCGTAGTACCCGGCGGCCAGCCCGAGCAACGTGCCGATCACGAGGTAGATGGCAACCGCCCCGAAACCGACGATCAGCGACGTGCGAGCCCCGTACAGCACGCGCGCCCAGACGTCGCGGCCCGAGACGTCGGTGCCCAGCACGTGCTCCGGGCTCGGCGGCTGCCGGGCGCCCGTCTGGAAGTCGATCCAGTTGGGTGGCCACGGCGTGAGCAGCGGCGCCAGCGCAGCCATGATCATGATCGCCAACACGACCACCACCCCGACGATGGCCAGTCGGTAGCGGAGGAATCGCTTGACCGCTGCGCGTCGCGGTGAGACGTGCTCGCCGACCACCTGCACGGCCCCGGGGGCAACGGGCAGCTTCGCCATCTCCGCCTCGGCCATCGAGGTGAGGAGGCGGTCCGGGTCATTTCGCGCGGTCATACGCGACTCGCGGATCGGCGATGGCGTAGCCGATGTCGGCGATGATGTTGGCCGTCAAGACGGCCACCCCGGTGATCAGGATGATGCCCATCATCATCGATGGATCGCGCGCGCCAGCCGCCTTGACCGCGAGCTGGCCCATGCCGTTCCAGGCGAAGATCTGTTCGGTGATGACGGCGCCGGCGACCGCCTCCGGGATCAACAGGGCCACGATCGTGATGACCGGGATGAGTCCGTTCCGGAACGCATGGCGCACGATCACCAGGCGGTTGGACAGCCCCTTGGCTCGGGCCGTCGTCACGTACTCGGCGTTGAGCACCTCGAGCATGCTGGCGCGCGTGTAGCGCACCAGTGGGGCGGCGTTGATGATCGCCAGCACGGCCGCCGGCAGGATCAGGTGGTGCGCCAGGTCGAGGGCGTCGTTGCGACCCACGGTATGGAGCTGGCCGGTCGGGAGCCAGTGGAGGTTGACCGCGAAGACGTAGATGGCGATCAAGGCGAAGACGAAGACCGGGGTTGAGGCCAACAGGATCGCGGCCGCGTTGAGCCCGTAATCGAGCTTGGAATACTGGCGCACCGCGGTGATGATGCCGATCGGGACCCCGATCAGGACCGCCAGCGTCAACGACACGATCATGAGCAGCAGCGTCTGCGGCAGCCGGGCGCCGATCTCGGCGACGATCGGGCGGTGCGAGCTGATCGAGTAGCCCAGGTCGCCCTGGACGACGTTGGCGAGCCAGCGCAGGTATTGGTGCGGGAAGACCGGCTGGTCGAAGCCGAGCCGACGACGCTCGGCTTCGAGCACCTCCGGGTGGGTCATCATGTTCGCCAGCGCCTCCGGATTGACGGAGGTCAACAACGGATCGCCGGGCGTGAGCTTGAGTGCGATGAACCCGATGATCGTGATCCCGATGAGGACCGGGATCGAGATGAGGATGCGACGCAGGATGTAGGCGCCCACCGGGCCTCCTATGCGATGAACGGGAAGCGATCGATGGGCGCCAGCCGTGCGTCAGTTCAGAAAGCGCTCCGCGCTACGGAGTGTAGGTCCAATCGAGGATCTTCTGGAACGACTCGCGCTCGTTCGGGTAGATGGCGAAGCCACCGCCGAGCTTGTCCGTATACACGTGGAGGTAGTTCGGCTGCCATAGGTAGATCTCTGGCAGGTTCTCGTTCAGGTCGCGTGCCAGTTTGTGCAGGATCTCGTCCTGGGGGGCGCCCGTTACCGCCGAGGCGGCGTTGAACTGGTCCGTGTAGATGCACTCGTTGCGGTCCGCGGACAGCTTCAGCTGCGTTTTGCCCAAGCCCGCGCAATCGTAGTAGATCGACGACTGGTACCAGCCGACGCCCTCGCTGCCACCGAAGCTCAGGAAGGCCTCGAAGTCGTTCGACTTCTGGATCAGGTCCGAGTACGGGGCGGTGGGCAGCGCGGTCAGCTCCACCTTCAGGCCGAGGGCTTGCAGGTACTGCTGGAGGGCCGGCGCGGTCACGGTGAAGTTGGGATCCTCGGCCAACAGGGCCAATCGGAAGGTCTTGTTGATGTCCCACTTCGACTGCGCCAGGAGGGTCTTGGCCTTCGCCAGATCGAATTCGTACTTGTTGATATCCGGATACACCGTGAACCCGGGCGGGATCGTGTAGTTGATCGTCGCGAGGCCACCGAGGACCTTCTCGATCGCCTCCGGGCGGTTGATGGCATAGGCCGCCGCCTGGCGCAGGGCCTTGTCCGTGTTGTTGTTGTTGAAGTTGATGTTGAAGATGCCGACGCCCGGGACGTTGAGCTGCTTGAGACCCGGGACCTTCGCGAGGCCCGGACCCTCGGCCGGCGGGACCCGGATCGTCAGGTCCAGCTCCCCGGCGGCAAGCTGCGCGACCGAGACGTTCGATTCCTGGATCTTGTAGACCAGCTCGCTGATCTGGGAGTCCTTGCCCTTCCAGTAGTTCTTCTTGGCGGTGAAGGTCGCGCCGGTGGCCGAGATCGACTGCGAGAAGTCGTACGGGCCGGAGCCGATCGTCACGCCGACCGTCCCGAGGCAGAATGGGCAGGTCAGCGCCTCTTCGCCGGTCAGGTCCTTGAGCTTGTGCTCCGGGAGGATGTAGTAGACGGCGCCGGCGATCCGCCGGAGGAATGTGGCGTCCGGGCGCTCGAGAGTGATCTCGATCGTGTGATCGTCGAGCTTCTTGAGGCCCTCGGGGATGGTCTTGGTGCCGGACGCCGCCTTTCCGCCCTTGACGTTGACCCACATGTCGACCGGGATCTGCTTGTACGCAGTGGGCGAGTTCTGGGCGCCCCAGGCGATCGTGTAGATGACGTCGTCGGTGGTCACCGGCTCACCATCGCTCCAGACCGCAGCCGGGTTCAGGTTGAAGGTGTAGACGGTCGCGTCGGGGGAAACCGTCCACTTCGTCGCGAGGTCGGGCAGGATCGTCACCTCATCCTTGTCGACGTCGACCAGGCCGCTGAAGACGATGTCGGCCATCAGCTCCTGGTTGCCCGTGCCGAGATTGACCGGATGGATGCTCGGCAGGAAGTCGGAGATCCGTGACACGCGCAGGACGGTCTTGACGGCAGCCGACGGCGCGACCGACGCGGGTGCGGCCGACGGGGCGGTCGATGGCGGGGCGGCCGACGGCGCGGTCGATGGCGTTGCGGCCTGGCAGGCCGAGGCGATCAGGACGATCGCTCCCAGGACCGCGGCAAAACGGGATTTCATGGGGTCTCCTCCTCAGTCGTTCGCCGGCGCGGCAAGTCGGTGGCATCCTGCAACCCGACTGCAATCGTGTCAACTTATTGCCTTGGGGATTGATATCGCGACACCGGATTCGTCCGGTTCAAGCCGTTGACACGCCCCCGGATTGTCTACAACATACGGGCGGGGTCGGTCCCGTCCCGTCGTCGGCGCCCCGCCTTCCCTCGATCATCCTCGTCATCCATCGCACGGGTCTCGTGCACGATACAGGGAGGCACGGTTCGGTGAGTGTCGGCTTCGGCCTGCTGGGCTCCGGGTTCATGGCCCATACCTACGCCGAGTGCCTGGCGAGGCATGTCCCGGGCGCCCACCTCGTGGCGGTCGCGCTCGGATCCCGGGCGCCGGGCCTGGTGGACGAGTACGGCGTGGAGCTCGAGCCGACCGCGGAGGCCCTGCTCGCGCGCGACGACGTCGAGGCCGTGATCGTCGCGACACCGCACTCGACGCACCTGCCGCTGGCGCTGGCGGCGGCGGCGGCCGGGCGACACGTCTACCTCGAGAAGCCGATGGCCGTGACGCTCGCCGACTGCGACCGGATGGTGGAGGCCTGCCGTGCCGCCGGGGTCCTGCTGACCGTCAACCACGTGACCCGCTATCGCCGCTCGCCCGGCACCGCCAAACGTCTGCTGACCGAGGGTGCCATCGGCGACCTCCGGATGGTCCGCGTGCTCAGCTCGGTCGTCGGCTACCTCCCCGACGACCACGGCTGGGCGAAGGATCCGGGGGAAGGCGGCGCCTGGCTCGACATGGGCGTCCACATGTTCGATGCGCTGCGCTGGTTCACCGACTCCGAGGTCGAGCTGGTCTTTGCCCAGATCCGGGATTTCGGCGGATTGGAGCATCAGCGCCGGAGCGGCATGGCCGAGCTCCTGATGCGCAGCGGCGTGCTCGCCCAGTTCCTGGTCAGCATGGAGCTGCCCGAGCCGGGACTCGGCTCGCAGAGCCAATGGACCCTGATCGGGAGCAACGGGATCATCGAGTCGGACTCCTACGGGAAGGTCCGGCTCGGCCGAGGCGGCGGCTGGGAGGAGGTCTACGAGATGCCGTCGTTCGCCCTCAACGCGGACGTCTACAGTCCCGTTCGACTCGAAGCCTTCGCGGCCCAGGTCGAGGGTTTCGCGGGCGCCATCCGCGCCGGAGGCGGACCGCGTCTCGGCGGCGAGGACGGCCGGGCGGCGGTCGAGATCGTCGAGGCGGCCGCCCGTTCATCGGCAAGCCGCGCGGCCGTGCGGCTGCCGATCGACGGGGGCTGACGCGGCCATGGCCAGGGACCCGGCGCGCCTCCGGATCGTCGCCCGCTCCACGCTCAACCGGGCCGAACCGGGCACGTCCCGGGCGGCCGCCACGTTCCCGACCTTCACCGTCCTGGCCGATGGGAGCCTGCTGGCCAGCTACAGCATCGGCTCGACCAAGGACAGCGACGACCTCACCATCGAGCTCCGTCGCTCGAGCGACGAAGGGGCGACCTGGAGCCCCCCTCTCGCGCCCTTCGACACCACCGTCCTGGGTCGGCGCGGATCGCTCAAGTTCGCACCGTCCACGCGACTGGACGGCGATGGGCTGGTCATCGTCTGCCTGTGGATCGATCGCGAGGCATTTCCCGGTCAACCGCTGTTCAACCCGGCGACCGAAGGGTGCCTGCCGATGGCCATCCTCGTCGCCGATTCGCCGGACAGCGGGCAAACCTGGACGTCGTGGCGGGTCGTCCCGATGCCTCCCGACGTCGGACCACCCAGCCTGACGAACGGGATCCTCCGGTTCCCCAGCGGCCGGCTGGTGCTGAGCGTCGAGACGAACAAGACATACCTCGACGACTCGCCGTGGTTCCAGCGGGTCGTCCACCTGTCGTCGGACGACGACGGTGCTAACTGGTCGTCGCCGGTCACGGTCGTGTCCGATCCGCTGGGTCGGATCGCCAACTGGGATCAGCGCGGCGCCGTGGCTCCCGACGGGCGCCTCGTGAGCTTCTCCTGGACGTATGACTTCGAGGCGGTCGCCTACCGGGAGATCCGCCGGCGGATCAGCACCGACGAGGGTCGCTCCTATGGAAGCCCCACCGAGCTCGACGTCGCCGACCAGCCGAGCCACCCCGCGATCCTCCCGGACGGGCGTGTCGTCCTCGCCTGGGTCGACCGCTTCGGATCACGCTCCATCCGCGCGCGCACCGCCGCCTCGATCGACGCGCCGCTCGACGTGGAGAGCGAGGTCGTCCTCTACGAGGCCGAACCCATCGACCCCGCGCGGTCCTCGTCGAGCGACACCACCGGCGACGCGCTCGTCGAGATGGGGACCTGGTCGTACGGCCTGGCCTACGCCGAGGCCCTGCCCGACGGCGATGTCGGCGTCGTGCACTACGCCCCGGGGCCGGACGGCGGGCTCGACGTCCGGTGGGTGCGACTGGCCGTCGATGGTTGACGAACGAGGGGCACGGATGGGACTCGAGGCGGACCAGCTGGCCAACGCCACGCTGTCGGAGATGGAGTCGTTCGCGGCGGCGGTCCTGCCGAGCTACGCGCTCGACTACTACGCCTCCGGCGCGCGCGACGAGCAGACGTTTCGCGGCAACCTCGCAGCCTGGGAGCGGTGGTGGCTCGTGCCGCGCATGCTGATCGATGTCTCGACCGTGTCGCTCGCCACGACGGTGCTCGGCCACCCGATCGCGCTCCCGATCATGGTTGCCCCGATGGCCTCGCAACGGCTGGCCCATCCCGACGGCGAGCTGGCCACGGCCAGGGCGGCCACGGCAGCGGGTACGATCATGATCGTGTCCACGAGCACGATGGTTCCGATCGAGGAGATCGGGGCCGTGCCCGATGTCGCCTTCTGGTTTCAGCTCTATCCCTTCCCAGATTTCGAGGCGACCGTCGCGATGATCGAGCGAGCCGTCGCCGCCGGCGCGAAGGCCGTGTGCCTGACGGTCGACGTGGCGAGCCACATCGACCCCAAGCGCAGGCCGCGGGGCGGCCTCGTCACCCCGGCCTGGGTCAGCTACCCCGTGCACCCACCAGGCGCGGACGACACCCTGGCCGCGCTCGACTGGGCGTACCTCGAGCGCCTTCGCGGCCGGGTATCGGTCCCGATCGTGCTCAAGGGCATCCTCCACCCGGCCGACGCCCGGGCCGCCGCCGATGTCGGCATCGCGGCGGTGGTCGTCAGCAATCACGGCGGGCGCACGCTCGATGGGGCGATCCCGACGGCCGAGATCCTGCCGGAGATCGCCGACGCCGTGGGCGACCGGCTGGAGCTGCTCGTCGACGGCGGGATCCGCCGCGGCGTCGACGTG
>Ga0184612_10001632_pt1 | contig 10890 bp, 11 predicted proteins | sample PLM3_60_coex_FD_133163 | JGI IMG/M metagenome (GOLD analysis project Ga0184612, IMG submission 133163) | Groundwater sediment microbial communities from an aquifer in East River, Colorado, USA - PLM3_60_coex | ecosystem: Environmental > Terrestrial > Soil > Riparian zone | place: USA: East...
CTCTGGCGCTCTCGGGCGCTAACCCGCGATCTGGTGGCTCTGACCACCGTGTTGAGTGCTGCGAAGCACTACAACGTTACGATGGAGAGCCGGTCATTCCATATTGTCTTTCACCGCAGAGCACGCAGAAGCCGCGGACCCATGGACACTGCGAATCTGCTTGCCGCGCTTCGCGCGGCGCAAGCAGCGGTGACGCGAATGGGTTCTCTGCATCTCGGCGCACTCAGCGGTGAAGGGCTTTTGGGCACTGCAACGTCGCCGAGGCTAGAGTTGCGCGCTCTTCTGTCTCTCGTCCGGAGGTTCGTCGCCCATCTCGATGCGCTCGGCGTCGCCCCACAGGCGCTCGAGCGAGTAGAACTCCCTCGTGTGGGGCGCGAAGACGTGCACGATGAAGGTGAAGAAGTCCATCAGTACCCAGTCGGCGCGGTCGTAGCCTTCGACGTGTGCCGGGCGCACGCCGGCCTCACGCAGCGTGTCCTCGACGCTGTCGGCGATCGCCTTGACCTGCCTGACATTCTGTCCCGAGCACAGCACGAAGAAGTCGGTGAACGCCGGAGTGTGGCGCAGGTCGAGTACCACGACGTTCATCGCTTTCTTCTCGAGCGCGGCGCGCACGGCGCGCGTGACTTCGGCCGGCAATCGTTTTCGTCCGCCTGTTGTCCGTGTCCTGGTCCGATTGATTCTCTTCATGCAAGTGATTTGCCGAACCTCGCGCCACTATCGCCGCGCGAGTAGAGCCCGTGTTGCCCGATGTAGGTTTCGACGGCCGCAGGCACCAGGCCCGCGATGGATGTGCCCGACTCGAGGCGCCGCCGGACGTCGGTGGACGAGACGTCGCTTGTCGGCGCGTCCACGAGCAGGACTTTGAGAACCGAGGGCAGCGCGGCAGGCGTGTCAACCACGGTTGACGTATGAGCCGTCGCGCCGCGCATCCGCCCGGCGAGCGCCGGAAGCTTCGAAGGAAGGGCCGACGCGGCATGGCCGGGTCGGGATACGACCACGAAGTGGGCCATCTCGAGTACCTGCGGATAGCGGCTCCACGTGTCGATTTCGGCGAACGCGTCGGCCCCGGTGATGAAGAAGATATGCGAGGCGGGCAGACCGCTCCGGTGCAGCTGCGCCAGCGTGTCGAAGGTGTAGCACGGGTCGGTGCCCCCAATCTCGAAGTCGTTCACCATCAGCCCGGGAACGCCGGTCACGGCGAGCGCCGCCATCGCAAATCTGTGGAAGCGCGAGGCCGATGGCTGCGACGGACGGTGCGGGGGTGTGCCCGAGGGCATGACGAGCACGCGATCGAGAGCCAGCGCACGGTGCGCCGCCAGGGCGGTGTCGATATGACCCACGTGGACGGGGTCGAACGTGCCGCCCAGGATCCCGATGCGGGTGCCGGAAGTCATTCCAAGCGAAGATCACTCAGCGACCGGAATCGGACTGGCTTGCTCCCGCGCCCGCGCGACCTCGCGCCAGACGGCTTCGAGAAGCGCGTCGAGCCCTTGCCCGGTGGCTGCCGACACAGGGTAGAGCGGAACACCGGCCGACTGCAAATGCCGTTCGAGCCGCACGAGCCGGTTGGGCTCGTCGAGCGCATCCATCTTGTTGGCGGCGACGAGCACCGGTTTGTCGGCAAGACGCTCGCCGGTGGCGTCGCGCCCCGGGAAGAGCTCGAGCTCGCGCGAGATGACGTCGAAGTCATCGGCCGGATCGCGTCCGGTCGCCGACGACATGTCCACCAGGTGCACCAGCACTTTCGTGCGCTCGAGATGGCTGAGGAACCGGTGTCCCAGCCCGTGCCCGGTGTGGGCGCCCTCAATCAACCCCGGTACGTCGGCGACGACAAAGGTGCGGTCGCCGGAGAGGCTCACGACGCCCAGATTGGGCGTGAGCGTGGTGAACGGGTAGTCGGCAATCTTCGGTTTGGCCGCAGAGATGCGCGAGATGAGCGTCGACTTGCCGGCGTTTGGAAACCCCACGAGCCCGACGTCGGCGAGCAGCTTCAGGTGCAATCTCAGGTCGCGTTCTTCTCCAGGCAGGCCGGGCTGCGTGCGCCGGGGGGCGCGGTTGGTGGAGCTCACGAACTGCGCGTTCCCCCACCCGCCGTTGCCGCCCTTCGCGATGAGCACGCGCGCACCCGTCGCCGTCAGGTCGGCGAGTTGGAGGAGCTCGCCCTCCGGCGCACGTTCGTACACGACCGTGCCGACGGGCACCTTCAGCTCGATGTCGGCGCCGCTGCGCCCGGTGCGTCTCGACCCTTCGCCGTTTGCCCCGCGGTCGGCTTCGAAGATCTTCTGGAAGCGATAGTTGAGGAGGGTATTCAGATTGGCCGAGGCGACGATGTAGATCGATCCGCCGTGCCCGCCGTCGCCGCCGTCCGGCCCGCCGCGCGGGACGAACTTCTCTCGGCGGAAACTCATGGCACCGGCTCCGCCGTGCCCCGCGGCCACGTGGATGTCTACTTCGTCGACAAACACTTCAGTCGTCAGTCTTCAGTCGTTGGACGACAGTCTCAGTCGTCAGTCTGAGTCGTCAGTCGTCAGTCGTCAGTCGCAGTCGTCAGTTCGGCGACGGGGTGAACGCTGATGACTCGGCCCTTGGCGCCGTGGTCTTCGAACTTGACCTTGCCGGCGATCTTTGCGAAGAGCGTGTCGTCTTTACCGCGTCCGACGTTGAGCCCGGGGCGGAACCGGCGGCCGCGCTGGCGGACGAGGATCGATCCGCCGGTGACGACGTTGCCGTCGAACCGCTTCACGCCCAGGCGCTGTGAATTGCTGTCGCGTCCGTTTCGTGAACTTCCTTGACCCTTTTTTGTCGCCATGAGATGTCAGCTTCCAGCTAAACGATGATGTCCTTGATCCGGATGAGCGTGTACGTGCTCCGATGCCCCTTGGTCCGGCGCATGCCTTTGCGGCGCTTTTTCTTGAAGACGCGGATCTTCGGGCCGCGCGACTCGCCGTCCACCACGCCGACGATCTTGACGTCGGCCACGTAGGGCGCGCCGGCGAGCACTTCGCCGTCTTCCTTCTCAAGCACCAGCACCTGGTCGATCGTGACCTCGTCGCCGGGGTTGGCCTCGAATCGATCGACGCTGATGACGTCGCCCGGCGACACCTTGACCTGCCGGCCACCGCTTTGAATGATTGCGAACACGGCTGAACTCCCGCGCCTGAGACGCGTCTGGCGCGTCTCCGACAGCTTCGACAAAGGAACTAGGGTAACACGGAAGCGATTGGCTGGTAAAGAGTTTGGGGGGGTTTTGCCTGAAACCGCGTCAGACAGGCGGGGCGGCCGTTTACTTGACGAGCATCCTCGTGCCGCGGACCTTCTGCATGCTGAGGGTGTTCAGGAAGCTCGGGAGGAGCTTGTCCATCAGCTCGAAGTAGGACGACAGCGCGGGCGTGTTCTGCTGCGCGTTGTACAGGATCTCTTCGCGGAGCGTTTCCGAATAGAGCGTCGCACCGGTGCGGCCATCGATGTAGATCAACTTCGGCTGCAGGGTGAAGCCCTTGCGCTCCTGATACTGCCGAGACTGGATGACGCGACGGCGCCCGAGCTGGTCGAAGTACTCGCGCTCGACGGGCACGTATCCGGCCGTGGACAGCGGCGAGAAGAGCACCGTGCCGGTGATGATGAGCGGCCCCTGATATTCCTCGCCCAGCTTCTTCCAGAACGCGACGTCGGCGAAGATGCTCTGGTACCGCTCGAGGTCCTTCTCGTTGCGGATCCGCGTCGTATCCTGTTCGGCCTGGGTCGCTTGCTGGCCGTCCGCGGCGCCGCCCGGCGAGGCAGGTGCGCTCGTCTCGCCCTTGGCCTGTTCCTTCGCGATATCGGCCAGCTGCAGCACTTCGGCTTCGATGACGCGCAGCGTCGATTTGGTCCGCAGCTGGCTGCGCAGGAGCCGTACGGTTTCGAGATTCGCGTCGACGTCTTCCGTGCCGCCGCCGATGAATCCCGCGATCAGCACGCGCTGAAACATCGAGACGTCCATCTTCGGCTGGATGGGCGTTTCGATGGGGATCTCGTAGAAGCTGGTGCAGGACGCCGATCCCGCCAACAACACGAGACTAGCGATCGCGGCGGCGCTTCGTGCGGTCATTGATTTCTTTGAAGAGGTCGTAGTTCTGTCGCAACAGCAGGTTCTTCGGATCGAGCTCGACGGCCTTCTCGTACGCCTCGCGCGCCTTGTCGAAGTTGCCCTGCTGCTCGAAGGCGACCGCCAGGTTGTTCCACGCGGCCGCATACGTCGGGTCGATCTGAATGGCCTTTTCCCACCGGTAGGCGGCTTCCTTCCAGAGACCGTTCTGCGCCACCTTGATGCCGAACTCGACCTGCTCTTTTGCGTCCGACCGTGCGTCGCCCGCGTGCGCTTGCGGGGCACACGCCACGAGCGCGGTCGCAACGACGAGAGCTCGGCACAGCATGGATCGCTCCGACTCACTATAGCACCGGACCGCCGGGGTGCAAGGTCTTTCGGCAGCGATTTTGAGCAAGCGGCGTACCACGGCAGAGCCGTGCTGGCGTGGGCTCAGCACGCTCATGCCTGGCGATTTTCGTAACGCACTGACGACCTTCGTAAGGAGGGAATCAAGGAGGGAATCAAGGATGGCGTTGCCGGGGCAGACACGAGGCTCCTATAATGAGGAGAGAGGGGTCGCGCCACCGCTTGGAAAGCGAGTCGACGCGTATGGACTCCTTCTGTGCCGTGGCCCTGTCGATGCTGTCTGCATCGCGCTCGCGGGCCGCCTCCGCGTTCAAAGAAATCCGGCATCAATCGGGCCTCGCGTTGGCAGACGCGCTCGAGGCTGTTCTCGAGGCGTGCGAGGTGCCGCGCCACGAGCGGCCGCGCGCGGTCCGCATGGCCCGCTCCCGCGCCCGAGCGGCACTCGGCGCAGCCCGGGCCGCCAGGATCGAGCCCCTGACCTGGGATGACCCGCGCTTTCCGGCTCTGTTGAGCTGCATCCCCGACCCGCCGCCCCTTCTGTGGGTTCGCGGCGACGTCTCGGTGCTCGCGCGGCCCATCGTGGCGATCGTCGGATCGAGGGCGGCGACGCCCTACGCCATCGACGTCGCGCATCGGCTGGGCCAGGAGCTGTCGGATCGCGGCCTGGTCGTGTCGAGCGGGCTGGCGCGCGGAGTGGACTCGGCCGCGCATCGCGGGTGCCTGACCGGAGCCACGCCGACCCTGGCCGTCCTCGGGTCCGGCCTCGACCGCGTCTATCCAGCCGAACACGAACCGCTGGCGGCCGAGATTTGTCAGAAAGGCTTACTGGTCAGCGAGTTCGGGCCTGGCGCGCCGCCCCTCCCGGAGCACTTTCCGCTGCGGAACCGTATTATCTCCGGGATCTCGCTCGCCGTCGTGGTCGTCGAAGCGTCGGAGAAGAGCGGGTCGCTCATCACCGCCCGGTGCGCGCTGGAGCAGGGTCGAGACGTGATGGCTGTTCCCGGCAGCGTGCTGTCCGGCCGCAACGGTGGCTCCCACAGCTTGCTCAAGGACGGGGCAAAGGTCGTCGAGTCTGCTGTCGATATTCTTGAGGGGCTCGGGTGGCCGGTGGCCGCCTCGGCCCCGGCGTTACCATCTAAATTGTTGCATTCAGACAATTTACTGTCGAGGATGGAGGCCGGGGAGGTCTACCGGCTCGACGAGCTCATGGAATTGACCGGTGTTACAGGTACAAAGCTCCTGCCGCGGCTGATGGAGCTCGAACTGGCTGGGCTGGTCACACAGTCGGGAAGCGGGTTTTCCCGACGTCTGGTAACGTAGGGCCTCAGGTATGGCAAAGTCACTCGTCGTGGTCGAATCGCCGGCAAAGGCGAAGACCATCAACAAATATCTCGGCAAGAACTACAAGGTCGTGGCCTCGATGGGGCACGTCCGCGATCTCCCCAAGAGCAAGCTGGGGGTCGCCATCGAGGAGGGGTTCGAACCGTCGTACGAAGTCATCGCGAGCCGCAAGAAGGTCATGACGGAGCTGAAGGCCGCCGCGAAAGAGGCCACTGAGATCTTCGTCGCGACCGACCCCGATCGCGAAGGTGAGGCGATCGGCTGGCATCTGGCTGAGGAACTGGGAGCGGGGAATCGCAAGAAGATCCGGCGGCTGATGTTCAACGAGATCACCAAGAAAGGGGTGCTCGCGGCGCTCGAGAAGCCGACCCAGATCAACAAACAGATGGTCGACGCCCAGCAGGCGCGCCGGGTGCTCGACCGCCTGGTCGGCTACAAGATCAGCCCGATCCTCTGGGACAAGGTCCGTCGCGGCCTGAGTGCCGGTCGGGTGCAGTCAGTCGCGCTCAAGATCGTCGTCGACCGCGAGCGCGAGATCGGACTGTTCGTCGCCGAAGAGTACTGGAACATCACGGCGCGGCTCGCCGGTCCCGTGCCTCCGGAGTTCGACGCGAAGCTACTCAAGCGCGACGGCGCGAACATCAAGATCGGCAACGAGGCCGAATCGAACACCGTCCTCGACGATCTGAAGCAGGCGACGTGGACCGTCGCGTCGGTCACGACGAAGGAGCGGAAGAAGGGCGCCGTTCCGCCGTTCATCACGAGCAAGCTGCAGCAGGCGTCGCGCTTTCCCGTCAAGAAGACGATGATGATCGCGCAGCAGCTCTACGAGGGGATCGAGCTGCCGGGTGAGGGCGCCGTCGGCCTCATCACTTACATGCGAACCGACTCGACCCGCGTCGCGGATCAGGCGCTGACCGACGTGCGTGAGTTCATCGGACACAAGTTCGGGCCCGACTACGTGCCCGAGAAACCGATCTACTACCGCGCGAAAGCCGACGCGCAGGACGCCCACGAAGCGATCCGGCCGACGTCGATGGAGTACCACCCCGATCAGGTCCGGGCGCACCTGACCGGCGATCAGTACTACCTCTACCGGCTGATCTGGAATCGCTTCGTCGCCTCGCAGATGCCGCCGGCGACGTTCGACGAAACCACCGTTGACGTGGAAGCGTCGAAGTATCTCTTCCGAGTGAAGGGCTCAGTGCCGAAATTTGCCGGCTGGCTGGCCGTCTACAACCAGGAACCGGCCGAGGATCGCACCGCCGGGCCGGGGCCCGACGCGGCGAGCGCCGAGGACGAGGAGGGAGCCAACGTGCTCCCCGCGCTCAACGAAGGCGACCGCCTCGAGTTGCGCGCGCTCAAGCCCGAGCAGAAGTTCACCCAGCCGCCGCCTCGGTACAGCGAAGCCACGCTCGTCAAGGCGCTCGAAGAAAACGGGATCGGCCGGCCGAGCACGTATGCGTCGATCATCGGCGTCATCCAGACGCGCGAGTACGTGAACAAGATCGAAGCGCGCTTCAAGCCGACGCTGCTCGGCATGATGCTCGTCGAGCGGCTGCTCAGCCCGGCGTTCGACGACATCCTCGACGTCAACTACACGCGCGAGCTCGAGGAAGAGCTCGACAAGATCGAGGACGGGACCAACAACTACGAGTCGGCGCTGTCGAGCTTCTACAAGAAGTTCGAAAAGGATCTCAAGCGCGCCGCCAAGGAGATGATCAACCTCAAGGAGGGCGTCGAGCCCGATCCGAAGGTGGCCTGCGACAAGTGCGGCTCACCGATGGTGATCAAGGCCGGCAAGTTCGGCCTGTTCCTGGCGTGCAGCGCGTATCCGGAGTGCGAGAACACGCGCGAGCTCGAGACGCCCGAGGCGAACGCCGAGGGTGCGGAGATCGAAGAGACCTGCGAGAACTGCGGCAAGCCGATGGCGCTCAAGCGCGGGCGCTTCGGTCAGTTCCTCGCCTGTACGGGTTACCCGGAGTGCAAGACGACCCGGAAGATCATCACGACCAAGCAGGGGCTGGCTGCCGCCAAGCCGGACCAGATCCTCGACGAGAAGTGCCCCAAATGCGAGTCGAACCTGGTGCTCAAGCAGGGACGGTTCGGCGAGTTCACTGCCTGCAGCAATTACCCGGCCTGCAAGTACGTCAAGCAGAAGTCGACAGGCGTCCTCTGTCCGAAGGACGGCGGCGACATTGTGGAACGCAAATCGCGGCGCGGGCGCGTGTTCTTCGGGTGCGCGAACTATCCGGCGTGCGACTTCACGCTCTGGAACCGCCCCGTGCAGGAAAAGTGCCCCGACTGCGGGGCGCCGTTCCTGGTCGAGAAGATCACCAAGCGCCACGGCCGCCAGCTCTCCTGCAACAACGAGGCGTGCAGCTACGTCCGGTCGGAGGAGCTGGCCACGGCGTAGGAACAATGCTGAGTGCTGAATGCTGAATGCTGAAGTAAAGGATCAATCAGCATTCACTTCAGCATTCAGACTTCAGCATTCAGCATTGCCCATGATTACCATCATTGGCGGCGGTCTGGCGGGGTGCGAAGCGGCATGGCAGGCTGCGGCCATGGATGTGCCGGTCGTCCTCCACGAGATGCGGCCGGTGCGGCCGACCGCGGTCCACAAGACCGACGGTCTCGCCGAGCTCGTCTGCAGCAACTCTTTTCGCGGCGACAAGCTGGATAACGCGGTCGGCCTCCTGAAGGAGGAGATGCGCCGGCTGGGTTCGCTCATCATGCGCGCCGCCGACCTGTCGCGTGTGCCCGCGGGCGCAGCGTTGGCCGTCGATCGCGTCCGCTTCTCCGAGACCGTCACGCGCGAGATCGCCAACCACCCTCGCATCCGCGTCGTCCGCGAAGAGATCGCGAGCGTCCCGGCCGATTTCCACGGTGGGCCCGTGATCGTCGCGACCGGTCCCCTGACGTCGGAGTCCCTCTCCCGGGATGTGGCGGCGCTCGTCGGCCGGGATCACCTCTACTTCTACGACGCTATCAGCCCGATCGTCCTTGCCGAGTCCATCGACATGTCGAAAGTCTTCCGCGCCTCCCGCTGGGCACGAAGCTTACGGGGACACTCAACCTTGAGTGTCCCCGGGGACACCCAACCGGGACAGTCCCCGGGGACAGTCACTGCCTGCGGCATCGATGATGGCGAGGGCGACTACTTGAACTGTCCGATGGACAGGGAACAGTACGCAGAATTTCACAACGCGGTCATGACGGCGGAAAAGACGGCGTTGCACGAATTTGACGATGCGAAATTCTTCGAGGGGTGCCTGCCGATCGAGGTGATGGCGGAGCGTGGCGTCGACACGCTGCGGTTCGGGCCGATGAAGCCCGTGGGCCTGATCGACCCGCGCTCCGGGAGTGAGCCGTACGCGTGCGTGCAGCTCAGGCAGGACACGCTTGCGGGCGACCACTTCAGCCTCGTCGGGTTCCAAACCCAGATGAAGTGGGGCGAGCAGGCCCGCGTCCTGCGGCTCATTCCCGGACTCGAGAACGCCGAGTTCGTCCGGTTCGGGATGATCCACCGCAACACGTACATCAACGGGCCCGACGTCCTGCGCGAGACGTGGCAGATGAAGACCCGCGACGATCTCTTTTTCGCGGGGCAGATCTCGGGCGTCGAAGGGTACGTGGAGTCGGCGGCCTCTGGCCTGATGGCAGGCAGGAACGCGGCTGCGCGCGTGCTCAATCAGCCTGTCCGCGTGCCGCCGCGTACGACGGCGCTCGGTGCGCTCGCACACTATGTCTCGCATGCCGATCCGCGTCACTATCAGCCGACCAACATCACGTTCGGGATCATGGAGCCGATCGACGATCGGTCGCTCCCGCGGATGAGGGCCGCGGATGGGCGCAAGATGAGCCGCAAGGAGACGCGGAAACTCGCGCTCTCCGGGCGGGCGCTCGCCGACCTCGAGCGCTGGATCGACGCTGGCGAGACTCAGGCCGTGGCACTGCGATGAAGACCGCCCTCGTCGAGTTCCTGGAGCACCTGCGGCTCAACGAGAACGCGTCGCGGCACACGGTCCGGGCCTACGACAGCGATCTCTCCCAGTTTCTGGCCTTCCTCGCCGGCCGTGCCGGCCGCACGCGCGCCGAGCTGACGATGGCCGACTTCGATCACCTGAATATCCGCGAGTTTCTGGGCGACCTGCACCGGCGGGGAAACACCCGGTCGTCGGCCGCGCGGAAGCTGGCCGCGATCCGCACTTTCAGCCGGTACTTGCGCCGCGAGGGGATCCTCGACGGGGATCCAGCGGCGCTCGTGGGCACGCCCAAGCGCGAGCAGCGTCTCCCTGCGCACCTCGGCGAGGCCGAGATGTCGACGCTCCTCGACATGCCCGACGCGTCTCAGCCGCTCGGGCGGCGCGACCGCGCGATCCTCGAGCTCTTCTACGCCTCTGGTCTCCGGCTGAGCGAGCTGGTGGGCCTGGATCTCGGCGATGTGAATCTGAACGGCCGGATGGTGCGCGTCCTCGGCAAGGGTGGGAAGGAGCGGATCGTGCCGTTCAACCGCTCCACGGAGACGGCGTTGCGCGCGTGGTTGCGCGACCGCGAGTCGTTCGTGACGGCCGAACCCGTGCCACCGGCGACACTGCCTGACGGGCCCCGGACCACACGGGCAGACAGGCCACGGACAACACGGACCACACGGGCGGGGAAGCCGCCGCTGTTCCTCAACTATCAGGGGGGACGGCTGTCAACGCGGAGCGTCGACCGGCTGGTCAGAAAGTATGTGGCGGCCTGCAGCACGCGCTTCGGGATCAGTCCGCACGCACTGCGGCACTCGTTTGCGACCCACCTGCTCGAGCGCGGCGCCGACCTGCGGGCGATTCAAGAGCTGCTGGGCCACGTGCGCCTGAGCACCACACAGCGCTACACGCACGTCAATGCCGCTCAGTTGCTTGAAACCTACAGGAAGGCGCACCCGAAGGCGTGAAAATCGCGGCGAGCCGCCGCTTACGACGCCATCGACTCGACCATCGGGCGTCGTCCCCGCGCGTAGTCGATCCCGAGCGTCTTGATCTTGTAGTTCATGACGCGCGGGCTGATCGCGAGCAGCTCGGCAGCGTCCTTCTGCACCCAGTTCGACATCTTCAGCGCCTCGATGA
>Ga0184612_10001633_pt1 | contig 10890 bp, 10 predicted proteins | sample PLM3_60_coex_FD_133163 | JGI IMG/M metagenome (GOLD analysis project Ga0184612, IMG submission 133163) | Groundwater sediment microbial communities from an aquifer in East River, Colorado, USA - PLM3_60_coex | ecosystem: Environmental > Terrestrial > Soil > Riparian zone | place: USA: East...
ATCGGCTACCCGGGTCAGGAGGCGATCACGATCCGGTCGTGGGAGCTCCCGGCCTATCTCGAGGAGGGCCTGATCGACGCGGTCATCGCCCGCGGACCGACCTGGCGCGACCCGGCCACGGGACGGCGTGCGGTCGTCCACGGGGCGCCGCGCACGTACGCGGAGCGGTTCGCGGCCGCGCCGCCGGAAGGAGCAACCGATGGCGACCACGGCGCCTGAGACGACGCCCCGTGCCGAAGGCGCGGGCTGGCTCGATCCATTTCTCGCCGCCTGGGAGCCCGGGACCGGCGAGCCGCGCGAGATCCGCGAACCGGCGAGCGGCCGGCCGCTCCTGACCGTCGCGCAGTCCACCCCCGACGACGTCGCCCGGGCGGCCGCCGCCGCGGCCGCGGCCCAGCCGGCCTGGGCCGATACGAGCTACGACGAGCGGGCCGCGGTCCTCCGTCGGGCGGCACTGATCTACGAGGCTCACCGGCCGGAGTTCGGGACGTGGACGCAGCGCGAGACCGGCGCGGTCCACGGGAAGATGCACCATGAGCAGAACTTCGCGGTGGGCGAGCTCAACGCGGCCGCGACGATGCCGTTCCAGCCGTACGGCCAGCTCGTCCCGAGCGTCGTGCCCGGCCGGCTGTCGATGCTCCGGCGGGTGCCGGTCGGCGTCATCGGGGCGATCACGCCGTGGAACTCGCCGAGCGTCCTCGGGATGCGCGTCGTCGCGCCGGCGCTCGCGGTCGGCAACGCGGTGATCCTGAAGCCGGACCCGCAGACCCCGGTCTGCGGCGGCGCGATGTTCGCTGCGGTCTTCCGCGAGGCGGGCCTGCCCGAGGGCCTCCTGCAGGTCGTCGTCGGCGGGGCGGAGACCGGCGAGGCGATCGTCACCGACCCGAACGTGACGCGGGTCTCGTTCACCGGCTCCACGGGGGCCGGGCGGCGCGTGGGGGAGCTGGCGGGCGGCCTGCTCAAGCGCGTGAGCTTGGAGCTCGGCGGGAACAACCCGTTCGTCGTCCTCGACGATGCGGATCTCGAGGCGGCGGCCTCGGCCGGGGCCTTCGCCTCGTTCCAGTTCCAGGGCCAGGTGTGCTTCGCGACCGGCCGGCACATCGTCCATCGGAGCATCGCCGCCGACTACGTCGACCTGCTCGCCGTGAAGGCGAAGCGCTTGCGGCTCGGCGACCCCTACCGCGAGGAGGTCGACCTGGGGCCGATCGTCAACCAGCGTCAGCTGGAGCGGGTGGACGGGATCGTCCGGCGGTCGGTCGAGAGCGGCGCCCGGGTCGTCGTCGGCGGCACGCACGAGGGCCTGTTCTACAGGCCGACGGTCCTGACCGACGTCACAACCGGGCAGGCCGCCTGGCGCGAGGAGATCTTCGGGCCGGTCGCCCCGGTCGTCGTGTTCGACACCGACGAGGAGGCGCTCGCGCTCGCCAACGACAGCGAGTACGGGCTCACCGGGGCGGTGTACTCGCGGTCGATCTCGCGCGGGCTCGCGCTCGCCCAGCGGATGCGCTCGGGGATGGTCCACGTGAATGACCAGACCGTGAACGACGAGGCGACGATCCCGTTCGGCGGGATGGGCGCGTCGGGCAACGGGGCGCGGTTCGGTGGCGCGGCGAACTGGGACGAGTTCACCGAATGGCAGTGGGTGACCGTGCGCGACGAACCGCGCTCGTATCCGTTTCCCTACTGACTCGGCCGAAGACCGCTCGATGGCATCGATCACCGAGGTCGCCCGGCTCGCCGGCGTATCGGCGGCGACGGCGTCGCGCGTCGTCTCGTCGTCCGACTACCCGGTCAGCGCGGCGACCCGCGAGCGGGTCCTCCAGGCCGCCCGGACGCTCGACTATGTGCCCAACGCCCTCGCCCGCGGGCTTCTCGGCAGCCGCGTGCCGGTCGTCGCGGTGATCGTCCACGACATCACCGACCCGTACTTCGCGGAGGTGGTCCGCGGCGTCGAGGACGCGGCGTCCGCCGCCGGCTTCCTCGTGATCACCTGCAGCTCTGAGCGCAGGCCAGAACGCGAATCGTCCTATGTGCGACTCCTCCGGTCGATCCGGGCGGCGGCGGTCATCTTCGCCGGCAGCGGCCTGGACGACCCGGCGCTCAACGAGGAGATCGACCGGCACGTCGGCGCGATGCGGGCGGAAGGCGCCGCGATCGTCCACCTCTCACCGCACGCTCTCGGCGATCCCGAGGTCAGCGTCGACAACGCCGCGGGCATTGCCGCGATGGTGGCGGCCCTCGTCGGTCTCGGCCACCGCCGGATCGCGTTCCTGGCAGGACCGCGCTCCCTGTTCGTAGCGCGAGAGCGCCTCGACGGTTATCGACGTGGCCTCGCCGATGCCAGTATCGCCTTCGACGAGCGACTCGTCGTGCGGACCGGGTTCGACCTCGACGGCGGGGCGCTCGGGGTCGAGACGCTCCTTGCCGGGGGGGTCCCGTTCACGGCCGTCTGCTGCGCCAACGACCTGCTCGCGATCGGTGCGCTGCGACGGCTGGCCGATCGCGGGGTCGACGTCCCGGGCGAGGTGTCCGTCGCGGGCTTCGACGACATCTCCACGGCGGCCCTCACTGCGCCCAGTCTGTCGACCGTCAGGCTGCCGCTCCGCGAGATGGGCCGCCGGGGGTTCGAGCACGCGGACAGGGTTCTCGCCGGAGGCCTGCCACAGGCCCAGGTCCTGCCCACCGAAGTCGTCCTCCGCGGCTCGACGGCGCCGGCGCGCGCTTTCCCGGCCGGCTGATGGTCGCTGCACTCGCCGGTCGGGTCGTCCTCGTCACCGGCAGCAGCCAGGGGATCGGTGCCGAGGTCGCGGTCAAGGCGGCCGCCGCGGGAGCGCGCGTCGCGGTGCACTACCTTCGCTCGGCGGACGGAGCCGCGCGCACGTTGGAGCGCGTCCGGAGCCTGGGCGCAGACGCCGAGATGTTCGCCGCCGACATGGGCGACGGCCGGCAGGCCGAGGAGCTGGTCCGCGAGGTCATCGGCCGGTTCGGGCGGTTGGACGGCCTCGTGAACAACGCCGGGCGAACGCAGGTCGGGCCGTTCCTCGAGATCGAACCGGCCGAGTGGGACGAGGTGATCCGGACCGACCTCAGCGCTGCCTTCTACACGTGCCGTGCCGCACTGCCGTCGATGGTCGAGCGTGGCAGTGGCGCGATCGTCAACATCGCCTCGCGGCTGGGCCAGATGGGCATCGCGGAGACGGCGGCCTACAGTGCGGCGAAGGCAGGACTGATCGGGCTGACACGGGCGCTGGCCCGGGAGTTCGGTCCCAGCGGAATCCGGATCAATGCAGTCGCCCCAGGGGTCACGATCACTGAGATGACGACGGACCTCGTCGACAGCGACGAAGGCCGCCGCCGGCTGCGGGATATGCCGCTCGGGCGGTTCGGGCGCGCCGACGAGGTGGCGGATGCAGTCATCTTCCTCCTGTCGGACGCATCCAGCCTGTTCCTCGGCCAGACGCTCAACCCGAACGCCGGGGGCTACATGCCGTGAGCACTGTGATCGATGTCCGCGAGGCGGTCGGGCTTGTTCGCGACGGCAGCACGTTGTTGATCGGCGGCTCGGGCGCCGGGCACGCACTCCCGCAGCGCTTCATCGACGAGCTGGCCGCGGTCTTCGGCGAGGAGGGCCGGCCGTGCGACCTGACCACGGTCCGCGTGGTCGGTATCGGCGACTTCGCCGACCGCGGCTTCTCGCAGCTTGGCCTGCCCGGGCTCATGCGGCGCACGATCGGCAGCAACATCGGGAACGAGCCACGCCTCGGCGCGCTCGTTGAGGCGAACAAGATCGAGTCGTATTCGTTCCCGCAGGGCGTCCTGTCGCAGCTGATGCGCGAGATCGCCGCGGGGCGCCCAGGGCTTGTCACGCACGTGGGCCTGGGGACGTACGTCGATCCCCGCCAGACGGGCGGGAAGCAGAACGCGGTCACGACCGAAGACCTCGTTGAGGTGGTCATGCTCCGCGGCCAGGAATGGCTCCTGTACCACGCCTTCCCGATCGACGTGGCGGTGATCCGGGGCACGACGGCTGACGAGGACGGCAACCTGACGATGGAAGGGGAGGCCGTCCAGGGCGAAATGCTCGCGATGGCCATGGCCGCCAGGAACAGCGGCGGCATCGTCATCGCCCAGGTCCGGCAGCTGGCGACGCGGGGCAGCCTGGGCCTGCGCGACGTGAAAGTGCCTGCCGCGTTGATCGACCACGTCTACGTCGATCCGGACCAGTGGCAGACATATATCACCCAGGACTCGCCCTTCTACGCCGGCGCGCTGCGGAAGCCGGTCAGGCCCGAGCCACCCCTGCCGCTCGACGTCCGCAAGGTCATCGCGCGCCGCTCCCTCCTCGAATTCCCGCCCGGCGCGATCTGCAACCTCGGCTTCGGGATCAGCCAGCTCATCGGCCGGGTCGCCTGGGAGGAAGGCATCACCGACCAGCTCGTGCTGACCGTCGAGCAGGGCATCTTCGGCGGCGTGCCCGTGGCCGGCAACGAGGGTGGCGCCGGGTTCAACTACCAGGCCATGATCGACCAGCCGTACATGTTCGACTTCTACGACGGCGGCGGGCTCGACGTGGCGAGCCTCTCGTTCGCGGAGGTGGACGCCGAGGGCAACGTCAACGTCCACGCATTCGAGGGACGAGTTCGCGGCCCGGGAGGCTTCCCGAACATCAGCGCCCGGACCGCGAAGATCAACTTCGTCGGCACGCTCACCGCCCAGGGCCTCCAGATCGCGATTGATGACGGGGTCCGCATCATCAAGGAGGGCAGCCTCCCCAAGTTCGTGCCGCAGGTCCGCGAGATCTCGTTCAACGGCCGACTCGCGCGGGAGCGGAGGCAGCAGGTGCGCTTCATCACGGAACGGGCGGTATTCGCGCTGGAGGACGACGGCCTCGTGCTCATCGAGGTCGCACCCGGAATCGACGTGGAGGGTGAGGTGCTCGCGCAGATGGGGTTTCGGCCGCGCGTGGCCGGCGAGCTGCGGGAAATGGACCGCCGGCTGTACGCGACCGGACCGATGGGTATCGCGGCGGACTTCGGAGCGCGGCCGTGACCGAGCTCATCTCGCTCGAGCTGGGCCGGGTGGCGCACCTCGAGCTCGTCAACCCGCCGCTCAACCTCGTAACGCGCGAGCTTCTCGAGGAGCTACGCGATTCCCTCTCGACGCTGGCGGCTGCCGCCCCGGGCGACGTCCGGGCCGTCGTCGTGACCGGTCGCGGCGATCGAGCGTTCAGTGCGGGCTCGCATGTCGGGGAGTTCGAAGCGCAGCGAGGGAGCGCGGGCCGGGAACGTCACGCGCTCGAGGAGGGCGTCACACGCAGCCTCGCCGAGCTCCCGATGCCATCGATCGCGGCCATCGAGGGCAACGCCCTCGGCGGCGGGCTTGAGCTGGCGCTCTGCTGCGACTTCCGGATCGCCTCGTCCTCAGCGAAGCTTGGGTTGCCCGAGGTCCGCCTGGCCGTGACACCGGGCGGCGGCGGCACCCAGCGCCTGCCGAGGGTTGTCGGTCCGGCGCGGGCAAAGGAGTTGATCCTGACTGGTCGCGTTCTCAGCGCCGACGAAGCTGAGCGGATCGGGCTCGTCACGGAAGTCGTGCCGCCCGGCCAGGCGCGCGCTCGCGCCGACGAGCTCGCGGACGAGATCGCGACCCGCGGGCCACTCGCCGTGCGTGAGGCAAAGCGCCTGATCGACGCGGCCTGGGCTGTCGACATCGACGCGGGCCTGACCGCCGAGATGGAGGCATCGCACCGGATCTTCGCGAGCGAGGACATGCTCGAGGGAGCGAAGGCCTTCTTCGAGAAGCGCGATCCCGAGTACCGGGGGCGATGATGTCGAAACCGGATGAGGACGAAGCCACATGAGTGAAGTCGGGCGGTTCGGCGTCTTTCTGCCCTCATATATCTGGGAAGGCGACGGCCCGGAACGTGCGCGCGGCATCAAGGCGTTCGCGCGAACGGTCGAGGAGCTCGGCTTCGACTCGATCTTCATCACCGACCACCTGCTCGCGGCGAAACGGTTCTACTCGGTCTCGTTCCTCGAGCCGCTCTCTGCACTCGCGGTCGCGGCCGGCGTGACGGAGCGGGTCAGGCTCGGCACCTCGATCCTGATCATGCCCCTACGCAATCCGGTGATGCTGGCCAAAGAGCTTGCCACGCTCCAGTTCCTGTCCGAGAACCGCCTGATCCTTGGCGCCGGCGTCGGCTGGAACGAGGCGGAGTACGAGGCGGTGGGCGTCCGCAAGTCGGAACGCGGCAAGCGCACCGATGAGATGCTCGACATCATCGTGCCGCTGCTCGAAGGCGAGACCGTCACGTACCACGGCCGCTACTACTCGGTCGACGACGTGTTCATCGAGCCCACCGCATCACAGCGTCCGGAGATCTGGATCGGCGGTGGATCGCAGCTGGCCGACCCCAAGTCGCCCGATCTGCCGCGCTTCGTGGAGCCCGTGAAAGCGCGCGTCCTGCGTTCTGACGGGTGGATCCCGCGGCCGACCTGCCCTCCCGACGACATCGCCCGTGACTGGGACGAGCTGCAGGCGTACTACCGCGAGCACGGCCGGGACCCAGGCGAATGCATGGTCGCGCACGAGAACTTCCTTCATCTCGTGATGACGGGCGACCGCGAGAAGGCACGGGAGGAGCAGCACCGTGCCTTTCTCAGGGTGATGAGCGCCGAGCGCGGCCCGGACTACCTCGAATCGGTCTACCTGTTCGGCACGCCCGATGAGGTCATCGCATCGCTCCAGGCGCGCGTCGACGCCGGCGTCGAGTACTTCGTCCTCCACACGATGACGCCGGATCCGGCCCAGCTCCGGAACTGGATCGACGAGATCATCCCGAACGTCCGGTTCCCGGCCGCGATCGGGCCGGTCCGGCGCACGGCACCCGCTCTGCGGTGACGCGACGCGTAGCGCTGATCGGCACGCCGCTCAAGCGACGGCATTCGGTCGTGATGCACAACGCTGCCTTCGAGGTGGCCGGCATCGACGCTCGGTACGAGCTCATGGAGATCGAGGCCGAGGTGGTCGCGAGGGTGGTGGCCGCGGCTCGCAGACCGGAGTTCCTCGGCCTCGGGGTGACCGCGCCGTACAAGCGGGTCGTCGCGGGCCTTGTCGACGAGGTCGAGCCGGACGCCGTGCGCATCGGCGCAGTGAACAATGTTGCGAAGACGGCCGAAGGCCGGCTCATCGGTTTCAATAGTGACGCGCCGGGGTTCCGGGCGGGCGTTGAGCTCGCGATGGGTCGGCCTCTGGCGGGCGCCGACGTCGTCGTCGCCGGGGCCGGGGGCGCGGCGCACGCCGTGGTCCACGCGAGCGTGGCGGCAGGAGCGGGCAGGGTGACCATCGGCAACCGGTCGGGCGAGGGCGCAGCGGCGCTTGCGCGGCGGTTCGGCGATGGAGCGGTCGAGCTGCGGGCGGTCGCGCTCCACGAACCGACATTCGCCGATTCGCTACGCGCGGCTGATCTTGCCGTCAACGCGACGACCGTCGGCATGATCGATCCCGGCATGACGATCGACGTGGCGCTCTTGCCCGCGTCGGCGACCGTCTTCGACCTGGTATACGTGCCGCCCGAGACACCGCTGCTCGCGGCCGCCCGGGCACGGGGCCTGGGGGCGGCGAACGGCTCCGAGATGCTGATCGCCCAGGCCGCGATCGCATTCGAGCGGTGGACCGGCATCGGCGGGATGGCCGACGTCATGCGCGAAGCCGTGGCGCCGCTCCTCGCCGACCCGACGCTGCAGGCCTGACCGATGCGCCTCGCGGTGTCCGAGCCGGGTGCGATCTACGCGATCGGCCGGAACTACCGCATCCCGGGCGAGTCACCGGACGACGTTCCGGTCCGACCGCTCGCCTTCGGCAAGGCCCCCAGCTCCGTGGCAGCGGACGGCGACGTCCTGACCTGGGACCGGACACTGACCGCCAATGTCGACGCGGAGGTGGAGCTGGGCGTCGTCATCGGCGAACGCGCCTGGCAGGTCGCGCCCGAGGACGCGACGCACCACGTCTTCGGCTACACCATCGTGAATGACATCTCGTCGCGCGATCCGTGGCTCGACGGCGACCAGTGGCTGTTGGGGAAGTCGATGCCGGGGTTCTGCCCAGTCGGCCCATGGGTGGTCACTGCGGACGAGCTGGATCCGACCAACCTGCGCCTCAGGTGCACGATCAACGGCGCCGCGATCCAGGACGGGACTACCGCTGACATGCGGTTCTCGATCCCAGAGGTCATCTCGTTCCTCAGCCGCCATCTGGTCCTTCGGCCCGGTGACCTGATCGCGACCGGCACTCCGGCGCGACTTGCGACCCCGCCGGGGCCGGACCGGCATCTCCAGCCCGGCGACGTCGTGACCGCCTGGATCGAGGGAATCGGAGAGCTCACGACGACGGTCGCCTGACCGACAAGGAGGATCCGCGATGAAACCGCCGACCGTGTTCCTCGGCGAGATGACGAGCCCGGAGATCGAGGCGTTCCTGCGGAGTAGCCAGACCGTCATCGTCCCAACCGGCTCGTCGGAGCAGCACGGCCCGCATGGACCGCTCCTGACCGACGTTCTCGTCCCCCAGGAGGTCGCCCGCCGGATCGCCCCGCGCGTCGGCGCCCTCGTCGCGCCGCCGATCAACTACGCCCTGTCCTACCCCCACACGGGGTTCACCGGTGTCGTCCAGATCAGGATCCCCACGTTCATGGCGCTCATCGAGGATCTCTGCGTCTCGTTCGCCACGATGGGGTTCACTCGGATCGTCTTCCTGAACGGCCACTACGACAACACGTATGCGATTGCCTACGCGTGCGCGAACGCTGCCGACCGACTGCCCGGCGGAGTCCGGGCGTTCCCGATCAACTACTGGGACGGCATGACCCCTGACGAGGCGGCCGAGTTCTTCGGCCCGACGACGGGACTGCACGCGAACCGCGGGGAGACATCGGCCGTCCTCGCCATCAATCCGGCGCTGGTGGACATGGACCGCGCCAACGTCGAATTGCCGCCGTTCCCGGAGGTCGCCAACACGGCCGCGGTTCACACAGCGTTCTTCTTTTCCGCGCCGGGTTCGGTTCATCGCGCCACGCACTCGGGAACGTGGGGCGACGCGCGAGAGGCGACAGCGGAGTTCGGCGAGCGCTACCTTGAAGTCGTCGCGAAGTCGACGATTCGCCTGCTCGACGACATCGAGCGGACGTTCGCGGCGATGCCGGACCGCTGACGGTTCTGCCGCCCGCCGGCATCGCGGATGCCGCGTTGGTCATGGCGTCTCGCCGACGTACCAGGTGCCGGCGCGCATGACGCGCTGGACCCTCAGCTCCGGGTCGAGCTCGACGAGGTCGGCACGCTGGCCAACCGCGATCCGGCCACGGTCCCCGACTCCCAGCAGGGCAAGCGGGTTGCGGCTGGCGGCCGCGACGGCGGCGGGCAACGGGGCCCCGGATGCCACGACGTTCCGGACCGCTGTGTCGAGGGCGATGACCGATCCGGCGAGCGTCTCCGTGCCGGCAAGCGTCACGCGCTGTCCTACGATCTCGACCTCCAGGCCGCCGATCCTCCCCCGTCCGTCGCCCGTTCCAGCGATCGAGATCGCATCGCTCACGAGCATCAACCGGTCATTGGGCTTCAACCGGGTGATGAGCGGCCAGATCGCGGGATGGACATGGATCCCGTCGGCGATCAGCTCCACGTAGACCTCGTCGTCGAGCAGGGCGGGCAGCGCGACGCCGGGCGCTCGATGATCGATGCCGCTCATCGCGTTGAACACGTGCGTGGTCGATCGGGCACCTGCCGCGTATCCGGCCCGCGCCTCCTCGAGAGTCGCCGCCGAATGGCCGATGGAGGTCGCGATGTCGCGATCATGGAGCCAGCGGATGAGATCCGTGGCGCCCGGCAGCTCGGGCGCGATCGTGAGCAGCCGGAGTCCGCCTGTGATCGACTCCAGCGCCGGGCGCGGAGCTTCGGCCGGAACCAGCAGGTGGTTCGGGTCATGTGCCCCGCGTCGGGCTGGCGCCAGGAACGGTCCTTCCAGGTTGAACCCGAGCGGCTCCGCCCCGTCGGTGGGAGCGTCGGGTTGCCACGTTCGAACGCGCTCGGCGAAGGCGATGAGCTCGCCGAGCGGCGCGGTCACGGCCGTTGGCAGGAACGAGGTCACCCCGCGTCGCAACAGCCGGCGGGCCATGCCGTCCAGGGCGGCGACATCGCCCATCGCATCGTGACCGCCCCAGCCGTGGACGTGCAGGTCGACGAACCCTGGGGCGAGAAACGCGCCGTTGACGGCCGGCTCCTCGGCGAGGGCGATTGCGGCGATCCGTCCATCCTCGATCGTGATTCGACCATGTGCCACGCGGTCGTCCAGGACCAGGCGGCCGCTGATGGCATTGGCCGTCTCGCTGGTCACCGTGCGGCCGCGATTGTCACCGGGCCGGTCGATCCTGTTGGGCCGATCTTTCAGCCGCCTCGGCGCCGTGGATGGCCGCCCCGATCGCACCTGCCCAGGTCCCCAGCTCGGCCGTAACGATCTCGACCTCGTCGAGCGACGTGGTCTGAACGCGTCGTCGCAGCTCGTCCTGGATCGGGCCCAGCAGGAGGTCAGCAGCGGCCGAGATGCCACCGCCGATCACGACCTTGTCAGGCGAAATGACGACGACCATGTTGGCGATTCCGATCCCGAGATACCGCCCGACCTGAGCGAGTCCCGCCGTCGCGCGGATGTCGCCGGCACGGGCTCGTGTGATCGCTTCTTCGGCGGAAGCGGTCCCGCAGGCAGCTGCGATCTGGTCGGCCCGAGCGAATGCGTCCAGGCAGCCCCGTTTCCCGCAGCCGCACCACGGGCCGTTGGGGTCGATGGTCTGGTGCCCGATCTCGCCGGCCGTACCGTCATGGCCCTGCAGCACCCGGCCGTCAA
>Ga0184612_10001634_pt1 | contig 10889 bp, 11 predicted proteins | sample PLM3_60_coex_FD_133163 | JGI IMG/M metagenome (GOLD analysis project Ga0184612, IMG submission 133163) | Groundwater sediment microbial communities from an aquifer in East River, Colorado, USA - PLM3_60_coex | ecosystem: Environmental > Terrestrial > Soil > Riparian zone | place: USA: East...
CCCGCGCGTTCAGCCCCCACGTCCGCCAGGTGAGCGCGTCCTACGGCGATTCCGTCCAGAAGGTGCTCGTCGCCACGTCCGACGGACGGTTGGTGGAGGAGTCCCGCCCTCGGATCCGGCTGGGGGTCCAGGTGGTCGCGGGGCGCGACGGCGTCATCCAGACGGGGTTCCATGGACCGGCCGGCCTGGCCGGCGTGGAGTTCTTCGACGAGCACCCGCCGGCGAAGACGGCCGAGGTCGCTGCGAAGCGCGCGGTGACGATGCTCGACGCCGGACCCGCGCCGGCCGGCGAGATGCCGGTGGTCCTCGCGCCCGGGATGGGCGGCGTGCTGTTCCACGAGGCCTGCGGGCATCCGCTCGAGGCGGACATCGTGGACAAGGAGGCGTCGGTCTACCGGGGCCGCATCGGCGAACTGCTCGCGTCGTCGCTCGTCACGGGCGTCGACGACGCGACGATCCCGAACGCGTGGGGGTCGTTCTCCTTCGACGACGAAGGAGTGCCGGCGCAGCGCACCGTCCTGTTCCAGGACGGTGCGCTGCAGGGCCTGATGTACGACCGCCTCCGGGCCGAGAAGGACGGCGTGGCCTCGACCGGGAACGGGCGGCGCCAGTCCTACGCGCATCCCCCCATCCCGCGCATGACCAACTCCTACATCCTGAACGGGCCGTCGAAGGCCGACGACGTCCTCGCGTCGACCCAGCGAGGGGTCTACGTCACGGCCTTGGGCGGCGGACAGACCAACCCGGCCTCCGGCGACTTCGTGTTCGGCGTCTCGGAGGGATACCTGATCGAGGGAGGCAAGGTCACGTCGCCCGTTCGCGGCGCCAACCTCACCGGCAGGGCCATCGAGGTCATGTCCGCGGTCGATGCCGTGGCCGACGACTTCGACACCTGGGAGGGCGTGTGCGGCAAGGACGGGCAGGGCGTGCCGGTGGGGAGCGGGTCGCCCACGCTTCGTATCGCCCGGATCACCGTGGGCGGCACCGGTGGCTGAACGCGTGGCCGACCTGGCCGATCTGTCGGCTGCGGCGGTCGAGGCCGCTGCCGACCACGAGGCGGTGGAGGCCTACGCGGAGCAATCGAGGCGCACGGAGGTCACCGCCCACAAGGGCGAGGTCGAGGGGCTCACGTTCGCCGAGTCACGGGGGGTCGGGATCCGTTTGATCGCGAACGGCCGGCTCGGCTACGCCTACGCCGCCGACCCGTCGCTCGACGAGGTTCGGGAGGCCGTCGCCCGGGCACGCGAGAACGCCGAGCTCGCCACGGAGGACGAGTTCAACGCGCTCCCTCCGGCGAAGCCGGTCGAGCCGATCGCCGCGCTGTTCCGGCAGGACCAGGCGACGCTCCCCACCGAGCGCAAGGTGAGCGTGGCCCTGGACCTCGAGCACCTCGCGGTCTCGGCGGATCCACGTGTGACCAAGGTCGACCAGGCCGGGTACGGCGACGCCGTGTCGCGGGTGGCCATCGCGTCCACGGCCGGCGTGACCGCCGAGTACGGGCGCACGGACTGCTGGGCCGTGGTCTCGGCGCTCGCGGAAGGAGACGGCGAGACGCAGGCCGCGTGGTCGTTCCGGGTGGCCCGGGAGCTCGGCGAGCTCGATTGGGGATCGGTGGCGCAGGAGGCCGTGGAGCGATCGGCGCGCTTGCTCGGGGCGGTCAAGCCGGCGTCGGGGCGCGTGCCGGTCGTGTTGGATCCGTTCGCCGGGTCCTCGTTCCTCGGGGTTCTGGCCGGAGCCCTGTCGGCCGAGTCGGTGCAGAAGCAGCGGTCCCTGTTCGCCGGCCTCCTCGGACAACCGGTGGGCTCGCCCCTCCTGACGCTGGTGGACGACGGGCGCACGCTCGACGGGCCGGCCGCGGCGCCGTTCGACGACGAGGGGGTGCCGACGGGCCGGACCGAGCTGATCGCCCGCGGCACGCTGATGGCATTCCTCCACAACACCTACACGGCCAGGCGAGGGGGGACCGACTCGACCGGCAACGCCAAGCGCGGCGGCTACCGGACCCCGCCGGGTGTGGGGACGACGAACTTCTTCGTGCAACCGAGGGCCAGTCCGATCTCCGACATCCTTCGCCAGGCCGAGGGCGGCGTGCTGATCCAGGACGTGTCGGGAGTCCACTCCGGGGCCAACCCGATCAGCGGCGAGTTCTCGGTGGGGGCCACCGGCCTTCGCATCGCGAACGGGGAGCTGGGCGAACCGCTCCGGGAGATGACTGTCGCCAGCACCGTGCCGGAGATGCTGAAGGGCATCGCCGCGGTCGGCGACGACCTCCGGTTCTTCACTTCGGTGGGCGTCCCCACCATCCTGATCGCGGAGATGACGGTGGCCGGCGTCTAGTTCGCCGCCGACCCGGCGGGGCGGAGGGGGCTCGCCCCGCCGGTGGCGATGACGCTACGAACCTTCGATGTGTCCGTTCCCGTGGCCGTGGCCGCCGGTCGTGGCACCCTCGACGTCGTGCGGGTTGCCGTGGAGCTTCACCGCCTTGTCCGGCTTCCCGGGCTTGCCATCGGGCCACTTGTCGGCGAACTTCTGCTCCAACCACAGCTCGTGCTCGTAGTGGCGTTGCCAGTTCAGGCCGTGGTGATACAGCGCGTTCATCAGGCCGTCGTTGGGGTGGTCCGCGCAGTTTTGAAGGAGGACCCGGACCGACTGGACCATGTGGCTGGTCTGCCCGGACTCGAGCCCGTCCACGAGCGCGCCGAACGCGTCCGTGGTCTGCTGGTCGCCGAGATCGGCCTGGCCCAGGAAGGCCGTCCCGCAGTCGTTCTGGACAGTGCTGAAGAAGTCCTCGACCCGCTGGCGCTCCTGGACCGGGTCGACTTGTTGCTGGCAATCGGGGGTGGTGGCCGTGCAGTCGGTGGCCTGTTGCTCGAACGGGGGGCCAGAGAACGTTCGAGCGAACGCCATGCCGGCTCCTGTAACGATCAGCAGTGACCCGAACACGATCACCAGGGACCGCCATAGGCGAAGCTTCGATCTCTTGTCCATGGCTCCGAGTATCGGCCAGGGGTGTGCAAGCTCAGTACGGCTGTCTGGCCATTTCTGCCGCTCCGAGGGGGACTGCCGGCGGCCCTCAGGCCGGGTGCTCGGGGGAGGCCGGGAGACCTAAGGGCTGTGGGCCGCCGGCTAGAGGCCGCTCGCGGGCCTCACGTCTGCGACGATCACCGCGAACACGACGGCGGCAACAGCGATCCGGTACGCCAGGAAGACCACGAACGAGTGGCGCCGCAGGTACGCCAGCAGGAACGAGATCACCAGGAACCCGCTCACGGCCGACGAGACCATGCCCCATAGGAAGGGCCACCCCATGCCGGGGGGGAGGCCGGTCCGCGCGACGTCGATGCCCTTGAGGGCCCCAGCTCCCGCGATGATGGGGAGCGCGAGCAGGAACGAGAACCTCGCCGCGGACTCCCGATCCAGTCCGAGGGCCCGCCCCGCGGTGATGGTCACGCCGGAGCGGGACACCCCGGGCTGGAGCGCCACCGCCTGCGCCACGCCCAACACCAGCCCGTCACGCATGGACAGATCCGCCATGTGTCGACGGATCGGAGCGACCGAGTCCACGACGACGAGGATGACGCCGAAGGCGACCAGCATCACCGCGATCAACCATGGCTGGCCCAGCTTGTCCTCGATCACGGTCTCGAACAGGGCCCCGGCGAGCGCGCCGGGGATGGTCCCCACGACCAGCGCCCAGGCCAGCCGCTCGTCGATGGTGGCGATGGAGCGGCGCCGGATGGAACCGGCCCATGCCGCGAGGTACCGCACCACGTCGTGGCGGAAGTACACGAGCGCGCCGATCAACGTCCCCACGTGGAGCGCGACGTCGAAGGTCTTGTTGAGCTCGGGGTTCTGCAGGATGGTCCACCCGAAGAGCCACGGCACGATGATGAGGTGTCCCGAGCTCGAGACCGGCGCGAACTCGGTGACTCCCTGGGTGATGCCGAGCACGATGGCCTGCAGGATGCTCGTGGCGGTCCCTTCCGGCGAGGCAAACGGCGCTGATGCTACCCGGCTCCGCCTTCCGCTGGCCCCGCGATGGCGATGGCGAGGTCGGCGAAGGCGGTCGCGTAGGCGAGTGTTCGTGAACCGAGACTGGCTCCGGCTCTGCGTCGGGCAGATTATCGACGCGCGGACAGCCGATACCGTGCGTCACAACGCCCAGCTAGACTTGTCGCCGTGGCCGAGGAAAGCAACATCCGCTTCAAGAGAGGCGATGTCGAGTTCGAGCTCTCGGGCTCACCGTCCGACGTCGCGAGGGCGTGGGAAGCCCTCGAGGAAGCCGTTGTTGCCGCGTTCGCCGAAGCTCCGAGCGCGACGCCGTCTGGTCGTGGTGGTGGTGCCGAATCCAGCAACGGCGGCACGACTCCGAAGAAGAGCGCCGCTCGGAAGCGAAGCTCGTCCGGCGGCGGTGGGCGTACGCCCTCCGAGACCCAGAAGCGGCTCCTCGACGCGAAGCTCGACTCCTTTCCTGACCTCGGCAAGAACCCTCCGGCCCTCTACGTGGGGTACGCCGTCTTGCGATGGGCGCGCGATGAGCTGCAGATCAGTGAGCTGACCGTTACCGACGTCTACGCGGTGGCGCACAAGCTCGGAATCCCGCACGTCGTGGCTGCCTACCGAAACGCATTCACAAGGCACGCTCGCGCGGTTCACAAGACCAGCAAGAGGCCGCAGACGTTCGAGCTGATGAACCCAGGCGACGACGCCCTCGATACGTACCTCGCCCGAGTTGCGGCCGGAGAGTCCCCCAGTCAGGCTGAGGCCCAGGCTGAGGAGGCGGAGGCCAAGGCGAAGGAGTGACGGCGTGGCGATGACCCTCGTCGAGTTCCTCGCTCCCCTCTCGAAGGCCACGAACCCGCAGAAGGTCCTCGCGCTCCTCTACTACTACGCCAGGTACGAGGGGTCGGACGGGATGACGTCTTCCGAGGTCCTCGCCGCCCTCAAGCGGGCAAGGGTTCCGGGCGCGGCGCGGATGAACGTCGCCGACGTACTCGCGAAGATGGGCGCTCACGTCGACACGACCGGTACGCGGAACGGCAGCAAGGTCTGGACGCTCACCACCACCGGCGAGCAAGCCGCCCGTCGACTCGTCGGACTCCCCGAGGCCGAACCCGAGATCGAGGTTGACGTCTCCACGCTCACGAAGCTCGCCGCGAAGATCGGAAACGACGACGTGCGCGGCTTCGTCGAGGAGGCTGTCCGGTGCCTACAGGTCGGCGCGCTCCGCGCCTCCGTCGTATTCCTCTGGACTGGCGCGATCCAGACGCTCCAGCAACGGGCGTGGGATGACGACCCGGCAGCGCTGAACGCGGCGATCCAGAGGCACGACGCGAGGGCCCGGACGCTCAGAAAGGTCGACGACTTCGCGTACGTGAAAGACGCAACCGCGCTCCGCGCGTTCCAGGAGCTCGGGATGATCGACAAGGGCGAGAAGGGGACGCTCGAGGAGGCGTTGAACCTGCGGAACCGTTGCGGGCACCCAACGCGATACCGCCTCGGGGAGAAGAAGGTCTCGGGGTTCATCGAGGACGTCGTTGGCATCGTCTTCTAGACACGAGGCGGGGACCGGAGCGTCTCGCGTCTTACGCCGTAGCCGCGCGGGCCTTCTCCGGTCCCCTGCGAGCTAGATCATCGGGTTGGAGAGCGAAGATGACGTTGTAGGAGCGGTTCGAGTTGAAGGGCGGGTCGAGGTAGATTCAGGTCCACGCTCTCGGTCCCGACCCGTTCCCGGAGGATGTCCAGGTTGTCGCCTAGTAGAGGACGTTCGCCACGCTGAAGGAATCCTAGCTCGCCCAGCACCGCGACACGGACGAATGGCTCTGGGGGGCCGTGGCGCTCCTCGGCCGAACTACCTAGATGGCGGCGGACGGTCGTGGACTCGGAACGAGATGGATCGCTCCTCTCGTGCGAGTTCCGTCGCGAGCTGGTAACCGCCGGGGCGAGGGAACTGCATCTCGAGCGTGATGGCAAGGACGGCTCGTTGGTCCGATCCTTCGGGGACACCGGGTGGGCGGCCCACTTCGACGTCGGCCTCGCCCCGGAAGATCTCTTCGCCATCTTCGTGCGCGAGCCTGACCACCAGATGATGCTGGCGGTTCGTCTCCGTCCAGCCGATGCGCACTCCGAGTCCGATCCCGAAGTGGTTGACGGGCGCTTGCCCCTCAGGGAAGGTGCCCCGCCACAAGTCGGTCCAACCTCCTCCAGACACATAGAGCAGACCATTGATCGCCTCGATGTGGTTGGCGACCATCAGGGTCTCGACTTCAGGCATCACCCTCCTCCTTCTCGCGCGTAGTGGTGACCGTTGGCGCGGGTACGTGCGCTGCTGCCGTCACCGTCGAAACCCGGACCAATGCATCAGACGGGGCCGCAGTCGTCGGTGGCGGGTCCTTCGTCGAGGTCAGCGGTACCGCCATGTGTCCACGGAACGGGCCGAACGCGAACGGTCCCTCGATGTACGGGAGCAACGCCCCGAACGCGATCAAGGCGGTCCCGGCGGCCGTCAGCGTGCTCGCCACGGCCTGCCGATTCGGCACCACATAGACGGCACCCAGCACAAGCAGCAAGCCGGTCCCGAACAGGACGACCCGAACCGAGTTGCCAGCCAGCCAGACTCCTGGGCGACTCGAGCTCCACTGCCGTCCGTTCACTCCCTGCATCGTAGTGGGAGGAGGCGACAGGGCCGCGCACGTCAAACCCCGTCGGGAAGGTCACCCGCGGGGTTCGAGTCCTACTTCGACTTGCGGGGACGCTTCGGGCCGACCGGAGTAACTGCGAGCGCTGGCACCTCTCGACGCTTCCGGGCGACGATCGCCTTGGCGATGGCCTGCTGCTTCTCCGTGACCGGCTTGAGCCCGGCCGTGACCCGGATCGCCCACACGTGGTTCGGGGTCGTCTCGACCCGCTCGGCAACGTCTTGGTCGGACAGCCCGTTCTCCAGGAGCTTGACCGCCTTCTCTTCCGCCGGGTGCTTCCGCATCTCCGCCTCCTTCGTCGCCGGGTCCATCCAGGCTGGCGTGATCACTCGGCTCAAGCGGTGAAGATGTCGAGACGGCTGTTCAGCGCATGCGAGAGACGCGCTTCCTTAGGAAAGCGACACGGATGCCGGAGCGTCCGGCCCCTACAGCGTGCCCGACCGTGAACGGGACGCGTGGAGGCCGAGATGGCCCCATTCCCCGGGCTCAGGCCTGGAACAGGCCTTAGCGATTTTCCTACGGCCCGCATCAGGGCTTCTGATGACTAGACAGGCGCCGCCCCGGTACGTCCGGGATCGACGGCGCCGCTAGCGGCGGGGTCGTCCGATGATCGGGGCCGCGTTGGAAAGGGCTTCCGTGAAGATGTCGCTTAGATACCGAACAGACATCCGCCCGGCCCGCGTTCCGGCCGGGTCGCGTGCCATCACTAGTTGCGCTTCGAAGGGAAAGCGACATCGTGAATCCTCAAACCCGGGGTGCACGGCGCCGATACCGAGGTCATGCGACCAAGATTCGGCCGACTGACCCAGGTCTTGGCTGCCGTCTTCGTACTTACGGGCGTCGGCGCGGGTCTCGTCGGTCTGAACAGCGGCAGACAGACGACGCCGGGGAGTGCGGACAACGGGTTGATCTTGCTCGTCTTAGGCGCCGCCTACGCGCTCGTTGGGATAGGCCTCTGGATCGAATCCATAAGGGCCTGGTGGGCGGGCCTGGCTCTTACCTCGTTCGTGGTCATTGTGGACCTGATCCTGGGTATCCATGACGGCGGACTTGTGCTCTGGTCAGCGTTCTTGGCGCTCTTCGCCATATCGGCGGCTCAGGGTCGCGGCAGCCAGACCAGCCAAAGCTAACGACAGCTCATGGGTCGCTTCCGTCACTAAGGGTCGGTCTGGGGACATCTTGCTCGGTAGCCCGTGAGCTCGTTGAGGAACAGGCACGCCGCGATGGCCGAGGTGCGCGAATATCTCCAAACAGGCGGTCGGGAGCATCTCGGTCATTGATCCCGACTGGTTCGGAGCTGGTGGGCGTCCGAACGAGCACCTGTCCGGTTCGAACCAGGATGACGATCTCCCCAAAATGGGGGATGTATGGGCGATGTCGTGTACCTCCTTTAGTGGATAGCCTTTCGTCTTAGTCCAAATACATCAGGTCTGCGGCGAGCGGGTCGCTGGTGAAGGATCTGGGGGGCCGCAACCATGGTCTGCGTTCGTTCCCCCAATCCCTTCACGGCTCCGGTCTTGTCCGTGGAGGAGGCTCGCCTCAGGAAAGGGGGAGGTGGTAACAAGAAATCGGTTCGCATCTGAACATCCGACGTGGCTCGGGCCGCTCGCCCGAGCAAAAGGAGGAAGATCCATGAGACGAGCATCAAAGCTGCTGCTCTTCACTGGCCTGTTCTTGGTAATCGGGATGCCCGCGGCCTTCGCGGACAGCCCGCACTTCCTGTTCGCCAACGCGAGCGTGAGCACGAGCACCGGAGCCCTGGATGTCTCCTTCAAGGAGGCCGGGCTCGGGAACACGGCGACCACCGAGCAGGTCACGCTCACGGTGGACACGGCCACCGCGGTGTACCAATGCTGGAACAACGGTGGGAAGCATCCTAAGGCGGGAAACAAGGAGACGGTCTCCACGTCGCTGACCACGCCGGGCACATTCCCCGTGAGAAACGGTTCGACCACCGGCACGATCTCGGCAGGACCTCCCTCCCAGGGGGACTTCGCCTGTCCGAACGGGCAAACGCTGTTCCTGGAGTCGGTGACCTACTCGGGCATCACGGTGACCGGGTCGGCCGGCGATTTCCTCGGCGCCACGCCTGATCCGGCCGGCGGGACGCTCTCACCCCACATCGCGGTGTAGCGATCCGATTAGCCGAAACAGGCAGTTCTAAGAGCAGGGGCATCGACAGATGCCCCTGCTCTGCTTTTCGGCAACTCGGAGACCTAGGAGCGCTGCGAGCCTGGCTCACGCTCTTCGTCGATGTGGTTTCCGGCGGGAAGCGACACTCGTGGCGTGGAGAGCCGATGTCACTTTCGATGGAAAGTGACATCCCACTGAAGGAGTAGGCGGCTTTTCAGGGCCGTCACGGCCAGGACGCTGGGTGGGTGGGCACGTTGGGGCGTATCGACCATGCAGTCTATTTACCGCGGCGGGATTTGAGGCCAGGATACGTTCGTGGAATATCCGGTCTTCGTTCGGGAGCACGGACTGAAGGCCATCCCAGACCGCGCCCGACGGTACCTGAAGTTGCCGGGATGAAGCCCGACGTTCACTACGTTCGGAACGGAGCCGTGGCCCTCGCCTATCAGGTGATCGGTGACGGCCCGGCCGACCTGTTCGTGGCTATCGGCTACCTATCGAACCTCGAGTACGCCTGGGAGATCTCATCGAATGCCGCGTTCTTTCGCCGACTCGCTGCGTCCAGGCGGCTCATCCTGATGGATCGGCGGGGCTCTGGTCTCTCGGATCGCTTCTCACCCTCTGACGCACCGCCCCAGGAGACGCTGGTGGAGGACGTTCGGGTAGTATTGGACGCTGCCGGCTCCGCCCGAACCGCGGTCCTCGGCCTCTGGGACGGGTGCATGACCGCGACCCTGTTCGCAGCAACCTACCCAGAGCGGGTCACGTCGCTGATCCTCTTCAGCGCGTACCCCACCGGATCGGGCCCCGAGGATCTCCCCGGCAGCTGGAACGAGGAGCAGTGGGAGGAGTGGTTGGCGAGCATCCGGCTCGGGTGGGGCACGCGCGCCTGGACCGTTCAGAACCTTCGCTGGCAATGCCCATCGGTGCTTGAGGATCCCAATCTGCTGGAGCAATGGATCGCCTTCACGCGATTATCGGCGAGCCCGTCCTCAGCCGAGGCGGTGCTTCGGATCGAGAAAGACACCGACATCCGACACATCCTTCCGGCCGTCCGCGTCCCGACGCTCGTCCTTACCCGGACGGGAGACCAGGCCCAGCCCATCGAGGGTGGCCGCTACATCGCCGCCAAGATCCCGGAAGCTCGGTTCGTCGAGTTGCCAGGCAACGACGCGGTGCCCTGGATGGGCGATGCTGGGTCTGTGCTGCGCGAGATCGAGCAGTATCTCGAGCAGAGCTCAGGCCGAGCGTTCGGTTCAGAACGAAGGCTCGGAACGGTCCTGTTCACCGACATCGTCGGGTCGACCGAGCATCTTGTCGGCATGGGGGATGCGGCATGGCGCGAGAGGCTGGCCGAACATGACCGGATGGCGAAGGAGATGATCGAGCGGAGCGGTGGCGACTACATCAACACGACGGGCGATGGTTTCCTAGCGGCCTTCAGCGGACCAGCGGCCGCAGTGCGATGCGCACTAGCGGTCGGGGACGCCGTGAGGCCCCTTGGGCTCGAAGTCCGCGCCGGCGTTCACACAGGCGAGTTGGAGATCGCTGGGAAGGACATCCGTGGCATGGCCGTCCACATCGGAGCGCGGGTCATGTCGCTCGCCCAGCCCTCGGAGGTGCTCGCCTCCTCTACTGTGAAGGATCTCGCAGCAGGGTCCGGCATTGTCTTCGAGGACCGGGGCGAGCACGAGCTGAAGGGCATCCCAGACCCCTGGCATCTCTATCGAGTGGTTAGCGGGTCACCCTGAAAGGCTCTCTAAGCTGCCTGTGTCACGGTCTTGCCAATTACTAGATGTCGTTTTCGTCACGAAGCGACATCGCATAGGCCGCGACCACCGATGCCCTCTCTATGGCCATGGAACGGAGATGAGGGCGTCCAGAAGCGAGAGCGGAGACGCGGCTGCGGTGATCTCGCGTTGCCTTCGCTCGATGTCGCTCCGCGTCGGGGCGATCATCCACAGCCCAACGAGACCGAAGGCCAGGCCGACGAGATAGATCCAAAGACTGCCCCCCAGGAACACGCCAACGAACCCCAACAAGGCCGCGTCCGCGGCG
>Ga0184612_10001635_pt1 | contig 10889 bp, 10 predicted proteins | sample PLM3_60_coex_FD_133163 | JGI IMG/M metagenome (GOLD analysis project Ga0184612, IMG submission 133163) | Groundwater sediment microbial communities from an aquifer in East River, Colorado, USA - PLM3_60_coex | ecosystem: Environmental > Terrestrial > Soil > Riparian zone | place: USA: East...
ACCGTCGTCGGCGTCATGCCGCCCGACTTCGCGTATCCAGTGGGCGCTGTCCGACCGACCGACCTCTGGGTCCCTTACGTTGTCCCGGCCGACGAGCGGATCCGGCACCCCGAGAACGTCAGCATCTATCTCCAGTCCGTCGCCAGGCTGAAGCCCGGCACGTCGGTCGAGAAGGCACAGGCGCAGATGGACCAGATTGCCGCCGCGCTCGAACAGAGCCACCCCCAGTGGAACAAGGACAACAAGGTCGGCGTGCGGCCTCTTCGCGACCACCTCGTCGGCGCGCGCACGAAGTCCTGGATGCTGATGCTCCTCGGCGCCGTTGCAATCGTCCTGCTGATCGCCTGCGCGAACGTGGCGAATCTGCTCCTGGCCCGTGCGAGCGCGCGCGAGCGTGAGGTCGGCATTCGCGCCGCGCTCGGGGCCGGGCGCTGGCGGCTCATCCGCCAGCTCATGGTGGAGAGTCTGGTGCTCTCAGTTGCGGGCACCGTGCTGTCCATCATCCTCGCCTGGTGGGCCGTGCAGGTCCTCAAGGCCTCCATGCCCGAAGGCGTGCCGCGCATCACCGAGATCGCGCTCGACCTGCGCGTTCTCACTGCCGCTGCCGGATTGTCGCTCCTGACCGGACTCCTCTTCGGCATAGTCCCGGCCTTGCAATTGTCGAAGCCCGATCTCACGAACGCGCTCAAAGAGGGTGCACGCGGCAGTGTCGGCGCCGGACGTCAGCGGCTGCGCAGCGCGCTCGTCGTGGCGGAAGTCGCCCTGGCCGTGGTACTGCTGGTGGGCGCAGCGCTCTTCATCGGCAGCTTCATCACGCTCATGCGGATCGACTCCGGGTTCAACCCCGAGGGGGTGTTGACGGTGCAGGTCTCGCCACGCTTCGAACCGGGCAAGCCACCGGGCGATTCGTCGCCCGCCTTCATCGACATAGTCGAGCGAATCAGCCAGGCTCCCGGAGTGATCCACGCGTCGATGATCTCTGGCGGCATGCCGCTTGGCGGCAGCATGAGCGTCACGACCCTCACGGTGCCGGGCAAGAAGATCGAGGGCGATCAGGGCGTCAGCATTCGGCGTGTGACGCCCGAATATCACAAAGCGCTGCGGATTCCCCTCAAAGACGGGCGGCTGTTCGAAGCGACCGATCGCAAGGATGGCCCGAACGTCGTGCTCCTCAACGAGTCTGCCGCCAGAAAATAGTTTCCCGGCGAGAGTCCGATCGGCCGCTCGGTCACGATCAACGACCAGGACCGCACCGTCGTCGGCATCGTCGGCGATGTGCATCAGAGCAGCCTCGAGACCGAGCCACGTACCGAGGCCTACATGCCGATCGCTCAGGCGCGGACCTCGTTTGGCGAGCTCGTAATTCGCACGAGCGGTGATCCCTACCAGGTGCTGCCAGCGGTCAAGGCCGCCGTGCTTCAGGTGCTGCCTGACGTTCCGCTTCGCAACGTGCGCACGATGGAAGAACTCATCGCAAGGCGAGTCGCGCAGCGCCGCCTGAACATGCTGTTGCTGGGGCTCTTCGGGCTGCTCGGCCTCGTGATCTCCGCCGTCGGCATCTACGGCGTGATGGCGTACGTCGTCGCGCAGCGGACAAGGGAAATTGGTGTCCGGATGGCGCTCGGCGCGACGCGATCGAATGTCGTTGGGATGGTGCTGCGGAACGCGTGCGTTCTCGTGGCGCTCGGGCTCGTCATCGGCGGGGTTGGCGCCTGGTACCTGAGCGCGTCGGCAAAGACGTTCCTGTTCCGGCTCGAGTCGAACGATCCGAGGGCGTTTGTCGCGGCCGTGGTGTCGCTCGCGCTTGCGGCGCTCATCGCGAGCGCAATTCCCGCCCGGCGCGCGGCGAGCGTCGATCCGATGGTCGCGTTGCGGGCCGACTAAATCCGTCGCCGTCGTACAATAGAATGGCCGGCGTTTCCGCCGGCCATTCGTCTTCCGGTGGGAGTTGTCAGCGACGACTCCCGGTGGTGTCTTGCATATGAGCACCTCCCGGCCGCGACCGTATGGTGTTGCCCCGTATGCGGGACATGGTCGCTCAGCCTTTATTTAAGCGCCGTCTGAATGCGCAGCGCTTCCGACCCGTTCAAGATAGCACGTTCTTGTTCCTGGCCTCTCTTTGGTGACGTGTTTCTTCACGTTGCCGCTGACGCTCTCCGAGAGCCAGATCTCGGAGCTCACTCGATAGCCCATGAGGGTCTTCGAATCGGCGGACCAGCGGAGCGAGCCAGCCTGGTAAGCGACGGCGCGGAGCCGTCCGACGTCAGCAGGGTCGCAGCGGACGGGCTGGTTCCGACGGCCGGACGGCCACGTTGTGATCCTGGACGAATGCCTCCCATCGCCCGTCTGGCGACACGCGTGGCGCTGCCTCGGCGGAGGCAGTGATTGACGCCGTTCCTCCAGCAACCGGGCGCCGGCTGAGGCACTCTAGTCGGTGGGCGGAACGGTTCCAGTCCCACTTGATCTGCAGATCGCACCGCCAGTGGTGGCCGCCGTGAATGAACTCGATGGCCATCGCGCCTTGCTGGATGTACGCGTTCGAGCCGTCGTACTTGACGACGAACCGGGCGGCAGGGTCGGCAAACGGAAGCGTCAGCGGCGCGTAGTCCACACCCGTGCGGATGGTGAGCTCGATCGCCAGACGCTGATGATCGAATAGTGGCTCCTTGACGCCGTGCTCCGCATCGACGTTCAACCAGACGTGTCCGCCCGGAACCGTCCTGCGGTACCAGAACTGATCCGGCTTGGTCCAGATCGGTGCGGTCGCCTCCGCGGCGGCGCTGACGGGGAGGAGCATCAGCAGTGGACAGAGTATCAACGCGTGTCTTTGCGCCATGGCGCCTATCCGAACACACCTGCTCCTGGCGTGAGAACATTATTCGGATCGAATCGCCTCTTGGCGGCAGCGAATCGCTGCCACGTCTGCGCCCCGTAATGCCGCTTCCACTCATCTCGAGATAGAACTGGGGCGAACGGTGGGTAGATCCTCCCGCCCGCTCTCATGCACCGATGCGTCAGCATGCGGTTTGCGGCCAGCATCGCCTTGTGATCGGGGGCATTCTCGGCAGATGCCCTTCGCTGCAGCCGCAGCGTGAACGCCAGTGTGCCTTCAGGGAGGATGTGCAACGGCTCTACGAAACGAGCTGCAATCATTGGGACCACCTCGATTCGCCAGATACCCGCGGCGGCCTCCGGATCGGACAATATGTTCGCAAGAAACGGTCGGGCCGTGCCTTCCGGCAGCACCAATGCCAGCGAAGGGTTTGGTGCTCGCTTCGTCTTCGACGCGCTTACGCTTGCCGTGCGCCGATCGAGATAGTCCCAGCACGGCATCGCGATGTGGGGAGGCGTGCCCTTGAACTGGAGACCGGCCATCCAACCGGGCGGTGCCGTCTCGTCATTCGGCTGCCCGGCAAAGGTTCCGGCGAGCAGCACTAAGCGCCATCGTCCGTCGACGTCCTTCGTCACCTCACCGCCGAGCACAGGAAGCGCTCCGGCCCTGGCGAGGCGGGCCAGATCGGATACAAGCGCGTTCGAATCGTCGTAGGTCAGCGTCCGTAAAACGACATATGTCGGGGCGTGTGTGAGCCGAAGCCGGGCCCGTACGATGATTCCGCACTGTCCGAGACCAGCGAGAACCATGTGGAACAATTCCTCGTTGTGCGAGGGCGAGCAGGTGACGAGATTTCCACGTCCGGTCACAACGTCCAGTTCGAGCACATGATCCACCTGCGCTCCGGAGCCGCAGCTTGTCGCTCCTGTGCCGCCGGCACTGAGCGTGCCACCGACCGAGAGCATCAACGCGTCGGGCATGACTGGAGGGACGAGGTTATGCTTCAGAGTTGTGGCAGCCACAGTGCCCCAGAGCGCCCCCGGTTGGGCATCAAGTTGGTCGTTGCCGTGCCAGCCTAGCGCGTTCAACTTGCCTGAATCGATGACGAGCCCACTCTCTACCTGGGTCTGGCCGTAGACCGAGTGCCCCTGACCCCGCATCGCAATCTTCATGTGGCGCTGGTTGGCGTAATGGACCATTCGCGCAACGTCGGTCACTGACGCTGCCCTCAGCACGGCGACAGGCGATCGATGGACCTGGTGTCCCCAATCGTCTGCCGCCGTTCGTCGTGTGACGTTGTCGTAGACCAACTCACCGTCGAGGCTTGGGAGCTCGCCGAGCGGCGCAGTTTGCGCCGACACCTTCCACGCCGAGGAATCGCCTCGTGTGCTGGCGTCACCGATACAGAGCATCGATGCAGCCTCCTTCAGAAACGAACGCCGCGTCGAGTGTGACGTCACGGGCCTGATCCTCGCAGCCGGTGATTCTCCCATGATTGCTGCCCGAGCGAGGCGAGGGTTGGTCGAGCGCCATCAGCCAGGTCTGCTGTCCCGCGACAGAGCCTGGAACGACCGGCGTTACGCGACAGCGCTGCGCGCGGCATGCTGCGTGGCGAGCTGGCGATGCTTGACACCCACGATTGCGCACGCGACCGGCCCACCGAGGATGAACCAGCTCGTCGTCAGGATACATAAGATGCTGTACAGCGCGGCGAATGCGAAGAGCTCCACCGCCGAGTGCACCAGCACGGTGTGGCGCGCGTATTCCATGCGCCCAGCGATGCCCTCGCCCGCGAGCACGGCCTTGAAGACGAAATAGTTCCTGATGTGCCGGACGTGAACCGTGAACTGGACCAGAACCAGCGCGCCGAGCGCGGTCTCGTACACCATCGGCGCAAACGAATCGCGGACGGTGAGCCACCACAGGCAGCTCAGAAGCACGCAGGCTGCGAGGAGCGCGAACAGAAACCGCGGGCTGAACCGTCGCAGCGCGTCGATGTCAGGCTGATGATACGGCGTCAGTTCATAGCTGCCCTCGAAGACGAGGTGTTCGCGGACACCCGCCTCGTACATCCTCGCGCAGATCACCGTGAAGTGCATGTCCGAGATGAACAGGGCGGCCCAGAACAGAATCCCAGGCCAGGGACTGACGGAGAAGGCGTCGATCACGGTCAACTCCTAGAGAGCGGAGGGGCCGCACGGCTCTGCTGCTGGGGAGCTAACAGGATCGCACAGTTTGTGTCGATAGCCGCACCCTGTCTCCTCGCGGGTAAGTCAGCGCGCAGCTCGGGAGTCCACTCGCTACGGCAACAGGAACTCGGCGACAACCGGCGCGTGATCCGACTCGGGAAACGTCGTGTCGAGCGCGAAGGCCACGGACTCATCGTGCAGGATCTCGTTGTGCGCGGCCGAGCCCTGCCAGTACGCCAGCAACGGACGGGACGCCAGAATGTGATCGAGCATCACCGGACGGCCCTGGTGATACAGGCTGAACCTTGCCGAGGTCGGGATGTTCCGCTCGCACGGGATCATCAGCCGCGAGACAAGCGCCGGATTGCCGGTGTTCTCGACGTCCCCGCGAATGGCTTCGAGCGGCACCTCGTCGAGATCCGCGTTCAGGTCCCCGCAGACCACGATGCGCGCGTTCGGATCATCGTCCAAGAGACCGTCAATCAGCATCCGGGTCTCCAGCGCCTGCCCGATGCGCTTCATCGCGGAAATGAACGAGCCTTCGGCCCAACCGGACGCCGACTGCCAGAGAAACTGACTCGGGTGCTGCCCCGGAATGTCGGTCGGAAGCTTCGACTTCAGATGCAGGTTCAGCACCTGGAGTGTCGAGCCGTCAGGCAAAGTGACTGCCGCCTGCAGGATGGGACGCTCCCACGTGATGTCGATCGCGTTCGCATCCGGCGGAATCGCCGTCACGCGACGGTACGCGGGGCGCGGCGTGATCTCGTGCTTGATCTGGCGATGCGACGCGATGGGAAAGCGGCTCAGGATGACGAGATTCCGCACGTCGAGCGGCATAGTGCCCGCCGCAACCGTCGTCCACGCTCGGCTGAAGCCGGCATACGGCGTGCCGGCCACCAGCTGATCCAGCGCCGCAAACGTCCGGACGCCGTTGACCTCCTGCGTGTTGACTTCCTGCAAACACAGGATGTCGGCGCGGAGGCGTTCCAGTTGCGGCCGCATCAACGCGACGCGCGTGGCGAGCGTCGGTTGTCCGGCCGGCCCGGGGTCGTCAAAGTTCTCGAGATTGAACGTGGCAATCCGCAGCGTCGTCGCCATAAGGCACGGAGTCTACAACGAGCTCACGACGAAGACGTCACAAATATCAGATCCTGATCTCAGAAGACTGGCGCGATCGGCTCGCGGCCCAACAGGACCCGTCCGGCCTCTTCCACGTGTGCGGCGCGACGGTGAAAATGGTGTGTGATGGCCTCCCGATACTAACAGGCGCCATCCGGTCGAGATTAACTCGGACCGCGGCTCCTCAGCCAAGGATGCAGACGAGCTGCTATCGACCGAGCAGGGACTCGAACGCCGGCGCCGCGTCCTCGACCGTCCCCTCCAGCAGGACCGGTTCGGGAAGCGTTGCGTCCCATGTCGCGCCCGGCGGATACACCGCGATCAAATCCCACCAGATGCCGTTCTGGAAACAGCAGCTCGGCTGGAGCTCGCGGCCCTGGGACGATTGCTCGAGCGCTCGCGCAACGATGTGCTCGGCGTCCCAGAACTGTCGCACTCGTGCGTCGGACAGCCGATGAAGCGCACCCGTACCGGGCTTGCCCCAATCGGTCGGCAGGATCGGCTGCCAGACAGTGAGGACAACCAGTGGGCGCTCGCGGTGTTTCGCAAGGATGCGCGCGATTGCGGTCGCACCCTTCAGGCAATACGGGCACGAAGGCGAGAGCGAGATGATGACGCGCGTCTTCGCGACGTCGCGATTGAACTCGGCTTTCAGCGCTTCCAGGTTATTCACATACGCGAGGGCCGGCTGTCCCTCTGGCGTCGCGCCCGCGGTTGACAGCCAGGCGCGCGCCACAAACAGAAGCACGACGATGCCCGCCGGCGCCAGGTACCGCGTCCTCACAGGATGTAATCCGCGATCCATCCAGCCACGCTCTGCGGGAACAGCAACACGAGCAGAACGATCGTGGCTGACAGGCCGAGGACCGCGAGGCTGAAGCGGCTGCGGCGAAGCTGGCACGTTCTCCGCCCGCGATAACACTGAAACGCGCTCAGGGCGAGAAGCAGCGTGGCAACACCCAGGAACCAGGGCTGCAGCGTATCGAACAGACTGCCGAGCGCCAGCACGCCGAGGGCCCCCGCCAGGCCGAGCGGCACACAGCATGCGAATACCGCGAGCGCCGTCGCCGCAGCGGCCAGAGGCGTCACGCGTTCCGCGAATCTCGTCTCCATGGTCGCGCCAGTCTATCGCGCCGCCCACGCTTCCTGCACCCAGGCCGGCGGATCGGGTTCTCCCTTCGGCGCCATGCCCTTCGTTGTCGACCATCGATGAATCCACGAAAAGCCCCCGCGGCCAGCGTATTCGTCGGGTAGAGCGTAGGCATCGTCGGCGAGCGCGCGATCCAGCGACACGATCGTGTAGCCGCGTCGGCGAAACATCGTGAGGAGGTCGGGCATGAGGTCTGCATTGAGCTGGTTGGCGTGCAAGAGCAGGATCTGGGGAAACTCTCTGCCCACGACCTCGAGCGAGCGCGCCTCGAAGAACGTGACGATGGATTCCATGTAAGGCACGTACGCCTGTCGCACGCGTTCGCGGTACTGCGGCCTGGTGTACAGCGCCGCGAACTGGTAGTCGGAGTTGTCGAGCGTGACCGGAGCCGCGCGATATCCGTGGCGGTTCAGGAATTCTTGCAGACGTTTCTTGATGTCCGGTGTCGGGCCGGTGTGAAGGAACGGATGACGGTAGAACCGAAGCGCCTTTCCGCGGGCGGCGAGGGCCGCACGGAGTATAGGTTCGCCCTTCAGGATGTCGGCCGTGTATTGATCGAGCGGAACGTTGTTGATGTCGAAATGCGAGTACGAATGGTTGCCCAGATCGGCGCCGGCGTCGAGCCAGAGATCGAGGATCTGACGGAGGCCTTCGGCGCCCAACTCGACCTGACGGAATTCGTTGACAAAGCCGGCGACGGGGATTCCCTGGTCGCGGAAGGGCTTCAGGAGGCGCTCCGTCATCGCGCGGACGTCTGCCAGGCTGCGAGCACCACCGTCACCGCCCCTGGGCAGGTCGTCGATGGTGATCGCGACTTCACGACCGGCGGCCATCAGCGCGACGTGCAGGAGGACGCACGCCAGCAGGGTGCACAGCAACCTCATGGGGAGCAAGCTAGCACAGTCACGCTGCAGCGTCAGCGCTCACGTCGCACCGTGACTTTCAACCCACGAATCTTCGTTGCGCGCAGCGCCTCGATGACGTTGTCTGCCAGCGCCTCTGGCACGTCGACGAGGGAGAAGCCGTCGTTGATCTCGATCGCGCCAATCGAGCGCGACTGGATGCCGGCTTCGCCGGTGATGGCCCCGACGAGATCGCCGGGGCGGATTCCTGCCCGGCGGCCGGCGCCGACGAACAGCCGGGCCAGATCCCTGTCTGCCACGGGGCTCGGTCCGTCGCGAGGCAATCGGCCACGCGCCGGCTTCAGCGGCCGTTGCAGCCGTAGCTCTTTGGACGGGGGCGCCGGCGACGGGATTTCCCGATCGTCGCCATCGCCTCCCGCGGCCGAGTGCGCCAGCTGGACGGCCGCTGCCGCGATGTCCATGATGTCGAACTCGTTCGCCAGCGATTCGACGACGACGCGTGTGTGGTCCAGGTTGCCGGCAATCAGCCGCTCGCGCAGCGACGCGCGCGTGATCTCCAGTCGGCGTGCGCGGAGGTCTGCGACCGTCGGGATAGGCGTGACTTCAATCTTCTGCTTCGTGGCGGCTTCCATGGCCCGGAGCAGGCGGTGCTCGCGCGGCTCGGCGAGCGTAATGGCGGTTCCTCCGCGGCCGGCGCGCCCCGTGCGGCCGATGCGGTGGACGTAGGTCTCAGCCGAGGCCGGCACATCGTAGTTGATGACGTGCGACAGCCGTTCGATGTCGAGGCCCCGTGCGGCAACGTCGGTCGCGACGAGGAGTTCGGCGGTTCCTTCGCGAAAGCGACCCATGACACGATCGCGCAGGCGCTGTTCCATCCCCCCGTGGAGCGCCTCCGCACGGTGGCCGTGCGCGTTGAGCATTTCCACGAGCGTGTCGACTTCGAGCCGCGTGCGGCAGAACACGAGCGCCGAATCCGGATTCTCTGTTTCGAGGACGCGTTCGAGCGATGCCGGCTTGTGTGCCCTTGCCACGACATAGGCAATCTGACGGACTCGGGGCAGCTTGCCGGCGGCCGGCGTTTCCCGTGCGATCGCGAGGCGTGTGGGATTCCTCAGGTGCCGTTCCGCAATCGACAGAATCCGCGCCGGCATCGTCGCGGAGAAGAGCGCCGTCTGCCGTTCGGGTGGCGTCGCATCGAGGATCGCGTCCAGATCGTCTGCGAAGCCCATGTCGAGCATCTCGTCGGCTTCGTCCAGGATCAGCACGTCGAGTCGGTCCAGCTTCAACGTGCCGCGCCGGATGTGGTCGAGCGCGCGGCCGGGAGTCGCCACGACGATGTTGGCCCCGCGCTCGAGCGCTCGTACCTGCTGAAGCATCGGGGCGCCGCCGTAGAGAGGCAGCACGCTCAGCCGGCCGCCACGCGCGTACTTGTGCACCGCTTCGGCGACCTGCATGGCCAGCTCGCGCGTCGGGACGAGCACGAGCCCGTTGGTGCGGCGGCGATCCTCCGCACCGAGATTGGAGATGCGGTGCAGCATCGGCAGCGCGAACGCCGCCGTCTTGCCCGTGCCGGTTGCGGCCTGCGCGAGCAGGTCGCGTCCTTCGAGCAGCAACGGAATCGTCTCGCGCTGGACGGGCGTTGGCTCCTCGTATCCAAGCGACGTCACCGACGCGACGATCGCATCGTCCAGCCCCAGCGTGGCGAATCCGGTTGAGGTGGCTTTTGATTTGGGAGGAGTGCGGTCTGGCATGCGTTCTCTTATTGTACCGCTGTAGTGTTTTATGCTCGCGGTATGTGTCACGAGTGTACGCAGGTGGTGCAGGCAGATTGCGCGACAATCGCAGACTACGGACCGATCGGCAAAGTGACGGTCATGACGACAGACACGAGCACGCCCGGTGGCGTCGAGTGGCGCAGCCTCGCCGGCTCGAAGCGCCACTGTCGAATCGCCGCCACCGCTCGACGGTCGACGTCCTCGCGCCTGCCGCGAAGGAGGCATACGTCCTTCACACCGCCGCGATCATCGATGAGGATTTCGGCGATCTCGAATCCGTGAAGGCCGGCCAGATCGATGCCGGCAAGGTCTGGCGCGACGTCAAAGACCGTCTTGGGCACATCGGCGTCGCAGCCGACACGGCAAGCGGAAGGGGCGACGATGTGGCACGCGGGCGGCGTGAGGGTAGTAATCGGCGACCCCGCTGGTTGATACGCTTGCTCGCAGCATCCGCCTACGACTGGGAGCGCGAGACACATGCCGCGCCACAGGTTCTGACCCACGCTGTGCTTGGACACCAAACGCCTGTGATTGGCCAAGACCGTTGCCCGTCCGCCGTTGCCTGCAGCAGTCAATCGCTTGGCGGATCTTCCGCGTGCCGGCGCTTTGGCGTTATGCTGCGAGCGCCGGAGGGCCGGCCCGCGATATGCTGGTCGGCCTTGACAACCTTTGCGGAGGATTGCAATGCGCAGCACGATTGAGCGGCGCACCGTGGACCTGAGCGCCTATCCTGATCTTGTCGTCATTTACTTAGGCATGCGGGTCAATGCAATCAGCGGACTGAAGACGCTCTTCGGCTTTGGGCCCAAGATCGCCCGTTCCGTGGCGGCAGCGCCGGATGGGCTTTTGTTACATGAAGATTTGATGTTCTCGCTTTTCCCGCCGCATCTGGGCATGCGTCAATACTGGCAGGACTTTGACTCCCTGGAACGGTGGGCGCGGTCGGACCCACATCGGGAG
>Ga0184612_10001636_pt1 | contig 10886 bp, 9 predicted proteins | sample PLM3_60_coex_FD_133163 | JGI IMG/M metagenome (GOLD analysis project Ga0184612, IMG submission 133163) | Groundwater sediment microbial communities from an aquifer in East River, Colorado, USA - PLM3_60_coex | ecosystem: Environmental > Terrestrial > Soil > Riparian zone | place: USA: East...
ACGTGGTAGGGACTCTTGTTGCCGGCGTACGGCACGGGGTCGTGGTCGACGTAGTTCACGTGCCCCCACCAGTCTTCGTTCTTGCACCCTCCGTGGGCGCCGAAGTTCGCCCTCTCGAAATTGTCCTTGAATATGAAGCCGCCGCTGGTGATGAAGTCACAGGGCGTGGGAACGAAGTGGGCGCTGACCGGGACGCGCGGGAGCGCGAAGGCGGCCACCACGACCGCTCCCAGGATGAGTACGGAGCGTGTCTTAGACATCGACTTTCCTCCTGGCGTACCGACGTTGCTATGCATTTGTTTCCCGCTACCGGATGCCCGCCGTCGCCGACGCGATCACCACGTCGACGACGCCGAGTACCGTGGCGTGAAGGGCGTTCACCGTGGTGCCGGCGGGTGTGACCGTCTGCTCGTTCACCACCACCCGGCCGCCCGGAATCGGGACCGTCTGGTTCGGCTCCCCGGTCACCGCGATCGGCACCCCGCCTATCGACAGGTTGTCGATGAGGCAAGAGCCGCTGCCGGCGCCACCCAGCACCGCCGTCGCCGTCGCCATCACGAAGTCGGCGGAGATGCCGACCCCGCCCACGTTCAAGCCCAGGTTTGCGAGGGAGGCGGCCGAGGCCACCTGATCGGGCCAGCCGATCGTGACCGCGTTCAGGACCTCCCCATTGAGGACGGAGGGAACGCTTCCCGTCACCAGCGACGCGTCGCGAACATCGCTGGGGCCTCCGAGCGTTCCGGTGTCGGCGAGCACCGTGGTCGCTCCCCCGAGGCCGAGCTTGGTGACCCGGGCGGCACCGGCATTCCCGGTGACGGCCTGGGCGGCGCCGGCCGCGGGCAACGCCAATAGACCGGTGGCCACGACGACCGCGATTACGCTCCACCGAAAAGACCTTGTTTGACGCATTGCTGAACCTCCCAAGACTCAAAGCTAGGAGCCGGAGGGAGCGCGACAATCGGGGGCGCCCTGAAACGAAGGTCGGAGTGTTCCGGAATTCGCCCTAAGGGATTGCCGGATGGGGAACTACACGTCGTCGAAGGTGCGCACCACGGGATGGTCGGCGCCTTCTGGTGCATTTCCTTCGCGCACACAGAGGCCGGTGGCCATGCCCGCGCCCCGCGCGGCGTCGAGCTCGGCGATTACGTCGGAGAGGAACAGCACCGCCCCCGGCGCCTGGCCCAGGGCCGCGGCGATCTTCCGATAGCTTTCGGGATCGCCCTTCGCGCCGGTGGTCGTGTCGAAGAAGGCGCGGATCGCGGGTGTCAGGTCTCCGGCCTCGCTGCCGGAGAAGAGCAGCTGCTGCGCGAGCACGCTCCCCGAGGAGAAGATCGCCAGGTCGCGGCCCTGCGCCCGCCAGCGCGCGAAGGCGCGGGGCACGTCGGGGTAGACCTGGCCGCGCAGATGGCCCGCCCGGTAACCCTCCTCCCAGATGCGCCCCTGGAGCGATTTGAGGGCGGTCGACTTGCGGTCGCGATCCATGAGCCAGCGGACGTATGCGACGGCGGAGTCCGTCGGCGCGTCCTCGCGCCATGCCGGCGGGGTGGCTCCGCCGCGCTCGTCGGCCTCGCGCTCGGCGCGCAATCCGGCGAGGTCCGCCCGAACGTCGGGCTCGGCGCCGCGGCGGGTCAGGAAGTCCGCGACGCGCTCGCGTGCATACGGAAAGAGGACGCGGGTGACGAAGTCCACCGGCGTCGTCGTCCCCTCGATGTCGAGGAGGATGGCGCGGGGCGGATCCGGCACGTCAGCTCACGGCCGGCGGGTGCGGCAGGTAGCCGGGGCCGAAGCACACCGGCTCGTAGCCCCGGTCGACGCCGCTGTCCGTGTAGCGGGGCGTCCAGCCGGAGGGATCCTGGAACAGGCGGATGGCGCGGATGCGGCGGTCTGCGCAGAGGTCGAACCAGTGCCAGGTGCCGCGGGGCACGCGGATGAGGTCGCCGGGCTCCACTTCGATGGCCAGCACCGGTCCGTCCTTGGGGTGGATGTGGAAGATGCCCCGTCCCTCGATGATGAACCGCACCTCGTCCTCGTCGTGCCAGTGCTCGCTGCGGAACTTCGCGAGCATGCCTTCGAGATTGGGGGTGGTCGGCTTGACGTCGATGACGTCGGCGGTGACGTAGCCGCCCTCCGCCTTCAGCCGGTCGATCTCGCGCCCGTAGGCCGCCAGAACGTCTTCCGCCGGCGCGTCGGCGGCCACCGGGTGCGACGGCTCCCAGCGCGCATACGCGATCCCGACCTCGGCCAGGCAGCGCCGGACCGGCTCGAACCCGCTCACCGTCCGCCCCTCGGCGGGGAACTTCACCGTCGCCATTGCGCTTACTCCTTTCCGGCCCGTCCCACGACCTCCAACAGAAACTCCAGCACCTCGAGGTGGCGAGCCGCCTCGCCGAGGTCGCGGCCCCACGTGTAGAGCCCGTGCCGCCGGATGAGGAAGCCGTGCGCCTCCGGGTGCTCCTTCAGCATGGCCTCCACGCCCGCCGAGGCTGCCGCCCAGTCCTGGGTGTTCTCCACGATGGGCAGCCACTCGCGGTGCTCGTGGGTGGCCACGCCGTCGAGCCCCTTCAGCATCTCGTAGCCCTGGATGGCGAGCCCGCCTTCGGCCGCGGCGGCCTCTGACAGCAGGGTACTCCAGGGCGAATGCGTGTGCAGCACCGCCCCCGCGCCGCGGGCCCGCACCACGGCGAGGTGGAGGCTCGTTTCGGCCGAGGGCCGGCCGTTGCCGCCGACAGCCCGGCCCTCGCCGTCGATCTCCAGGACTTGCGCCGGGCCCAGCCGTCCCTTGTCCGCCCCGCTGGCCGTGATCGCGAGCCGGAGCGGCTCGCGGCTCACCACCGCGCTGAAGTTCCCGCTGGTGCCGAGAACCCAGCCGCGGTGATGAGCCTGCCGCCCCAGCTCCACGATCTGTCCGGCCAGCTCGTCGAAATTCTGCATGCGGCGCGCTCCGCTGCGCGCTTTTCGTCATCCAACGTCCCGCGACGGAGTGAATCCGCCGCGAGACGGCTGAGGAGACGCTTCGCTGCGCGCGCCGAACATTCTCCCATGCGGCGCGCTGATTAGACACGTATGCGGCGCGCTAAAGCTGCGCGTCGCGTGTCATCGCGGAGGGTCGGGCTCTCGCGGTGTGAGCACGACGCCGACCGCGCCCTCGGCCGCGGCGGCCAGCCGGATCGGCAAGCCCGGCCGGGGCCGCTCGACGTAAGGCAGCGTGGCGATCCCGTCCTTCACCACGCCGCGTCCGACCGGCAGCACTCCGTCCGCCGTCTCCTGGAACGCCGTGATGACGGAGCCCTCTTCTGCGTACTGGACCTCCAGCCATTCGGGCAGGACGTGGAGGACGTGGCCGGGACGAAGCCGGTACGGCGAGGCGGTCCACAGCCGCACCGTGGGGTCTCCCAGCAGGTTGTAGAGCAGCCAGTGCCGGACGGTGTTCGACCCGCCCCCGTACTTCGCCATCATGTACAGGCGGGCGTGGAAGAGCATGTCTCCCATGCGCCGATGCGGTGTCGCGTCGCCGAAGGCCGGGTCCATGGTCGGGATCGCCGAGTCGAGGGCGCCCTTGATCATGATGTTGCCGTGGCCGTAGGTGGTCCGGGTCGCGGCGATGACGCCGATGGCCCCCCCGTTCGCGTTCCTGACCAGCCGCTCGGACACCGACTGGTAGGTGAAGCTGGTGGGGTCTGTCTCCAGGAAGGGGTCGTTCTCGAAGTCCGTCTCGTTGTCGAACATGCCGCTGCTGCAATTGAAGCCGAGCACGAACGGGAGACGCTCGCCGTTCGCCAGGTTCATGGCGTCGGTCTTGGTGAAATGCGGGTGCGACCACCCCCCCGCCCCCGCGTGGTCGAGGTGGACGACCAGGAAGCGGCCGGCATCGAACGCGTCCAGGATGTCCTGGGTGTCGCCGTCCCACGGGAAGGGAGGCTGGAGCGACGCCGGCAGGTCGGCGCCGTCGTCGTAGAACCTCGGCGTCGGGTCGCCGACGTAGGGAGGCGTCGGCGGGTCCCCGTTCGGGTCCCCGCCGTCGATCGTCTCGGTGTAGATGCGCTGCACCGCGTAGCCCGCGCTGAGGAGCCGGCTCCTCACGTTCTCCACGACCTCGATGAAGGCCCGCTGGTCCGCTCCGTCGGGTACCACGGGGTCCTCGAAGATGAACGGGTCGATCTGGCAGCACTGGAACTGGGAGGCGATGGAGGCGTTCTCGTAGAAGGAAGCCAGGGCGGGGGGATCGCCCTCGTAGCCGATCACCTTGTCCACGAAGGCCTGGGCGTCGTCAGCATCGACGGGAATCCGTCCGACCGCGAAATCGAACCCCCAGTCCTCGGCGAACTGCTGGTAGACCGAATACGGGAAGTCCGACGCGATGACCCCTTCTTTCACCGGGTTCGGCTCGTAGAACGTCGGCACATGCTCCGCGTCGCCGAACAGCAGGACGTAGGACGGCCGCACGGTGCAGGACTCGTAGCGCTGGCCGACGAGCGCCCGGATCTGGTGGGGCGTGTCCGGGCCGGGTCCCGCGCCGTCGTTCACCTCGAAGACGCTCGTCGTGAGGCCGTGGTCCCGCTTCCACTGGGCGAGGGTGTCGGCCGCCGGGCGCAGCGCGGGGGCGGTCAGGATCACGAGCTCCTCGCCGAAACAGGCGCGGGGGACCGCGACGATCTCGACGTAGCGGTCGAGGACGGCGTGGTTGAGGACCGAGCGCACGTGGAGTCCCGGATCGCGCTCGAACGCCTCGAACGAGCGGCTCTCGAGGAAGACCCCGCTACCCCCTCGGAACGAGACCTCGAGGTCGACCGACTCGATAGGCGTCAGGGCGTCCGTCACCGGGTTGTAGAGGGCGGCGGCGCACTCGATGGGGACGACCAGCAGGTCGCGGAACTGGCCGGGCGCCCCCGTCGTGCACGCCGGGGACGGCCGCAGCTCGTCCACCTCGTAGGCGCGCTCGTCCTTGACGAAGGGAGGGTCGGCGAAGACCGTGTCGGGCGGGACCGTGTCGAAGTAGTCGTCGGGGGTGTGGCTCGACATCGGGGCCTCGCCCTGCGCGGGGAAGAGGTTCACCGCGAGCGCCGGGCCCAGCGCCGGCCGGGCGACGAGCGAGGCGTTCGAGCCGTGGGGGATCGCGACCAGGCCGTGGAAGAGGGGAACGGCCGGGGATCCGAGCCCGTCGCCGCGGGCCCGGGTGCCCGGGACCTCCACCCGCGTCCAGACCTCGCCGCCGCCCTGGGCGGTGTGCAGGCTCGGCCGCCCGAAGGAGACTCGGGCCACGAACCGCACGTTGTCCGACTGGAGCACGTCCACGCGGGGCTCCATCCCGATCGCAGGATCGGCGCACGGAGCGGTGGGGACCGAGGCGAGCAGCGCCTGGCGCAGCCCCCATCCGCGGTTGTAGAGGTGCTCGGCGATGCCCGGGTGGCCCTTGCGGAGCGCGCGCGCCTCGTTGAGGTACGCCCCGAGCACGCTTGCCGCCGTGCAGGGCTCGCCGCGCAGATATGCCGCCTCTGCGCTCTCCAGCTTCTTGATGAGGCTGTTGCGCTGTCCGCGGTTCAGGCCGCCGTCCGAGACCTCGGCGATCTCGGCTTCCAGGCCGTCGAAACCGGCCGCCACCGCCGGATCCGGCTCGCCGGGCGTTGACGCCCGAGGCGATCCCGGATTGCCCACGACGGCCACGGCGAGGAGGAACAGGAGACGACGGAGCCACTTCCCTGAATCCATCGGGAACCCCTTTCGTTCGAAGGCCGTGAGGGGCGGCCGGACAGTCGGGGATCGGAGCTCTCCTCGGTGCAGGCGGACTAGAACCCCCTTACGACGGCGGAGGCCGAGTCGTTCCGCCGGCCCTCACGAAAGAGGGAAGCGGCCGCGCCTAGAGTGCCTTGAGGAAGGCCAGCAGGTCCTTCTTCTCCTGGGGCGTGAGGTGCGTCTCGAGGACCAGGTTGAAGAACTCCACCGTGTCATCGAGCGTGAGGAGCCGCCCGTCGTTGAGGTAGGGGGGAGACTCCTTGATCCCGCGCAGCGGGAAGGTCTTGATGGGACCGTCCCCCGTCGTCATCCGGCCGTTGATGTTCTGCGCCTTGAAGAACCGCTCCAGCTTCAGGTTGTGCATCGTGTTGTCGGTGTAGTAGGGCGGGACGTGGCAGGTGGCGCACTGTCCCTTGCCGAAGAAGATCGCCTGGCCCCGCATCTCCGCCTCGCTCGCCTTGCGCGGATCGAGCTTGCCGTCGACGCCCAGCTTGGGCGCGGGCGGGAAGTCCAGCAACTCCTGGAGCTCGGCCATGGCGTGGACCTGGCTGCCGCGCTCGAGCGGGTTGACCCCCTTCTTGGTGGCGATCACGGGATCGCCGTCGAAATAGGCGGCCCGCTGCTCGAACTCCGTGAAGTCCTCCACCGTCTTCAGCGCGCGCTGGGACCCGAACAGGCGCTGGATGTTCACCCCCCGCAGGCTGGGGGTGTCGATCCGCCGCCGGAACTCCTGGGGCCGGATGTCGCCGATGAGGTGCGTCGAGGCGTTGGTGTGGCCGTTGGAGTGGCAGTCGAGGCAGGCGACGCCGCGGCTGGGCCGCACCGTGCGCCGGTCCTCGGTCTGGTTGAACTGCTGCTGCGGGAAGGGCGTGAGCAGGAGGCGGAGCCCCTCGAGCTGCTTGGGGTTGAGGATCCCGTCGAAGAGCTCGAAGAAGTTGTCGATGGTGACGAGCTTGCCCTGCGACACGTCGCCCAGGTCCGTGCGGGTGATGAGGAAGATCGGGGCGGGAAACTCGGGCAGGAAGTGGTCGGGCAGGTCGAAGTCGAGGTCGAAGCGCTGGAGGTCCCGCTGCTCCTGCTTCTTGATCTCATCGATGTGGAACTGCGGGAAGAGCATTCCCCCCTCGGGGTGGTTCGGGTGGGGGAGGGGCAGGAAGCCCAGGGGCCAGGCTCCGCGGTCGCGGATCTGGTCGGGCGTCATCGTGCCCAGGGCGTCCCACGTGACGCCGGCGGGCAGCTTCGCCCGCACACCTCCCTGCACGGCCTTGCCCCGGAACATCGTCGCGTCCCCCGCGGGCCGGTTGCCAACGTCGTAGCGCTCGGTGAGCAGGGACTTCTGCTTCGCGTTCAGCTCGGCCTTCGCTCCGGACATGCGCCGCATCACGGACGCGAAGTCTTCTTGCGGGACTACGGGAGAGAAGCTGGACTTCCTCTTCGGGGGCTCCTGGGCCTGGAGCACGCCCATCCACAGGAGGGGGGCGGCCAGGAAAAGGAGCATCCAGCGCATGCGTGTCCACGCGGGCATCGTGGCCTCCTCGCCTGAAAAGTGCTCACCGTCAGGCTAGCACCGGCCTTCGGGACGCCGCAAGGCTCCCCGCCACTTTGTCGAGCCGGCCGGCCACCGCCTACTTCGGCCGCGGCTCGGAGAGCCCGGCGTCCGGGGCGCGATACCGGCCGCGGCGGATGGCGCGGACCATGTTGATGAGGCTGCGCGCCGCGTTCCGGACCTCCTCGTGGAGGGCGGTGTCGGCGTCGAGCGCTTCGTGGCTGGTGGCGTAGGGCTCGTAGAAGCCGATGTAGCGGCCCATCGACGCGCGGGCCCCCGCCTGGATGAGCTGCATGTCCAGCAGCCAGTCCGTCAGCCCGCGCCGCACGGTGTCGACGCCCGCGGCATCGCCGTGCACGACGACGGCGAACGCGCGGCCGGCCAGGTGCTTCGGGTAGCCCCAGCCCGCCAGCTCGATGGCCTTGGCCTTGGCGGGGTCCTTGCCTGCGGTGGAGGTCGGATCGGGGTTGCCGCCGTCGGCGCACACCAGCCGGTCGACCATGAGCTTCAGGGCGCTGGGCGCCCCGTACCAATAGACGGGGGAGAGGATCATGACCCCGTGCGCGGCCACCCACTTCTCGTAGATCTCGGCCATCCAGTCGTTCACCTGGCCGAGGGCATGGTTGGGATAGCAGGAGCACGGCCAGTGGCACAGGGGCATGGCGGTCGAGACGCAGGCCTTGCAGGGGTAGATGACGCGGCCGTACTCGGAGGCCAGCCGGCTGAGGTCGAGCACGTCCGCCCGGAACCCCCGCGTGCGCTCGACGACGCGGCGGGCGATGCCGAGGAGCCGGAACGTCTTGGACATCTCGCCGGGGCACGTCTGGTCGCTGCGGGCGGCGCCACAGACGAGCAGGATCCGGGAGGGGGCGCGGGGGTCCTTCTGCCGCCTCTCCGCGACGTGCAGCCGCCGGCGGGCTTCCAACCACTCGCGCGGCAGGTCGAAGCCGGGATCCGCGAAGCCGGGGCCGGCCTTGCGCGTGCGCGGGTTCTTCCGGTACTCGTCGTACCCCTCCCACGCCACCTCGATCACGGCTTCGACTTGCGGCCGGACGGCGTCGAAGGCCGGGTCGTCGAAGCGCTCTTCCATGCGGGCGCGGAACGCGGCCTTGCCGAGGGCGACGCTTCCCTGCCCAGTGCGGACCTTTGGCGGGCGCGCGTGGGGTCGTCGGGCGCTGGTCATGTCGAGCCTCCCCTCCCAGGATGAACGCCGGGTCAAGCGCGGGGGGTTGACGGCCGGGGTACACTCCGCTTCCGCAAAGCGGAGGAGGCTCCCATGACATGGAGATCGTCGTTGCCGATCCGAGCGGCCGGGATCGCGCTTCTGGTGGGGGCGGGGGGCGCCGCTACCGCGCAATCTTCGGCAAAGAGCGCGAGCGAGACCTCGTACGCGAAGGCCCGGCAGGTGCTCGACGCGGCCATCGAGGCCGCGGGCGGCCGCGCGGCCTTGCAGTCGATCAAGGACGTCTCGCGCGAGGGAACCGGGACGGCGTTCAACCAGGGACAGAGCCTCGCACCGGAGCCGCCCTACACGTCGCGGCCGGTGGCGGTAACCAGCGTGGTGGACTTCGCGAACCGGCGGAGCGCGACCGAGACCGCCACGACCCCGCAGGGAGGTGTGGCCGGCAAGGCCCGGACCGTGCTGGCGGGCGACGCGGGCTTCGGCGTGAACCTCGTCACGAAGGTGGTGACCCCGGTGACGCCGGGCGGCCTCACGGGCATGCGCACGGCCCTCCGTCGCGACCCGGCGGCCGTGCTGTTGGCCGCGGCCGGCCGCGCGGAGACGCTGCGCTTCCTGGGCGAGGAATCCTTCGCCGGCGCGCCCCACCGGGTCATCACGTTCGCCGACAGCGACGGGACGCAAATCGCCCTCTACGCCGACGCGGGGACCAACCTCCTGTCGAAGTACGAGACCCTCGCCGACAACCCCGTCCTCGGAGACACCGTGAGCGAGGTTGTCTTCTCCGATTACCGCCGCGTCGGGAACGTGAAGCTGCCGTTCCGGGTCGTCAACCGCACCGGCGGAGAAGTCACGCAGGAGCTGCAGTACGGCAACGTCAGCATCAACACGTCGCCGGCGGCCGGCCTGTTCGACACCCCGCGCGACCTCGTGACGGGGACTCCGGCAGCACCGCCGGGCACCGTGAGCGTGCGCAAGCTGGCCGACGACGTCTACCTCGCCGAAGGCAGCTCCCACCACAGCCTGTTCGTCGCCTTCGCGGACCACGTCCTGCTCGTCGAGGCGCCCCTGGGCGAGGAACGCGCGAACGCCGTCCTGGCGAAGATCCGGGAGACCGTTCCCGGAAAGCCCGTGAAGTACGTGGTGCCGACGCACCACCACTACGATCACTCGGGGGGCCTGCGCGCCGCCATCGCGGCCGGGGCGACCGTGATCACCACCCCCGGGAACAAGGCGTTCATCGAGCGGCTGGCCCGGACCGCCCACAGCATCCGGCCCGACGCGCTGTCCAGCGAGGCGCGGGTTCCCGTGATCGAGACGTTCACGCGCCGGCGGGTGCTCACGGACGGCACCCACACGGTGGAGCTGCACGACGTCGGCCCCAACCCCCATGTCCAGGAGGCGGTGGTCGTCTATCTGCCGAAAGAGAGGATGCTGTTCCAGGCCGATCTCATCGGCCTGCCCGCGGACGGACCGCTGCCTCCGGCCAGCCCCGCCACGGTGGACCTCGTGCGGAAGATTCGGGCGATGGGGCTGGGCTTGGATACGATCGTCGGCGCGCACGGCCGGATGGGGACCATGGACGAGGTGGCGAAGGCCGCGGCCGCGGCACCGCAATTGCAATGAGAGCCGACGGGCTGGCGTGCGCCGGGCCCAAGGAGGCAAGCCATGGGACTGTTCGACAAGAAGGACGACAAGCCGGGGGCCGGCGGCGCCACCCCGGGGGGCGGTAAGGATCTCGCCCAGCTGAGGCACAAGTACGATCCGGTGATCCGCTTCATGCATCAGTCGGGCGTGGTGGTGCAGACCGTGGACCTGGCGGGCGGCAAGCTGCGCCTCCGGGCCGAGGCGCCTTCCGAGGCGGTGAAGAACAAGGTCTGGGACCAGATCAAGGCGGTCGATCCCAGCTACGGCGATCTCAGCGCCGACATCACGGTTGGGATGGGCGCGGGGGCGGGAGGGGCCGGCGCCGGCGGGACCTACACGGTGCAGAAGGGGGACACGCTCTCGAAGATCAGCAAGCAGTACTACGGCGACGCGAACCAGTACAACCGGATCTTCGAGGCCAACCGGGACCAGCTCAACGACGCCGACAAGATCCGCCCCGGCCAGGTGCTGAAGATCCCGCGCTAGGCGGCGGCCCGCGGAGCATGGGGGCGCGTACCGTGATATAGAGGAGCCCCCATGCTCAGCGGGACCAGCCGGGAGGCGGCGGCCGAGTTCCTCGGGACGTTCATTCTCATCGTCTTCGGCAGCGCCGTCGTGGCCCAGGTCGTCCTGAGCGGCGGCAGCCACGGAGGCTACGTCTCCATCAACGTCGCCTGGGGCCTGGCGGTGACGATGGGGGTGTACGTCTCCGCGGGCGTGTCCGGGGCCCATCTCAACCCCGCCGTCACCCTCGCCCTCGCCGTGCATCGCCAGTTCCCGTGG